>Ga0315298_1000021_pt1 | contig 315928 bp, 290 predicted proteins | sample WHS_1_MG_FD_203077 | JGI IMG/M metagenome (GOLD analysis project Ga0315298, IMG submission 203077) | Extremophilic microbial mat communities from Washburn Hot Springs, YNP, Wyoming, USA - WHS_1_MG | ecosystem: Environmental > Aquatic > Thermal springs > Hot (42-90C) | place: USA: Wyoming... | reverse complement strand
GTGTCGAGCGCGCGGTGTTTGTAGCCCATGGTGCCGGTGGCGATACGCACCGGTCCATAGTCGAGCGTGCCCAGCAGGGTGTCGGCGGCCACGCTGAGATGCGGCTTGGCGAGCTTTTTCGGAAAGCCCCAGATCTCGCGTCCACCGGCAATCGGCGCTTCGTCGTCGAGGTACATCGCAATCTGATAGGTGGCGGGCTTGCCCTTGTAGAGCACGGGTACGACTTGGCCGGATTCGGTGTAAGCGCCAAAACCGGTGGAGTCGGGCATGTGGATGAACTCGAACTTCACCAGATCGCCCGCGGGCTCCAGCGGCTCGGGAATCATGGCGCGCAGCACCTTGGGATCGGTGCGGTAGGTCACCACGAAAAACTCGCGGTCGATGAAACGATAAGGGCCGGGCGGGTAGGCGGGGCTGGTGAGGGGCATGGAAAAGGCGGATTTGGCAACGTCGGCGGCTTTCATGAGGTGTCCTTTGGTCAGGGCTGCGGGATGTCGTTCTGAAATTGGGCGCGCCCGATCTCACCGGGCCCGTCTTACTGTCAGTGTGAAGACGAGGTCATCGGTTCCGCGCAAGGCGGTTTGCTTCAGCCTCGGTTCAGTTGCCCGCATAATGAACCTCGTAAGCTAAAACCACCACCTCATGTCCAGACTCTTGATTGCATTGATCTTTGCGGCCCCGGCGCTTGCCGGTTGCGGTGTCGTGGCCGCGCCCTGCCGCATCGCATCGGCGGGCCTGAAAATGGTGCCCGTCGTGGGCCATGTGGCCGCAGCGCCGACCGATGTCTGCGCCGACGTGATCGACCCGTGACGGAGGTGCCATGCCCTCATTGATTGCCGCGCTCGATCAGGGTACGTCCAGCTCGCGCACACTCATCGTCGATGCGCAGGGCCGCGTGCTGGCCAGCGCGCAGCGCGAGTTCACCCAGCACTACCCGCAACCCGGCTGGGTGGAACATGACCCGCTGGACATCTGGGCCACGCAAAGCGCCACCCTCACCGAAGCCCTGGCCCGTGCCGGAGCGAAGCTGAGCGATCTCGCCGCCATCGGCATCACCAACCAGCGCGAAACCGTGGTGCTTTGGGAGCGCGCCACTGGCAGGCCGCTGGCGAACGCCATCGTCTGGCAAGACCGGCGCACTGCGGGCATCTGCGCCCAGCTCGCGGCTGACGGCCACGCGCCGCCGCTGCAAGCGCGCACCGGCCTGTTGCCCGACGCCTATTTCTCCGCCACCAAGCTGGCTTGGCTGCTCGACCACATTCCCGGCGCTCGCGCCCGCGCTGACCGTGGCGAGCTCGCCGCAGGCACCATCGACAGCTGGCTGGTCTGGAACCTGAGCGGCGGCGCGACCCACCTCACCGATGTCAGCAATGCCAGCCGCACCCTGCTGTGCAATCTCCACACCGGCGACTGGGACGACGAATTGCTGGCGCTGCTGCGCGTGCCCCGCGCCGTGCTGCCCGCCATCGTGCCCAACTGCGGCGCGCTGGCCATGGCACGTCTGGGCGGTTTGGACATTCCCATCACCGGCATGGCCGGCGACCAGCAGGCCGCGCTGCTCGGTCAGGCCTGCCTGCAGCCTGGCTTGGCGAAAAACACCTACGGCACCGGTTGCTTCGCGCTGCAGCACACCGGCACGCAGGCGGTGCGCTCGCAGCAGCGCCTGCTGACGACCATCGCCTGGAAGCTCGGCGCCGATCAGCCCTTGCATTACGCCCTGGAAGGCGGCGTGTTCGTCGCCGGGGCCGCGGTGCAATGGTTGCGCGACGGCCTCGGCTTGGTGCACAGCGCGCAAGAAGCGCAGCAACTCGCCGACAGTGTGCCAGACAGCGGCGGCGTGCTGCTCGTGCCCGCCTTCACCGGCCTGGGCGCGCCGCACTGGGACGCACAGGCGCGCGGCCTGCTCATCGGCATCACCCGCGGCACCACGGCGGCGCAGGTCGCCCGTGCCACCATCGACAGCCTGGCTTATCAAAGCGCCGAGCTGTTCGCCGCCATGCAGGCCGACGTCGCCGCGCAGGGCGGGCCGCCGCTGACCGAACTACGGGTGGATGGCGGCGCGGCGGTGAACGACACGCTGATGCAGTTTCAGGCCGACCTGCTGGGCGTGCCCGTGGTGCGCCCCGTGCAGGCCGAGAGCACGGCGCTGGGCGCGGCCTATCTGGCCGGGCTGGGCGCAGGCCTGTGGCCGAACGCGGCTGCGCTGTCGGCGCTATGGCAGGAACAACGCCGATTCACGCCGCAGATGAGCACCGACGAGCGCGAGGCGCGCATGGCTCGCTGGCGCCGCGCCGTGGAGCGCGCCCGCGACTGGGCCGACGACTGATTTTTGCCTGCGGCGCAGATGTTGCGTTTGCTTTCACCTGAAGGGGTGAACCTGGGGAGACAATTTCACCCTAAACAGAGTCGAACCTGCCCGCCACGCGGCGGACGCACAGGAGAACCGCAATGGGTGAATTCAGTATTTGGCATTGGCTGATCGTGCTGCTGATCGTGATCATGATCTTCGGCACCAAGAAGCTCAAAAACATGGGCAGCGATTTGGGCGAGGCCGTGCGCGGCTTCAAGCAAGGCATGAAAGAGACCGACGCCCTGGCGGAAAAAACCGCCGAAACCGACGCTGCGGCAACAGCGGCCACACCGCCGCCCCAGGTCACGGCATCGGCCAAATCGCCACTGGGCACGCGCGCCGAGCAGGCCGAAGACATCGCCTTCAAGGCGAAGTAAAACGCCTATCCCCGCGCGCTGCCCGCGACCATGTCGATGAGCATCAGGCGGCATTCGATCGTGCCGTTGAACAGCACGATGCGGCGTCGCGGCTTGAGGCGCAGCGCCTTGTCCCAATGCAGATCGGCGGCCAGTAGCGCCACATGCCAACCGGCGAAACGCTGCTTGAGGGTGCGGGCGAGTTGCGGGGCGAAGTCATCCGCGGCCTGCCCTTCGGGTGCAATGCGCTCGTTGTAAGGCGGGTTGCTGATGAGCCAGGCCGCTTGTCCGGCCGGCAGGGCGGCGGCGTCCACCGGGGGAATGGCTGCGATCACGTCGCCCGCTTGCGCGGCAATTGCGCCGTCCACCCCGGCGCGGCGGGCGTTGTCCAGCGTCATGCGCACATTCGCCGGGTCGATGTCGGCGGCGAAAAACTGGCCCGGCGTCAGCGGGCGCACGGCCTGCCGGGCCTGCTCGCGCATCGCGTTCCAGGCGTCCATGTCGAAGCCTTGCAGGGCTTCGAAGCCGAAGCTGCGATCCAGCCCCGGCGCGCGGTTGGCCGCCATTTGCGCGGCCTCGATGACCAGCGTGCCCGAGCCGCACAGCGGGTCGAACAGCACGTCGCCCGGCGTCCAGCCCGAGAGCTTGAGCAGGCCGGCGGCCAGATGCTCTTTTAGCGGCGCCGCGCCGTGCTCGCTGCGCCAGCCGCGCTTGAACAGCGGCTCGCCGCTGGTGTCGAGGTAGAGCAGGGCGTCGGCCTCGCGCAGATGCAGGTGGATGCGCACATCGGGGTGCGCGGTGTCCACGTCCGGGCGCTCGCCCGTCAGCGCGCGAAAGCGGTCGCAGATGCCGTCTTTCACCCGCAGCGCGGCGAACTTGATGCTCGCAAGCGGGCTGCGCTCGGCGGTCACGTCCACGCGCAGCGCCTGGGTCACGTCGAACCATTTTTCCCAGGCCAGATCGCGGGCCAGGTGATAGATGTCTTCGGCGTCGGCATAGCTGCAACTGCCGCCCAGCAGCAACACCCGGCTGGGCAGGCGGCAGTGCAGGTTCAGCCGCATGGCATCCGTCAGGCTGCCCTGCACGGGCAGGCCGCCGGGCGTGGGCGTACCCGCTCGCAGGGTGGGACTGTGCTCGGCCAGAGCCTTCACTTCGTCGGCCAGTGCGGCCTCGACGCCGCGCGGGCAGGGCAGGAAAAAATCGAAGGCGTTGGGCGCCGTTGGCGGCTGTGCGGCCGCGCGGCGCTTTTTGTAGACGGAGGAATAGGGCGATTGCATGCCGCCATCGTATGACCGATGGCAGCAAGACTCCCCCTCCCGGCCTCCCCCACTTCGTGGAGGAGGAGAAAACGGCGCTGCGCGGTGCAAACGATGCCCCTCCCGGCCTCCCCCACTTCGTGGAGGAGGAGATTTCTGCTCCCTCCCCACTTGTGGGGAGGGTTGGGGTGGGGAGATTGCGGGCGTCGATCAAACCCGCATCAGCAGCCCCGCCCCGCCGTAAGCCAGCCCCAGCACGCCCGCCGCCAGCCAGGCCCACGCCTGCCAGCGCAGCTGGCCGCTGAGGGCGTCGTGCGGCTCGGTGGTGAGCAGAAACAAGCGGCGGTCTTTCGGCTTTTTCAGCACATGCGTCTGAGGCTGCGCGGCGCGTTCGCGGCGTTCGGCTTCCACGGCTGCGGCGGCCTGCTGGCGCAGTTGCTCGAACTCGGCCATATCCAGCTCGCCGTCTCGGTTGGCGTCGAAGGCGCGCCGCTGTTGGGGGTCGGCCTTCCACGCGGCGATGCGCTCGCGCACTTCCTCGTGGGCCGAGGCCTGCAGCGGCGAGAGGCTGGCAAACCAGCCCAGGGCATAGAGCGTCTGGCCCGGCAGGATGAGATGCTCGGTATAGCGGTGATCGCTATCGCCCGTCATCAGCACCTCGCTCGTGCCGGGAATGAGCTGAGCGGCGGCGCCCGTCCAGGTGTTGCGCGAGCGGGCGCGCACTTCCGCGCCCTCGGGGTCGACGATGCAGCGGCCCGTGTCGTCATCGAGCCAGAACTGGGTCGTGCTCTTGCCCTGTTCCTCGACGGACCAACTGTTTTTGTTGTCGTCGTCGCGTTTTTCGATTTTGTAGCGATACCAGCAGCACGGCGTGCGGGTGATGGGCGAAAACAGCGGCGCGTCGGGCGGCAGCGCCCGGCCGATCAACTCCACATAGCCCTGCGCTGCCGAACGGATGCGCGCCGTCGGCATGTCCTCCATCACCCGGCGGCGGCGCTGCAGGCGGAAAAACTGCACCAGCCCAACCGCGCCCAAAGCCAGCGCCATGAACAGCACCTGCGGCGCTGCGCCGCTGGGCGACAAGCCGCTCAACATCGGACGGCAACCCGATCAACTGCCCGAGAGAGGGTTTTCACGACGCGGCGAACAAGCCCTTCAGATCGACATCGGCCCGCTCGGCAGAGGCCACCTTGAACAACTCCGCCGGGCCGAAGGCCAGCAGCCGCGCCACGATCACGTCGGGAAACTGCTCGATGCGCACATTGTTCGCATTCACCGCCGCGTTGTAGAACTCGCGCCGGTCGGCAATGCTTTCCTCCAGCCCGCTGATGCGCGCCTGCAAATGCTGGAAGGTCTCGTTGGTTTTCAGGTCGGGGTAAGCCTCGGCCACCGCGAACAGAGCCCCCAGCCCGCTGCGCATCGCGCCCTCGGCGCGGCCCAGGCTGCGCACATCCCCGGCTTCGCGCGCCTCTTGCACCTGCGAGCGGGCGCGCACCACGCGCTCCAGCGTCTCCTGCTCGAAATGCATCGACTGCTTGCACACCTCCACCAACTTGGGCAACTCGTCGTGACGCTGCTTGAGCAGCACATCGATATTCGCCCAGGCCTGCGAGATTGCATGCTTGAGATTCACCAGATTGTTGTAAATCATCACGCCGTAAAACAGTAGCGCAACGAGCAGAACGAGGATGACGAGCGTGACGATCATGGGCGGTTCCAGTTGAAACGGAATGTTGCGCAGTTTACGTTTGGCGGGTGAAGCCGCGCCGTTCCAGCGACTCAGCCGCCCGCCGCCGTTGCGCCCATGGCACTGCGGGGCGCCCCGCCCCGATCACTCCGGTTCCGGCTTGCGCCTCGACCGCAGCCCGCGCCGCAGCGCCTTGTTGCTCTTGCGATGCGCCCCCGCCTTGCGCTGCAGCGCCGGCGCCACCAGCGGGTTGCGCGGCGTGGAGGCAGGCAGTTTGAGCGTCTGCGTGCGGGTGCGCTTGCGGGAGATTTTCCCCACGATCTGCAACCTCCGTCCGGGCTACGCCGGTTCTCCAACGCGTCGCAGCACCGTGTCGATGGCCTGTGCCGAGATGCGGAAACCCGAGCGGTGCAGACGCTCGAACACCGCGCGGGCGGACGGGATCAGTTGCCGGGATTTGGCCATGCCGATGACTGTCGCAGTGCCGGCAACGGACAAGCCGTGCTCCTGGGCGATGGCGCGTCCCGCCCGTTCATCCATCAGCAACAGCGCCGGGCCGTCGTGGGCGAGCGCCAGGCGGATACAACTGGCCTGCCCTGCGTCCAGATCGGGCAGTTCCGGCAAAGCGGGGGCTTGCGCACTGGCGCGCAGCCATCCTCGCAGTTCGGCGTCCCGGATGGCGGCCTCTTGCGCGTCGCCCTTGTTCGCCAGCACCTCGCCCCTGACCTCCGGCGGAATCCAGACCGTGCCGAACAGGGCGCCCAGCCACGGCAAGCCGTCCACGCGCGCCAGTCCGATCACCGGGCTGGCGTCGATCAGGACGATGCGGCCAGCCATGCCTCGAGCGTGTCCATGTCGCGCGCCGCCTCCTGCGCGTCGAGCCGAACGGCGGCGATTCCCAGACGCGACAGATGCGCAGCGAAGGCGCTCACCGACATGCCCGCCAACGCCGCCGCGCGCGGCAGCGACAGGGCGCCGTCGCGGAACAGAGCGGTCGCCAGCGCGGGTTTCACGCCCGCGAACGACAGCGCCCCCACCGATTCAATGCCCACCATCAACGCGTCGGGGCGGTCGCGGTTCATCACCACCACCACGTCGCCATGCGCCTTGCGCAAGGCTTCGCTGGGATTGTTCTTCAGACTGCTGACATTCACCGTTTCCATGCCTATCCTCCATGGGAAGATGAGATGGGAATCATCCTAGCATTCCCGCTTGAAGAAGATGAGTAGGGTCAGGTGACCCCGAGCGGGCTGTTTGACAGGGTGCTGAATCAGGCGAAAAATTGCATCAATATCGATGCACAGGGGGGCTCATGAGAACCACGGTCACAATTGACGATGCCTTGTACCAACGCGCGCTGGAGGTCGCCGATCCGGGCATGGAAAAGGCTGACCTGTTCCGTGAAGCCATCAAGACCTTTGTTCGTGTTCAAGCGGCCAAGCGGCTCGCCGCCCTTGGCGCAGCCGCACCGGAAATGCAGGCCATCCCCCGCCGCCGTGAGGGCGTCCTCAAGGAAACGTCGGGCCGCCCCAAGTTTCCTTGACCCCCTCGGGGGGTGGGTCGGCGAGCCGACCCTGGGGGCGTCCAGCAGTGAGGGGGGTGCTGGTCGATACCTCGGTGTGGGTTGATCACTTCCGGTATCGCAATGATGCACTGGTCGAACTGCTCGAACTCGACCTGGCGATGGCGCACCCGTTGATTGTCGGCGAGCTCGCCTGTGGAACGCCGCCCAACCGGGTTCAAGTGCTGGCCGATCTCAATCAGTTGCAGCAAACCCAGCAGGCCAGCGTGCGGGAGGCCATTGCGTTCGTCGAGTGCGAACGCCTGTACGGCCTGGGTTGCGGCCTGGTGGACATGCTCTTGCTGGCCTCTACCTTGATGACGCCGGGGGTCGCGTTGTGGACCCTGGACAAGCGGCTATGCGCTGTGGCGGAACGTTTCGAGGTGCTGCATCAGTCAGCGGGATAGGGTCAGGTCTGGCTTTGTAGCCTTTGCATCAAGGCGACTCCTGACCCCGCACAAACTGCGCATGCTGCTGCGCCATGGTGTGCCGGAAATTCGCTGATGTCGCCTTAGTCGCCCGCGGTTCGCAAAAACGCGGCGGGCGTCAAAATGGGCACGCCGTGCCAGGGGTGCAAGACGAGCAGATCGGCGTCGCTGGTGACCAGGGCCGCCGCATGACACGCCAAGGCAAGTGCCAGAAACTTGGCATCTTTCGCGTCTCGGCACGCGCCAGAAGCAGCCTGCTCGCTCGCTGCATCCACCTCCAAAAGCCGCGCTTGCCTGGAGACCAAGCCCAAGAAATCAAGCCGCGCTTGCAGAGGCAGATAGCGGTCGAATTTGGGACGCTGCAAAACCTCGCGCAACTCATCCAAGGTGGCAACACAAGCCGCAAGCTCGCAGGTGCGCAGCGCATTCAACAGCGCCTGTCGCGGCACCGAATCGGGGCGCAACATGGCGCCGATCAGCGTGCTGGTATCGATGACAACCCGCTGTTGGCCGCTCACCGCGATTCTTTGACCAGACGCAGCACATCTTCATCGGTCAACGTCCGCGCGGCGGGTGTGAGCTGGGCGTCGCTCTTGGCCAATGCGGCCTCGAATTCCGCCACCGCCGTGCTGCGTTTGCGCCGTGCAGCCTGCAGCGCCTGCAAATCCTGCATGTCTTGCGGCGAGACGATGAACGCCGCTGCGCGCCCATGCCGGGTGACGACCACCGGCTCGCGCTGCACGGTATCCAGCAACTGCCCAAAGCGGTTCTGGGCTTCGACCGAGGTGACGGTGATCATGGAATACTCCTGCGTGAACTGTCTATTCTAGACATTATAGCTAGATTGACAGGTTTGGCTTGGCCACGGCCTGCCTTGACAGATCGAGCGTCCAATGCGGCCGATTGCCACGACCAAGCTGCAGCATCACCCCCGCCACGGCCCATGCGCCCGCGCAGGCCGTCCCGCAGGCCACGCGCGGCCATGCGCAAGGCGCTGCTGACTGAACATGGTTTGGGTGGATGCAACGCCGAGGGTGTACCCGCCATTGCGCAGCTTCCAGGAGCCTGTCGGGCTTGAAGATCGCGGGCTGCAAAAAGCCGTCGCCACAGGGCATCCCCATCGCCATTTTTCGCCATCCACGCCCCAAGCCCGGCAGGCTCCTAGCCGCCGCCATCCATCAGGGCGCGACCATCTGGTCAGTTTCGATGCCGACTTCAAACCCTTGCTGCCGCGCCGCCAGTTCACCCGGCTGCCTGTGGCGCCTTGCTCAGCGCCAGGGTTCTGCTTCAATATCCCCATGCGCCTGACCCCCGCCCAGCAGCACACCATCAAAGCTACCGCCGCCGAAGTCTTCGGCACTGAGGTCAAAGTCAGCCTATTCGGCTCGCGCACCGACGACACACGCAAAGGCGGCGACATCGACTTATTGATCGAACTCCCCAACCCCCAGCCCGAAGTGCAACGCAAGCGCCTGAGCTTCGTCACCCGCTTGCAACAGCGCTTGGGCGACCAGCGCATCGCCGTCCTCATCGTGCAACCCAACACTCCAAAACAAGCCATTCACGCTTGCGCAAGCCACGGGGATTCCTTTGTGAACACCACCCAGATGTTTGATCGCGCCCGCTTTTTGGCTACGCTGTACATTGTGGCCAAGGAAAGCGCGCACTTGGAATGGAGTCGGCAACGCCTGTTCAGTCAGCCCATCACCCCCGCCTGGGTCGATGGTCTCGACACACAACCTGAACCCGCCGAACGGCTGGAAGTCTTTGTCTCCCGCTATGACCGCCTGCAAGACACCATCGCCGACAAACTGCTGCCGCGCTGGTTACGCGCCCTGGCCGAACGCCCCCGCAGCCAGATCGAAGTGCTCAATCGCGCCGAGCAACTTGGCTACTCGAAGACGCGTCCCAATGGCTGGAAGCCAGGCAACTGCGCAATAGCCTCATCCACGAATACATGGAAAACAGCACCGCCTTTGCCGAAAATATCCAACTGGCCGAACACTACAGCCACTGCTGCTTGAAACCTATCAGCGCGTGCGCAATGATGCCGCCACGCGCTTGGGCATCGCCCCGTATGAATTGCTGTAACACAGCAGTTTTACGTGGGATAGGGTCTAGGGATAGGGTCAGGTCTAGCTTTGTAGCAATTGCATCAAGGCTAGACCTGACCCCATGACCCACGAAAATGAGCCATCAGCCGTCTTTCATCTGCTCGCCGAGTAATGGCGTTTCATGATTCAGCGTCTGAAGCAATTTATGGCGGGGCCCATCGCCGGTGCAACATTGCGTACCAGTGCGGTGTTGGGCCTACGACTATTTGCCCAGGCCTGCACCCTGCTGCTGGTCGCGCGCATGCTGGGGCCGCACAACTTCGGCGCCTTCGCCGGCGTCGCCGCACTGGCGGTGATGCTGGGCACGCTGTCCACCTTCGGCACCCATATCGTGCTGCTGGCCGAGGTGTCGCGCGACCCGCAGCGCCGCGCCGGCGTGCTGCCGTTCGCGCTCAGCACGACGCTGATCTGCGGCAGCCTGCTGTTCGCGCTCTACCTGCTGCTGGCAACGACGCTGCTGGGCGCGGCCGGCATCGGCACGAGCGTGCTGGTCGCGCTGGGCCTGGCCGAGCTGATCCTGCAACCGCTGCTCAACCTGCCCAGCGCCGAGCACCAGGGCCACGGCCGCATCGCCACCTCGCAACTGCTGATCACCCTGCCGCTGGCGCTGCGCCTGCTGGCGGCGGCCACGGTGTGGCTGCTGCACCCGGTCGACCCGCTGCGTGACTACGCCTTCGGCTACCTTGGCGCCTCGGCGCTGGCGCTGCTGGTCGCCACGCTCAGCCTGCGCCATCCCTGGCCCGCGCTGCGTGACTGGCGTCTGCCGCGGCGGGCCGAGCTGCGCCACGCCGCGGGCTATGCCGTGCTCAACCTCACCGCAGCGGGTCCGGCCGAACTGGACAAGACGCTGGCGCTGAAACTGCTGCCGCTGGCCGCGGCCGGCGTGTATGCCGCCGGGGCACGCGTGATCGGCGCGCTGACCCTGCCGGTGATCGCGCTGATGCTCTCGGCCTTGCCGCGGCTGTTCCGCGAGGGCCAAGTCGATCGCACGCGCAGCAATCGCCTGCTGCGCTGGGTGTTCGCCGCCACACTCGGCTACAGCTTGCTGCTGGCCGCGGCTTTGTGGATCGTGGCGCCGCTGTTCGACCTGCTGTTCGGCCCGCGCTATCACGGCCTCGGCGACACCATCCGCTGGCTGACCCTGGCCGTTCCCGGCATGGCGCTGCGCATCGCCGCGGGCAGCGCGCTGATGGCACTGGGGAAGCCGTGGATGCGGGTGGGATTCGAGCTTGGCGGGCTAGTGGTGCTGACCGCTGCAGCGTTCGTTCTAGCGCCGAGATTGGCTTTATCAGGCTTGCCGCTGGCACTGGCGTATTCAGAGTGGACAATGGCCGTAATTGGCATCCTGATGATGCTAATGTTGACAAGGGGGACCGTTTCTCGTGCAGACCAACGTTGAGGAAGATTACATCGAGTGGAAAGGCTGGAACCTCTCCGCCTTTGGCAAATACTCGAATGAGGAACGCATCCAATTCGCTGCGGAAGTCCGTCGCGTCGGTACCACGCTGGATCGACAGGCACGAGTACTGGAAATTGGTTTTGGAAACGGTTCGTTCGCAGGCTGGATACGACAATTCACCGATCATTACGTCGGTATCGAATCCAATCCAGCACTCGTCGACCGCGCCAACGCTGCTGGTATCGAGGCATACACATCTATTGCCAAATTTGACGCCATCGCCGGAGGCAGAACCTTCGACTTGATCGCCGCATTTGATGTCGTCGAACACATGGCTCTGAATGACTTCGTCGCTGAGCTACAAGTTTGGAGGATGCATCTCTCCGGTCGCGGTCGCATTCTTATCCGTATTCCGAGTGGAGACAGTCCGTTTTCAGGACGGTTGATGTATGGCGACATCACGCACAAGACGCTGCTTGCAACCACTGCGTTGCAGCAAATCGCGTCGCTGGCGGGCCTGAAACTCGTAGCGACTTATCCACCCGCACTTCCGGTTTTCGGCCTTGGGCCGCTGAAGGCCGTTGAGCGAACAATCGTGGCTGTAGCCCGAAAAGCGATCACTTTCCTGGTCAATGCGACCTTCTACGGCAATCGGCACGGTGTCGTAACCAGTAACTTGATCGCGATCTTCAAGCCCCAAGGCGCGCTCGATTAAGACATTACCCCGCAGAGCCGGATGCCGCCACCTTGCGGAACACCAACGCCATCTGTTCGGCCGCGTCTTTCCAGCTGTGTTCAATTTGCTGAGGTAACGGAAGCGGCCGGGAGAGTGCTGTGCGGATGCCAACAGCAATGCCCTCCGGACTCGTGTCTGTATAAACGGCATCGTCACCGCCTGCCTCGCGCAGTTCCGGCGAATCGGTAGTTACCACGCGACAGCCATGCGCACGTGCCTCAATGACCGGCATCCCGAAGCCTTCGTAAAGCGATGGAAACACCAAAGCTTCAGCATTCGCATACAGGACTGACAACAACGCGTCATCGACGAAACCAAGAGGTCTGATCCAGTTGTGTCCGCGTTCGATGCGTCTGCCTCTCCTGTCCCACGCTTCAGGGCCAGCCATAACCAACTGGTGATTCAGAAAAAACCCAGCGCCTCGCAATTGCTCCATCGCCACGACTGCTCCGGTAAGATTTTTTCGCGGAGCACGCGTCCCCACTGTGAGGAGATATGGCTTGCGTACACCAGCTCGGGCCAAGAGTTGCGCCATCTTACCCTGGTCGAAAATCGTCGACTTGGCAGAAACAGCCGGATAAGCGATCGCATCCGGTTGCCGTCCAAGTAGCTTGACCATGCGCTGGGAAGTTCCTTGCGAGATTGACACATTTGCATCTGCGGCGAGGATGTCGGCGTTCATCCATTTGCGATGCGCATAACGGGTAATCGGGGGCAGGGTTTCGGGTACGATTACATGATTGAAATCGTACACAGTAAGCACGCATGGCACGCTTGCACCATGCGGAACAAAGGTGTTCGGCGACCAGAATACGTCCACAGGATCTCGGGTGATCAGCGCACCTAGGAGCCTGGGCGGCAGAAGTCCGTGATAGCGTCCCGGATCGTTGGCGCCGAGGTGATCAGCTCGTTTTCGACACGCTCGGCGCGACGCATCACCTGACGATCCCCAGAGTGTGGCGTCGGGGCACGTTGCGCGAGGTGGCCTGCCCCGCAAGCTCCGCTCAGGCGGGGGCCAACGAGGCCATTCGCCGCAAGTTCAGCGCCGCGCAGACGAGTTTCCACTCGGCGCGCACTCGCTCGATGCCGCGCAGGCTGAACTGGCGGAACCCCAGCACGCTCTTGATCCAGCCGTTGGGCGGCTCGGCGATCCACTTGCGCTTGCGATAGGCGGCACGCCCCGCGGCGGTCTGCATCTTCGCGGCCATGGCCGCGGTGTGCGGTAGCCGCTCGGCATCGATGCTCGCATGCTGCTTGCCCTCGCGCCCCAGCGCCACGACCAGTTCGATCGGCGCATCGCGCAGGTTGTCCTCGCTGCGGTAGCCCGCATCGGCCAGGCCCAGTGCAGGAAGCGCCCCGAGGTTAGCCTTGACCGCGTCGATCATCGGCAGCAGCCAGTTCGCGTCGGGCGCCGTGTTGTCGAGCTCCGCAGCCACGATGATGTGCGCGGTGTCGTCCACCGCAGTCTGGGCGTTGTACGCCGCATCGAACCCCCCACCGGCGCGCTTCATGATTCGGCTGTCCGGGTCGGTGAAGTTCTCCTGTGCCTTGTCCTCGGGCACGCCAAACTCGCGCTTGTAGCGGCCCCCGCGCGGCGTGCCGTCGGGGCCCCGTGGGCGACGGTCGTCATCGTCGCTGCGCCCGCGCTGCTCGTCAGCTTCGCGCTGGCGTTGCTCCAGGCGCTGGCGCGCTTGCCGAATCGCGTCCAACCGCGCCTCGCGCCGCTCGATCTCGGCCGGGATGTCCAACTCGGGCTCCTGCGCCTCGGCCTCGTCGGTCGCCTTCGCCCGCGCCAGCAGCGCGTCGATCTGCCGCTTCAACTCAGCCTCGGTCTGCTGCATGCGTGCATAACTCATCGCCTTGTGCCGGCTCGCGTTGGCCTTGACCTTGGTGCCGTCGATGGCCACCGTGCCCAGCTTGACCAGCCCCATCTCGCGCGCCAGGCGCACGACTTGCACGAACAGATCCGAGAACTCCTTGAGGTGCAGCGCACGGAAATCGCGGATCGTGCGGTGCTTGGGGAAGTTCCCCGCCGCCAGCATCCGGAACGCCAGGTCCTCGTGCAGCCTGCGCTCAATTCTGCGCGAGCTGAACACCCCGGTCGCGTAGCCGTACACCAGAATCTTGACCATCATCGCCGGATGGAAGGGCTGGTTGCGCGGCCCGCCGCCCTCGTAGCGCGCGTAAAACGCGCTCAGATCCAGCGTGTCGATCGTGTCGTGGATGAAGTACGCCAGGTGGCCCGGCGGCAGCCAGTCTTGCGGCGCCGCCGGCAGCAGCATCACCTGGTCCGGCTCATAGGGGCGGTAACTCGTAGGCATGCATGTTTAACGCACCACGCCCCACTTCGCCGACATCTGAGCCCTCTGCCGCCCACACTCCTAGTCGCGAATGCATCCACTGAGTGACTGGTATTCGGCTCCAGAAAGGATGCCTATCCTTGACAACGTGCCAACGTGAAGACGCGGGCACGATGGATGTTTCGCGATATGCATACAGCACGAACTTGGCTTCCGGCATTGCAGTATCGAGCGAAGACAGGATGCCAGCGGCATACCGTCCAACTCCGGTCATGCCATCACGAATACGGCTGACATCGATTCCTACCCTAATCATGGTCTTCCACTCCCCCGCCGAATCCGGCAATGACGTCACGATAAGTCTCGTAATAGGCGTCAATGGCCCTATGTTCCGAGAACGCACTACGAGCGCGCACCACGGCGTTTGACGACATTTCCCGCCGCGTCGCAGAATCTGCGGCCAGCCGCCTAATAGCCTGCGTGAATGCGGGGGCATCATCTTGCGGGCACAGCAAGCCGGTCAGGCCGTCCTTCACGACCTCGGGCAACGACGAGCCGCGCGTTGCAACCACCGGGAGCCCGCAGGCCATGGCCTCTGCCGCGACCAGCCCGAAGCCCTCGCTGCGCGAAGGGAACAAAAAGGCATCGGCGTTCTGCATCGCGGCAATTACCTGATCGCCTGAAAGGCGCCCCAAGTCATGCATGTTCGCCGGCATCCCAGCCCTATCGTTTTCCGCCGCCGGGCCACCGGTGTAATGCAACTCGAAGCCATCGCCAAGCTCACGCATGGTTGGGGCCAGCAAATCCACTCCCTTCAGGGGCTTCCATGCGCCCACGTACAACAACCGAAACGGTTCCCAAGGCTGACGTAACTGGCGTCCGGGGCAGAACAACTTCGTATCGATGCCGTTGTAGATGACCCGCATCGGTACATCGCACAGCGTGTTCTGAGCCATGTCAGCCACGTATTGACTCACGGCAACCACCTGGTCAACCCTGCGCAGCACGCGGCGTTCGATGGGAGCGATCCAGAAGCGATGGTAGGCGGTGCGCAAGCATCCCTTGTAGATGCGCAATGCCGGGTCATGGATCGCGTGATGAAGCGTTGCCAGCACCGGCAGGTGTTTGGGTATGAAGCGCGGGTGCAGCCAGGTATTGATATGGCAGACCGTCGCCCATTCTGGCGCTCCGAGCACGGGTACCGCCCATGGGGCGTACTCTGCGCGCAATGGCAGCCAAGTGATCTCCGCGCGCAAGCCTTGCACGCGGAGTGCCGCAGCCAATCGCTCGGTGAAGACGTCTGTGCCGGTCCCGGTGCGGATGGCTGGGAACCAAATGGCGGGTTGGTTACCGGCCATAGCCATTTATTTCGATGCGGCAGATCAACGTCGGGATGGCACGCCGTGTCAGCGCCAGCGCCGGATCGGGCAGCCTTCCCGCGAGCCAGGCCCCCGGACCCTGCGCGCCCTCGATCGCCAGCGTCTCGCGCAGCGCCTCGACCTCGAGGTGACGCCAGGCGAAGCCCGCCTCGGCCAGCAGGGAGTCGAGTTGCGGCACGGTCAGTGGTTCGCAGTCGTAGCGCTCGCCGCGCCGCATCAGCCGCAGATAGGGCGTGCGCAGCGGCCGCGGCAGCCAACTGAGAAAGGCCAGCCGAAAGTGCGGCTCGACGAGCATCCGGCGGTTGGGCACGGCCAGGTAGCCGACGCCACCGGGCGCGAGCACGCGGCGCAATTCGCGCAGGTGCGCGAGCTGCGCGTCGCGTGCGCCGACGTGCTCGATGACATGATTGCTGAGCACCACGTCGAAGCGGGCGTCGGCGAACGGCAGCGCGGTATCGTGGACCAGGCGGAAGTCGTAGCCGTCGCGGATCAGCCGCTGGTCGACGACATCGACCGCGGTGACTTCACAGCGCAAGGTCGGGTGGGTGGCGAAGTAGTGCGCGATGCCGCCCGAGCCGGTGCCGATCTCCAGCAGGTGCATCGGCTGCTGCCGTTCAGCCAAGCCTAGGAGTCGCTTGATCTTCAGCCCCTTGAGTCGGCGCGAGGGCAAGTCGAGCACAGCATGGGGTTGGCGTGTATCTAAATTCATTGTGATGTAGGGAGTATGGCAGCACATACGCGGCGACCGAACTCGGGCCAGGCAAGCTTGCCGACGAAGGCCGCCATCGCGTTTCCGTCTGACGGCGTGCAAAGTGTTTCGAGCACCGCTTCGGCGAAGGCCTGTGCATCTTCTGCGGTAACCAATCTGCCTGATATTCGGTCGGCCACGGCATCGACGGCGCCACCTAGTGCGTAGGCCACCGTGGGAAGACCGTGGGCGGCGGCTTCCGCCGCGACCATGCCAAAGCCTTCAATGTCCCCCGGCAATTCACGGATTGGAAACACCAGCAAGTCTGCGCCGCGATAGGCATCCGACAGTGCGTTTTCGGGCACACTACCGAGAAACGTTAGCCGTCGGCCTACACCTGCCTTATTGGCAGCATCCTGGATACTCTGCGGGGTCTGCACCTGTGCGTAAAGAGCGTTTGATGGGGTCTCGCCGATGATGATTAGTTGCACGTCTGCGCACTGTGTAGCTAGGCGAGGCAGTACGTCACTCACGAATTCCCGCAGTCCCTTGCGCTCAGTCAGGCGGCCAACGGAGAGCAATACGGGCGTTTCTGCCGCAATACCCTGCGTCGCCCTGAAACGTTCGCGAGCAGTAGGGTCTGGCTCTGGGATGTCCACGCCGGGGTGGACGATGTGGATACGCTTGGAGTCAATGCCGAGATCTTTGGCCAGCGAAGCGGTGGCGCGGCTGTTGGCGATCACCGTCTGCATTCTGCGCAATGCGGGTCGCCACAGGGCGCGGTAGATGGGGTGGGGCACGGTGAGGTCGAGTCCGTGCACGTAAACGGCCGTGCGTGCATCGCAGGCACGGGCCGCCCACCAGGCCAGAGGCGCCGTCAACCCGCTGCCTGCGAGAACGATGTCTGGCTTCCACTGGCGGGCTTCGCGCCGGGCCAAGGCGGCCGCGTGAAGCAGAAAACGTCGCAAAGGTTTGAGGGGTGCTTCTCGAACGGTCACGCCGGGTGGCGCGTGCTGTGCGGCGCCCATTGGTGCGATGACGCGCACCTCAAAGCTTTTGGACAACTCTGCCGCCATATGCCAGTTCAGCCGCTCCATGCCGCCCCATAAGGGCGGGAAGTTGCGGGTGACGAGCAGCAGTTTTTGGCGTGTGGATGGGGTCGGGTGTAGCTTTGTTGCAGATGCATCAGAACGACACGCGGCCTCGTTGCCGGCAGTCATGGGTTTTTCTCCGGCGTAATCAGTTCGAGTCCCGGGAAATAGCTGCGGTAACGCCGCGCATCGCGGGTGAGCAGGGGCCAGGACTGCACCGCTGCATGCGCTCCGATCAGAAAGTCCGGCAGCACGCCGGTTTGACTGCCACCGGCGCTGCGGTAGCGGGTAAACGCCTTGCCAGCAAGGAATAACGCCGGTCTGGGCACGTCGTGCATGGCCAGCCCAAGTTTGCTCAGCACGGCATCGAGCGCCTCATAGGTGCTGAAGGCCAGAGACAGTTCAGCGTAGATGACGGGGTTGATCACCAGCGGATGGACTTGCGACTGCGTACGCAATTGGTGGATCGACCAGTCGGCCCATTGCGGGTCGTCTTCCAACACGTCGATGAGCACGTTGGTGTCGATCAGCAGCATCAGGCATCGCCGCGCAGGAGTTGCATCAACTCGTCGGTGCGCCACTTGACCGTCGCGCTGCCGCGGACCGCTTGGAAACGGTCCCGTCTGGCGGGAGGGTGCGACGAGGTTGCGGGCTTGAGCACGACACTGCCTGCGGCATCCACTGAAAACTCCACCCCGCTGCCGGGTTTGAGATGCAGGGCATCTCGGATGTGCTTGGGAATGGTGACCTGGCCTTTGCTGGTGAGCGTGGTGGACATGGCTTCTCCAAAAGTATTACCGTTTTTGGCATGGTAACGCTGGCGGGCTGGACGGGCTCCTTGCTTAGGCCTTCACCCATCGCGCTTGTACGTCAGGTTGGTGATCTGCTCTGAGATCAGCCCGATGAGGAACACGATGACCGCCGCGCTCATGAGCAGCGCGCTCATATTGGTGAAGCGATGGCCAATGGTGAAGGTGTAGGCATAGTTGCCCAGGCCCAGCAGGAAGAACCCGGCAGCCACCGGCGCGAACAGCTTGAGCGGCGAATACAGCGTGGCGATCTTGAAAATGATGAGCAGAAAGCGCACGCCGTCGCGCAGCGGGCGGATGTGGCTCTTGCCGATGCGCCTTGCCGCCACGATGGGCACATAGGCGACGGGGTAGGCGCTGCGGAAAAACGCCATGGTGCTGGTGGTGGGGTAGGAGAACCCGTTGGGCAGCAAATGAATGAATTCGCGGAACTTGTCGGCCCGCGCGGCGCGAAAGCCGCTGGTGAGGTCGAGCACGGGGTGGTTGGTCATCCAGCTTGCCAAGCGGTTGTACAGGCCGTTGGCCAGGCCGCGGCCCACGCTGGCCTGCGAGCCGTCGCCGCGCGCGCCCACGGCCATGTCGTAGCCTTCGCCCAGCTTGGCGAGCAGGCGGGGAATGTCGGCGGGATCGTGCTGGCCGTCGGCGTCCATGAACACCAGCACCTCGCCAAGCGCGGCGCGCGCGCCGGTTTTGATGGCGGCGCCGTTGCCCATGCCGTAAGGCTTGCTGATGACCCGCGCACCCGCCTGCTCGGCCACAGTGGCGGTGTCGTCGGTGGAGCCGTCGTTCACCACGATGACTTCGGCTTCTGGGTAGAGCGCGCGGATGCGAGCGACCGTCTGCCCCACAGCGCCGACTTCGTTGCGGGCGGGGAGAATGATGGACAACTTCAGCGGGGTCGGCTCTGGCTTTGTAGCCCATGCATCAAGGCTAGACCTGACTCCCTGCAGATCAGTCGTCATTTCTTCTCCCCGATTTCTTCGGTCAGCACCTTGCGCAGATGCGCCTCGCTGTCCTGATAAAAGCCCACATGCCGCAGCCAGCGCTGGTGCAGGGCGGCCATGCTCCAGCCCTGAATGTGCGCCAGCGGCGACGGCACTGCGTTGAGCAGGTCGAGCGCCTTTTGCTGATGCCCGGCACTGGCGAGTTCCACGGCGAAACGCAACCGCGCGCCCACCGGCAGACCGGGCAGCCGCAAGGCTTGCAGGTCGAGCGCATAGGCCGCCTGCGCATGCCCCGCGGCGAGGGCCGAGAGGGCTTCACGGTGCAGCAAATCGCGCTGCACCGTGGTTTGCCTGGCCTGCGCATTGGCCAGCGCCGCAGCAATCAGGTCTTGGCTGAAGTCAGCGCCTAGCGCGGTGCAGGTGCCCAGGCCATCGAGCAATTTGCCGAACTGGTATTGGGTCACGTTGTCGGCCAGATCGGCGGTGCGGGCAGCCTGCAGCAGGTTGGCGCGCAAGCCCTCGGGCGCCTGGCCTTGCGCGCAGGCCACGCCAGCGCGGTTGATCAGCAGGATGAGGCTGTGTGGATGCTCGCGCAACGCAGCATCGAGCAGGCGCGCGGCCTCGGGGGTGTTGCCGACTTGGCTCCAAAAGTTGGCCAAATAGCTCTGTGCCCGTGGCGAATGCGGATGCTCGCGTGCCCACACCAGCGCTTGCTGGAAGGGCTTGCCCCAGAGATCGGCCCGACGCGCGGTCTGCAGCGCAAACAAGGCCAGCAGCGCCACGGCGAACCAGATGGGCCAGCGCCTACGCGTTGCGGCTTGCGCCCTGCTGCCTTGCACGGCGCGCACCAGCCAGATGGCCAGCGGCAGAAACATCAGCCCTGCTGGCAGGTAGTTGCGATGTTCGAAGGCGAGTTCGAGCTGCAGCCAGGTGCTCTCCATCACCTGCCCGGCGAGATAAAAGCCCACGGCGACACCCGCTGCAGCCACTACGGGGCTGCGCGCCCAGCGCGACAGCGCGGCAAAGACGATGAGCGCCAGGATGCCGAGCACGGCCAGCAGCGTGGACGGCGGCTGCAGCAGCCCGGTGGAGAGCACGATGTCGTCGTGGAACAAGCCGCCGTCATGGGTGCGCGCCAGCCAGATGTCGCCCAGATACGTCCACACAATGCGGCTTTCGGTCAGCAGACGCTGCAGCGGCGTGAAGTCGCGCCCGGCCATCGCGCCCGTCCACAAGCCCGGCAGAAAGGTGGCGAGATAGCCCAGCACCGCCAGCGCGGGCAGGCGGATGAACACCCAGCGCCAGACGAGAAACGTGCGCCCGCCTTGCGCGACGGCCGTGTGCTGGCGGTCGAACACCAGCGCCTCCAACACCCAGGCCAGTACCGGCAACAACGCGCCGTTCTCTTTGGAGAGCACCGCCAGCAGTGTGCCCAGCGCCAGCGAGACGCTCATCCACACATAAGCCGTGCGCCTGCGCCCCTGCGCCAGCAACGACCGGCCATGTGCATAGCCCCACAGCCCGGCGAATACAAAGGTGGCGGCGAGCATGGCCATGCGCTGCACCACATACAGCGTGGTGCTCACCCAGAACGGGTCGAGCAGCCACAGCCCTGCGCTCAGCACGCCCACCCAGGCGGCGGGCTGCCGCGCCAGACCCAGCGCCCGCGCCAGCGCCGCACTCAGACCCGCGAGCAGTACGCCGTTGAGCAGGTGAAACGCCACGTTGGTGAGCTTGAACGCCTCGGGCGCTGCGGGCCAGTTGCGGGCATCGAGCAGAAAGGTGGCGAGCGACAGCGGCCGTCCCGTCGGCCCGGCAAAACCCGAGGTGAGAAAGGCCACCGCTTTCCACCATGTGTCGATTTGCCCATAGTCGCCCAGCGGGGCGAGGTTGGAAAAATCGTCGAACAGAAAAGGCCCGGTGCGCCCGGGCCAGTAAGCCAGCCAGGCCAGCGCCAGCAACACCGCCAGCGCAGCGAGCGGCAGCATGCGGCGATGGGCCGGCGCGGTGCTGGAAGACGGTTCGTTGTTGTGCATGGTTAGCGACTTTCCGTTTCAGCCTGCCCGCTGGTCTTCATCTTCTGCGCCAACTCCTGCGTCAGCTCCCTGATTTCCGCATCGTGAATGCCAAAGCGATTGAGCTCGCGCATGCGTTCCAGAACGTTGCCCGCATCGCCGTAAAGCCCCGCGGCCGTCTGCATGACGAACAGGTTTTTCCAGTAGTCGTATTTGCCGGGGTCGAGCGCCACGGCGCGCAGCATGAGCTGGTAGGCCAGCGGGTTGTCGTGTGCGAGGTTGGCGGCCCAGTTGGCTTGCAGGGTGACCAGATCGGCGCGGCTGGGGTTGCGCTGCACCGCGAAGGCGATCAACTGGCCGAGTTGCTGCACATCGCCCGGGGTGTAGTGGCACACGCCGTTGATGCTGCACTGAATCAGGCTGTAGAGCGCGCCGACGTCTTCCGCGCTCATCGGCGAGGTGGCGATGGTGTGGTGCATCTCGGCCCACCATTGCGGCTGAATCGGCAGATCGTTCTTCGCCGACATGAACACCAGCGCCTGCAAGGGTTGCAGATCAGCGCCGGGCAACAGCGCGCCCTGTTCCATCTGCCGCATGCCCATCTGGAACTGCGGGCTGCCCACGCCCTGCGCCGTGATGAGCATCATGCGGCCCAGGTCGTAACTGGCGCGGGGAGACTGCGGATGCGTGGTCGCCTCGAAGTACGCCAGCCGGTACGGGTTGCCCCAGGTCTGCGCGCGAATCGCGGTAAACAGGCCGTAAAGCGCGATTAAGGCTGACACACCGCCCACGGTGAGCAGGCGCAACGTGGCGCGGCGCTCGGCGTCCGGCGCGCGCCCCCTCCCGGCCTCCCCCTCTGCGTGCAGGAGGGGTGTTTGCCCCCTCTCCACTTGTGGGGAGGGTTGGGGAGGGGGTTGTGCGGTGCTTGGGCTCCAAGTGAACAACAGCGCGAACAGCGCCAGAAAAATGCCCCAGTCCGGCAGATAGTTGCGGTGCTCATACACCAGTTCCAGCGGTACGAAGGTGGACAGCAGCGACTGCCCGGCAAACCACCACAGCACGCCGAATGCAAACAGCGGCAGCCGCTTGCGCAGCCACAGCGCCGCGCCCAGCAGCGCCGCCAAAAACGCCCAACTCGCCGCCGTCGTCCACGGCGACAGCCAGCCGGTGGATAGCGCAATGTCATCGTGATAAAGCGAAAGCGCATCGGGCGAAGGCAGCACGATCCAGCGCAGATAGTCCACCAGCACCCGCCCTTCGGTGAGCAAGCGCTCGCTCAAGGTGAACGGGCGCGCGGCGTAGGCCGAGCCGTTCAGCGCGCCAGGCAGCAACCAAGCCAGGCCGAGTACGCCGGGAACCAGCAGCAGCACCACGAACACCGTAACCAGCGGGTTGAGACCGCGCGACAGTGCGTTGGCCCCCTCCCAACCTCCCCCACTGCGTGGAGGAGGGTTGTTTGCCCCCTCTCCACTTGTGGGGAGGGCCGGGGAGGGGAGGTTTTGCGTCGCAAGCACCCCCCGCAGCACCACCCATTCCAGCACGAAGGCGTAGGCCGGCAGCATCACCCCGGTTTCCTTCGCCAGCGCGGCCACCGCCGTGCCGATGGCCAGGCTGCCCCAGATCCACGCCATCGCCCCGTGTCTGCCTGCGATCAGCCGCATGCGCCCGTGCCAATACCCCAGCAGCCCCAGCAGCACAAACGCCGAGGCCAGGGCCTCCTCGCGCTGAATCACATACAGCACCGCCGTGAGCTGAATCGGCGCCAGCACCCAGGCGGCAGTGGCCAGCATCGCCAGCGTGGGCGCGCCCACCAGCCAAGGGCGCGGCGCCCGCCGCTCCAGCCAGCCCAGCACCCGCACCGACAGCAGCCAGATCAGCCAGCCGTTGAACAGATGCAGCAGCACATTGGCCAGTTTCAGCGGCCAGGGGTTCATGCCGGTGAACACCATCTGCGCGGCAAAGCTGAACATCGACAACGGCCGATCCAGCGGCCCCGCGTGCGCGCTCCAGATCGCGTGCCAGAAGTGCGACTGCAACGCGCTTTGCGCAAACGCCGCGTTGTCCACCAGATTGCCGAAGTCGTCGAACACATACCCGCCCGACAGGCCCGGCCAGTACACCAGCAGGCCGAGAGCGAGAATGCCGAGCAACACGAACGGGGCGGCCCGCAGCTTGGCAGATTTCATGGGGCTGCGCCTGCCCAGACGCCCACGCCGCTGGCCTCGGCTGCGCGCCGCAACGCGGCATCCTGTGTGGCCAATGGCAAGCCCTCGTGCAAGGCCAGGGCGAGGGTGCTGGCGTCGTAGGCGCTCAATTCATATTGCCGGGACAAGGCCAGCAACTCCCCAGGCGCGCTATCTGCGGGCTGAGACAAGGGCTGAATGGGCAAAGCGGCCAGCAGCGCCAGAAAGCGATGGCTACGCGCCTCATTGCAGCGACCACGCCGTTCTGCAACCCGCAGCACGTTGGCAATTTCCAGCGTCCAGAGCAACGGAACGCAGGCGGCATGATGGCGCAAGCTCTCCAGCGTTGCGGACGCATAGGCGCTGGCCTCATCCTCAAAAAACCAGGCCAGCGTGACCGAAGCATCCAGAACGAACCGGCTCACCGTCTGCCGTCCTCGATGAGCGCGCGAACCGAGCCCTCGCCGGTGGTGCACCCACGGGAAAAACCACGAAGTTCCTCGATGGCAGCCAGCGGGTCGGGCGTGGCCGTTTGCACCGGAGCGAGCTGCGCCACCGGCTGCCCATGCCGAGTGATGGTGATGCGCTCCCCCGCCGCCACCCGCTTGAGCAAGGCGGGCAAATGCGTCTTTGCCTCAAAGGCCCCTACATCCATGACAGTGCTCCTGCAGACTGGTCTGATCTGGTTGATTGTTGTTGAATCCGCTAAGACTGGCAACCGGGAAAAGATAGGGAGCGTGCTCGACCCCGGAAACTCTCACTGATGCGTCAAGGCATTTGCGTCGCCATGAAAAAACCCGCCTCGCGGCGGGTTTCGGGGTGAAGAAAGAGGTGGTGGTATGAAGCTAGACCTAACCCCGTTCATTCTTCTTTACGACTTGCAAGTGCTCGGGAGATATTTTTGAGGAATAGTGCTGTTAGATTTGCAGACCCAGCTAATGGCGCCACCACCTGCCGTCACGGCTGAAAGTGAAAGTACCGCAGTCTTGCCGATAGCAGTATTAGCAGAAGGGCCGCCAAAGGTAGCGCTGATAGTTGTGCCTGCGCCAGTTCCAACATCCACCTTCGTAACATATTTTCCGCTGATTGAGGTGTCAGTCGCCAAACCAGCAGAAGCATTGCTTGGGGGGAATTTGCCTGTGTTTGTGTAATACTCAGCCACGGCAGTCTTTGCGCCATCCATCAGCGACAAACCTTCGCTCACCTGCGCCCGAATCGTGTAATCCTGATACGCCGGAATCGCGATCGCCGCCAAAATACCAATAATCGCCACGACGATCATCAATTCGATCAACGTGAAGCCTTGTTGCAGTTGCTTTTTCATCTGAAACTCCTGAGAGTGGAAAGTCAAAAAATCAATCACGGTTGGGCAAAAAACTCACCGCAGCCCGGGGCGGAACTAAGTCTGGAGATGCAGCGGCCCCAGACTGCGGTGGACTGACATCACCCCCCGATGGGCAGGAGAGATAGAGCACATGCCGTGCCAGCCATTTTGTGTCTTGCTCGCCCCAACTTTTCGTGAACTGCTTCACGAAATCCGGCGAATCGGCCCTCTCAGCCGCCGACAATCTTTGCTGGGCCTGCCAATTTTTGTCAGGTGAGGCGAAAATTGGCGATGCGCGCAAGCGCCCAAGCCGCCGCGAGGGGCGATTTGGCGCAGGTCAGCTTGCTGACGCGGCTGGAAACCAAGTGGGTGTTGCGCGGCGGGGACAAGGTGGGCTGGCCGGAGGGGATCGGGCTGTTCAAAAACTGCTGGAGTGCGCCGACCTGCTGATTAAAAACGAGGAGTGGTTTGACCTTGCCCGCGGAAAACGTATCCCTTGCTGAGTGATTTAATCCAAGCAAGGAGAACGGAAATGACAAAGACGACAACGCGGGCGCGCTACACGCTGGAGTTCAAGCAGGAGGCGGTGCGCCTAGTCGAGGGCGGCCAGAGTATTGCGGCGGCGGCACGGACGCTAGGCGTGGTGGATCAGACGCTGTTCAACTGGGTCAAGGCGGCTCGACTGGGCAAGCTCAGTGGCGCTGACAGCAAGGTTGTGAGCGCCGAGCAGATGGAGATCAGCCGACTGCGGGCCGAGCTGGCGCGGGTGAAGATGGAGCGCGATATTCTGGGAAAAGCGACGGCGTACTTCGCAAAGGCAGCGAAGTGAAGTACGCCTTCATTGAACGCCACCGCCGTGTGTGGCCGATCTCGGTGCAGTGCCGGGTGCTCGAGGTCAGCGTGGCCGGCTACCACGCGCACTTCGTTCGCCGCGCCAGTGGTGCGCAGCGCCGCCACCTGAGCGATGACGCGCTGCTTGTGCACATCAAGGCAATCCACGCCGAGACGCGCGGCGGCTACGGCTGGCCACGCACCTGGAAGGAATTGCTGGCTCGTGGCATCCGTGTGGGCAAGGAGCGGGTGCAAAAGCTCATGCAACGGCACGGCATCCGGGCCCGTGGCAAGAAACGCTTCAAGGTCACCACGGACAGCAACCATGACCTGCCGATCGCGCCGAACCTGCTCAACCGTGAGTTCAACGTGGATCAGCCTGACAAGGTCTGGGCGGGCGACATCACGTACATCGCCACCGACGAAGGGTGGCTGTTCCTGGCCGTGGTCATCGACCTGTTCAGTCGCCAAGTCATCGGCTGGAGCCTGCGCCAGGACATGACGCGCGACATCGTCATCGACGCATTGCGCATGGCGTGGTTCAAACGCCATCCGAGCAAGCAGGCCGGGCTGATCTTCCACAGCGACCGCGGCAGCCAGTACGCTGCCAAGGACTTCCGCGACGTACTGACCGAGTACGGCATCACCGCGTCGATGAGCCGTCGCGGCAACTGTTGGGACAACGCCTGCAGCGAGACGCTGTTCGGCTCGTTGAAGGTGGAGCGGTTGCATGGGCAGCGCTTCAAGACCCGGCGCCAGGCCATGGACGAAACCGTCGCCTGGATCCTCTGGTACAACCGCACCCGACTGCACTCGACGCTGGCCTATGTCAGCCCGATGCGCTTCGAAGAAAACTGGCTCGCCAACCAACCCCGGCACGCCAGTGCATGAGTCGGCTATGGGATACGCATTCCAGGGGCAAGGTCAGTTATCGCGGTGGGCGCAACCCCCTCCCAGCCTCCCCCACTGCGTGGAGGAGGAGCAAACACGCCCTCTCCACTTGTGGGGAGGGTTGAGGAGGGGAAGGTTTTTGCGCGGAGACCAAGACACTCTGAACTCTCAAACTCGCGCCTGCCAGCATCCGCCCCGAGGCGAAGTCTCACCTCATGGACAGTCTGGGTTCAACTGCATGAAGTCGGCAGATAGGCGCGGGGGACGCCGTTGGCGTCTGCATGAGTGGTGCAGGTCCATTGCAGGGCACCTGCCGAACTGGTTGCCGAGAGGTAAAGCACTTTGGTAGAAAGATTGGAATTGGCCTTGTTGCCATAAGTCATCTTGATCAGCCCCGACGTGACCGTAACGCTGCTCACATAGTTGCCGCTGATCGACCCCGCAGAAACCAACCCGGCCGACTGGTTGGAATTGGGGAAGACGCCATGCTGCGAGTAGTAGTCCCAAATCGCATTTTTCGCCCCGCCCGCCAGACTCAGCCCCTCGGCCACCTGCGCGCGGATGGTGTAGTTTTGATAAGCGGGTATGGCAATGGCCGCCAGAATACCGATGATGGCGACCACGATCATCAGCTCGATGAGGGTGAAGCCACGCTCAAGGTGGCGCAACGAAGGAAGGGCAGGCGCGCGCATAGTCTGTGCTCGATGGGGCAGGGCCGGTGGATTTGTAAACAATCGTGATTCTGGCTCTGCAATTTGAAGGCCATCGACGCCGGTCGCAACAAGGGCCGCATTGTGTGAAAAGATTCACAGTTTTTCGCACCAGAGGGCTGGCGCGGTGACGGTTTACGGCGCAGATGAGCCGGATTTGTCAGCCTGCGGCGGGTGAATGACAATTTCTGGAAGGTCGTTGCAAGCCTGACTAGACCAGACTAGGCTTGTATTTCTCTGCCGCGTCAAGCGGCTTTATTTCCGGGAAGACGACATGAGCACGGTCAATATGCTGGATGCGAAGACCCATTTGTCGCGGCTGATTCAATCTCTGGATCAGGGGCGTGAGCGCGAAATCGTGATTGCCCGAAATGGCCAGCCCGTGGCCCGGCTGCTGCCGGTGGAGAAGACGGGCGCGGGCAAGCGCCTGGGGGTGGCGAAAGGGCGTATTGTCGTGCCGCAAAGCATCGACACCCACGCCGACGAAGCCGCGGCGCTGTTTCTCGGTGGCGCGGCACCATGAACGTGCTGCTCGACACCCATATCGCGCTCTGGGCCATTACCGATGATGATCGCCTGAGCGCCAGGGCGCGTGAGATGATTCTGTCCGAGCGCACCACGGTGTGGGTCAGCGCGGTGTCGGTGTGGGAAATTGCGATCAAACACGGTCTGGACCGAGGGGATATGCCGGTTTCTGGGCAGGGGATGTTTGATGGATCTGAAATGGTGAAGGATGAAGGGTTCATGGGCAAGGCTGTGCAGGGGATCCCCCTCCCAACCTCCCCCAGCAAGTGGGGGAGGGGTGTTTTCTCCCTCTCCACTCGTGGGGAGGGTTGGGGTGGGGATGCTTTCAGACTGACGATAGGACACCGCTATGCAACTCATCGACTCCATCGTGACCGAGGCCGCCGCGCTCACCGCGCTGCGGCGTGATCTGCACGCGCACCCCGAGCTGTGCTTCGAGGAGCAGCGCACTTCCGACGTGGTGGCGGCGCGGCTGGCCGCCTGGGGGGTGGAAGTACACCGCGGTCTGGGCAAGACCGGGGTGGTGGGGGTGATTCATGGCCGCGACGGGGGGCGGGGTAGCGACGGAAGTGGCCGGATGATCGGCCTGCGCGCCGACTTCGACGCCCTGCCGGTGACGGAATTCAACACCTTCGCCCACGCCAGCCAACACCCCGGCAAGATGCACGCCTGCGGCCACGATGGCCACACCGCCATGCTGCTGGCAGCGGCGCAGCATCTGGCGAAGTCGCGCGACTTCGAGGGCACGGTGGTGTGCATCTTCCAGCCGGCCGAAGAGGGCGGCGGCGGGGCGCGCGAGATGATCGCGGACGGCTTGTTCGAGCGTTTTCCGGTGCAGGCGGTGTTTGGCATGCACAACTGGCCGGGCCTTCCCGCAGGGCATTTCGCGGTGAAAGCCGGGCCGGTGATGGCCTCAAGCAATGAGTTTCACATCAAGCTCACCGGCAAGGGCGCGCACGCGGCCATGCCGCATCTGGGCATCGACCCGGTGCCTGCGGCCTGCCAGATGGTGCAGGCGTTTCAGACCATCGTCACCCGCAACCGCGCCCCGCTCGACCCGGCGGTAATCTCGGTCACCATGATTCATACCGGCGAGGCGACCAATGTGATTCCCGAATATGCCGAGATTCAGGGCACGGCGCGCACCTTCAGCACCGAGACGCTGGATCTGATCGAAGCCCGCATGCGCGACATCGCCACCCACTCCGCGGCGGCCTTCGGCGTGGGCTGCGAGTTTGCGTTCAAGCGCAACTATCCGCCCACCGTCAACCACGCGGCCGAGGCCGAGTTCGCCCGGCGGGTAATGGTGGAGATGGTGGGTGCGGAGGCGGTGCACGAGTTCGTGCCGTCGATGGGGGCGGAAGATTTTTCTTTCATGCTGCAGCACAAGCCCGGCGCCTACCTCATCATCGGCAACGGCGACGGCGACCACCGCATGCCCGGCCACGGCGAAGGGCCATGCACCCTGCACAACCCGAACTACGACTTCAACGACGACCTCATTCCGCTGGGCGGCAGTTTCTGGGTAAGGTTGGCGCAGGCGTGGTTGGCGCGGGGGTGACCCCCTCCCAACCTCCCCCGCAAGCGGAGGAGGAGTGTTTGCTCCCTCTCCACTTGTGGGGAGGGTCGGGGAGGGGAGGGGAGGGGAGGGTTGTGATGGAACGCATGAGCGTGCAGGAGTATCTGGACACCGAGCCTTTGTCGGAGGTGAAGCGCGAATACCTCGACGGCATGGTGGTGGCGATGGCCGGGGCGAGCGACCGGCATGGGTTGATTTGCACGGCCTTGGCCATCGCGCTGGGACCGCTGGCGCGAAAGTCGGGTTGCCAGCTGTTCATCGCCGACATGAAGGTGCGGGTGCAGGCGCTTCGCGGCACCTACTTTTATTACCCGGACTTGGTGCTGAGTTGTGACGCGCAAGACCGCGAGTCGCCGTATTACCGCAGGCGACCCTGCCTGGTGGTGGAGGTGACGTCGCCCAGCACCGAGCGTATCGACCGGCGCGAAAAACTGTTCGCCTACCAGCAGGCGCCGGGTCTGCGGGACTATTTGATCGTGGACAGTGCGAGCGCGACAGTCGATCGCTACCACCGCGCCCAAGGCGAGCCGGGCGAAGAGTGGGATTTCACCCGCTGCACCGCAGGCTCGCTGCGGTTGGCCTGCCTGAATGCCGATCTGGCGCTGGCGGAGGTTTATGCCGATGTGCCAGAACTGGCGGCAGCCGTCTCGGCAGTCGCTTCGGCGGTCGCGGCGGCAAAATCGACCCCGGCGTAGAGATCGGCCAGCGAGAAAATGAACGAACGCCCGGCGGCGATGCAGGTGAGTTGGGCTTCGAGCCCGCTGGCTTCATGCAGCGTCCACGAGCCGTCGGCGTTGCGGCTGAAGGCCTCGACGTGAGGCTGATTCTGCGCGACGAAGAGCACGGTCTGCAAACTGGGCAATAGGCGGTAGGCGGCGAATTTATCGCCGCGGTCGTGGCCTTCGGTCGAGGGCGAAAGCACCTCGACGATGAGCAGCGCGTCTTGTTGCACGGTACGCCGCCCGGCGTCTGCTGCCGAGCAGGTGACGAACACATCGGGATAGAAGCTGGCGTCTGCGGCTTCGACTTGCAGCTTGACGTCGGCCATATACACCCGGCAAGGCGTGCCGCGGGTTTGGCTGCGCAGGGCGATATAGGCGTTGCCCGAAAGCGTGTTGTGCACGGTGCCGCCACCGGCCATGGCGAAGACTTCGCCGCCGATGTATTCGTTGCGCTCGGTCTGGGTTTCTTCCCAGGCGAGATAGTCTTCAAAGGTGAAATGAGCTCGGGACAGCACGGCGGACATGGCGTCTCCTTGGTGAGCGTGACCAGTATTAGCGTGACAAGTTTACGGCGCAGCGCCTTCGGTCGCGCAGGTCTTGACGATCTGCCCGCCGAGTTGGCCTGACACTTTTTCCAGCGCGCCGAGTTGCTCGGGCGTGAGCGCGGGCAGGCGCAGTACGGTGCGGCTCAGTCCGGCATTGCGCTGCACTACCCTGGCGCCCTGTACGCCTTGCTTGCGCACGATCTGCAACTGCTGCTGCGCCGCGGCTTCGTTGGCAAACACGCCCAGCGAAATTCCGGGCTCGTAGCGCGGGCGGTCGGTCACCGGGGCGAACACCTTGACCTTGCCTTGCTGGGTGATTTCGTCGAGCGCGGCGCGCATGGTGCTTTGGCTGGGATAGGGGCCGAGCAGCACCATCCATTGCGCGGGCACAGGCGTGTTGAGGACAGTGGGCTTGAGCCCGGCCTTCACCAGTGCGGACTGCGCCTGCGCGAGCGCCTCGGCTTCGAGCGCGCCGTAGGGGCCGATCTGTCGGCAGACGGCATTCGCGGTACGGGCGGGCTCGGCGCTGGCCGGGGCGGACGCGTCGATCGGGGCGGACGGCAGGCTGGACGGAATGGCAGGTGCGGAAGGCGCGGGCTGCGGCGGGATGGCGGGCGTGGCGGAGGCGCTGGCCAACGGGGTGATCTGCACCTGCTCGGGGTGGATTTGCAGCGCCAGGCGCTGCGGCTCGCGCTGAGTCATTGGCCCGAGCCCGACCCCCGCCATCCAGCCCTGCGACCAGGCGAAAAACACGAGGTTGACGAGCAGCAGGGCAAGGAGCAGGGTGCGCATGGGTCAGTGGGATTCAGGGCGTTCGGGAGGACGTTATGGAGGGCGTTCGGCCCCGTCATTTTGCCGCGTCCGCCATACCTGCGGCGCGCAGGCGCAGCGACACGTCGGCGCTGAGCACGCGGCGTTCGCCCTCGGGCGTGCTCACGCGCAGCGCGCCGTCGGCGGCTATGCCCAGCGCGACGCCGGCAAACAGCGTTTGCCCATGATCGAGCACCGCAACCGTCTGGCCGCTCCAGGCGTGCAGCGCGTTCCACTGGGCGAGCGCCTCGCTCACGCCACGCGGGCCTTGCTGCAGGCCGTCGAGCAGCGCGGGGGCGAGAGCGGCGAGCACCTGGCCCCGCGATAGGCCGAGCCCGGCGACGTTCAGTCCCGTCGCCTGCGGCAGATCGGCCGGGGCGCGCAGGTTGAGCCCGAAGCCGATGACGGCCCAGCGCGCCTGCGGCGTGTCGGCCATTTCCACCAGAATGCCGCCGAGCTTGCGCCAGCCGTTGGGGGCGTCCGCCGCGGGCAGGAGCAGATCGTTGGGCCACTTCAGGCGCACTTGCGCAGCGCCGAGCGCATGCAGCGCCTGCGCCAGCCAGACGCCCACGGCCAGACTCAGCGGGCCGGGTTCACGCTTGCGCGGATCGGGCCAGGCCAGCGAGCACAGCACGCTGCCTTGTGCATCGTCGGCCCAGGGGCGGCCCTGACGCCCGCGGCCCGCGGTTTGCTGGCCGGTGGCGAGCAGCGTCGGCCCGTCGAGCCGCCCGGCTCGCGCCTCGGCCAGCAGATCGGCATTGGTCGAGCCGGTGCGTGGGGTCCAGCGCACGGTGCAGGCGGGGTGGCTGACGGCAAGCTGGGCGCGCAGCGGGGTAAGGGGGTCGGAGGTGGCCGCTCTCCCCTCCCCAACCCTCCCCACAAGTGGAGAGGGAGTGAACGCGCATTTCTCCTCCCCCACTTGCTGGGGGAGGTTGGGAGGGGGAGATTGGCCTGCGCGTTGTTCAAGCGCAGATTGAATCGTCAGCAACACGCCCGCGATATTGACCAACACATCGTTATTCCAGAAGCGCAAAACCTCATAGCCTCTTTGCCGAAAAAACGCATCGCGTAGCGCATCGTGGGGGCATTCGTTGTGCTGTCCGCCGTCGAGTTCCACAACCAGGCGTGCAGCAGCGCAGGTGAAGTCGGCGATGTAGGGGCCAATGGGCACTTGGCGGCGAAATTTGCTGCCCAATTGCCCATTGCTCACGCGGCTCCAAAGCAGGCGTTCCGCGTCGGTCATGTCGCGCCGCAATTGGCGGGCGCGGAGGGTGAGGGGATGGATCACAACCAGCACCCCTCCCCAACCCTCCCCACAAGTGGAGAGGGAGCAAACACCCCTCCTCCACGCAGTGGGGGAAGTTGGGAGGGGCGGCCTACAGCCCGCGCAGCGCAGTTCTCACCTCCCCCACAGCGTGGGGGAGGCCGGGAGGGGCATCCGAAGTAGGCGCGAAGCGCTGTTCTCACCTCCTCCACTTGTGGGGGAGGCCGGGAGGGGCGGCCTACAGCCCGCGCAGCGCAGTTCTCACCTCCCCCACAGCGTGGGGGAGGCCGGGAGGGGGATGGGTCTTTGCTCATTTGCCTTTGCGCGTCTTGGGCGCAAGCAGGGTGCCGCGGCAGTTGGGGGCGCCGCAGCGGCAGGCGTAGTCGCGCTTGAGTTTGGCGGTGTAGCGGGCGTCGAGTTCGAGGGCGTAGTCGAAGAACAGCTCTTCGCCGGGGGCGATGTCGCGCAGGGCGTCGATGAACACGCGGCTGCCGACTTGCTGCGCTTCGCAGTTGGGCGCGCAGGAGTGGTTGATCCAGCGGGCGCTGTTGCCTTGCACGCCGCCGTCGATCACGGTGTCGTCGCCCAGCGAGAAGTAGAAGGTGTGATTGGGCTGGGCCGGGTCGCGCGGGTGGCGGCGCAGGGCTTCGGGCCAGTCGATGCGCTCGCCCTTGTATTCCAGCAGGCGCTGCCCGGCGTGGATGGGGCGGCGGGCGAACACCCCGCGGCCGTGGATGGGAGAATCCTGCACCTGGGTGTAGGGGCCGCCGGAGGGAGCAACGGCGGGGGCGGGGCGGCTTTTGGGCATCGGTGGTCAGGGCGAGACGGGTGGGAATGCGCGGCGGCGAAGAAACTCGGTAAAGTAAAAAAAGAGAACGCGAGAGGTGGAGGAGACAAACCGTCCGTGATCGTTCTCGTTATGGTCGAAATCGAGGCATTCTAGGGAGCCGTCATCATGGATCAATCTCGTCGTACTCAGTTGAAATGGTTTGGCGCCGCGCTCGGCGCTGTGGCCGTGCCCGCCTGGGCGCAAAACGTGGCCGAGCAGGCCAGCGCGCTGGAGAAAAAAGACAAGAAGGCCGTGCCCTTGCCGAAGGAGGGCAGCGTGTTTACGCTGCCGCCCACGGTGGAGTTGCTGGGCGGCAAGACGCTGCACACCAAAGACTGGGCGGGCAAGGTGATCGTGCTGGAATACTGGGCTACCTGGTGCCCGTTCTGCGCGCGGCAGATGCCGCATGTCGAGGCGCTATACAAGAAGGAGCATCACCGAGGGCTGGAAGTGCTGGCCCTGTCCATCGACAAGAAGGCGGCCGATATTGCGCCGTTTCTCAAGAGCAAGAACTACACCTTTCCGGTGGCGTGGCTGTCGCCCGCGCTGGCCAAGGTGCTTCCCAAACCCGCGGGTCTGCCGGTCACCATTGTCATTGGCCGCGACGGCCGGGTGAAGATGGCCGATTCGGGCGAGCTGTTCGCCGAAGACATCGCGGGCATCGCCAAATTTCTTTGATCGCATCCATTCCGTCCTATGAGTAAAACCCTGGTCATCGCCGAAAAGCCCAGCGTGGCGCAAGACATCGTGCGCGCGCTGACGCCGCAGTCGGGCAAGTTCGACAAACATGATGAGTATTTCGAGAACGAGCAGTATGTCGTGACGTCGGCGGTCGGCCATCTGGTGGAAATCAAGGCGCCGGACGACTTCGAGGTCAAGCGCGGCAAATGGAGCTTCGCCCATCTGCCGGTCATTCCGCCGCACTTCGATCTGAACCCGATCGAGAAGACCAAGAGCCGACTGGCGGCGGTGGTCAAGCAACTCAAGCGCAAGGATGTGACCGCGCTGGTGAACGCCTGCGACGCGGGGCGCGAGGGCGAGCTGATTTTCCGCCTCATCCTGCAATACGCCGAGGGCAAGAAGGCGCTGGACAAGCCGGTGAAGCGGCTGTGGCTGCAGTCGATGACGCCGCAGGCCATCCGCGAAGGGTTCGAGCGCCTACGCAGCGATGCCGACATGCGCCCGCTGGCCGATGCCGCGCGCAGCCGCAGCGAGGCCGACTGGCTGGTGGGCATCAACGGCACGCGGGCGATGACCGCGTTCAACTCGAAGGACGGCGGCTTTTTCCTCACCCCGGTGGGCCGGGTGCAGACGCCCACGCTGTCTATCGTGGTGACGCGCGAGGAGCAGATCCGCAAGCACATTTCCCGCGAATACTTCGAGGTGCACGCGCAGTTTGGCGCGCCCGCCGGGGCGTATGCGGGCAAGTGGTTCGATCCGGCGTTCAAGCGAGGGGAAGATGCAGACGCCCGCGCCGACCGGCTGTGGGACAAGGCGCGCGCTGAGGCCATCGTCGCCGCCTGCAACGGACAGCCCGCCACGGTGCGCGACGAATCCAAGCCGTCCACCCAGCTCTCGCCCGCGTTGTTCGACCTCACCTCTTTGCAGCGCGAGGCCAACGGGCGCTTTGGATTTTCCGCCAAGACCACGCTCGGCTTGGCGCAGGCGCTGTACGAAAAGCACAAGGCGCTGACCTATCCGCGAACCGACTCGCGCCATCTGCCCGAAGACTATCTCGCCGTGGCGCGGCAGACCGCGCAGGCGCTGGCCGAGGCGGGCGGGGCCATCGCGCCGCATGCCCGCCGCGCGCTGGAGGCCGACTACATCCGTCCGAGCAAGCGCGTGTTCGACAACGCCAAGGTGTCGGATCACTTCGCCATCATCCCCACCACGCAGACGCCCGGCGCACTCACCGAGGCCGAGGCCAAGATTTACGACCTGGTGGCGCGGCGTTTTCTCGCGGTGTTCTTCCCGGCGGCGGAATCTCTGGTGACCACGCGCATCAGCACCGTGGGCGCGCATCAGTTCAAGACCGAGGGCAAGATTCTGGTCAAACCCGGCTGGCTGGAAATCTACGGCAAGGAAGAGCAGGGCGCAGACGACAACCTGCCCGCCGTGAAAGAGGGCGATGCGGTGCAGGCCGAGACCGTGGAACTCAAAGCCCTCAAGACCCGGCCACCCGCGCGCTACTCCGAAGCGACCTTGCTGGGCGCGATGGAAAACGCGGGCAAGATGGTGGAAGACGAAGAACTCGCCGAGGCGATGTCGGGCAAAGGGCTGGGCACGCCGGCCACCCGCGCGGCCACCATCGAAGGCTTGCTGGCCGAGGCGTATATGGTGCGCGAGGGCCGTGAGCTGATCCCCACCGCCAAGGCCTTCCAGCTCATGACCCTGCTGCGCGGCTTGCAGGTGGAAGAACTCACCAAGCCCGAACTCACCGGCGGCTGGGAGCACAAGCTGGCGCAAATGGAGCGCGGCCAGCTCTCGCGCGAAGCCTTCATGCGCGACATTGCCGGCATGACCGAAACCATCGTGCGCCGCGCCAAGGAATTCGACCGCGACACCGTGCCCGGCGACTACGCCACGCTGCAAACGCCCTGCCCGAACTGCGGCGGCGTGGTCAAGGAGAACTACCACCGCTACGCCTGCACGCAGTGCGATTTTTCCATCGGCAAACATCCGGGCGGACGCAGCTTCGAGCTGGCCGAAGTGGAGCAACTGCTGCGCGACAAGCACCTCGGCCCGCTTACCGGTTTTCGCAGCAAGATGGGCCGTCCGTTCGCCGCCGAACTCAAGCTGGCGCAGGAAGACGGCAAAGGGCAGTGGAAGCTCGAATTCGACTTCGGCGACAGCGCCCTTGGAAGCGATGGCGGCGAAGCGCCGGATTTCAGTGAGCAGACGCCGCTGGGCGCTTGCCCCAAATGCGGCAGCGCGGTGTATGAGGCGGGCAGCAGCTATGTCTGCGAAAAGAGCGTGGGCCCGGCGCCGAGCTGCGACTTTCGCAGCGGCAAGATCATTTTGCAGCAGCCCATCGAGCCCGAGCAGATGCGCAAACTGCTTCAGACCGGCCGCACCGATCTGCTCGACGGCTTCGTCTCGGCGCGCACCAAGCGCAAGTTCAAGGCGTTTCTGGTGAAACAAACGGGTGGCAAAATCGGCTTCGAGTTCGAGCCGCGCCCGGCCAAGGCGCCAGCGAAAAAAGCGGCCGCCAAAAAGGCAACGGCGTGACAACAGGGCGTCATGCTGCAAGCGCAAGATGCACGGGATGATCAACGCCGCTCACCATCATGACGATTCGAATTCCATTTGATCTGCGCTGGTTCGCGCACCGCGGCGGGGGCGATGCCGCGCCCGAGAACACGCTGGCCGCTTTTGAAGTCGGCTTCAAGGCCGGTTTTCGCGCGTTTGAATGGGATGTGAAACTCAGTGCCGACGGCGTGCTGTGGCTGCTGCACGACGACACGCTCGACCGCACCACCGACGCGCGCGGCCCGGCGGCGCCCTGGCGCTGGGAAAACCTGCAACTGGTGGATGCCGGAAGCTGGCACAGCGCGACCTTCAAGGGCGAGCCTCCGGCCTCGCTCGTTCAGGTGCTCGACTTCGCCGCGCGCCATGCGGTCTGGCTGAACCTGGAAATCAAGCCCAACCCCGAGCAGGATGCACAAACCGGCGAGGCCGTGGCGCGCCGCGTGGTGCAGTGGCTGGCCGATCAGCCCTCAGCTCCGCGGCCCTTGCTGTCCTCCTTTTCGCTCGCCGCGCTGCAGGCGGCCCGCGCGGCGCTCGACGCCCGGCAGGCCGATGTGCCGCTGGCCTATTTGGTCGAAACCTACGACGATCAGGCGCTGGCGCAGGCCGTGGCGCTGGGCGCCGAGGGGCTGCACACTGATTGGCAACAGGTGACGCCTGCGGTCGTGGCGGCAGTGCATGCGCGCGGACTGAAGCTGCGCGCCTATACGGTGAATGACGCCAATCAGGCGAGATCGCTGCTGGCTGATGGGCTGGACGGTCTGTTTACCGACCGCCTGGATCTGCCTTCTCGTTTATAAGTCCGGCGTGCCAAAGCTCGGACAGCAACGCCCGGCTGTACTGGCTGGCCACGGCGTGGATGAAGCGACCGAAGTCGATGTGCGCGGTGTCGTCGGCGCGGTCGGAAATGGTGCGCACCAGCGCGAAGGGCACGTCGTAATCGCGGCAGACCTGCGCCACTGCGGCACCCTCCATCTCTACCGCGAGCGCGTCGGGCAGCGCGTGGCGCAGCGCATCGCTGTCGTCGCGGGTGGAGATAAAGCGGTCACCGCTGACAATCAGCCCGCGATGCACGCGTGGGGTGTGCAGCCCGAAAGTCTGGCGGGTTTCGGCATCAATCAAGGGCTCGGCCTGCGGTGACAAAAGCCGCTGCGCAGCGGCGTGCAGGCGGTCGGTGAGCGCGCGGTTCGCGGCAAAGTGCGTCAACCCCGTGTCGGGCACTTCGTATTGCGGATAGAGCGGCCGGGCATCGAGGTCGTGCTGCAGCAGCGTGTCGGCAATCACCAGATCGCCCACTGCCACGCCGTCTCCCAGGCCGCCCGCCACGCCGGTAAACAGCAGCGCGTTGCAGCCGAATTCGACAATCAGGCTGGTGGTCGTGGCGGCCGCCGCCACTTTACCGATGCCGCACAGCACCAGCACGACGTCGCTGCCCCACAGCGTGCCCAGGGTGTAGTCGCGGCTGCCGTGACGCACGCAGCGCGGCTGCTGCAAACATTCCAGCAAACCCTGTTGCTCCTGCGCAATGGCGCTGACGATGCCGAAACGCGCCGCGTTCATCGCTTGCGCCCGATGCGGCTCAGCCGGGTCAGGCCGAACGCCGTTTGCTCTGTGTCAAACCGTAAACTGTGTACGGATTTATTCTCACGCATCGTCAACAACAGGGAGGAAGACATCATGGGATCTGCTTGGCAAGGATTGCTTGGCACCGATTATGGTCTGTTCAGCTTGATTGGCAGCATTTTCATGCTGGGCATCGGCGTATTTTTTATCTGGTTTTTCAGCCGCAAAATTCAGCAGAGCGCCGACGAGCATGCGCGTGAACTGCGCAAAGGCGCAAACAAGCCGCCAGTCAACAACGGCCGCGGCTGAGGGCGTCTGGTTTTGGCTGATGCTGCCTATTCGGCGACCCCTTCGGCTGGCTGATCCCCCGGGCTAACCCTGCGCGCTTCAGCCGCGGGTTGACGTATGCTCTCGCCGGTTACAAAAAAAGACACGTCATTTCACAACACAACAAATCAACGGAGATCGCCATGCAGCGTCGTCAAGCAGTCATTGGTCTGGGGTTGGCCGCAGCCGGTTTGGGTCTGAGCCCCCTGGTGCGGGCGCAACAGCCCATCGTCATCAAGTTCAGCCATGTGGTTGCGCCCAACACCCCCAAAGGGCAGGCCGCCGAATACTTCAAAAAATTGGCGGAAGAGCGCACCAAGGGCCGGGTGAAGGTGGAGGTCTATCCCAACAGCCAGCTCTACAAAGACAAGGAAGAGATGGAGGCGCTGCAGCTCGGTTCTGTGCAGATGCTTGCACCTTCGCTGGCCAAGTTCGGACCGCTGGGGGCCAAGGAATTCGAATTGTTCGACCTGCCCTACATCTTCGACGACTACACCGCCCTGCACAAGATCACGCAAGGCCCCATTGGCGCCGGGCTGCTGAAAAAGCTCGAATCCAAGGGCATTCTCGGTTTGGCCTATTGGGACAACGGCTTCAAGGACATGAGCGCCAATAAGCCGCTGCGCAATCCCGCAGACGCCAAGGGCCTGAAGATGCGCATCCAGTCGAGCAAGATTCTTGAGATGGAAATGCGCGCCATCGGCGCCATTCCGCAAGTGCTGGCGTTCTCCGAGGTGTATCAGGCGCTGCAGACCGGGGTGGTGGACGGCACCGAGAATCCGCCCTCCAACTTCTACACCCAGAAGTTCTATGAAGTGCAGAAGGCCATGACGCAGACCCAGCACGGCTATCTGGGCTATGCGGTCATCGTCAACCAGAAGTTCTGGGATGGCTTGCCGGCCGACATCCGCAAGACGCTCGATCAGGCCATGGTCGAAGCAACCGAGTTCGCCAACAAGGTGGCGAAGAAGGACAACGACGATGCCACCGAAGCGGTGCGCAAGTCGGGCAAGTGCGAGGTCATCGCCCTCACTCCGGCCGAGCGTCTGGCTTGGAAAAAGGCGATGGTGCCGGTTTACAAACAGGCCGAGTCGCGCGTGTCCAAGGCGCTGATGGACTCTGTGTTCAAGGCGACCGGTTTCGATCCCGCCAAGCTCTGAGTCGTTCAGAATCGATGTGCGAAGCCCGTGCCCAGTCGGCATGGGCTTTTGTCGTTCTGGCCCGTCAACCCCTTCCTGATCGGACCCTCCCATGTCTGCTCTTGCCCTGTTCAACCGCGTGCTCGACCGGTTGGAAGAAACGCTGATCGCCATTCTGATGGCGGCGGCGACCTTGCTCATTTTTGTTGCCGTCGTGCATCGCTATATGGCGGGCTTTGCCATTCCGGGCTTGCAGGACTGGCTGTTGTCGCTCAACTTGAGCTGGGCGCAGGAACTCTGCATCTATATGTTCGTGTGGATGGCCAAGTTCGGCGCGGCGTATGGCGTGCGCACCGGCATCCATGTGGGCGTGGACGTGTTGGTCAACCGCCTTGCGCCGGAAAAACAAAAACCCGTCATTCTGTTCGGTCTGCTGGCCGGAGCGCTGTTCACCGGCACGGTTGCGGTCATGGGGGCGAACTTTGTCTGGCATGTCGCCCATACCGTCCAGACTTCGCCCGATCTCGAAGTGCCGATGTGGTGGGTGTACCTGGCGATTCCGCTCGGATCGTCGTTGATGTGCTACCGCTTTTTGCAGGTCGCCTGGCGCTTCAACCGCGACGGGGAATTGCCGCACCACGATCCAGGCGCGGTGGAAGGGCTGGATGAGCCGATGGAGATTGCGCCCGGCGCGGACAATATTCATCCGGTGCCGCAGATGGGAGGTGCGAAATGAGCGCGCTGATCATTTTCGCCCTGCTGCTCGCCCTGATGCTCACGGGCATGCCCATTTCCATCGCCCTGGGGCTGACGGTGCTCACCTTCTTGTTCACCATGACCGATGTGCCGATCCAGGCCGTGGCGCTCAAGCTGTTCACTGGGATCGAGAACTTCGAGATCATGGCGATTCCGTTTTTCATTCTGGCCGGCAACTTTCTGACCCACGGTGGCGTGGCGCGCCGCATGATCACCTTCGCCAGCAGCCTCATCGGACATTGGGCCGGCGGGCTGGGGCTGGCCGGGGTGCTGGCTTGCGCGCTGTTCGCCGCGGTGTCGGGGTCCAGCCCGGCCACTGTGGTGGCCATCGGCTCCATATTGATGCCGGCCATGGTCAAGGCCGGGTTTCCGCCGCGCTTCGGCGCCGGGGTCATCACCACCTCGGGCGCGCTGGGCATTCTCATTCCGCCGTCGATCGTAATGGTGCTGTATTCAGTTTCCACCAATTCGTCGGTGGGCGCGCTATTCATGGCCGGGGTGGTACCCGGCATCATGTTGGCCACCATGCTGGGCGTGACCACCTGGTGGCGCGCCTGGCGAGGCAAGTACCCGCGTCAGCCTCGGGCGACGTGGGCGCAGCGCGGCAAGGCGCTGCGCGAGAGTTTCTGGGGGCTGATGCTCATCCTCATCGTGCTGGGCGGCATCTACAGCGGCATGTTCACCCCCACCGAGGCGGCGGCGATGAGCGCGGTGTACGCCTTCATCATCGCCGTGTTCGTCTACAAGGATCTCAAGCTCAGCGATGTGCCGCGGGTGCTGCTGGCTTCGGCCAATATGAGCGCCATGCTGCTCTACATCATCACCAACGCGGTGCTGTTCTCGTTCCTGATGACCTCGGAGCACATTCCGCAAAACATGGCGCAGTGGCTGCTGGGCGCGGGCCTGGGGCCGATTGCCTTCCTGCTGCTGGTGAATGTGTTGCTGCTGGTGGCCGGCAATGTGATGGAGCCTTCGAGTATCGTGCTGATTCTCGCGCCCATTCTGTTTCCGGTGGCCATGCAACTGGGCATCGACCCGATCCACTTCGGCATCATCATGGTGGTGAATATGGAAGTGGGCATGTGCCACCCGCCGGTGGGCCTCAACCTCTATGTCGCCAGCGGCATCGCCAAGATGGGCATCACCGAACTCACCATCGCGGTGTGGCCTTGGCTGCTGACCATGCTGGTGTTTCTGGGCTTGGTGACCTACATCCCGGCAATCAGCCTGGCGTTTCCGCGCTGGCTGGGCATGGTGCAGTGAACCTCAGCGCGGCTCAGGCCGCCTGCGCTTCGTCGGGCTGACTGCAGGTCCATTTCTCGCCCATGTCGGACGAGAGGTAGCCGACCAGGCGGAAGTTGTCTTGCGTGGCGCCATTTGGCAGAGTGCGGTAAATGGCCACGCCATAAGCCCCTCGCAGCCGCGCGTGCTCCGCCTTGGCCAGCGCCTCGACGACTTCGCGCTCACCGACGGCCACGACATAACTGTGCTGCTCGGCCTCGCCGTGGTGGAAGGCTTGGGCGAAATAGATGAATGTGTTGGCGTTTGTCATGGAAAACCTCCTTGCGTAAGCCGAATGGTCGATGCGAAAAGCATAGGACGTTCTGCGCTGGATCAGATGATGAAATCGTGACAAGCGATAACGAGGTGGGGCCGTCGAGCGGCCCGGCTGCGATCAAACTGAGATGCGCCCCGCTGCTCGCGGAGCGCATCGGCTTTGCGCCTGGTCACTTCGCCGATCAGATCGCCGTCCACAGATAGAGGTAGAGGGTATTCATATCCCGTGCATTGGTGCCGGCGCCGTCAAAATTGGTTTTGGCCCCGAGATATTTGTTGTACAGCGTGTACTGCAAACCGATCCGCAGATTTTTCTCGGGGTTGACCCAGCTCTTGCCGAACGGATTCCAGTCGATTTCAAAAATGGCGCCGTTGGTATTCGGGCTGTTGGTGCGCGAGTTGGCATAAACCACGGCATCGGAGGAGCCAGTGGTTTGAAACAGCCCGAGCGTTGCCCCGTAAGTATTGTCACGCCAGTAGGCCACGTTCAGATTGGCCGAGTTCAGTGTGTTGCTGCCGTTGCTCGCGTTGCCTTGCAACAGCGCTTGGTTCAGGTTCTGGCGTTCGTGCATATAAATGGCGTTTGCGGTGATGATGTTCGGGCCGCCATTGAGGAATTGATAGGTCGCGTCCAGACCGATGTCGTGATAGTCGTCTGTGGGCAGTCCGGGCAGACCGCTGGTGTTGATGCGGGCGTCAAATCCCAGCAGGCCAGCCTCGAATACATGGGGGCCGACGGTTTTGGAGTACCACAGCCGCCAGTAGGGCGCTTCGCCTTGCAGGGAGGCGTTGCCCGCATGCAGTGCATTGGCCCAGTAAGTCGAAAGGTTGTGATAGGCCCCAGCCTCCGCATACCAGCTGTTGTCAATCATCGTGTACGCCGTGGCGCCCACGACACTTTGCCCCAGGTTGTAAATGACGGGGGATACCGGCGGACCGCTGTTGCCGAATGGCGGCGCCATATAGCTGTATTGCCAAGCGGGCGTGGTGTTCCAAACGTCTGACAGAGTGGGGTTGTTGTTCAGACTCATGCCGAACAGGCCGCTGGCGGAGCCGAGTGTGTAGGCGTGGGCGTAGCGCAGCTCGGTGTTGTCCCAGGCCAGGTTTTGCGAACCTGGGTCGGAATAGGTGGCCTGCCCCAGCATGCCTACGTGGTCGGTAATGCGACCCGCCAGAAAAATGGAGGCCTGCTGCAGCGCGGTGAAGTTGTCGTTGGCGCTGAATCCTGCGGGCGGCGGGCCCATGTAGTTGTTGTTGCCATAGCTCTGCGCCTGGTGGGTGTAAGAAGCCACCAGCATGGCCGACAGCGGAATGTGTTTTTTGCCGTCGCTCAGGGTGTAGCCGTCGAGCTTGAACGCCCGGCCAAAAGGCGTGAGTTGCGGGCCGAAGCCGCCGACGTGACAGGCGATACAGTCCTGCCCGGTCTGGCGGGCAAAGGCGGGCACGGCTTGCGCGTTGGGCGCCCACGCCAGGCAGCCGATCAAGCCGGTCAACGCTGCGAGGCTGTATTTCAATCGGCGCGCAGACTCACGCTGTCGGGTGAAGAACTGGCGGAAAAAAACGTTTTGTGAACAAGGGATGAGAGACATGACGACCTCCATGTTTTTCCTTGCGGCGACTGCGACAAATTGGCGCACAACGCTGAAAGGGTTTTGTCATGTCTGCATTCTGGGCGCCCTGTGTTCCGCGAGCTTGATTCAAGTCAACGACATCTAAATACTTGAATGTAATCAGATGCAACGCCTAAGCGCCTCAGAGGGGTCAGTGCAGCTCGGCCCTGGGAGATCAGGTGGACAGGGCGTTGATCTGATCGATATAAGCCTGCATGGCCTCGGCGCGGGGCATGCCTTTGCGTGCGGCCCAGGCATCCCATTTGGCACGGGCGACGAAATCGGTCAAACCGGGACGCTCGCCCGAAACGTCGCCCGCGCTGCCTTGTTTGTACAGGCCGTAGAGTTGCAGCAGGGTTTGGTTGTCGGGGCGGGTGGTGAGGGTTTTGGAATGGGCGACGGCAGCGTCGAAGGCGGTCTGAAGTTCGGCGGAAAGGGGGGTGTCGGTCATGAGAAAAAGCACGGTCGTTCGAGAGTGGGCATCATACGGCCCGGGTAGGCGGCGGTCTTAAGCCGATCCTCAGGCGGCGTCGTTAGGCTGCGACAGCTGAGGGCATGTCCGTACCGTGACAACGGCCGCGCCCTCACAGGCACAATGCCGCAGTTTTCGCGTTTTCGGGAGCCGTTTGCCTCATGCCACCTCAAGCCTCTCCACAGTCGTATCGCTTCGCCCTCAGACATTTCTATTCGCTCGCCAAACCGTACTTGGTTTCGGAAGAGAAAAAAAAGGGCTGGGGTCTGCTTTTGCTGGTGCTGGCGATGAATCTGGCGCTGGTTTGGGTGAATGTGAAGCTTACGCAGTGGAACGGCGATTTTTTCAATGCGCTGCAGGCGAAGAATTTCGGCGCCTTCAAGCAACTGCTGCTGTATTTCACTGGCTACGCCTTTCTCTATATCGCCCTGGCGGTGTATTCACAGTACTTTTTGCAGATGCTGCAGATCAACTGGCGGCGCTGGATGACCGAGGTGTTTCTCAAAGACTGGCTGGCCGGTGGCACGCATTACCGCATGTCGCTGCGGCAGGGCAACACCGACAACCCGGACCAGCGCATCGCCGACGATATCGGCGGTTTCATCAACGGCAGCCTGAATCTGTTTTTCGGCTTCGTTTCCTCGCTGGTCACGCTGTTTTCTTTTCTGGTCATGCTGTGGATGTTGTCGGGCGCGGTCACCCTGTTCGGCATCACCATTCCCGGTTACATGGTGTGGGTCGCCATTCTGTATGCCGGTGTGGGCAGCGTGCTGGCGCATTGGGTGGGCAAGCCGCTGATCCAGCTCAACTTCTACCAGCAGCGCTACGAGGCGGATTTCCGCTTCGGCCTGGCGCGTACCCGCGAACACGACGAAGGCATTGCGCTCTACAACGGCGAGCAGCGCGAATTGGCCGGGCACCGCGACCGGTTCGCCAATGTGTGGAGCAACTGGTGGGGCATCATGAAGCGGCAGAAGCTGTTCACCTGGTACAGCGCGTTTTACGGCCAGCTCGCCATCATCTTCCCCATCCTGGTGGCCGCACCGCGTTACTTTGCCGGGCAGATTCAACTCGGTGGCCTGACGCAGACGGCGCAGGCTTTCGGCCAAGTGCAGGGCGCGCTGTCCTGGTTCATCGGCGCGTACACCAGCATTGCCGACTGGCGCGCTACCGTCGAGCGTTTGCAGACCTTTGTCGAGGCCATGCAAAACGCGCAGAGCCATCCGCCTACGCCCACGGCGCCCGCTTCCGCAGGTCTGCCCTCGGAACGGTCATCAAGCGCTGCGATCGCTTCGGCCGGTGTGGTGCCGCTGCGCAGCGCGCGCGAGTCGGTGGCGCTGGGCGATCTGCTGCTGCTGGCGCCCGACGGACGGCCGCTGCTGCAATGCGCGGGTGAGCACATCAGCCGCGGCCAGCACACCCTGTTCACCGGGCCGTCGGGCAGCGGCAAGAGCACGCTGGTGCGCTGGCTCGCCGGTATCTGGCCCTACGCGCTCAACACCGCGCACGCGCACGCGCCATCGGGCCGCACGCTGTTCCTGCCGCAAAAGCCGTATCTGCCGCTGGGTACGCTCAAACAGGCGCTCACCTATCCGCAAAGCCCGGAAGACTTCAGTGCCGCGCAAATCAGCGAGGCGCTGCAACTCGCCCGCGTGCCTTATCTGGAAGCCGCGCTGGAGCAGACCGATACATGGATGCAACGCCTCTCGCCCGGCGAGCAGCAGCGTCTGGCGGTGGCCCGCGCCCTGCTCATCGCCCCGGACTGGCTGTTCATGGACGAGGCCACCAGCGCGCTCGATGCACCGACCGAACGCGCCATGTACGCGCTCTTGCAGCAGCGTCTGCCCGACGCTACGCTGGTCAGCGTGGCGCACCGTGTGGGCGTGATCGGATTTCATGCGCAGATTTACGCGGTCGTGGCCGACCCCTCGGGCGAAGGCCCGGCGCGCATGGAAAGACGCGATGCCGAGCGGGCGCAAAAGGCAGCGCTGGGCGACGAGGGCGCACCGGGGGCGCCAGCCTTCGCATCGTGATACGGCGGTGATGCTGCTTTCTGACGATCTGACCGCCGCCGGGTTTGACCAGCCCTTCGAGCTGCTGCGCGGCTGCCACGCCCGCATCACCCGCATGGACGCTCTGCTGCTGCGGCTGATCGATCATGTGGCGCTCAAGGAAACGCAGGGCCGCCCCAATTTGCCTTGTTCCCCACGGGGGGCGGGGCGGCGTGCCGACCCTGGGGGCGCACAAGAAGGTACGGACGCACAGGCGCAGCAGGCGGCCGACAAAGTGCTGCGCTACTTCGATGTGGCCGCGCCACTGCACCATGAGGACGAGGAGCTGCACGTGTTTCCGGTGCTGCGCGTTTCGGCGGAAGAGTGGGACGGCGACGACGCGGTGCTGGAAACGCTTGCAAGCGATCACCGCGTGCTGGCCGTGCTCTGGGCCGAGCTGCGCGACTGGCTGCTGCAAGTGAAAGCCGCGCAGGTCCTGCCCGCGTCGGCGCCCATCGCCAATGCGGCGCAACGCTTCAGCGCCCTGCACGCCGCGCATATTGCCATCGAAAACACGCAGATTTTTCCGGCCGCGCAAGCGCGCATGAATGCCGCCCAAATCACGGCGATGGGCCAGGACATGGCTGCTCGCCGTGGAGTGCGCTGGCCGCCGGATTAGGGTCTGTTCACGCTTTTGGTGTGAGAAAGGCGCGATTGCCTGTCGCGGTTTCGCAGCGCTGCGCGTTACTTCAGAACCTGCTCCCACGACACACGAGGTCATCGCCATGTCTGAACCGCTCATTCCCGCTGCACTCAACACCCCGAAGCGTCGCCTCGCGGCTCTGGTCTTGCCTGCTGTTGCCGCGCTGGGGCTGGGCGGTTGCGTGGTGGCGCCCGTGCCGCCGCAATATGGCTACGGCGCGCCTGCGTATGACGTGGTCAATGTGCCGCCTCCCGCCCCGCAGTACGAGGCGGTCGGTGTGGCGCCCTACCCCGGGGCGGTGTGGATCACCGGCTATTGGGGCTGGGCAAACGGTCGCTACATCTGGAACCGGGGCTACTGGCACGCGCCACGCCCCGGCTACCGTTGGGTGCCGCATCGCTGGGTGCAGCAAGGCGGCGGTTGGCACGGTCAGGGCGGCCGCTGGGAACGGCGCTGATCCTCCAAGGGATGCGCACCCGTGATGCGGCGCGGGGTTGATGCGTCACCCCAGCCCGCGCACCACGTCCAGCGCTTCTTCGATGCGCGACACCGGGTGCAACTCCAACCCTTCGAACTGTTTTCCCGCACCCTTGGGGGCATTGGCAGCCGGAATGATGGCAGCAGAGAAGCCGAGTTTGGCGGCTTCGCGCAGACGCTCCTGGCCGCGCGGGGCGGGGCGGATTTCACCCGCCAGGCCGACTTCGCCGAAGGCCAGCAGACCGCGCGGTAGCGGGCGGTTGCGCAGCGAACTTTGAATGGCCAGCAGCACGGCCAGATCGGCCGCGGGCTCGGTGATGCGCACCCCGCCCACGGCGTTGACGAACACGTCCTGATCGCCGCTGGCCACGCCGGCATGGCGATGCAGCACGGCCAGCAGCATGGCCAGCCGCGCCGCGTCCAGCCCCACGGACAGGCGGCGCGGGCTGGGCGCGGCGGCGTTGTCCACCAACGCCTGCACCTCCACCAACAGCGGGCGAGTGCCCTCCAGTGTGGCGAGCACGCAGGTGCCGGGCACCGGCTCGGCGTGGGTGGAAAGGAAGATGGCCGAGGGGTTGGACACGCCTTTGAGGCCATGCTCGGTCATGGCGAACACGCCCAGTTCATTCACCGCGCCGAAGCGGTTCTTGATGGCGCGAATCAGCCGGAAGCGCGACTGCGTGTCGCCCTCGAAATACAGCACGGTATCGACCATGTGCTCCAGCACGCGCGGCCCGGCGAGCGCGCCTTCCTTGGTGACATGGCCGACCAGCACCAGGGTGATGCCGCTGGCCTTGGCCGCGCGGGTGAGTTGCGCCGCGCATTCGCGCACCTGCGACACCGACCCCGGCGCCGACGACAGCGCCTCGGTGTAAACCGTCTGGATGGAGTCGATCACCGCGATGGAATAGGCCCCCACGCTCGCATTCGCTCGCTGCCCACCGAGGAGGGCATCCCCACCCCGACCCTCCCCACCCGTGGGGAGGGAGTGATTGCTCCTCCCCCGCTCGGTGGGGGAGGTTGGGAGGGGGAAACGCCCGCCTTGGGGCGGCCCGGCGCCGGGGCCGCGTGCTAACTCGTCGAGCATGACTTCCAGCTGCGTCTCGGCCATCAGCCGCACCGGCGCGTCTTTCAGCCCCAGGCGCTGGGCGCGCAGCGCCACCTGCGCGGCGGACTCCTCGCCGCTGATATATAGCACCGGCAGTTCGGCGGACAGATTGGCGAGCACTTGCAGCAGCAGGGTGGACTTGCCGATGCCCGGATCGCCGCCGAGCAGCAGGACGCCGCCGGGCACCAGTCCGCCGCCGAGCACGCGGTCGAGTTCATCGATGCCGCTGCTGCGGTGCGCGTGGCGCTCGGCCTGCACCTCGGTGAGCAGCACCGGGCCGCTCGCTGCGGTGAGGCCGCCGCGCCCGGCGAACTGCGCTGCCGCGGCGCCGTGCCGTGCGCCGGGGCGGGCGGCATCGACGCTGCGCTCTGCCGTTTCCACCAAGGTGTTCCAGGCCTGGCAGTGCGGGCACTGGCCCTGCCACTTGGCGGACTTGCCGCCGCACTCGGAGCAGACGTAAACAGTTTGGGGTTTGGCCATCTCATTCCACCCGCACCGGCACGCGGGCGGCCAGGGCGCACATCAGCTCGTAGCCGAGGGTGCCCGCCGCTGCCGCAACCTCGTCGATCGAGAGCTCGGTCTGCGCGTCCTGTCCCCACAGCAGCACGGGGCTGCCGATCATGGGCCGGTTGCCTGCGGCAAACACCGGCTCGAGATCGACGGTGATCATGTCCATCGACACCCGGCCGACCAACTGCGTGCGCACGCCGTCCACCACGATGGGAGTGCCGTTGGGGGCGACGCGCGGGTAGCCATCGGCATAGCCGCAGGCCACCACGCCGATGCGCATGGGGCGCGGCGCGGTGAAGCGCGCGCCGTAGCCCACACACTCGCCCGCAGCGATGTGCTGAATGTCGATGAGCTCGCTGCGCAGACTCATGGCGGGGCGCAGCTTCCAGTGCGCCGCGTCTAGCGCCAGCCCGGTGGGCGAGCTGCCATAGAGCGCAATGCCGGGTCGCACCCAGTCGGCCGCCACGCGCGGGTCGGCGCCGTGCACCAGCACCGCGGCGGAATTGGCCAGGGTGCGTTCGCCCGGCAGATGGCCCACGCCGCGGGCGAATCGTGCCAGCGCTGCGTCGATTCCGCCCGCTTCGTCGGCGCAGGCGAAGTGGGTCATGTGAGTGATTTCGCCCACCTGCGGCAGCGCGTTCAGCCGCTCCCAGGCGGCGGCGTAGGCCTCGGGCGAAAAGCCCACGCGGTTCATGCCGGTGTTCATTTTGAGGAACACGCGGTGCGTGCGGTTGCCGCGGTGCACCGCCAGCCAGTCGATCTGTTCGCGGCAATGCACTACATGCCAGAGGTTGAGGCGTTCGCAAAGTGCGAGGTCTTCCGGGGCGAAACAGCCTTCGAGCAGCAGAATGGGGCCGACCCAGCCCAGCGCGCGCAGCTTCTCGGCCTCGGTCAGATCGAGCAGGGCGAAACCGTCGGCCGTGCGCAGCGCGCCATACGCGCGGGCGATGCCGTGACCGTAGGCATTGGCTTTGACCACGGCCCAGACCTTGCTCGCGGGCGTGGCCTGGCGGACTCGCAGGAGGTTGTGGGAGAGCGCGGCCGTGTGGATCACGGCGGAAATCGGGCGGGGCATGGCAGCTCAGGCAGAGGGTTGAGGCCAGCATTGTCGCAAATGCCCTGAAATGCCCTGTGCTATAAACCGCGGCAGCCTGCGGGTCTGTTCCTGCAAGCCGCCAGCCATGCTGCACGCGCCAGCCCGCCTCATTCATCGCAATCCCTGATCTTGTTCTCACCCAACGATACGACACAGCCTGCCGCAGCATCGCGGGCAGCCACGCGATGAAAAAAGGCTTTTACTGGATCATGGCGGCGCAGTTTTTTTCTTCGCTGGCCGACAACGCGCTGCTCATCGCCGCCATCGCCCTGCTGGTGCAGATGCAGTCACCCGACTGGATGACGCCGCTGCTCAAGTTCTTTTTCACCATCTCCTATGTGGTGCTCGCCCCCTTCGTGGGGGCGTTTGCCGATGCCATTCTGAAATGGAAGGTGATGTTCATCACCAATCTGGTGAAGGTGGCCGGGCTGGTGCTCATGCTGATCTCGGTGCACCCGCTGCTGGCTTACGGCGTGGTGGGCCTGGGCGCGGCGGCCTATTCGCCGGCCAAGTACGGCATCCTCACCGAGTTGCTGCCGCCGCAGCAACTGGTCGCGGCCAATGGCTGGATCGAGGGCACCACGGTCAGCTCCATCATTCTGGGCACGGTGCTGGGCGGGTTTTTGGTGAGTCAGGCGGCGTCGGGTTTTTTGCTGGGGCTGCCCGGGCTGGCTGCGGTTGGTATCAACACCACGCCCGAGGCGGCCATTCTGGTCATCACCCTGGTGTATTTGCTGGCGGCCTTATGCAATTTGCGCATTCCCGATACCGGGGCGCGTTACGAAAAACAGAAAACCCGGCTGGTGGCGCTGCTGGTGGATTTTGCGCATTGCACCAAGGTGCTGTGGACGGACAAGCTGGGGCAGATTTCGCTGGCGGTCACCACCCTGTTCTGGGGCGCGGGGGCGACGTTGCAGTTTATCGTGCTGAAGTGGGCGGAACACGCACTGGGGCTGGATCTCACCATGGCGTCGGTGATGCAGGCGGCCGTGGCGCTGGGCGTGGCCGCTGGGGCTATTAGCGCCGCCGTGCGCGTGCCGCTGAAAAAGAGCCTGAGCGTGCTGCCGCTGGGCGTGGGCATGGGGCTGACCACCGTGGCGCTGGCGTTTTTCAACCGCGAGCTGCTGCCCGACGTGCAGCTGCATTTCTGGGTGGTGCAACTGCCGCTTTACATGCTGTTCGCCTATGGCTTCATGGTATTCATCGGCGCATTGGCCGGGTATTTTGTGGTGCCGATGAACGCGCTGCTGCAGCACCGGGGCTATGTGCTGCTGTCGGCGGGGCATTCGATCGCGGTGCAGAACTTCAACGAAAACGTCAGCGTGCTGCTCATGCTGCTGTTCTACGCCCTGCTCATTCGCCTGAACCTGCCGGTGCCGTGGGTGATTGCGCTGTTTGGCACCTTTGTCTCCGTCAGCATGTTTCTGGTCATCCTCTGGTATCGCCGCAATCAGCGTGAGCGCGACTGGACGCAACTGATCGGCGAGCCGCGTCACGAAGAGCATCATTCTTAACATTCTGCCGCTTCGCCCTGTCTTCAAACCGTCGCAAAATCGGTCTAACCCCCGATGTCCTTTCCAGGAGCGCCACCATGAATGACGTGCAGCACTACAGCAACCTCCTTTTGCAATACGCCACCGAGGCGGGAATGAAAATTCTCGCGGCCATCGCGCTGTGGATTCTGGGGCGATGGCTCATCCGCATTGCCGACAAACTGCTGCGCGGCGTGCTGGATCGGCAGCATTTCGACCCCATGCTCACGCGCTACATGCTCAGCTTCATGAACATCGCGCTGAACATCGTGCTGGTCGTGGCCATTCTGGGCTATTTCGGGGTGCAGACCACCACCTTCGCTGCCTTGGTGGCAGGCGCTGGCGTGGCTATCGGCGCGGCGTGGAGCGGCCTGCTGGGCAACTTCGCGGCGGGCGCCTTTCTGCTGGTGCTCAAGCCCTTCAAGGTGGGCGATTTCGTCAAGGCGGGTGATGTGACCGGCACGGTGAAGGAGGTTGGGCTGTTCGTCACCTCCATCGTCACACTCGACAACGTGCTCACCTTTGTCGGCAATGGCAAGATTCTGGGCAACAACATCGAAAACTATTCGACCAACGACTACCGCCGCGTCGAACTCAAATGCCAGCTTTCCAGCGACGCCGATCATGTCGCCGCTATGGAACTGCTGCGCAAACAGGTGCAGGCCATTCCCAATGTGTTGACCGATCCGGCGCCAGTGATTGAAATTCTGGAGTTCAACAGCGTCGGGCCGGTGCTCACGGTTTTTCCCTTCTGCAACAACGCCCACTATTGGCAGGTGTATTTCGACACCAACCGCACCATCCGCGAAACGCTGACGCAGGCCGGTTTCGCCTACGCCCTGCCCAAGCAAGTCTGGGTGGGGAAGGCGGCGTAACGATGCGGAACGCTTGGCCGTCGATGTTCGTGCCCGGCCTCGGCCGGCAGGGTTGAGCATGGACGCCTTGCGCCTCGGCCCCATCGTCTTGCCCTGGGCGCCGCTGTTGCTGGTGCTGGGTTATGCCGTGGCGGTGTGGGTGGCGGGCGTGGCGCAGAAGGCCGGGCGCGGCAATGCCGAGCCCGCGCTGCTGCCGCTGCTGATTGGGGCGCTGGTCGTGGCGCGCGCCGTGTTCGTTGCACGGCACAGCGCAGACTATTCCAGCGTGCTGGCGATGATCGACATCCGCGATCGCGGCTTCGATCCCTGGGCGGGCTGGGCCGCGGCGGCAGCCGGTGTGGCGTTCTGGGCCTGGCGGCGCCCGGCCTGGCGAATGAGCCTGCCGCTGAGCGCCAGCGCCGGAGCCGCCATTGTGCTGGCGGGCATGGGAGCGCTCACCTTGTTGCAACCGGCGCGCCCGCCGCTGCCTGATCTCACCCTGCAAACGCTGCAGGGTCGCTTGGTGGCGCTGGCCAGCCTGCGTGGTCAGCCGCTAGTGGTCAATCTCTGGGCCACCTGGTGCCCGCCTTGCCGCCGCGAATTGCCGCTGCTGATCCAGGCCGCGCAGGAGCAGACTGGGGCGCGCATCGTGCTGGTCAACGAAGGCGAGGCGCTGCCGCGCGTGGCGGCGTATTTGCAGCGCGAGAAACTCACCGATCCGGGGGTGCTGCTCGACCCGGGCAACCGGCTGCTGTCGCTCTATCAGTCTCCCGGGCTGCCCACCACCTTGTTCATCCGCGCCGATGGCACGGTGCAGCGGGTGCACATCGGCGAGTTGTCGACGGCGACGTTGCAGCAGGGCATCGCCGCGCTGCGCAAGTAACGGCGAGTGGGCGCAATCCCGGTGCGTCAGGCGTCGGTGTGCAGCGCTTTGCGCCGCGCGGCGTGCAGCAGGCGGCGGGCCGAGGCGTCGGCAAGCAGACGGCCGTGCTGCGCCATCCAGTCTTGCGCCAGACGCCCCAGCGGCGTGGCGGGCTGGCGCGGATCGACCGGGCAGCGGAAGTTGCGTACCCAGTCGGCCACATCGGCAGCGGGCATGGGCCGCGCCAGCGCGTAGCCTTGGCCGGCGTCGGCGCCCAGCAGGGTGGCGGCCTCGACCAGGTCGGGCGTTTCCAGCCCTTCGACGACCACCCACAGGCCCAGGCTTTGCGCCAGCTGCACCAGCGCGCCGATGAAGCCGATGGCCTGCTCGGGGTCGCGCCCGGCTTCGCGCACCAGGCCCTGATCGATTTTGACCGTATGAAACGGCAGGGTGCGCAGGCGCAGCAGGCTGGAGTAGCCACTGCCCAGATCGTCCATGACCAGCCGCACCCCGGTGGCGGCGAGGTCGCGCACCGCATCGTCGCGGCGCTGCGGATTATCGAATTCGGCGTTTTCCAGCATTTCGAGCGACAAGCGGTCGGGCGCGACACCGGCCTCGCGCAGCGCCGATTCGACACGGCGGCGACAGTCTTGCTGCAGCAGCACGTCCAGCGGCAGGTTCAGGCCCAGGCTCAGGCGCAGACCCTCGGCGTCCCAGCGGGCGATGTGCGCCAGCGCCTGCGCCAGCCCGCCGCGAAACAGGCGCGAGAGTTCGGCCTGGCCGAACCACGGCAGAAACTGCCCCGGCATGACGAGGCTGCCGTCGTCCATGCGCAGGCGGGCGAGGGCTTCGACGCCGTAAGGCTTGCCGGTCTGCAGATCGACCAAGGGTTGCAGATGCATCTCCAGCCCATGATCGAACAGACTGCTGCGCCAGCGCTGGCGCAGCACCACGGGCACGGGCTGCTGGCGGCCGTGAGCGTGCAGGCGCTGCCAGGCGCGGCTGAGCGTCTGGCCGAGGTTGTCGAGAAAGCTGCGCGCCGCGCCGCGCTCGAACATGGCTGGGTAGCCGCCGTACAGGCTGAGGATGACGACCACGCGGCCATTGCGGTCGGTCAGCGGAACCGAGGCGGCGCTGCGAATACCGGCGTCGCGCGCCGCCTCGCGCCAGGGGGCGCCGGGGGTGTCGTGCGCGTAGCTCGCCAGGGTGCTGATTTTCTCGGTCTGCCAGGCCGTGGCCGTGGGGCCGAGGCTCTCGGCGTGCGCACCTTGCAGCTTGGGCACTTTGATGCCGCCGTAGTGCTTGTGCATGGCGCGGGCGTAGGGTTCGAGCCCGGAAGACAGCTCGACAACGAATTCGCCGTTGGCATCGGGCGCACCCAAAGCGGCCGCTTTGACCCCGGGCAGGGCGGCCAGCCGGTCGAGCGCCATTTGCATGAATTCGCTCCACGCGGTGCCGTCCTGCAGCGCGTGTTCCAGCGCGATGACGCTTTGCTGGAACTGCTCGCGGATCGTCTGCGCCGCTTCCACCTCGGTCTGCAGCTCGGTTTGCAGCCGCGCGGTGAACAACTGGACGATGCGCCGACGGTCGCGCGGACGGGCGCTCAAGCCCTGACTGCGATCGATCAGCGCCTGCAGATAAAGCCCCGCAGACTGCACCAGCAGCCGCGTGGGCACGCCCACCAGGGCGTGGATCTGGCCGACGCGCGTGGCTTCGCGCACATGCGTGTCTTCCAGCAGATCCGGGCTGAGCAGCAGCCGGAAATGATCGGCCTGCCGCGCCTTGAGATGATCGAATTCCTCTGGGGTGAGGTGGCTGAGGAGTTGGCGCGATTCGGCGTCGTGTTCGAGCAGGCTGTAAAACTGCGCGATGAATTCCGTTGCCGCGGCGACGAAAGACGGGGCGGCGATGCGCAACAGCTCCTGCGCTTGCGCTCCATAGGGCTGCGGCACCCAGTGCTCGGGGCCGTCGCCGAGAAAGTCGGCTTCGATCTCCTGCCCCCAGTGCAGCCACCAATGGCGACGCGTGTGCTTGTGCAGCTTGACGGTGTGCAGCGCGACGTCGGCGTGGCGCAGCAGGGTGTCGGGATCAGGGCCGTCCTGCGGGAACAGCGCCAGACCCATGCTCAGTCGCGGGGGGTGGGTTTTGCCACCGGGCAGCGGCACACTCAGCGGCAGCAAGGCGCCCAGCGCCTCGATGCGGCGGGCGATGGCCTGCGCCCCGCCTGCGCTGTGGAGCACGAGCACGAACTCATCGCCGCCGATGCGCGCGAGCAGGTCGTCGGGTTCGAGCCGGGCGCCGAGCTGGCGGGCGACCTGCACCAGCACCTCGTCGCCGACGGCGTGGCCCCAGTCGTCGTTGATCGCCTTGAAGTCGTCCAGGTCGAGCAGACCCAGCGCCACGGTGGCACCTTGCGCCTGCGCAGCTTGCAGCCGCTGCGGCAGCCATTCGTCCAGGGCGTAGCGGTTGGGCAGGCTGGTGAGGGCGTCGTGCCGCGCCTGCCAGCGCAGGCGTTCCTGCGCGGCGCGGCGTTCGCTGATGTCTTGCCCGACCCAGACCGAATCGACTTCGGGCTGGCCCGTGACGGCCTGGCCGGTGAGTTCGCACCAGAACAGGCTGCCGTCGCGCCGCCGCATGTGCACCTCGCGCGTGACCGACTCGCCGCGCGCCATGGCCGCGTAGATATCGGCGCCGATAGCCTGGAACTCGGCGTCGTCGGCATAGATTTCGCGTGCCGGTACGCCCTGCAGAGACTGCAGATCGGGGTAGCCGAACATCTCGACCATGCGCGCATTGCCACTGCGGATGACGCGCTCTCCCACCAGCGCGATGCCCACCAGCGCGTTGTCGAGCATGGCCTGGCGCAGCCGCGCCTCGGTCTCGCGCTCGCGCTGCAGCGCGTCCATGCGCAGCAGCGCGCCGGCCATGGAGGCGACGAATTCGAGCAGCTGGGTTTGCGCCGCATCGGGCAGGCCGGGTACGGTGCTGGTCAGGGCAAAACTGCCGATCACCTGGGCGCCGTCGCGCACCGGCCACGACCAGCAGGAGCGCAGGTTGCATTGCTCGGCTGCGGCGCGCAGGTCATCCCAGCGATCATCCGTGGGGATGTCTGCTATGAAGGTGGGTGCGTTGTGCAGCACCGCATTGCCGCAGGAACCGGCATGCGGCCCGGGCGTGAGCCCGTCGAAGGCGCTCAACAATTCAGGCGGGCCGCTGGGCAGCGCCAGCGGGTGCAGATTGCCGTCCGGCCCCAGCCGCAGGAGGCTGGCGAGACGTCCCGGCACCGCCTGCTCGGCCATGCGGCACAGCAGCGCCGCCAGCTCGGTTACCGGGCGCCCGGCCGCCAGCCCCCGCAGGATTTCGCTGGGCAATTCGAGCAGTCCGAGGGACGCGTTCTGATCGGGCATGATGAAGGATGCAATGGAGATCGGGCGGCGGTCTTTCGCCAGCGCCCAGTAAAACGCGACTTTACGATGCCGCGCCGCGCCGCGGGCGTGAATTTTTCTCGAAATCGCCCAGCCAAAGTGAGACTCGGCGACGCCCACGTGCAAACCCGCTATCTTGCGCAGCTTTGATCCGCACCCTGCGGCCTGACGTTTTTTCTATGCCGACCTCCTCTGCAATCACCTTGGCCGCCATCGGCGGTCTGATGCTCAATGCCTTCGTCTGGGGCGTGTCGTGGTGGCCGTTCCGCCATTTCAATGGTCTGGGCCTCAATCCGCTGTGGGCCACCGCGGCGATGTACGCGGTGAGCACGCTCATCATCGTGGCGGCGCGGCCATCGGCGCTGCGGGCGCTGTGGCGGCATCCGCCGCTGTGGGGCATTCTCATCGCCTCGGGAGCGACGAACGCGGCGTTCAACTGGGGCGTGACCGAGGGCGACGTGGTGCGGGTGGTGCTGCTGTTCTATCTCATGCCGGTCTGGGCCACACTGCTGGCGCGCTGGCTACTGAACGAAAAACTCACAAGGCTGGTCGGCCTGCGCCTGACGCTGGCCCTGGCCGGAGCGATGGTGGTGTTGTGGCCGCAAGGGGGCGGTCTGCCGCTGCCGCAACATCCGGCAGACTGGCTGGGCGTGATCGGCGGCATGTTTTTCGCGCTCAACAATGTGCTGTTGCGCAAATATGCGCACACGCCGCCCGAGGCGCGCGGCCTGGCGATGTTCGCCGGCGGGGTGATCGTGGCGGGCGCCGCCGCGGCCCTGCTGACCGCCAGCGGCGCCGTTGCGCCCATGCCTGCACCGGCGCCGGGGTGGCTGATGGGCGTGGTGTTGATGGCGCTGGCTTTTCTGGCGGCGAATCTGGGGCTGCAGTATGGCGCAGAGCGGCTGCCGTCTGCGCTGACGGCGGTGGTGATGACGGTGGAAATCGTGTTCGCCAGCGGCAGCGCCGTGCTGCTCGGCGTGGAGCGTCTGAGCGCGCAGGCGCTGTGGGGCGGCTGCCTGATTCTGCTGGCGATCTTGCTGGCCGCCTGGCCTGCGCGAAAGCAGGCCGAGGCCGATGCGGTGCTGGAGGTCAATGGCGGAAGCCGCCGCTGGCCGTGATGCTGGTGGTGTCCACGTAGTCGGAGCCGGAGTGGTTGTCGGGCGAGAAGTGCACGGTGAAGCCGCCGAGGTTCTCGTTGCCCATGCTGTTGAGGGCGTCCATCAGGCTGGCGCGGGTGAGCGTCTTGCCGGCTTTGCGCAGGGCCTGCACCAGCACCTTGGCGTCGATATAGCCTTCCAGGCTGGTGAAGTCGTAATCGCCCTTATGCCCGGCGCTGTTCATCGCGGCCTGGTACTCGCGCACCAGCGGGGTGACGGTGGAGAAGGGGAAGGGCACGACCTGGGTGATGATCGCGCCGTTGCCCTCGGGGCCGAGCGCCTTGGCGAGCGCTTCAGAGCCGACGAAGCTCACATTGGCAAACTGCCCGCCGTAGCCCTTGGCAATGGCCTGCTGATTGAATGCCGCCACTTCGGTGTAGGTGCCGACTTCCACGATGAGGTCGGGCTTGGAAGGCAGGATGGAGGCCAGCGCCCCGGCCACATCCACCGTATTGCGTTTGACCGTGCCGGTGGCCACGGGCTTGAGATTGTGCGCGGCCAGGGCTTTTTGCACGCCCGTCAGTCCGGCCATGCCGTAGGCGTCGTCCTGGTAGAACACGGCGATTTTTTTCAGGCCGAGGAAGAGGAACTGATCGACGATCTTGCGGGTTTCGTCGTTGTAGCTGGCGCGGATGTTGAAAATGTAGGGATCGACGGGAGAGCGCAGCCCCATCGCGCCGGTGAACGGGCCGATGAGGGGAATACCGGCCTGATCGATCAGGGGTTTGGCCGCCAGAGTGGTGGGCGTGCCGACATAGCCCAGCAGGGCGAACACATCACCGCCGTTGATGAAGGTCTTGGTATTGGCCACGGCGCGAGCCGGCTCGTAGCCGTCATCGAGGCTGACCAGCTTGAGGCTGCGCCCGGCCACGCCGCCGTCGGCATTGACCTGCTTGAAATACGCCTCGATGCCCATGCGCAGCCGGATGCCGAGCTGCGCCGCCGGCCCGGTGAGCGGGGCCGACTGGCCGATGACGATTTGCGTGTCAGTCACGCCCGGCGTGGCCGCAAATGCGGACGTGACCGCCATCAGACTCAGGCCAGCAAACAGGGTGGCAAAAAATTTCATCGTGGTCTCGGAAAAAATGCGTCGGCAAGGATTCTGCAGTTCAGCCAGCCGGCCTGCTCTGCGAGCGTAAGGGACATCAGGGGAGGGGACGACCGGGTCGCGGAACAAGCCAGCATCTGCGCACGAAGCGGGCAGGGCCCCCCGGCCCCTGTTTTTTGTAAATTTTTTGCATTGTCCACAACCCGACCGAGGCTGACAACCGCATCCGCTGCGCTCAGAGGCGGAAATCCAACAGCGTTCAGGGTTTGCCGTGCAGCGCTTCGTCGAGCAGTTCCACCCAGTGCTGCACCAGAATGGTGGTGCCGGTCTGCAGATGCTGGATGCAGCCGATATTGCTGCTGACAATGCGCTGCGGCGCGGTTTCGGCCAGATGCTGCAGCTTGCGGTTGCGCAGCTCTTTCGACAACTCGGGCTGCAGCACCGAGTAGGTGCCGGCCGAACCGCAGCACAGATGGCTTTCCAGCGGCAGCTTGACCTCGAAGCCCAGCTCGCGCAGCAGGGCCTCGGCCCCGCCGCGCACCTGCTGCGCATGCTGCAGGGTGCAGGGCGGGTGGTAGGCGAGATGGTCGACCGGCTTGTTTTTCAGCAAGGTTTTGAGCGATGCGGCGAACTGCGGCAGGTACTCGCTGATGTCCTGGCACAGCGCGCTGATGCGCTGAGCGCGTTCGGCATAGGCGGGGTCGTGCAGCAGATGGTGGCCATATTCCTTGACCATGGCGCCGCAGCCCGAGGCGTCCATCACGATGGCTTCGATCGTGCCGCTTTCCACCAGCGGCCACCAGGCATCGACATTGCGTTTCATGTCGGCCAGCGCGCCGTCGTGGTCGGAGAGATGTTGGCGAATGGCGCCGCAGCAACCGGCGCCGTCGGCCAGCAGCGGCTGCACGCCAACGGCATCGAGCACGCGGGCGGTGGCCGCGCCGATATTGGGCATGAGCGTGGGCTGCACGCAGCCGCCGAGCATCAGCACTTTGCGGGCGTGGTCGCGCTGTGGGCGTTTGCCTGCGCGCTGCCGGGGGGGCACCTTGTCACGCAGCGCGGCGGGCACCAGCGGGCGCAGCGCCTGGCCGAGCTTGATGGCCGGGGCGAACAGGCTGGAGGTCATGCCTTCGCGCAGCGCCCAGCGGGCGAGTTTTTCTCCGGCGGGACGTTCCACCTTGGCATCGACCACGGCGCGGCCGATGTCCACCAGACGGCCGTATTCCACCCCGGACGGGCAGGTGGTCTCGCAGTTGCGGCAGGTCAGGCAGCGGTCGAGGTGCAGCTGGGTGGTGCGGGTGGGCGCCTCGCCTTCGAGCACCTGTTTGATCTGGTAGATGCGCCCGCGCGGGCCGTCGAGCTCATCGCCCAGCAGTTGATAGGTGGGGCAGGTGGCGGTGCAAAAGCCGCAGTGCACGCAGTTGCGCAGAATGGCTTCGGCCTGCTGGCCTTCGGGCGTGCTGGCGAATTCGGGGCTGAGATGGGTTTCCATCGGGATCAGAAAAGAGTGGGGAACACGCCGTGCGGATCGAAGGCGGCCTTGACGTTGCGCTGAATGCGCAGCAGCGTGGCCTGCGCGGTGTCGAACACGGGCGCGCTGGCGTCGCCGCCGCGAAAGCGCGTGGCATGGCCGCCGGTCTGCCGGGCCGCTTCATGAATGATGGACGCCGGCGCGGCGCTGATAAGCCAGCGCAGGCCGCCGAACCATTCCACCAACTGCGTGCCGGAAAGATCGAGCGCGGGTGCGGTGGAGGGCAGCGACAGTCGCCACAGCGCGGCCTGCGAATCGCCCGGCCAGGTGGGGGCGAACCAGGGCAGGGTCTGCTCGCGCAGCCCGGTCCAGAAAGCGGCGGCTTCCGTCTCGGCCATGCGTTCGCCGCCCAGACGGGTCTGCGCGGCCTGCACGGCCGCCTGCGCGCCGCGCAGCCGCAGGGTGAGCACGCCTTTGCCGGTGCCCGCGCTGCGATCGGGCAGCCAGGCGCTGGCGTTGAGCGGCAGGGGTTGCGCGGCCCAGGTGTTGCAGCGGGTGATGGCTTCGTCCTGCGTCATGGAGAAGCGCAGCGTGGTTTGCGCCGGGGCCACGGGCATGATTTTGAGCGACACGTCGAGAATGACCCCGAGCGAGCCGAGCGAGCCGCACAGCAGGCGAGAGACATCGAACCCGGCGACGTTTTTCATCACCTCGCCGCCGAAGCGCAGTACCTCGCCCTTGCCGCTGAGCAGCGTGGCGCCGAGCACATAGTCGCGCACCCCGCCGGCGCTGATGCGCGCCGGGCCGCTCAGGGCGCTAGCCACCATGCCGCCCAGCGTGGCGCGGCCGGTGCGGGCGAAGTGCGGCGGCTCGAAGGGCAGGAACTGGTGATGCTCGGCCAGCGCCGCCTCAATCTCGGCCAGCGGCGTGCCCGCCCGTGCGGTGATGACCAGCTCGGTCGGCTCGAAATGGGTGATGCCCGACAGCTGCGTGGCGTCGAGCGTGTGTTCGGCGGCATCCACCCCGCTGTGCTGCGCGGCAGCCCACCAAGGCGCCTTGCTGCCACCGCCGTGAATGCGAATGCGTTCGCCGCGCGAGGCGGCTTCTCGCACCAGGTCTTGCCAAAGAGGAATCAGATCGTCTGCTTGCATGTACGGGACGCTGCGGCGCGGGGTCGCAGCCAAGATCGGAATGCGACGCGGTTAAAACCGGGGAAGGTTGGGAAACGGCAGCAGGCCGCCGCGCACATGCATCTTGCCGTACTCGGCGCAGCGGGCGTGGGTGGGAATCTGCTTGCCGGGGTTGAGCGTTTCACCCGGATCGAAGGCGCGGCGGAAGGCGAAAAACTGTTCGCGCTCTTCAGGGCTGAACTGCACGCACATGGCGTTGATCTTCTCGAAGCCCACGCCGTGCTCGCCCGTGACCGTGCCGCCCATGGCCACGCTGGTCTCCAGAATCTCGGCACCAAACTCTTCGGCGCGGTGCAGCTCGCCGGGCTGGTTGGCATCGAACAGGATGAGCGGGTGCAGATTGCCGTCGCCCGCATGGAACACGTTGACGCAGCGCAGCCCGTACTTGGTCTCCATGCCCTGAATGGCTTCGAGCATGTCGGCCACGCGCTTGCGCGGAATGGTGCCGTCCATGCAGTAATAGTCGGGCGAGATGCGGCCGGTGGCGGGAAAGGCGTTTTTGCGCCCGCTCCAGAAGCGCAGACGCTCGGCCTCGCTTTCGCTGCACTTGAGCTTGGTTGCGCCGCAACGCGACAGCACTTCGGTCATGCGGCCGATTTCTTCTTCGACCTCTTCTGGCGTGCCGTCGCTCTCGCACAGCAAAATGGCCTTGGCGTCCAGGTCGTAGCCCGCGTGCACGAAGGCCTCTGCGGCCACCGTCATGGGCTGATCCATCATTTCCAGCCCAGCCGGAATGATGCCCGCGGCGATGATGGCCGCCACCGCGTCGCCCGCCTTGCGCAGGTCGTCGAAGCTGGCCATGATGCAGCGCGCCAGAACGGGTTTGGGCAGCAGCTTCACCGTCACTTCGGTGACGACCATGAGCATGCCTTCGCTGCCGATCACGGCCGCCAGCAGATCGGGGCCGGGACAGTCGCAGGCCAGCCCGCCGATGGTCAGCGGCTCGCCCTCCACCGTGTAACCGCGCACCTGCAGCACGTTGTGCACGGTGAGGCCGTATTTGAGGCAATGCACGCCGCCAGAGTTTTCGGCGATGTTGCCGCCGATGGTGCAGGCGATCTGGCTGCTCGGGTCGGGCGCGTAGAACAGGCCGTGCGGTGCTGCGGCCTCCGAAATCGCCAGGTTGCGCACCCCGCATTCCACCGTGGCGGTGCGGGCGATGGGGTCGATGCGCTTGATGCGGTTGAACCGCGCCATCGCCAACAGCACCCCGTCTTCATTGGGCAGCGCACCGCCCGAAAGGCCGGTTCCCGCGCCCCGCGCCACCACCGGCACGTTCAGCTTGTGGCAGGCCTTGAGCACCGCCGCCACCTGCGCTTCGGTTTCCGGCAGCACGACGACCAGCGGTTTGCGCCGGTAGGCCGAAAGGCCGTCGCACTCGTAGGGCGTGACCTCCTCCGGCTGCCAGAGCAGGATGTGCGGCGGCACCACCGCGCCGAGCGCGGCGACCACTTCGGCCTGCCGCGCCGCGCGCGCGGCCAGGTCAGGTTGGAGGGGGGCATTCATAGCGAGTCTTCCGGAAAAATATATTGGTTTTACTGGCGGATTATCCCGTTTGCTGCGCTGCAGCGGGGCAGGAGTAACCCGGCTTTTTGCGATTTGTCGAAGGCAAAGCTGTGTTGCGCAAAAGTCAGGGCGCGGCGTACAACGGCGAGGCAGACTGATGTCCGTTTTCGGCCAGACGGCGGAGCGCTGCGCAACTAGAGTGAGGGCATGCAACTCGATCCCGACACCTGCTACAGCGCGCTGCTCACCCGCGACCGCCGCTTCGATGGCTGGTTTTACGTCGGCGTGTCGTCCACCGGGGTGTATTGTCGGCCGGTGTGTGCGGTGCGCACGCCGCTCAAACGCAACTGCAGCTTCTATCCCAGCGCGGCGGCGGCGGAGCAGGCGGGTTATCCGCCCTGCCTGCGTTGCCGCCCTGAGCTGGCGCCGGGGCACGGCGTGCTCGATCTCTCGGGCCAGCTTGCCCGCGCTGCGGCCGCGCTGATCGACCAGGGGCTGACCGATCCCGCCGGATTGAGCGCCGTGGCCCGGCGCGTGGGCATCACGCCGCGGCATTTGCGGCGCATCTTCGAGGCGGAATTTGGCGTCGCGCCCGTGGCGTATGCGCAGACCCAGCGGCTGCTGCTGGCCAAGGGTCTGCTCACGGACACAACGCTGCCCATGGCGGCGGTGGCCGGCGCAGCGGGCTTTGGCAGCGTGCGGCGGTTCAACCATCTGTTTCGCACCCGCTATGGGTTGACGCCGCTGAGCTTGCGGCGCACGGGCGGGGCCTGCGGGCAGGAAGACCGGCTCACCGTGTCGCTCGCCTACCGGCCCCCCTACGCCTGGAGGCAGATGGTCGATTTTCTCGCGCGTCGCGCGGTGGACGGTGTGGAGCGCGTCACCGCCGATCGCTACAGCCGCGCGGTGGCGTTCGCCGCCGAGCCGGGTGCGCCGCCGGTCACCGGCTGGATCGCGGTGACCCATGACCCTGAGCGCCACAGCCTGCGCCTCACCCTGCCGCCGCGGCTGGCGCGGCACATCGGCCGCATCGTGGGCGGTGTGCGGCGCTTGTTCGACCTCGATGCCCGCCCCGATCTGATCGACGCCCATCTGCCCGAATTCGCCGCCGAGGCGCCCGGCCTGCGCATTCCCGGCGCCTTCGACGGGTTCGAGATCGCCATGCGCGCCGTGGTCGGCCAGCAGATCGGTCTGCCGCAGGCGCGCCTCATTCTTGGCCGCCTGGCGCAGCGTCACGGCACCTCTGTGCCCGATGCGCCCGACGGTCTGCGCCGCACCTTGCCCGACGCGGCCACGCTCGCCGCCTGCACCCCCGAGGCGCTGCGCGCCTGCGGCCTGACCGGCGCCCGCGCCCTCAGCCTGCACGCGCTGGCGCTGGCCGTGGCCGAGGGACGCGTGGCGCTGCAGCCGCTCGCCCGGGTCGAGCCCACGCTTGCGGCGCTGCAGGCCCTGCCCGGCATCGGCGACTGGACGGCGCAGGTGATTGCGCTGCGCGGTCTGGGCTGGCCGAATGCCTTTCCCGCCGGCGATCTGGTGTTGCGCAAACAACTCGGCCTGGCCCGTCCGACCGACATGCTGGCCCATGCCGCGCGCTGGGCGCCGTGGCGGGGCTATGCCGCGGTGCATCTGTGGCGCCGCGCGACTGAAGGAGAAACACCGTGAAAGCCGTCTTGGTCATGGACAGCCCGCTGGGCGCGTTGCAAATCACCGCCGTGGAAGATGGGCTCACTGCCCTGAGTTTTCTCGACGACGCAAAGCCTCCAACCGCCGACGACACACCTCTGCTGCAGCGTGCCCGCGCGCAACTTCAGGCCTATTTCAGCGGCGACGCCATCACCTTCGATCTGCCCTTGCGGCCCCAGGGCACGCCGTTCCAGCAGGCGGTCTGGCGGGCGCTGCAGACCGTACCCTACGGACAGACGATCAGCTATGCGCTGCTCGCGCAGCGGTTGGGCCTGCCCGCCGGCCATGCGCGCGCCGTGGGTGCGGCGGTGGGGCGCAACCCGCTGCTCATCATCGTGCCCTGCCACCGCATCATCGGCCATGACGGCAGCCTGACCGGCTACGCTGCCGGCCTGCCGCGCAAGCAGGCGCTGCTCGATCTCGAACGCGCCGCCTGAGCATGACGATCAGCGCTGCGCATCATCCGGATCACGCCCATGCCTTTCATCGAACTGTTTTTGCTCGCCGCCATCTGGGGCGCTTCTTTTCTTTTTCTGCGCATCGCCGTGCCCGAGTTCGGGCCGCTGCCGCTTATCGCGCTGCGCGTGGGCATCGCCTCGCTGGTGCTGCTGCCGGTGCTGCGAACCGCCGCGGCGCGCGCCCAGTTTCGCCACAAACTCTGGCCGCTGCTGGTCGTCGGGGTGACCAACTCCGCGTTGCCGTTCACCTTGTTCGCTGTCGGCGCGCTGCACTTGGGCGCGGGCTTCGAGGCAATTCTGAATGCCACCACCCCGCTGTGGGCGGCGGTGCTGGGGGCGACGCTGTTCGGCGCGCCGATCGGCCGGGCGCAGATCGTCGGGCTGGGCGTCGGTCTGTTCGGTGTGGTCGTGCTGGTGGGCGATCAGCCCGGCCTCTCGCAGGGCGCTGCGCCCTGGGCGGTGGCTGCGGTGTTGCTGGCTCCTGTGTCCTATGGCTTTGCCGTGCATTACGCCCGCCGCCATCTGGCCGGGGTCGATCCGGCGCTCACCGCGTTCGGCAGCCAGCTCACGGCCACGGTGCTGCTCGCTCTGCCCGCTGCATTCACCTGGCCTGCGCATGCGGTGCAGGGCGACATCTGGGCCGCCGTGGTGGCGCTGGGCGTGCTGTGCACCGGGCTGGCTTATGTGGTGTATTTCCGCCTCGTGGCGCAGGTCGGCGCGGCTTACGCCGCCTCGGTCACCTTCCTCATTCCGGTGTTCGGCATGCTCTGGGGCGCGCTGTTTCTGCAGGAAGCCGTCACCAGCGCCATGCTGGCGGGCTGCGCGATCATCCTGGCGGGCACCGCGCTGGCGAGCGGACAGTGGAAGCGGCTGGTGGGCCTGCGGGCGTAGGCCGTCCATCCCCGGCGGTTTGAGGCCGTGCAGGCGCTTTGGGCGATGGCCTGTGCAGGCGACCTTCAGCTTCGCTTCAGGAACTCCGATCGCTGGAAAAGAACGAAAAAATCGCCGCGGCGATATCCACGCGCTGCGGCGTTGGGTTCAGTTTGAGAAAGGAGTTCGATCATGAAGATTCAATCCAAAATCCTGGTTGCAGCGCTGGCGATGACGCTGCCCGCGCTGGCCTTGGCAGCGCAGCCGCTTGCGGTGCGTTACGACGGGCATGACATGCCCATGCACCAGACGGTGGAGGTCATGCACACGGCCGCAGGCCCGGTGCAGGTCAAGACCTGGACTTGGCAAAGCCCGCAGGGCCATGCGCGGGTGGTGATCGAGCAAAGCTCGGGTGCGGCCGCCCCTGCCTGGGCGCTGCGGCAGATGCACGCGCAGTTTGTGCCGATGCAGCGGCTGATCGAGCGGGTGGACGCGCAGATGAATGCGCAGATGAATGCGGTGTTCGGGCCGATGTCCACCCTGCGTGTGCTGTTGCCGCAGTCGCCGTGGTTGATGCCGCCGGTGCTGCCCACGATGGTGCTGTTGACGCCGCTGCAAACCCCGCAAGCGCAACCGCCACAGCAGCACCCGGCGGCTCCGGCCGCGCATCCGGCGCAGCGCTGGCAGGCGTAAAACCCCCGCGCGGCAGCGCCACTTGCAGCGGGCCACTTGCCAGCGTCATGACAGCATGAAATACTGTGCGTAAAAACAGTATTACGGCGCGCCGTGCAAGCGGCGCGGGCTGCCATGACACTGCGTTGCCTGCTGGTCGATTTCAATTCCTACTTCGCCTCGGTGGAGCAGCAGCTTTGCCCTGAGTTGCGCGGGCGGCCGGTGGGCGTGGTGCCGATGCTGGCCGACACCACCTGCTGCATCGCTGCCAGCTACGAGGCCAAGGCGTTTGGTGTGAAGACGGGCACGCAGGTGGCCGAGGCGCGCCGGTTGTGTCCGGGCATCGTGTTCGTGGTGGCGCGGCATGCCGAGTATGTGCAGATCCACCACCGCGCTGTGGCGGTGGTGGACACCATCGCGCCGGTGGAGCAAGTGCTGTCCATCGACGAGATGGCCTGCAGCCTGCCGATGGGCTGGACCAGCCGCGAGCGCGCCACGCAACTGGCGCTGCGCCTCAAGGCCGCGCTGCGCGAGGCGCTGGGCGAGTGCCTGCGTGTCTCGGTGGGCATCGCGCCCAATGTGTTTCTCGCCAAGCAGGCGTCCAATCTACAAAAGCCCGACGGTCTGGTGGTGATCGACGCGGGCGATCTGCCCGGCCCGCTGCTGCGCATGCAGCTCACCGATCTCACCGGCATCAATGTGCGCATGCTCGCGCGGCTGCAGGCGCAGGGCATCCACAGCGTGGAGCAGCTCTGGCGGGCGCGGCGCGAGCAACTGCGCGTGGTATGGGGCGGCATGGCGGGCGAGGCGTTTTACGACCGGCTGCACGGGCTGGCGTCTGGTGTGCAGGCCGCCAATCCGCGGCGTTCGCTCGGCCATTCGCATGTGCTGCCGCCGGAGATGCGCAGCGCCGAGGGCGCGCTGGCCGTGCTCGATCGCCTCACGCAAAAAGCCGCGATGCGCCTGCGCCGCGAGCACCTGCTGGCCGGCGCTATGACCGTGATGCTCAAGCTCACCCGTCGGCACGGCGAGCGTCTGCGTCCCGAGCGCGGCGCCCGCTTCGCGCCGACGGCCGACACCCGCGCCCTGCTGCACACCCTGCGCGAGTTGTGGCCCGGCATGGTGCCTGCGGGCTGGGCGCCGATGAAAGTGGCCATGCTGCTGCACGATCTGCGCCAGCCCGGGCAGACCAGCGCCAGCCTGTTTGAGGGCGATGTGCCCGGCTCTGATGCGGAGCAGGCCGCGCTGTGGAGCGCGGTCGATGCCCTCAACGTGCGCTACGGCCGCCACACCATCTATTGCGGCAGCGGCCATCAGGGGCGGGAGGAAGCCCCCATGCGCATCGCGTTCAACCACATCCCCGATCTCGAAACGGAGGGGTAAATCGTGGTCAGACCGCTTGCTGAACCTCTTTCGCCGGATGGCCCAGCAAGTTGACATGGGATTTCAGAAATTCGAGAAAAGTCGCGGCCACCACGGAGACGCGCTTTTCTTTCGATCTGACCAGGTACCAAGAGCGCCGAATAGGAAAGCCTTCAACGTCGAGGACGCAAACCTGATGGTTCAAATGATCCTCGCCGATCGTGCTGTCCGAGAGGATGGCAAGGCCCAGGCCGCCGGCCACCGCTTGTTTGATGGCCTCGTTGCTCCCCAATTCCATGCGAATGTTCGGGCGCACGCCATGCTCTTCGAAGAGTCGCTCCATCGTCAAACGCGTTCCAGAGCCCCGCTCTCGAACGAGAAAGTGCTCTTGCGCCAGTTCGGCAAAACGAACGGTACGCCCCAACGTCGTCAGCCGGTGTGACGAGGGCGCCAAGACGACGAGCGAGTTTTCGAGAAAAGGCTCGCACTCGATGTTCATCCCATCGGGCGGGACGCCCATGACGTAAATGTCGTCTTGGTTGCGTGCAAGGCGCTCAAGCAGACGATCTCGGTTGATCACTTCCAGCGCAATGTCGATGCCGGGATATTGCGCGCAGAAGGGGCCGAGCAAGCGGGGCATGAAGTATTTGGTCGTGGTGACGGAGGCGATTCGGAGTCGACCTTTTTTCACCCCCTTCATGTCGGCAATGGTTTGCTCAAACCGGCCCCACGTTTCCAGCCAGTCGCCACAGGTGGCGTAGAGGTGCTCTCCGGCCTCGGTGAGAAAGACTTTCTTGCCGATTTGCTCCAGCAGGGCAAGACCAATTTCATCGCTGAGCAAACGAATCTGCTTCGAGACCGTGGGTTGTGTCACATGAAGTTCTTCAGCGGCCCTCGAAAAGCTCCGCAGCCGTGCGACGGCCTCGAAGGTGCGCAACTGCCTCAAGCTGACATGCATCATGTCCGATCCTTTATGTATAGCTTTTTGTCTATGGTTTTTATTCTAATTATTCATTATTAATTTTGTCAGGTACTCCATAGACTGAGTTCCGCTGCACCACTGATCTGCCGGAACAACCTCTAGGAGATATGCCATGTCGCCCTCATGGAATTCGCTCGGTCCACTGCTCGCCCTGTGCGTGCCCCTTGCCTTATTGGTCGTCGGCTGCGTTCCGACTGCGTGGGCCAACGCACGGCCTCGATTGATTGCACGGTTGAATGAAGCCATGGCCTGGCTGGCCTTCGTGCTGGCTATCACTGCTGGATTGCTCGGCACGCTGCAGGGCTCCACGCACACTTTCACCGTGGCATCCGCTGCGCTCCCTGCGGAACTGGGGCATCTGACCCTCTCGATTTATCTGAACGCGCTGACGATCATGATGCTGCTGCTGGTGTCCTTTGTGGGCGTGGTCGTATCGCGTTATTCCAAAAACTATCTTGCGGGCGACGCGCAACAGGGCCGGTTTCATAAGTGGCTCGCTTTGACCCTGGCCAGCATTCTCAGCTTGATCGTGTCGGGCAATCTTTTGATGTTCGCCTTGGCATGGATCGCCACCAGTCTGAGCTTGCATCAGCTTTTGATGTTTTACAGAAAGCGGCCGATTGCCGTGCTGTCTGCACATAAAAAATTCGTCGCCAGCCGCATCAGTGATGCCAGCCTTCTGCTCGCTATCGTTTTGATTGGCTCGACACTCCACACGCTGGAGTTCGAGCGCCTGTTTCAACTGATGGCGGCGTTCAGAGGCGAGATGCCGATGAAACTGCAGATCGCGAGTTACCTCATTGTTTTGAGCGCGGCATTGAAATCGGCGCAGTTTCCTCTGCATGGCTGGCTGCTGCAGGTCATGGAAGCACCGACACCGGTGTCGGCGCTTCTCCATGCGGGCATCGTGAATGCCGGAGCTTTTTTGGTGATTCGCATGAGCCCCATCCTGTCGCATTCCACAGGAGCGCTTGTCGCGCTGACCCTCATCGGGCTGGTCACCCTGGTGCTTGCTTCCCTGGTGATGTTGACGCAAACCAGCGTCAAGGTCTCTCTTGCCTGGTCAACCACTGCACAGATGGGATTCATGCTGCTCGAATGCGGCCTCGGGCTGTATAGCCTCGCCATGCTGCATCTCGTTGCACACTCGCTTTATAAAGCCCATGCTTTTCTGGCATCGGGCAGTGCAGTCGATGCCTTTCAGGCGCCCGCCCTGCAAGCGTCCCCCAAAGGCTTTGATCTTGTGCGGCTGATTGCCGCCCTCGCGCTTGGCGTGACCGCGTCACTCGGTATCGGCTCGCTATTGGGTGTCTATTGGCACGGGCAGGACACCTTGCTTGTTGTGGGCGTCATTCTGGCGGTGTCCATGAGTCAACTCGTGTTGCAGGCAGCCACGGCGCTGGGGCTGGTGCCTGCCTTGGTCATGGCGGGGGGGATGAGCGCGCTTCTATGCACGACCTACTTTGTGTTGCACGCATTGTTCGATCGCTTGCTGCTGAACAGTGTTTTGCCGGTGTCGGGGCTTGCTCACACGGCTTACAGCGTGCTCGTGCCCGTCGTGAGCGTGACATTCGTCGCGCTGTTGATGATGCAGCAATTCCTGCAGGCGAGTGCTTCTCCGGCGCGTTTCAGGCTGTACGTGCACCTCTACAACGGGCTGTATGTCGATGTCTATGTCACCCGTCTGCTGCAAAAGTTGTGGCCTGTTCCCCAAACCAATGACATTCAACTTCAAGGAGCTTGAGATGAACCTCGCCGACATGCCCACGCTGATGGCGCCAACCTTGTCGATTGATCCTCAGATCGACGCCGCCTGCGGCCGAATCGCGCCGCTCTGGCCGCTGAAGAATTTTGTGGCCGTCAATCCATTTTTTGGGCTGCGGGATCACGACTTTCAGAGCGCCTCTGATCTACTGGCTCGTGTCATGGGCACGAGCCTCTACATGCCGCGCACCTATTTCCAGGAGCAGGTGGCTCAAGGCCGGATCGGCAGCAAGGACATTCGCCAAGCGATCAGGCTCTGCGGCAGCACGCTCAGCCTGGAGGACGTTCAGGAAGCTCTGGCCACAGACCGCCCTCAGCCCCGCATGGGCATGGCGACCGTGAGTGATCTGCTCGACAAAGTCGAGGGAGGTCTGTGGACGCGATTTGTCGTTGAACGCATAAGCATGCACTGCGCCGCGTACTTCGACATCGGCCAGGCCGTCATTCCCATGCCTTATCGTCACCAATCGTTGTTTGCCGCCTGGCGGGAGACCGCCACCATTGACCAGAGCCCGGCGTTGATGGGGTTGCGTGGCCTGCGCGCTGCCATCGCCGAGGTTCCGCATGCCCCACGGGATGCGATTGCATGGGCCGTCGAGAAGCTCGACATTCCTGCAGAGGCCACCGAGCGCTATCTTCACGCCGCTTTGCTGAGCGTGGGGGGATGGGCCGCCTGGACGCGATACCTGAAGTGGCAAGCGGAGCTCTCAGGCCAGACCGATGCGTCGATCGTCGATCTTCTGGCGATTCGTCTGGTCTGGGATGTCTTGCTGTTTCAGGAGAAGGGCAGTGCTGCACTTCAGGCCCGCTGGCGGGAGATGCTCGCAGCCAGCATGCGTGCGCCATCGGCCAAACGCCGTGCGGCTGCGGAGGTCGACAGAATCTTGCTCAGTGCCATGGAAATCGGGTTTCAGAACTCGGTGCTCGCAGCGCTGAAAGAAGCGCAGCGTCCGCAGCCGCTGCCGACGCGCCCCGCTGTGCAGGCTGCTTTTTGTATTGATGTCCGCTCAGAGATATTCCGCCGCTCGCTGGAAATCGTGGCGCCCTCGATACAGACCATCGGCTTTGCCGGGTTCTTCGGAATTTTCATTGAGGTCGTTCCGCTGGGCGCCGATTGCGGGCACTCTCATGTGCCGATTCTGTTCACCCCCAGCTATTGTTTGCAAGAGCAGGGTGGAGACGAAACGGATCAACTGCGTCAACAGCGCCGAGCTCGGTTGAAATGGGCGAAGGTGTGGAAGGGTTTCAAATTTTCGGCGTCCTCCTGTTTTTCTTTTGTGGAGTCTGCCGGGCTGACCTACGCGCCCAAACTTCTGTCGGACAGCATGGGCTGGTCTCGACCCGTTCCTGACCCTAAAACGCAGGGCATCGGCCGGAAAAGGGCGCTGGCTCTTTCGCCGAGTTTGTTGCCCAAGACAAGTGATGCGTGCTGCTCGCATCACGGCGCAACAGGAATTCCGCAGGACCAACGGGTTGAGAACGCGGAAAGAATCTTGCGCGCCATGGGCCTGACCGGGCCATTTGCGCGCCTTGTCTTGCTCGTTGGGCATGGCAGCAGTTCTGTGAACAATCCGCATGCCACGAGTCTGGACTGCGGCGCGTGTGCCGGACAGACAGGCGAGGCGAGTGCGAAAGTGGTTGCGGCGTTATTCAACGACAAGCAGGTTCGGGTGGAACTGGCACGCCGTGGCATTCTCATTCCAGAAGACACCTGGTTCCTGGCGGCCTTGCATGACACGACGACCGACATCGTGCAGGTGTTCGATGCGCATGCCGTACCGCATGACCTGGCGCCTGATCTCGCCAACCTTGAACGCGCACTCGAACAGGCTGGCGACTTGACCCGCATGCAGCGTGCTTCGTCGATGGGCATCGATGCAATGACAGATCGCGATGTCGCCCAGCATGTGCAGGCGCGCAGCCGGGATTGGTCGCAAGTGCGCCCTGAATGGGCGCTGGCCAATAACGCCGCCTTCATTGCCGCCCCCAGGTTCCGTACACGTGGCGCCGACCTTGGCGGGCGCGCCTTCTTGCATGACTATGTTTGGAAAAACGATGCCGACTTCAAGGTGCTCGAGCTCATCATGACCGCCCCGATGGTCGTCGCCAACTGGATCAACATGCAGTATTACGGCTCGGTTGTCGACAATTCACGCTTCGGAAGCGGCAACAAGGTGCTTCACAACGTGGTGGGTGGCGCCATCGGCGTTCTGGAAGGCAATGGAGGTGATCTGCGGGTGGGCCTGCCCCTGCAGTCTTTACATGACGGTAGCCGTTGGATGCATGAGCCTTTGCGGCTCAGTGTCTATCTGGAGGCGCCTGCTGAAGCGATCGACAACATCATTGCTCGCCATGAAATGATCCGCCAATTGGTGGACAACAAATGGCTTCACATTTTTCGCATTGACGAGAGCGCAGAGGTGATCCGGCGTTTGGTAACGGAGGGCGGATGCTGCTGGCAACCAGTCAGCCTTGAAAGCGAAAAAGCGATGATGGCACAGAGTTCATTCCAGACGGCGCTACGCCCCTGAGTGCGCCCGACATCACAATGTGTTCACGAGACACGCAGGAGAACCCAATGCCCACAAGAATTCTGCTCGTCCGTCATGGCGAGACCCGCCTGACGCTGGAAGACCGCTTTGCCGGATCGAACGATATATCGTTGTCGAACGAGGGCCGAGAGCAGGCTGCGAGCCTGGGAATCAGGCTGTCCAGCGTGTCCATCGCTGCGGTCTATGCCAGCCCGATGGCGCGAACCCTGGAAACCGCCCGGATCATCGCAGGCCCGCACAATCTGCCCGTGCAAATCGTTGATGCGCTGCGCGAGATCGACTACGGCAACTGGGAAGGCCTGACCCGGGACGAAGTCACCTGCCGATTTCCGCAGGCCTACAGCCTGTGGGAGGAAGACCCGCTACTGGTGGCGCCCGAAGGCGGGGAGTCGGGACTGAGCGTCATCCACCGGGCGTTGCCGATCATGCGCGAGATCATCGAGCGGCACCGGCATCAGACCGTGCTGGTCGTCTCGCACAAAGGCACCAATCGCCTGCTTGTCAGCAGCCTGCTGGGCCTGGATGCGCGCGGCTACCGCGAGCGCCTTGATCAAAGCCCCGCGGCGCTGACCATTCTCGATTTCATGAACGAGGTTCGCCCGCGCCTCAAGCTGTTCAACGACGTATCGCATTACCAGTCATATCCCGAGCGCGAGATTGCCGAACGCACCTCGAAATGGTGGCGTCCGACGGTGGAGGGTTGAGGGTGTTGCGGCCGGGGCCGCGTACAGGCGCTCCTTCGGCGTTCAATGTTTCTGCGCTTCGGGCAAAGTCGTGAAGTGCTCGACCACCGGGGGCTGCGCGAAGTAGGGGCCGACAATCGCCCGCCACTGCGAGAATGCCTCGGACTGGCGAAAGCCCACGGTGTGGTCTTCCAGGGTGGCCCAGCGAATCATCAGCAAGTAGCGTTCGGGCGTTTCAATGCCTTTGCGGATCTCGTAGCCCTCGAATCCCTTGGCATGCGCGATGACGGTGTTCACGCCATGGACGATGGCGGCTTCGAATTCGGCCTGACTGCCGGGCCGGATCTGAATATCAGCGAGTTCATGAATCATGTTGGGGAGTCTCCAGAGTTGGGTTCAACGTTCCTGATCGGTGGGGCGCATCAGGATTTCATTGATGTTCACATGCGCGGGCTGGCCGGCACAGAACACAATGGCGCGGGCGATGTCTGCGCTTTGCAACTGGCGCATGCTGTCGGCCCAGTTGTTGAGCGCCGTCTGCGTGGGCGTGTGGGCGATATGGTCGCGCAGCTCGGTCTGCGCCACGCCAGGCTCGATCACGGTGACGCGGATATTGTCTTTGTAGACCTCGCGCCGCAGCGATTCGCTAAAACCCACCACGCCCCATTTCGAGGCCGAATAGCCCCCGCCGTTGGGGTTGGCTTGCCGCCCGGCGGTGGAGGCCATGTTGAAAATGTGCCCGTCCTTCCTGGCGCGCATACCGGGCAGGGCGGCCTGGCAACTGGCCATGAGCGCGAGCAGGTTCAGCTGGATCATGTGCTGCCAGCGGGTCATGTCCGCACTGTCGATGGGCTCCAGGTACATGACCCCGGCGTTGTTGACCAGGATGTCGAGGCGGCCGAAATGCGCTTCGGTATCTTGCACGATGGCTTGCGCGGCTTTGACTTCGGCCAGGTCGGCAGGAAGAACAAGCACCTCGGCGCCCAGTGCGCGCAGGCGTGCGGCCAGAGCGTCCAGCCGGTCGCCGCGGCGTGCGCTCAGGGCCAGGCGCGCGCCAGCCTGGGCGAACAGCTCGGCGGTCGCTTCGCCGAAGCCGGATGAAGCGCCGGTGATGAGGACGACGCGATCTTTGAGCGATGCAGGAGCGAGATTCAGGGACATGTTTTTTCTCCTTGGGCAAAGCCAAAGACTGTACGCGCGTGGCGTGTTTTCTGCAGGCGCGCGAACGGCGAAACTCCGTTGCCCGATGTCGTCCTACGCAGTCCCGTCCGGCACGGTCTTGGGCGCTTCGGTGCTGCCTTCCGCATCCGTGGTCAGGTGCAGCTGGGCGTCGCCCTGGAGAATGTCTTCCAGCTCGGCGCGGGCGTTTTTCGACAGGGCGATGAGTGCGGCCCTGTCGTGAAACACGGCCTGCTGACGGTCGAGCACTCGCAGGTCGTGGGCGGTGAACAGCGCGACCACGCGGTCGGCATCGACGTCGGGCTGCACGGTCTGCAGTGCCCGCCGTCCCAGCTCCACGCTCGTGCCCCAGGTTTCGCGCAGCACGTCTTTCACGCCAAGCTCGCGCAGGCGCATGAGATGGGTGCGGTTGCGCGCCCGCGCCAGCAGCGGCACGTCGGGGAAGTGGGTGCGCAGCAGCTCGGCGATCTTCAGGCTGGCCTCGACGTCATCGACGGCGAGGACGAACAGCCGGGCGTCCTGCACATGGGCAGCGCGCAGCAGCGACAGGCGGGTGGCGTCGCCGTAGTAGATCTTGTTGCCGAACTGGCGCACGAAATCCACCTGTTCGGCGCTGGCGTCCAGCGCGGTGAACGCCACGCCTTGCGCGTTGAGCAGCCGTCCGACGATTTGGCCGACGCGCCCGTAACCGGCAATGACGACGGGCTGGCCGGGCTCGTCGATAGTGCTGAAGGGCGGCGCCTGACGGTTGCGCGCCCACGGCTGGATCAGCCGGTCGTTGAGGATGAGCAGAAACGGCGCCAGGGCCATGGAGACGGCCACCGCCACGGTCAGCAGCTCGGCGGTGGGGCCGTCGAGCAGGCCGCCACTGCGCGCGCTGGTGAACAGCACGAAGGCGAACTCGCCGCCGCAGGCCAGCAAAATGGCCAGCGGGCGACTGAGCGCGTCGTCGCCGCCGATGAGCCGCCTCCCCGCGTACAGCGTGAGGGCCTTGAGCAGCAGAATGCCTGCCCCCAGGCCGAGCACCTGCAAGGGCTCGGCCATCACCAGCGGCAGCGCAATGCCCATGCCCACCGCGATGAAAAACAGACCGAGCAGCAGGCTCTCGAAGGGCTCGATGGCCGCCTCCAACTCATGGCGGAATTCCGAATCGGCCAGCAGCACCCCGGCGAGAAACGCGCCCAGCGAGGCCGACAGCCCCACGCTGCTCAGCCCCACGCCGATGCCCACCGCGCCCAGCAGCGCGGCGGCGGCGAACAGTTCGCGGTTGCCGCCACCGAACCGCGCCACATAGCGGAACATGGTGGCCAGCACCGGCCGCCCGGCCAGGGCCACGATCAGCAAAGCCGCCAGGGCGGGCCAGCCCGGCGCCTGCCCGCCGGCGCCGGTGAGGGCGAGCAGCGCCAGAATGGGAATCACGCTCACGTCCTGGAACAGCAGGATGGCGAAGGTCTCCCGACCGAAGCGCGTGGTCAGCTCCCGGCGCTCGGCCAGCAGCGGCAGGATGTAGGCGGTGGACGACATCGCCAGCGACACGCCCACCAGCGCCGCGCCCGTCCACCCCAGGCCCAGCGCCGCGGCGATGGCGGCAACCGGCAGCGCCACCCCGGCCATCTGCAGCGCGCCCAGGCCGAACACCTGCCGCCGCAGCGCCCACAGGCGGCTGGGCTGCAGCTCCAGACCGATGAGGAACATCAGCAGCGTGACGCCCAATTCGGCGGTGTGCAGCACCGACTCCGGTCGGCTCACCACGCCCAGACCGTAAGGCCCGACGGCGATGCCCGCCACGAGATAGCCGAGCACCGAGCCCAGGCCGAAGCGTTTGAACAGCGGAACCAGCAGGACGCTGGCGGCCAGCAGGGTGAGCAGGGCGGTGGCGGACATGGGGCGATGGTACGAACAGCCGCTTGGCGCTGCCGCCCGCGTGCGCCGCCTATCGCGCTCCGGCCGAAGCCGCTGGCAATGGGCCGATGGCCGGCGTGTCGCCCGCGCCCCAGCCGCCGCCCAGCGCTTGAATCAGGGCCACGCTGGCGGCGTAGCGGCGGTTCAGCAGGGTGAGCTGCGCATTGCGCGCGCTGGTGGCCGTGGTCTGCGCGGTGATCACGTTGAGGTAGGGCGCGGTGCCCGCCTTGTACTGGTTTTCGGCCAGACGCAGCGAGACCTCGGCGGCCTGCACCACCTCGGCCTGTTGCTGCGCCTCTTGTGCCAGGATGCGCTGTGCGGCGAGGTTGTCTTCCACCTGTTGCAGCGCGGTCAGCACGCTCTGGCGGTAGTTGGCCACCGTCTGGCGGTAGGCCGCCTGACTGCTTTGCACCTGTGCACGGCGCAGTCCGCCGTCGAACAATGTGGCCGCGAGTTGCGGGCCGATAGACCAGAACAGCGAGGGCGCGGAAAACAGCTCGGCAATACGCGCGGCCTGGCTGCCGCCCTGCGCGGAGAGTGTGAGGTTGGGGAACCAGGCGGTCTGCGCCACGCCGATCTGCGCGTTGGCCGCTTGCACCTGGGCTTGGGCCGCGGCCAGATCGGGGCGGCGCTGCAGCAACTGCGCGGGGATGCCCGCGGGAATTGCGGGCACTTCGGGAAGGGTGTCGCTGGCCGGCAGGGAGAACTCCGCCGGGGGCTTGCCCACGAGTACGGCAATGGCGTTTTGCAATTGCACGCGGGTCACGCCCAGATCGGTCAGGCTGGTCTGCGCCTGCAATAACTGGGTGCGCGCCGAGGCCACGTCGGCTGCGGTGCCCACCCCGGCCTTGTAGCGGTTGTCGGTGAGTTGCAGGGCGCGTTGGTAGGCGGCCACGGTGTTGTTGGCCAGCACGATCTGCGCGTCCACGGTGCGTAGTTGCAGATAGCTGGTGGCGAGGGTGGATTGCAGGCTGAGCTGGGTGTTGGCCAGGGTGGCGGCGCTGGCGGCAGCAGTGGCCTGCCCGGCTTGCACCTGCAGCCGCACTTTGCCCCACAGGTCGGGCTCCCAGCTGGCGCCGAGCGAGGCGCTCAGGCTATTGCCCACGGCGCCGGTGCCCGCGGCTCTGGCGCGGTTGGCCGAAGCCCCGGCGGTGACTGCAGGGTAGTAGGCGGCCTGGGCCTGCGACAAAGCGGCCTGCGCCTGATCGTAAGCGGCGAGCTGGGCGGCGAGGCTCTGGTTGTGCTGCGCGACCTGGGTTTCAAGGCTGGCGAGCACCGGGTCGTCAAACACGCTCCACCACGCGCCGCGCGGTGCCGCGGCCATCGCCTGCGCGGGTTCCCAGCCACTCTGGGCTTGGGCATAGCTGGCAGGCAGGGCGATTTTCACCGGGGCTTCAGGCGGCGTGGCGGCGCAGGCAGCCAGCGTCAAGACCAAGGGGACGGCGAGCGACAGGCGGGGTGGGACGATGGTTTTCATGGGGTTCAGGCCGTGGAATCGAGAGCCGCCGGGCGGTCGGTGCGGCCGAATTTGCGCAGCGTCCAGCGGCGCAGGCGGTCGAGTTCGAGGTAGATCACCGGGGTGGTGTAGAGCGTGAGCGCCTGGCTGACGATCAGTCCCCCGGCGATGGAGATGCCCAGCGGCTGGCGCAACTCGGCGCCGTTGCCGGTGATGAAGGCCAGCGGCAAAGCCGTGCCCAGTGCGGCCAGCGTGGTCATGAGGATGGGGCGCAGCCGCAGCGTGGCGGCCTGATAGATGGCGTCGCGCGGGCTGGCGCCATGTTCGCGTTCCGCGGTGAGGGCGAAATCGACCATGAGGATGGCGTTTTTTTTCACGATGCCGATCAGCAGGAACACGCCGATGAGCGCGATGATGGAAAACTCGGTGTGCGTGAGCTGCAAGGCCAGCAGCGCGCCCAGCCCGGCCGGGGGCAGGGTGGACAGAATGGTGAGCGGGTGCAGGGTGCTTTCATACAACATGCCCAGCACGATGTAGATGGCGAAGATGGCGGCCATGATGAACAGCGGCTCGTTTTTCAGCGTGTCCGAGAACAGTTGCGCCGTGCCCTGGAAGCCGCCGTGAATCTCGGACGGCAGGCCGATGGCGGCGGTGGCGTCGTCGATCTTGGTCTGGATGCTGCCGAGCGATACGCCCTTGTCGAGGTTGAACGAAATGGTGGACGAGACGAACAGCCCCTGATGGTTGACCGCCAGCGGGGTGTTGGTCAGTTCCTGATGCGCCAGCGCCGAGAGCGGTACGCGCTGGCCGCTGCTGGCCACCAGAAAAACATCGTTCAGCGCCTGGGCGTTGTTCTGATATTGCTGCGCGGCTTCCATCACCACGCGGTACTGGTTGAGCGGCTTGTAGATGGTGGACACCAGGCGCTGACCGAAGGCGTCGTTGAGGGTCTGATCGATGGTGGACACGGCAATGCCATAGCGCGCCGCGGCCGCGCGGTCGATCACTAGAGAGAGCTGCAGGCCGTTGGCCTGCTGGTCGCTGTTGACGTCGTTCAGGCCCGGAATGCGCTTGAACGCGGACAGCACCTTCGGCTCCCATTCGCGCAGGGTGTTCAGGTCGGAGGCCTGCAGGGTGTATTCATACAGTGCCGCCGAAGGCCGCCCGCCGGCGCGGATGTCTTGCACCGGGAACATGAAGGTCTGCGTCCCGGGCACGCGCGACAACGCCCGGCGCAGCTCGACGATGATGCTCTGCACGCCTTTGCGCTGATCGATCGGCTTGAGCTGCATGAACATGAAAGCGCTGTTGGTCGTGCCGCCGCCGGTGAACGCCACCACGTTTTCCATACCCGGGTTCTTGCGCACGATGGCAACGATCTGCTGCAACTTCTTGCTCATGTCCTGGAACGAGATCGACTGATCGGCCTGCACCGAGCCGATCAGCAGCCCGGTGTCCTGCGTGGGGAAAAAGCCTTTGGGCACGACCTTGAACAGATACACCGTCAGCCCGATGGTGGAGAAAAACAGCACCAGCATCAGCAGCGGGTGCAGCAGCGCCCGGCGCAGGCTGCGCGCGTAGCCGTGATGGACATGATTCCAGCCCCGTTCCAGCCAGGAGCTTGGTTTGGGCGCGCCGTGAGCCGGGCGCGCTTGCGGCCGCAGCCAGCGCGAGGCCAGCATGGGCGTGACGGTGAGCGACACCAGCAGCGAGATGCCGATGGCCACCGACAGCGTGACGGCGAACTCGTGAAACAGCCGCCCGACAATGCCGCCCATGAACAGCACCGGGATGAACACCGCCACTAGCGAAATGCTCATCGACAGCACGGTGAAGCCCACTTCCCGAGCGCCCTTGAAGGCAGCGGCCAGCGGCGACAAGCCTTCCTCCACATGGCGCATGATGTTTTCGAGCACCACGATGGCGTCATCCACCACAAAGCCGGTGGCCACGATCAGCGCCATCAGCGAGAGGTTGTCGAGCGAATAGTCGAGCAGCCACATGGCGGCGAAAGTGCCCACCAGCGACAGCGGCACGGCAATAGCGGGAATGAGCGTGGCGCGCCAGTCGCGCAGAAACAGCCAGACCACGGCAATCACCAGCAGCACCGCGAGGATGAGGGTCTTTTCCACCTCGTCCAGCGACGCCCGGATGGTGGTGGTGCGGTCGGACATGAGGGTGATGTTGATGGCTGCCGGGATCGAGGCTTTGAGCTGCGGCAGCGCCGCCTTCACCCCTTCGACCGCATCGATGATGTTCGCCCCCGGCTGGCGGTAAATGATGAGCTGCACCGAGGGCTGGCCGTTGGCCAGGCCCATATTGCGGTCGTTCTGCAGGCCTTCATACACCTGCGCAATCTGATCGAGGCGGATCGGCGCGCCGTTGCGGTAGCCCACCACGATGTGCTGGTACTGCTGCGGGGTGGAGAGCTGGTCATTCGCGCCCACCTGCCAGCGATGCGTGGCGCTGTCGATGGCACCCTTGGGCGTATCCACATTGGCGCTGGCGATGGCCTGGCGCACCTGCTCCAGCCCCAGCCCCATGCCGTTGACGCGGGGCAGGTCGAGTTCTACCCGCACCGCAGGCAGCGCCGCGCCGCCCACGGTGACCGAGCCGATGCCCGCGATCTGCGAAATTTTCTGCGCCAGAATGGTGGAGCCCGCATCGAACATCTGCCCGCGCGACAGGCTCTTGGAGGTGAGCGACAGAATCATGATCGGCGCGTCCGCCGGGTTCATCTTCTTGTAAGTGGGCCGCCCGGTCAGGCCGGAAGGCAGCAGCGGAATGGCCGCATTGATCGCCGCCTGCACTTCGCGTGCGGCGTCGTTGATGTTTTTCGACAGACTGAACTGCAGAATGACGCGGGTCGAACCCAGCGAACTGCTGGAGGTCATCTGCGAAATGCCGGCAATCGTGCCCAGGCTGCGCTCCAGCGGCGTGGCCACCGTGGCAGCCATGACCTCCGGGCTGGCCCCGGCCATGCTGGCGTTGACCACGATGGTGGGGAAATCCACCTGCGGCAGCGGCGACACCGGCAGCAGCCGGAAGGCGATCAGCCCCGCCAGCAGCACCGCCAGCGCCAGCAGACTGGTGGCGATGGGGCGGCGGATGAACAGGGCGGACGGATTCACCGCGCGTCCTCGTCGGACAGCGCTGCAGCCGGTGGCGCCGATCCGAAGGTGCGCGCACGCCAGGCCGCCGTGCGAGTGGCGAGCCGGTCGAACGCCAGATAGATCACCGGCGTGGTGAACAGGGTGAGCACCTGCGACACCAGCAGGCCGCCGACGATGGCGATGCCCAGCGGCTGGCGCAGCTCCGAGCCCATGCCTGTGCCCAGCGCCAGCGGCACCGCGCCGAACAGCGCGGCAAAGGTGGTCATCAGAATGGGCCGCAGCCGCAGGTGCGCCGCCTGCAGCATGGCCTCATCGGGCGGCAGGCCCTGGTTGCGCTGCGCGTCCAGCGCGAAGTCCACCATCAGAATGGCGTTTTTCTGCACGATGCCGATGAGCAGAATGATGCCGATGATGGCGATCACCGTGAGGTCATGCCCGGTGGCCATCAACGCCAGCAGCGCGCCGATGCCGGCCGAGGGCAGGGTGGACAGAATGGTGATCGGGTGGATGTAGCTCTCATACAGCACGCCCAGCACGATATACATGGTGGCCACCGCGGCGAGCAGCAGCCAGAGCTGGTTGGACAGCGCCGACTGAAAGGCGCTGGCCGAGCCCTGGAAGGCGATGGTCACCGAGGCGGGCAGCGCAGCCTGCTTGGCCGCCTGCTTGATCGCGTCCACCGCTTCGCCCAGCGACACGCCGGGTGCGAGCTGGAAGGAAATGAGCGCCGCCGGAAACTGGCCCAGATGGTCGATGGCCAGCGGCGTGGCACGCGGCTCGATGGTGGCGATGGTGGACAGCGGCACCGCCTGCCCGTTGCTTCCGGTGAGATACACGCTGTTGAACGCGCCAAGGCCCTGGTCGGGCTGTTTTTCCACGCCGAGCACCACGCGGTACTGCGCCGATTGGGTGAAGATGGTCGACACCAGCCGCTGGCCGAAGGCGTTGTACAGCGCGCTGTCGATCGCGTTCATGCTGATACCCAGGCGCGAGGCCGCGCTGCGGTCCACGTCCACATAAGCCTGCAAGCCCTGGTCTTGCAGATCGCTGGTCACGCCGGAGAGTTGCGGCAGCGCCTTGAGCCGGTCCATCAGCGCGGTGTTGGCGCGGGAGAGCTGCGCGGCGCTGGTGGCCGACAGGCTGAACTGATAGGGGTAGCGGCTGGCGATGTCGTTGATGGTCAGGTCTTGCACCGGCTGCAGATAGGTAGCTATGCCTTCGACCTTGGCGGCGCGCGCGTCGAGCCGGTTGATGAGGGCCTGCACCCGCGGGCGTTGTTCCAGCGGCTTGAGGTAGATGAGCAGCCGCCCGGTGTTCATGGTGGTGTTCACCCCGTCGATGCCGACCACCGATGACACCGATTCCACCGCCGGATCTTTGAGCAGCGCATCGACCAGCGCCTGCTGGCGCGCGTTCATCGACTGGAACGACACGTCCTGTGGCGCCACTGTCGTGGCCTGGATCATGCCGGTGTCCTGCACCGGGAAGAAGCCTTTGGGAATGAGCACGTACAGCACCACCGTGAGCACCAGCGTGCCCGCCGCGAACAGCAGCACCAGCGGCTGATGCCGCAGCACCCAGCGCAGCGCGCGGGTGTAGCGGGCCGAAAGCCGGTCGAAAAACGCGCCAGTGGAACGGAACAAATGACTCTGTTTTTCCTCCGGGGTATGCCGCAGCAGGCGGGCCGACAGCATGGGCGTGAAGGTCAGCGACACGATGGCCGAAATGACAATGGCCACCGCCAGGGTGATGGCGAATTCGCGGAACAGCCGCCCCACCACATCGCCCATGAACAGCAGCGGAATGAGCACGGCGATGAGCGAGAAGGTGAGGGTGATGATGGTGAAGCCGATCTGCCCCGCGCCCTTGAGCGCGGCGGCGAGCGGCCGCTCGCCGGCTTCGATGTAGCGCGAGATGTTTTCGATCATCACGATGGCGTCGTCCACCACGAAGCCGGTGGCGATGGTCAGCGCCATGAGGGTGAGGGTGTTGATGGAAAAGCCGAACAGATACATCGCGCCGAAAGTGCCCACCAGCGCCAGCGGCACTGCGGTAGCCGGAATGAAAGTGGCGCGCACGCTGCGCAGGAACACGAAGATCACCAGCACCACCAGCAGCACGGCGAGCAGCAGCTCGAACTGCACGTCGGCAATGGCCGCGCGGATGGTCACGGTGCGGTCGGACAGCACCGTGAGCTGCGCGGCGGCCGGCAGTTGCGTCTGCAGGCTGGGCAGCAACTTGTGAATCGCATCGACCACGGCGATGACATTGGCGCCCGGCTGGCGCTGCACGTTGATCACAATGCCGGGCTTGCCGTTGACCAGCGCGGCCTGCCAGGCGTTTTCGGCGCCCGTGCTGATGGTGGCCACGTCGCCCAGCCGCACCGGCGCGCCGCCGGAGTAGGCGATGATCATGTCGCGGTATTGCTGCGGCGACTGCAACTGATCGTTGGCGTCGATGCTGAACGATTGCTGGCTGCCGCTGATGCTGCCCTTAGGGCTGTTGACGTTCGCCCCGGAAATCGCGGTGCGAATGCTGTCGAGCGTCAGCCCCAGCGCAGCCAGCGCCGGGCCGTTGACCGTCACGCGAATCGCCGGTTTATGTCCGCCCGAGAGCGTGACCAGGCCCACGCCCGACACCTGCGAGAGCTTCTGGCTCAGGCGCGTATCGGCCAGGTCGTACAGGGTGGTGAGCGGCAGCGTGGCCGAGGTCAGGCCGAGGGTGATGACGGGGGCGTCGGCCGGGTTGACCTTGGCGTAGATCGGTGGCTGCGGCAGGTCGGAGGGCAGCAGATTGCTCGCGCCGTTGATGGCGGCCTGCACTTCCTGCTCGGCTACGGAAAGCGACAGCGACAGATCGAAGCGCAGGGTGATGACCGACGCGCCGCCGGAACTCACCGACCACATCTGCGCCAACCCCGGCATCTGGCCGAACTGCTGTTCCAGCGGGCCGGTGACCGAAGAGGCCATCACGTCCGGGCTGGCGCCGGGGTAGAGCGTGGTGACCTGGATGGTGGGGTAATCGACTTCGGGTAGCGCGGCCTGCGGCAGCAGCTTGTAGCCCACGAACCCGGCTACCAGCACCGCAATCATCAGCAGCGTGGTGGCGATGGGGCGCAGGATGAACAGCCGTGAGGGGCTCGGCCGGTCTTCGAGCGACGCCCCCTCCCAACCTCCCCCACGAGTGGGGGAGGAGAGGTCGGCGCTGCGCGTTTCCTTCGGATGCCCCTCCCAACCTTCTCCACCTGCGGGTGAGGGGTTTGCTCCCTCTCCGCTTTGCGGGAAGGGCTGGGGAGGGGAGGCTTTGTCGTCGTGTGGCGCACTCATGCTCAGCGTGCTCCGCTGGCGGCGGGCTTGGCGTGGGCGTCAGGCCGGGCACGCTCCTTACCGGCGCCGCCTGCGGACTGCACCACGGCCTGCACCACTTTCACCTCGCGGCCATCGCGCAGGCGGTCGAGGCCGTCGGTGACGACGCGCTCGCCTGGCTTCAGGCCGCTGACGATCTGCGTGAGGTTGTCAAACGCCACCCCGGTTTTCACTACCCGCATCTTCACCTTGTTGTCCGGCCCGATGACGTAGACATAAGTGCCGGGCGCGCCAACCGCCACGGCGGTGGTGGGCACCACGGTCGCGTCAGGGATGGTGCGCACCAGCAGCCGCACGTTGACAAACTGGTTGGGGAACAGGGTCAGCTTCGGGTTGGCGAACTCGGCGCGCAGATTGAGGGTGCCCGTCGTGCTGTTGATCTGGTTGTCGGCGGCGACCAGCTTGCCGGTTTCGAGCAACTGGGTGTTGCGGGCATCCCAGGACTGCGTTTGCAACTGCTTGCCCGCCATGAGCTGGCTCACCACCTCGCCGATCTGCTGCTGCGGCAGAGCGAAGGTCACGTCCACCGGCTGCACCTGCGCGATGGTGGCAACCGGCGAGGCCGAATTGGTGCTGCTGCTGGTGTTGCTGCCCACGGCGCCCGAAGTCGTCACCATATTGCCGGCGTCCACCGGGCGCAGGCCGGTGAGGCCGCTGACCGGGGCGGTGATGCGCGTCCAGCTCAGTTGCAGTTTGGCGTTGTCGAGCGCGGCCTTGTTGGCGTCGAGCGTGGCCTTGAGCTGGGCCACGGTGGCGCGCTGGTCGCTGACCTGTTGCGCCGAAATCGAATCTTGCTTGAGCAGGGTTTCATAGCGCAGTAAATCGCTTTGCGCACCGGCGAGCTGCGCCTGCGTCTGCTCCAGTTGCGCCTGCGCCTGCTCCACCGCGATGCGGAAAGGCCGCGGGTCGATCTGCGCGAGCAACTGCCCGGCCTTGACCGTCTGCCCCTGCTTGTAGTCCACGCTCTGCAGCAGTCCGGCCACCCGCGGCATCACGTTCACATAGCTGCGCGGCGTAACCGTGCCCAGCGCGGTCAGCCATACCGGCACGTCCTGCGTTTTGGCGACCGATGCGGTGACCGGCTGCGGCGGCATTTGCCCTTTTTCCATTCCGCCCGGGCCGCGCATCTGCGCCTGCGCCGGGTGCTCGCTGCCCAGCAGGGCCAGACCGCCCGCGGCGAGGAGGGCCACGCCCAGCCCGCCCCACAGCCAGCGGCGCGCGGTCAAGGGACGGCGATTTTGTTCAGGGGAGGGGAGATTCGCGGTCATGGGCGGGGTGTCACGGTGGAAAAACAGATCGATTGGCAGTCTTCACATCCTGCCTGCGCGACGTGAAAGCCGTGTGCAGGCAGTGTGAAGAAGTATGTCGCTTTGAGTCTGCCGCTGGGGCGTCAAGCCTTGGGCTGACGCTGATGATTCCAATACACCTCGGTGCTGGCGGCGTCGCCCGCGCGGTTGAGCGTGCGCGCCAGCACGAACAGCAGATCGGACAGGCGGTTGAGGTACTGCAGCAGCTCGGCGCGCAGCAGCGTGGGCGCCTGCTCCCCGCCGGCCTGCGCCACTTCGCAGGACACCGCCACCACCGCCCGCTCGGCGCGGCGCGCCACGGTGCGGCACACATGCGCCTGCGAGGCCGTTTGCGTGCCGCCGGGCAAAATGAACTCGGCCAGCGGCGGCAGTTTGGCGTTGTAGTCTTTCAGCGCGTCATCGAGCGCGGCCACCTGCTCGGGTTTGAGCAGCGTCATGCCGGGCACCGAGAGCTCGCCGCCGAGGTCGAACAGATCGTGCTGCACCTGCGAGAGCAAGGCGTCGATGGCCGACGGCAACCCCATGCTGCGCAACAGCCCGAGATGCGAGTTCAGCTCGTCCACCTCGCCCAGCGCCTGAATGCGCGCGGCCGATTTCAGACAGCGCGAGCCGTCGCCCAGCCCGGTGGTGCCCGCGTCGCCAGTGCGGGTGGATATGGCGGTGAGGCGGTGGCCCATGGAGACTTGCCCTTTTCGGATGGATAGACGAAATCCGAAAGAGCATAGTGAAGTTCCCGGCGATTTTCTGGGGCCGGGAAATCGCACAAACTCGCACAGGCCGCGGGCCGTCGTGCGGCGCCCGCCTCGGCCTTCAGGCCGTCTTTGGCACTGATTTTTTCATCAGTACGGCGTAGAGCACGCTGGCGACAATCAGCCCGACCACCCAGGTCACGTCGGCCCCACCGATCATGCTGGCAACCGGGCCGGTGAAAAAAGGCATGCTCATGAACGGCACCTCGACCAGAATGGCCACGGCGAAGGCGATCAGGGCGGGCCAGCCCCAGGCGCCGTAGCGGCCGTGACGGTCGTAGAAGTCCGGGATCGAATACTCACCGTGACGCAGCAGGAAAAAGTCGGTCAGGTTGATGGCTGACCAAGGGACGAACACATACATGAGGATCAGCAGCAGGTTGTTCAGATAGGCCATCACGCTGTTCGCCCCGAGGATGGCGATCAGGCTGCCGATCACCGCGCCGGTCGCCCCAAGGCCAATCCGCCACCACTTGCCATGCTGCAGTGTGGATTGCCGCAGCCCCGCACTTGAGCTGAGGATGGTGAGGGTGGACAGGCTGCCGCCGTAAAGGTTCAGCGCATTGACCACCACCACACCTGCCAGAACGATGAACAGCACAGCGCCGTACAGCCACGCTGTCGGCCCACTGAACAGACCCGAGAACGCCGCGGTTGGGTCGGCCGACGCCACCTTCTGGTTCAGCAGCCCGAGCACCACGCCGACGAGCATGGCCCAGCCGGAGCCGATCACCGAGCCGAAATAGGTATTCCAGAAAATGGCGCGCGCCGAAGTGGTTTTGGGCATGTAGCGCGAATAGTCGGCGACATAAGGCCCGTAAGTGATCTGCCAGGTGGCGAAAATGGAAATCGCCACCAGCAGCATGGGCAAAGACACGGCTGCCGCAGCTGCTGGCGAGGCGGGCATGGCCGTCAACTTGCTGATGGCCAGCACGGTCGCCACGATGAAAATGGCCGCAAACACCCACGCGGCCCATTTGGCGTAGCGGTGAATGGTGTCGTAGCCCAGCGCCAACAGCAGGAAAGTCAGCAGATTGGTGATGAGGATGCCGATGGGCTTGGACACACCCAGCAGCAGCGCCACGGCCGAGCCGCCCAGAATAGCGCTGCCCGAGAAAAATCCCAGGTACATCAGCACGACAAAGGCGAGCGGAATATTGGCGCCCAGCACACCAAACTGCGCCCGGCTCTGAATCATCTGCGGAATGCCGATGCGCGGCCCCTGCACCGCATGGGCCGCCATGACGAAGCCGCCCAGAATGTTTCCCAGCACCACGGCGAACACACTCCACCACAGACTCAGGCCGAGTTCGATGGGAATCACCCCCACGGCCACCGCGGTGATCTGCATATTGCCGGAAAAGAACAGCGTGAACATGGAAAACACCTTGCCATGCCGTTCGCTTTCCGGAACGAAATCAATGGTTCTACGCTCAATCACCGCCGTTTCTTGTGCCATGGAACACCTGCCCTTCGTGGAGTTGTGCCGTGCCGGTTGTTGGGTGAGATGCGCCGAATCCGGCAATCAGCGCATCGGCTTGCTCTGCATCAGGAATCTGCAGGCTCAGCGGGCCAGAAGGCATCGCATTCGGTTTTGTCACGCAAAATCTGCGCCAATCGCCCTTCGCGGATCAATGCGAACGCGGCCTGAATATCGCGGGCGATGACGCGGTCTTCGGTCATGCGCGATACCTTGGCGCGCAGCAAGTCGATGGCGCTCTCCAGCGCGTCTGAGCTTTTCAGCGGGCGCAGGAAATCAATGCCCTGTGCGGCAGCCAGCCATTCAATGGCAATGATGTGGGCGACGTTGTCGATCATGGCCTGCAGCCGACGCGCGGCGAAGGTGGCCATGGACACATGGTCTTCCTGATTGGCCGAGGTGGGCAGGGAGTCGACGCTGGCCGGGTGCGCCAGAGACTTGTTCTCGCTGGCCAGCGCGGCGGCGGTGACGTGGGCGATCATGAAGCCCGAGTGCAGCCCCGGCCCCACGCAGAGGAAGGCGGGCAGCCGCGACACGCTGGTGTCGATGAGCATGGCGATGCGGCGTTCGGCAATGGCCCCAACCTCCGCGATGGCCACGGCCATGGCGTCTGCCGCCAGCGCCACGGGCTCGGCGTGAAAGTTGCCGCCCGAGATGAGTGCGCCGTCGTCCGGAAAGACCAGCGGGTTGTCGGTCACGGCATTGGCCTCGCGCAGCAAGACTTCCGTGCAGTAGCGCAGTTGGTCCAGACAGGCGCCCATGACCTGTGGCTGGCAGCGCAGGCAGTAGGGGTCTTGCACGCGGTCGTCGCCCTTGAGGTGCGACGCGCGAATGGCGCTGTCGTGCAGCAGGGCGCGATAGCAGGCGGCCGTGGCGATTTGTCCGGGGTGCCCGCGCACGGCGTGAATGCGCGGGTCGAACGGCGCGTCGCTGCCTTTGGCAGCCTCCAGACTGAGCGCGCCTGAGACGACCGCCGCCTCGTAAACCGGCTGGAAATCGATCAAGGCATGCAAGGCCAGCGAGGTGGACGCCTGCGTGCCGTTGATCAAGGCCAGACCCTCTTTCGCCGCGAGTGCGAGAGGTTTGATGCCCGACGCACTCAGCACTTTGCTCGCGGGAACGGATTGCCCATCGACGACGAAACTGCCCTCGCCGATCAAGGCCAGAGTCATATGCGCGAGCGGGGCCAGATCGCCCGATGCGCCCACCGAGCCCTGGCTGGGTACTTCGGGAATCAGCCCGGCATTGAGCACGGCAATCAAGGTTTCAATCACTACCGGCCGCACGCCCGAGTAGCCCCGTGCGAGCGAGGACACCTTGAGCGCCAGCATCAGCCTGACGACCGAGGCGCGCATGGGTTCGCCAACGCCCACGCAGTGCGAGCGGATGAGATTGACCTGCAACTGTGCGAGGTCGTGCGCGTCGATGCGGGTGCTGGCCAGTTTGCCAAAGCCGGTGTTGATGCCGTAAACCGGCGCATCCCCACGGGCGGCTTTCTCAACAATGGCGGCGCTTGCCTTCACGGCTTCCCAGGCTGACGGCGCAAGTTCCACTTGCACTCCACCCGCGTGAAGCCTTTTGAGTTGGGCCATGTCGAGCTGGCCCGGTGTGATGCTGATCTTCATGCTTTACTCACCATCGGCAGATGCAGCCCGCATTCTTCTGCGCAGGCCACGGCGTCGGGGTAGCCGGCGTCGGCATGGCGCATTACGCCGGTGCCGGGGTCGTTCCATAACACGCGCTCAAGCCGCTTGGCGGCGGCCTCGGTGCCGTCGCAGACGATGACCACGCCGGCATGCTGCGAGTAGCCCATGCCCACGCCGCCGCCGTGATGCAGCGACACCCAGGTGGCGCCGCCCGCAGTATTGAGCAGGGCGTTGAGCAGCGGCCAATCCGACACGGCGTCGCTGCCGTCGCGCATGGCCTCGGTTTCGCGGTTGGGTGAGGCCACAGAACCACTGTCGAGATGGTCGCGACCAATGACGATGGGCGCCTTCAGTTCGCCCGACTTCACCATTTCATTGAAGGCAAGACCAGCCTTGTGACGCTCGCCCAGGCCCAGCCAGCAGATGCGCGCGGGCAGGCCCTGAAACGCGATGCGCTCTTCCGCCATGTCCAGCCAGCGATGCAGATGGTGGTCGTGCGGGAACAGTTCCTTGAGCTTGGCGTCAGTCTTGCGGATGTCTTCCGGGTCGCCCGACAGCGCCACCCAGCGAAACGGCCCCTTGCCGCGACAGAACAGCGGGCGGATGTAGGCCGGCACAAAGCCGGGGAAGGCGAAAGCGTCATTCACCCCCTGATCGAGCGCGACCTGGCGGATGTTGTTGCCGTAGTCGAAAGTGGGCACGCCCATGGCCTGGAAGGCGAGCATGGCCTGCACATGCACGGCGCAGCTTCTGGCGGCGGCTGCGGTCAGTGCCGAGTGCTGGCTGGCGTCGGTCTGTGCGGTTTTCCAGCGCTCCAGCGTCCAGCCCATCGGCAGGTAGCCGTTGATCAGATCGTGCGCCGAGGTCTGGTCGGTCAGCAGATCTGGGCGAATGCCGCCGGCCTTGGCGCGCTTCACCAGCTCCGGCAAAAGTTCCGCCGCATTGCCCAGCAGGCCGACCGACACCGCCCTTTTTTCGTCGGCATAGCGCGCCATGCGGGCCAGGGCGTCGTCGAGGTCGTTCGCCTGTTCGTCCAGGTATTTGGACCGCAGCCGGAAATCGATGCGGCTTTGCTGGCATTCGATATTCAGCGACGACGCGCCGGCGAAGGTTGCGGCCAGCGGTTGCGCGCCGCCCATGCCGCCCAGCCCGGCGGTGAGAATCCAGCGTCCCGCAAGGTCGCCACCGAAATGCTGCCGCCCGGCTTCGACGAAGGTTTCGTAAGTGCCCTGGACGATGCCCTGGCTGGCGATGTAAATCCACGAACCTGCGGTCATCTGGCCGAACATCATCAGGCCCTTGCGGTCAAGCTCGTGGAAGTGTTCCCAGGTGGCCCATTTTGGCACCAGATTGGAGTTGGCAATGAGCACTCTCGGTGCATCTACATGGGTGCGAAACACGCCGACGGGCTTGCCGGACTGCACCAGCAGGGTTTCGTCTTCCTTCAAGGCGCGCAGCTCGCGCAGGATGGCGTCAAAGCACTCCCAGTTGCGCGCCGCCTTGCCGATGCCGCCGTAGACCACCAGGGCCTGAGGGTTCTCGGCCACGTCGGGGTCGAGATTGTTCTGGATCATGCGGTAGGCGGCTTCGATCAACCAGTTTTTGCAGGTCAGTTGGGTGCCGCGAGGAGCGCGAATGACGCGCTGTGCTGTTTGTTGCGGAGGGGTGGAGAGGTCGGTCATGGTCTAGCTCACTTCTGGGTCGTTGCGTGGTGACCAATCTAGTTGTCTAGACAAGCTTGTACAAGATATTTTGATCCGTATTTACCCTAGTTATTTACGCCCGGAAATCAACTTGTATAGACAGGTGCGTGCAACTAAGATGAATCCATGAATTACCTTGCAAAAATCGATCTCGGCGCAGCAGCCACGGCGCCCTACAACCGTGTCAAGCAGCATCTCAAACAGGGGCTTGAGCAGGGGCATTGGAAGCCTGGCGAGTTGATGCCTTCCGAGGCAGAGCTTGTGGCCCTGTTCGGCGTCAGCCGCATGACGGTGAACCGCGCGCTGCGAGAGCTTCAGGCCGAGGGCTTGGTTGACCGGGTGCAGGGCGTGGGCACCTTCGCGGCGCAACTGCACCGCTTGTCATCAACGCTTTCCATCCGCGACATGCACGAGCATGTCGAGTCGCGCGGTCATCACCACCGGCTGGATCTCAAACTGCGCCGCGAGGAGGCTGCCTCAGCCACGGTGGCGCATCGGCTGGGGCTTAAGGTCGGAGCCAAGGTGTTCCATTCCCTGGCGGTTCATTTCGAGGACGATGTGCCTTTGCAACTGGAAGACCGCTGGGTGAATCCCGCTGCCGCGCCGCGCTACCTGGACGCCGATTTTTCCAGCACCACGCCAACGCAATATCTGCTTGAAGTCGCGCCGATGTGGGAGGCCTCCTACACCATCGAGGCCTTGAGCCCGACGCGGCAGGAGGCCCGGTATCTGAAGATCGAGCCGACTGAGCCCTGTCTGGTCATCACCCGCTGGACGGTCAGCCGGGGTGCTCCTGTGACCCTGGTGCGGCTGGTGCATCCGGGCAGTCGCTACCTGTTGGAAGGGCGTTTTCAGCCATGAATCCCCGGCTGATCGACTGCGCGTGCATCGTTGCCCAGCCCTGGCGCAACGGTGGCGGCATGACGCGGGAACTGCTGGCTGCGCCCGACTCGCAAAACTGGCAATACCGCATCAGCGTGGCCGATATCAACGGCGACGGCACCTTCTCGTCTTATCCGGGCGTGGACCGTTGGTTTGCCGTGCTGGAAGGCGAGGGCGTGTATCTGCAGATCGACGGCAACGGCCATCGTCAACTTCCGCATGAAGAACCGCTGCGCTTCGATGGCGCGGCGCAGATCCATTGCCGACTGCTGGGCGGCGCCACGCGCGATCTCAACCTCATGCTACGCAATGTCAGCGGACGGATGCAGCGCGCAGATGCGGGGATAGCATGGAGCGCAACAGACGGCGCTTGCGGCTTGTTCGCTAGGCAGTCAGGGCATTGCCACATTGTCGATCAGGGCGATGCGCGCAAAACTGTTGTCGTTCAGATGCCCGCATTCAGTCTCCTGTGGTTTGAACGCGCGCCCGGCAGCCTGATCTTTGAGGCTGATCGCGCCGACGAAACCCGCATCGGCTATTGGCTGGCCGTTCAAACGGAGCCCACTGCATCATGCTGACCCTCTATCGCAATGCCCGGCTTTGCACCCTCGATGGCGCATACGGATGGGGTTTGATCGACGAGGGAGCGCTGCTCGCCGAGGGCGACATGCTGCGCTGGGTGGGACCCGAGTCGGAACTGCCAAGCGATGTGGTTGCAGCGCGCACGCACGATCTGGGCGGCGACCTGGTCACGCCGGGCTTGGTCGATTGTCATACCCATCTGGTTTACGGCGGCCAGCGCGCTGACGAGTTCGAGCAGAGGCTTAACGGGGCGAGCTACGAAGACATCTCCCGCACCGGCGGTGGCATTCGGGCGACGGTGCGGGCGACCCGTGCCGCTAGTGATGCAGAGCTTCTGGCCGCCACGCGCGAGCGCGCTCGCAATCTCATGCGCGCTGGGGTGACCACGGTGGAAATCAAGTCCGGCTACGGCTTGAGCCTGGAGCACGAGGCCCGCTGCCTTCGAGCCGCGCGCAAGGTCGGGCAGGAACTGCCACTGACTGTGCGCACCACTTGCCTTTCCGCGCACACCCTGCCGCCCGAGTTCGAGGGCCGCGCGGACGACTACATCGACGCCGTCTGCACTTGGCTGCCCCAACTCAAAGCTGAGGGATTGGTGGACGCGGTGGATGCGTTCTGCGAGCGCATCGCCTTCACACCGGCGCAAACCGGGCGGCTGTTCGACGCCGCCCGCGCCCTCGGCCTGCCGGTCAAGCTGCATGCGGAACAACTCAGCGACCAGGGCGGGGCGGCGCTGGCAGCCCGTTACGGCGCGCTGTCCTGCGACCATCTGGAGTACCTCGACGCACAAGGCATCGCCGCGATGGCGCGCGCGGGTAGCGTGGCGGTGCTGCTGCCCGGCGCCTTCTACTTTCTGCGCGAAACCCGCTTGCCGCCCGTTGCCGCGCTGCGCGAGGCCGGCGTGCCCATCGCTCTGGCCACCGACCACAACCCCGGCTCGTCCCCCACCCTGAACCCGCTGCTCATGCTCAATATGGCCTGTACCCTGTTTCGCCTCACGCCCGAAGAAGCCCTGCGTGGCTTTGCCGTGAACGGCGCCCGGGCGCTCGGCCTGCACGACCGCGGCCAGCTCGCCGCACAGCAGCGCGCCGACTTTGTAGCCTGGCCTCTGCATCATCCCAACGAACTCAGTTACTGGCTGGGTTTGAATCCGGCCTGTCGGGTGTTCATCGGCGGCCAGGAGGTCTGAACCATGCAAGACACATCCACCCCATCCACCTATACCCTCCACAGCGGTGACAGCCCCTTGCTGGTGAGCTTGCCGCATGTAGGCACCGAAATTCCCGCAGCCCTCAAGCCGCGCTACACCGCGCAGGCCTTGAATGTGGACGATACCGACTGGCATCTCGAGCCGATCTACGCCTTTGCCGTGCAACGCGGTGCCAGCCTGCTCGTGCCACGGTTTTCGCGCTACGTCATCGACCTCAACCGTCCACCGGAAAACGCGCCCATGTATCCCGGCGTGAACAACACCGAGCTTTGCCCGACCCACGCCTTCACCGGCCAGCCGATCTACCAGCCGGGGCAGGAGCCAGACGCAGCCGAGATTGCGCAGCGGCTGACGGACTACTGGCGCCCCTACCACGCCGCGCTCAACGCCGAGTTGCAACGCCTGCATGCGCGGCACGGCTATGCCCTGCTGTGGGACGGTCACAGCATCCAGTCCACGCTGCCGTGGTTGTTTGAAGGCACTTTGCCCGACCTCAATCTGGGCACCGCCAACGGGGCCAGTTGCGCGCCGCCGTTGTGTGCGGTGTTGGCCGAGGTGCTTGCGCGGCAGACCACTTTTACTCAGGTGGTTGATGGCCGTTTCAAGGGCGGGTACATCACCCGCCACTACGGTCAACCCGCGCAGGGCATTCATGCGGTGCAGATGGAAATGTGTTTTTCCACTTATATGCACGAGGCGCCCCCGTTTCGTCTCGACCCTGAGCGCACCGCAAGGCTGCGCCTCGTGCTGGAGCAACTGATCGATGCCATGCTGGCATGGAGACCGCATGAACAAGCGCGCTGATCCTCTGCTGTGGGCTCGCCGCGCCTGGCTGCCCGGAGGCTGGCAAGACAAGGTGCTGCTGCGCATCGGTGCGGATGGCCGGTGGGCCGAGATCGTTCCCGGCGTGCTCACGCCGCCGCAGGGCGCAGAACAACTGGGCACTGTGCTGCCTGGGCTGGTCGATGCGCACAGCCATGCCTTCCAGCGCGCCTTTGCCGGTCTGGCCGAACAGCGCACCAGTGCCGCCGATACCTTCTGGTCGTGGCGTGACCGCATGTACCGCGTGGCCCTGCGCATCACCCCGGAGCAACTGCGCGCCATTGCCGCGCAGCTCTACATCGAACTGCTGCAGGGCGGCTACACGCAGGTGTGCGAGTTTCATTACCTGCAGCATGCGCCAGACGGCCAGCCCTACGCTGATCCGCTCGCCTTCAGTTGGGCCTTGGCCGACGCGGCGCGCGATGTGGGTATCGGCCTCACCCTGCTGCCGGTGCTGTATGAGCGCGCCGGCTTTCAGCAGCCCGCGCTGCGCCCGGACCAACGGCGCTTCGCCACCAGCGCCGAAAGCGTGTGGCAGGCGGTGCAAACCATCCGGGGCCGACGCCAACCCGGGCTGGACGCGGGCATCGCCATTCATTCCTTGCGCGCGGCGTCGCCCGCGTCTGTTCAAGCGCTGGTGCAAGGGGCAGATGGCTTCGACGGCCCCATCCACATCCACGTTGCCGAGCAAACCGCCGAGGTGGACGATTGCCTTGCCGCCACCGGCCAGCGACCCATCGCCTGGCTGGCGGCGCAAGGCTTGCTCGACGTGCGCTGGCAACTCGTCCACGCCACCCACACGGTGCCGCAAGAGATCGATGCCGTCGCCCGCAGCGGCGCGCGCATCGTGCTCTGCCCCACCACCGAAGCGAATCTCGGCGACGGCCTGCCCGATCTGCCCGGCATTCTGGCGCAAGGCGTACCCATCACCCTGGGGTCGGACAGCCAGATCAACCGCGACTGGAGAGAGGAAGTGCGCTGGCTCGAATATGGTCAGCGCCTCATCCAGCGTCAGCGCAACACCGCGGCAGCACCCGAAGCGGCGCAGCCGTCCACAGCAGCCCGGCTGTGGTCCTGCGTGCAGGCTGGCAGCGGCCACGCCGCCGGACAGCCCGCGTGGGGCTTGACGCCAGGTGCCCGCGCCGACGCTCTGGTGCTCAACCCGCATGCCGCAGCAACCCTCGGCATGCCCCCTAGCCACTTGCTCGACGCCCTCGTGTTTTCCAGTCCCTTCACGGCATGGAAGGCGGTCATGGTGGCCGGGCGCTGGGTGCTGCACGACGGCCAGCATCCGCAAGCTGCCCAGTGCGCGCAAACCTTCGAGCGCGCCATGCAAGCCCTCTGGGCGGAGGGCTGACAAGCGGCCTATCCTTACGAAGATAAGCCGCCGATTCACAAGGACATGCCATGAACGCCCCCCTCACCCCGAAAATTCTCACCCGACCCACGCCGCCCGCCCTGCTCGACGCGCTGGCCAGCCGCTTCGGCGCGCAGCTTTCCACCGCGCAGGCGGTGCGCGAGCAGCATGGGCGCGATGAATCGCCGTTCGACGTGCCGCCGCCGTCCGCCGTGGTGTTCTGCGAGAGTACGCAAGACGTGGCCGACGCGGTGAAACTGGCCGCCGCGCACGACGTGCCGGTCATCGCCTTCGGTGCGGGTTCTTCGCTCGAAGGTCAGTTGCTCGCGGTGCAGGGCGGCATCAGCCTCGATCTCACCCGCATGAACCGCATCCTCGACGTGGCCGCCGCCGACATGCTCGTCACCGTGCAGGCCGGGGTCACGCGGCTGCAGTTGAACGACGAACTGCGCCACACCGGCCTGTTCTTCCCCATCGACCCCGGCGCCGACGCCACGATAGGCGGCATGGCCGCCACGCGCGCTTCCGGCACCAACGCCGTGCGCTACGGCACCATGCGCGAAAACGTGCTGGCGCTCACCGTGGTGCTGGCCGATGGCCGCATCATTCGCACCGGCACCCAGGCGCGCAAAAGCAGCGCGGGCTACGACCTCACCCGCCTCATGGTGGGCAGCGAGGGCACGCTGGGCATCATCACCGAAGTCACCCTGCGCCTGTACCCGCAACCCGAGGCGGTGGCCGCGGCGGTGTGCTCCTTCCCCGACGTGGCGCACGCGGTGGACTGCACCATCGCCCTCATCCAGGCGGGTATTCCCATCGCCCGCGTGGAACTGATGGACGCGGGCGCGGTGCGCGCGGTCAACGCCCACGACCATCTCGGCCTGCCCGAGCAGCCCCTGTTGCTGATGGAATTCCACGGCTCGCCCGCCGGGGTGCGCGAGCAGGCCGAAACCGTGCAGGCTCTCGCCGCAGACCATGCCGGCTCCGACTTCGCCTGGGCCGACACGCCGGAAGAACGCACCAAGCTCTGGAAGGCGCGGCACCACGCCTACCTTTCCGCGCTGCAAATGAAACCCGGCTGCCGCTGCGTCACCACCGACACTTGCGTGCCCATTTCGCGTCTGGCCGAGAGCATCAACGACACCATCACAGAGGCCGACGCCGCCGGGCTGCCCTACTTCGTCGTCGGCCATGTGGGCGACGGCAACTACCACATCGGCTACCTCATCGACCCCGCCAAACCCGAAGAGCGCGAACTGGCCGAACGCCTCAACGCCCAACTCGTGCGCCGCGCCCTCAAACTCGGCGGCACCTGCAGCGGCGAACACGGCATCGGCCTGCACAAGCAGGGCTTCTTGCGCGAGGAAGCCGGCGACGACGCGCTCGACGTGATGCGCGCCATCAAGCAGGCGCTCGATCCGAGGGGCATCCTCAATCCGGGGAAGATTTTTGCGTAAAAGCGGGACCAGTAAGGCCATGTTCACCTACCTCATGCTCGGCAGCAACGATCTCGTTCGCGCGGCCGCGTTTTACGACCCGGTGCTGGCCGCGCTTGGGCACGCGCGCTGCGTGACCGAAGACGACGATCCCGCCCATGAAATCGGCTGGGGCCGCTACGCCGACGAGGGGCGGGTGGAACTGGCGCTGTGGCTATGCAAGCCCTTCGACGGTCAGCCCGCCACAGTGGGGAATGGATCCATGATCGCGCTGGCCGCCCGCAGCCGGGCGCAGGTCGATGCCTTTCATGCCGCCGCAATGGCGCATGGCGGCCGCAGCGAAGGCGCGCCGGGTCTGCGCCCGCACTACGGCCCGGATTTCTACGCCGCTTACGTGCGCGACCCCGATGGCAACAAACTTGCCGCCGTCTGTCGTGCAGCGGCATAGGGGTGCAATCACCCAGCGGGCGTTAGCTCCAGCCCGCTGAACACTTCCGTCAGGGCGATGCGCAGTTGCACGCTGGCGAGTTCCATCTCCGCCAGCCCGGTGAAATCGTGCAGCTCGAACAAGCCGCGTTCATTGCGCCGGAACACCTCCACGCTGCGGCTGTCGGGGTCGATCAGTACATATTCGCGCAACTCGGCGATACGCCGGTACATGGCAAACTTCAGGCTGCGCTCAAAGCCCTGCGTGCTGTCAGACAACACCTCGCCGATCAGCACCGGATGACGAAACACCATCTCGGTGCGCAGGTCGTCGGCATGGCAGGTGACGAAGACGTCCGGGTAAAACACCGCCTCATCGGCCACCTGCACCTTCAGGCTTTCGGTGAACACCTCGCAGGGGCCGTCTCGCAGCGCAGATTTGAGGGCTGCAAACAGGTTGCCCGACACCATGCCATGCACCCGGCGCACCCCCACCATGCCGAAGGTCTCGCCGCGATAAAACTCGTGCCGCTCGGGCTGCGCGTTTTCCCAGACGAGGTAATCGCCCAAATTCAGTTTGTGTTGTGCCAAGGCCATGTGGTCATCCTCGTCGTGTCCAAGCGGCGAAAGTGCAGTGTATTCTCGCCGTATTGGCTAGGTTGCGGTGTCTACATGGCGCCAGCCCCTGCCTGCTTACTGCGCATACAGATTGAAGAAAGTGCGCGCCGCCACGGTGCAGAACGGGCGCTCGTCGGTGTGGTAGCTCTCCATCGCGTAGGCAGCGGCCTGCTGCGCCGTGTAGCCCTGCGCTTCAGCCGCTTGCACCACACCTTGTTGATATGCGATGAAACCGCCTTGCACCGTGCTCGCCACGGTCTGCAGGGTCTGTTGCTGTGCGGTGTTCAGGCCGTAGCTGGTCAGGCCGTTGCTGTAGGTGCCGGGGCTGCCCTGGTTGTCGAGGTCGAGGGTGGCAAAGCGCAGGCCGGGGTTGGTGGTCTGGGCCTTGTTCATCAGGGTGGCAGTCATGGCGGCGGCGTCCTGGTTCCAAAACACCTCGGGGTCCTGGTCGCCACCGCACATCAGCAGCGGCATGCTCGGGGTGTAGCCGCGCAGATCGTTGGCCAGGAGAATTTGCCGCAGGGGATCTTGCGGGTTGCTCGCAGGCGTTGGCGCAGTGGTGGTGAAGTTGGGTGCGGAGCCATCAACGGGCGCGGCGCCGTCGGGGTGGGCGAGCACGTCGGCCACATATTGCGCGCGGTAGGCGGTGCTGATGAGGTAGTTGGTCGGATCGAAGCCCAGCGGGCCGAGCGGCCAGCCTTCGCTCAGGCTATCCAGCGCAGCGTTGCCGGTGGGCGGAGATTGAAAGATGGCGGTGTACGGAATCTTTCCGGCCTGCACCAGTTGGCCAAAGCCCGCAAAGCCCACGGGGCCGGGGAACAGGGTCGGCGCGTCCGCATAAAGCGGGTTGAACATGGCGGCAAGATCGATTTGCGGCGACCCCGCGGGCAGATGGGCGTAAGAGTTGGCGACCAGCGGCAGGTAGGCGGTGCCGCCAACGTTGGGATGTCCGAGCATGATTTCATCGCTGATGGCGAGCATGCCGTAAGGCCCGGACATCGGCGCGCCCGCTGTGGCCGGGCGGCCCTGGGCATCGAGCTTGGCCAGTGTGGCCATCGACACAAAGCCGCCTTGCGAATAGCCGGTGACGAACAGCTTGCCGTTGTCGCTCACGGGCAGGTTCAGTTGCATCAATGCTTGCCGCGCGGCCGTGAGGCTGTCGATCATGTCCTGCGACTGCTGCTGTTTATTGAGATAAGGTGCGTAGGGCAGGGGCGAGGTGTCGTAACCGGCGTAGTTGGGCGCAACGACGATGTCGCCCTGCGCGGCGAAGATCATGGCCACGCGTGAGGCGGTGCCGAAGGCGGGGTTGCTCGGGTCGCCGAGTGCGGCCAGGTCACGGTTCTTGCTCAGCGCGGTGCCGTGGGCGTAGAGCACGATGGGCTTTGCGCCCTGACATTGCGCGGTGCTGCCGGAGGGAATCATCAGCGCGCCGGTGGCGGTGGTGGGTTCGTTCTCGCCGCCTACGGTGGCGTAGGTGTACTTGTAGACCGTCACGCCGCAAACCGGGGCGCCAATGAGCTGCTGCACCCCGCTGGGGTAGCGGCCCATCCAGTGGCTCGACGTGGCGATGGTGTTGGTCGAGATCGCCGCAGTGGGCGTGGCGCTGGCTGAAACCAGGGTGTCAGCCGTGCCGGTGGTGGGAGTGGGCGTGCCGCCACCGCCACCGCAGGCCGCAAGCAGCAGGGCGCTGGAACTGACGGCCAGGGCCGTCTTCAGCGAGAAGGTGTGCATGGGTTGTCTCCGTCGTCTGGCCGTGTCGCGGCCTTAGATTTATCTGAAAATCGAACGCTCGTTCTTTTTTGATAATTCTCCGCTTCTCCAGATCACGTCAACGGCATTTACAAAGCGTTTCAGAAAGGGTGGGGCAGCCCAGGCAGCAGACCCTTTGGCTCTGACAATTCACAAGCCCGAGCGGCCATACCGGGCCTATGCTTCGCACTTGTCGTATTCGCAGAGCCCCTTCATCATGTCTGACCATTTTGTTGTACTCGGCGCGGGCTTTGCCGCCCTCACCGCGGCGCGCACCTTGCGCTCCAAGGCGCCGCAGGCGCGTATCACTCTGGTGGCGCCCAAGGCTGAATTCGTCTATCTGCCCAGCCTGATCTGGGTGCCCACGGGGGTGCGCAAGAGTAGCGATCTGGTCATCGACCTGGCGCCGTTTTTGCGCAAGCACCGCATCGACTTTCTCGCCGCCGAAGTGACCGGGCTGCAAGACGGCGGCCGCACGGTGCTGACGACCGGCGGGCCGGTGGAGAACGACGGCCTGATCATCGCCACGGGCGGGCGCTTCATCAAAAAGCTGCCGGGCATCGAGCACGCCATCGCGCTGTGCGAGGGCGTGGCGGCGGCGGAAAAAATCCGCGAGCGGCTGCTGGCGATGGACAGCGGGCGCATCGCCTGCGGCTTTGGCGGCAACCCGCAGGAGCCCACTGCCGCGCGCGGCGGGCCGATGTTCGAACTGCTGTTCGGCATCGACACCTGGCTGCGCCGCCAGCGCAAACGCGACAAGGTGGAACTGGTGTTTTTCAACGCCTCGGACAAGCCAGGCCAACGCCTGGGCGAGCGCGCCGTGACCAATCTGCTGTCGCACATGGCCAAGCGCCGCATCGACACCCATCTGGGCCACAAGCCGCTGCGCATGTCGCCCGAAGGGGTGGAGACCGAGGGCGGCCTGGTCAAGGCCGATCTCATTCTGTTCATGCCCGGCATGACAGGGCCGGGCTGGACGCACAACTCCGAGTTGCCGCGCTCGCCCGGCGGCTTCATTCAGGCCGACGCGCATTGCGCCGTGCCCGGTTTCGAGCGGGTGTTCGTCGCTGGAGACGCCGGCAGCTATCCCGGCCCGGACTGGCTGCCCAAGCAGGCGCACATGGCCGATCTGCAGGCCAAGGCCGCCGCCGAGAATCTGCTGCTGGTGATGCAAGGCCAGCCTGCGCAGCATGTGCCCAAGGCCGAGTTGGTATGCATCGTCGATACCGTGGACAGCGGCATTCTGGTGTTCCGTGACGAGAACAAAACCATCGTCCTCCCGCCCTCGCGCGCTTTCACCTGGGCCAAGCGCTGGTTCGAGGGCAAATACCTCAAGGACTACCGCTCGGCCTAATTCAGCGCAAACGACCTCACCCCACCCCAGCCCTCCCCACGGGTGGGGAGGGAGTTAGAAACGTCTCTCCCACCGCGCCGGGGATGGTTTGCTCCTCCCCCACTGGTGGGGGAGGTTGGGAGGGGGTGCGGGTTTGCGCCGACTCAGTTGGCGCCAAGCCAACAGCGCCAACTCACTGCGTCTTCTGGTCGATCAGCACATTGCCCAGTGCATCCTTGAGCTGCACTTCATTCACCCGCAGCAGCAACCCTTGCGTCTTGGCGTCGCCGCCGAGCACGGTGGCGAAAATGGCCATGTGAAAGTGCTGGTAGTTGGCGATGGCGTCGTCGAGGGTTTTCATCACGGCGGCATCGGCGCAGGCCAAATGGCGAAATGCTTCGGGGTGATCGTAGGTGTAGTGATACGGCGAGTTGTCGAAGTAATACCCGGCGCCGTGGATGAACAGGCGGTTGTCGATAGGGTAGTACTTGCCCTGCGGCACATAGGCGTCGAGCGCGATGTCATCGACGTCGATGCGCAGCTTGGGGTGCGCCTTGTCGAAAGCGATCATGGCGTCGACCTGCTGCTTTTCCTTCGCGCTGGCCTGCACCGGCGCGGGCGGTTCGATCATTTCGGTATTCGGCGTGAGGATGCCGGTGTAGTTCACCGCCTGCTTGGAATACGCATAGACATAGGTCTTGAGCAGCACGGCGTTGTCCAGCTCGACAAACCCGTCGCGCTGTTTGATGGCGTGTACGCCCAGGCTTTGATCGATGCGCACACGCGAGGGCGAGCCGGGCAGATCGGTGAGCGAGGCGCTTTCCAGATTGATTTGCGTCGCCGGGGCCGAGGCGGGCTTGGCCGCAGGTTCGGCAGCCTGCGCGAGGGTATCGAGGCTCAGAACGGCGCTCAGGCTCAGGGCCGAGAGTGCGGCGCCCAGCACGGTCAACTGCAACAGACGGCCGGTGCGGGAGAGTCGGGTATCAGCCATGGTGAGGCTCCGGTTGTGCGACGCTGGAGGAGGCGGGCGCGGCCGGTTCGTCTTCATCTTCCCAGCCGGTGATCATGGCCTTGATGTAGGCGGTTGGCGGGTGCGCCGTGGTGCCCAGATAGACGTGCAGGATGAAGAACAGCAGCATCATGTAGGCGGCAGCGGTGTGGGTGAGCGCCACCCAGTCGAGCTGCAGCCCCAGGGGCGAGAGCCGAATCCAGCCATAGCTGAAAAACAGCAGCAGCAGGCCGCTAGCCCAGATGAGCGGATTGATCATCAGCTTGAGCCACAGATACGCCAGCCGCTGCAGCGGGTTGTGTTTGCGAAACGGCTCCTTGTGATACGGGTGATGTTCACCGATGAACATGCCCCAGGCGTAATAGCGCGCCACCGTCCACAGGCTTTTCGGGCGCAGGTCGGGGATGTAGTTCTTCCACGCGCCGGTGGTGAAGTGCCAGAAGATGGCGAAAGTCCATAGGGTCATCAGCAGCCAGGCGGCGTATTCGTGGATGAGCAGGGCGTGCTCGAAATTGAAGCCGCCGAGATAGCCGTGAATCTCGAAGCCGGTGAACAGCATGGTGATGATGAGCGCGGCCTGGCTCCAGTGCCAGAAGCGCTCGAAGCGGGTGAACCTGTAAACGCGTTGTGTCGTCATGATGATGTCCTTTCAATGACCGCGGCGACGCAGCCACAGACCGAAGCGGATGAGGCCATGCAGCAGCACCCCAGCCAAGGCGAGCGCGGCGACGGTCAGGCCGATGCGTTCCAGCCAGGTGTTGTGGTCTTTCGGGCGATGCGGCATGTACACGCCGTTGATGTTTTGCAGCCGGCCGTCGCTGGCGTGGCACTGCATGCAAGAGAGTGCCTGCGTCTTGGGCGCCACCATGTGCTCGATCGGCCAGTACATATCGGTCTTGACAAAGCCGTAGTGCCCTGAATACGGCAGGTGCGCGGCCTTCATGCCAGCCTCGATCGAGGTCTGCCAGTCGTAACTCATGGTGTAGGAGTCTTTGTCGAAACCGAAGGAATGAAACACCGCGAGGATGCCCGTCTGGGTGTCATACGGCTGGTTGTTGCGCATGATCTTGAACGGGAAGATCTTGGACTTGCCGTCGGTCGGGCTGCCCTCGATGGCGTTGAGCTGCACCACGCCATTGGTGTCTTTGAAGTCCTGCACCTTGTCGCCGACATTCATCCAGCGCTCCACGCCGTTGAACCAGCGGTATTGCGGCACCACGTTTTCCGCCCACTTGAAGCTGCCTTTGACGCCCCAATAGGTGTTCCAGCCGTGGCTGTCGTTGATGACCAGCGGCGAGCCGTTGGGCGCGAGCTTGCCTGCGGTGGCGTAGTTCCACTCCATCTTGGTGGGCAGGCCGCCGCGCGCGAACTCAGGGATGTGGCAGGTTTCGCAGGCGATGTCGCGGGTGTGCATGTTCAGCGTCGCGGCCTGAATCTGGCTGTTGAGGTCGTTGCCCTTGTGTGGTGTTTGCCCGTGGCACGACACGCAACTCGCCGCCTGGGTGTTGTGCGGGTTGCCGCGCATGAACTGCTTGTCGCCGAACATCATGTCGGTGACGTAGCGCGAGCCGCTGACATTGTGGTTCTCGGTCTTATGGCACTCCTGGCAAGAGAAGTTCAGGCCATTGGTCGCCATGTGCACGTCTTCAGCGCGCGCGGGGTTGACCAGCGAGCTGTCCATGTCGCCGTGCTTCACGCCGTCGCCGCCGCCGCCGTAGAAGTGGCACTGGCCGCAGGTGTAGCGCGTGGGCGAGCCCACATGCTGCGCAATGTTGGCGAGGTTCTCCGGTTCGACGAAAGGCTTGTCGGTGCCATAGACCTCGCCGCAGCCGGGACGCACCGCGATTTTTTCCATCGCCGGATTGCCGCCGATGAACGGAATCTTGTGATAAGTCTTGGTCTGATCGTGGCACACCAGACAGTCCACATGATCCTGGCTGCGGTGGTCGAACGGCACGAACTTGTTAGGGTCGGTGCTGCCATAGCCCACATGGCACACGGTGCAGAACTGCTCGTTGCTGATCGGGCTGACGCAGAAGTTGTTGTAGACGTGGTTCTTGCCCACCAGCGTCTTGGTCTTGGGGTCGTAGGCCTTCCACGTCCAGTGAATGGTGGACATGACCTGCTTGGCCGCGTCGGTGTGGCAGCTCAGGCAGGCTTTGGTGACCTGCTCGGGCGAGGTGAACGGCCCCTTGAGCTGCGGAAACTGGCTGTGATCCTGCGGCATTTCCTTGCCCACATTGCCCTTCTGTACCGTGGGCACGACACTGGGCACCACATGCCAACTATCCTGCGCCGCGTCGGCGGGTTGAACTTTTACCCCGTTCTGTGCCACGAAGGTTGCAGCGTCCTGCGCCCGAGCTAAAGGGCTGAGCGCCAGTAGCCCCGCGGCTAAGAGAACGGCCTGCGCAGATCGCGCCGCGCGCGCGATTCGGCTCTCTCCGGTTTGTCGATGGAAATCCATGGCCCACACTCGTCTCGTTGGAAGAATGGGCGAGATGCTGCACCTGCCGTTGTTTGAAAAGATTGACCGTTCGCAATCGATTTCTGGCGCCGTGCTTCGGTGAAGCCATCTCTTGATCTGGCCACACAAAAGAAAAATAAAGACACCATTAGAGACAACTAATTACATTCAAATCGAGCTTGCGCGCGGCCAGTTTTGCGGTATCGTTTGCCGCTTCGATGGAGACCGTCATGCCCCTGCTTGAACGCACACACGCCGCTCTGGATCGCCTGGCCGACCTGCCGCCGCTGGGACAACTGCGCCGCCAGCGCGCAGAAGCTGCCTTTGCCAAGAACACCGACGCCAACCTGTTTCGCGGCATCTACCCCAGCTTCGACGCGGCGCAGGCCAGCGCGCCGAACACCCGCCCGCTGGGCTACGACAACGCCGATGCGGCGGGCATGTATCTGGAGCGCATCAAGCGCATCTACCCCAGCGACTATCCCGTCATCTTCTGGCTGCAAAAACTGTTTGCACAGGGGCAGAGTTCGGTGTTCGATCTGGGCGGGCATATCGGCATCGGCTACTACGGCTATCGGCGCTACCTCGACTATCCGCCGGGTCTGCGCTGGACGGTGAGCGACGTGCCCGCGGTGATGGCGCGGGGCATGGAGATCGCCCGCGAACGCGACCCCGCGGGGCGACTGAGCTTCGACGGCGATTTCAGCGGCGCCGAGGGTGTGGACGTGCTGCTGGCGCTGGGCGTGCTGCAGTACCTGCCCGACACGTTGGCGCAGCGCTTGGCCACGCTGGAGCGTCCTCCGCGTCACATCATCCTCAACCTCACACCGCTGCATGTGCTGGACAACGGCGGGCAGGACTACTTCACCCTGCAGAGCATCGGCACCGCTTTCTGCCCGTACCGCATCGCCGCCTACGCGCCGTTTCTGGAGGGTTTCACTCGGCTGGGCTACCAGATCGTCGACCGTTGGCAAAACCCCGACAAACATTGCCACATCGCCTTCGAACCCGAGCATTCAGTCGATGTGTATCACGGGTTTTATCTGCTGCGGGGGTGAGTTTCAGGCTGCGGGCGCGCCGTGGCGCAAGCCGGGAAGTTGCAGAAACTTCGAGGGCTCGACGGGGCGCGAATACAGATAGCCCTGCAACTCGTGACAGCCCAGTTCGCGCAGCATGCGTGCCTGCGTCTCGGTTTCCACGCCTTCGGCCACGAGGTGCAGATGCGAGGCCTGCGCCAGCGCCACGATGGCGCGTACCGCGGGCAGGGCGCTGGCGTCGGTTTCCAGATCGATGACGAAGGAGCGGTCGATTTTCATCACGTCGATCGGCAGCTTGCGCAGCGCCGCCATGGATGAATAGCCGGTGCCGAAGTCGTCGAGCGCAAGGGTCACGCCCATGTCGCGCAGTGCGGTGAGCTGGGCGAACAGTGCGTCGTTTTCGTCCACCAGCAGGCTTTCGGTGATTTCGAGTTCGAGCGTGGCGGGCGGGACGGCGTGGCGTTCCAGCGCGTTTTGCACCTGCCCGACGAGTTCGCCCGATTCAAACTGAACGGCGGAAACATTGACCGAAACCCGCGCGATATCGATGCCTTCGCGCCGCCACTGGGCCATTTGCTGGCAGGCGGCGTCCAGCATCCAGCGGCCGATGGGCGCAATCAGCCCATACGACTCGGCTACGGCAATGAACGCATCGGGAAACAGCAGCCCGCGCTGCGGGTGATGCCAGCGGATCAGCGCTTCGGCAGAGGTGATGCGGCCATCGGCGGCGTTGACACGCGGTTGATAGAAAGCGACAAATTCACCGCGCACCAGCGCCTGCCGCAGGTCGGCCAGCAGCTGGGCCAGGGTGCGGGCTTCGGCGTCGAGCGTGGGGTTGAACAGTTGGGCGCGGCCACGGCCATAGGCCTTGGCGGCGTACAGCGCAATGTCGGCGCAGCGCAGCAGTTCATCGCGCTGGCTGCCATGCTGCGGGCACAGGGCAATGCCCACGCTGGCGCCCACCTGAACCGGGCCGCCCGCCAGCTCGAAGGGCTCGCGCAGGGCGCGAATCATGGTGTCCGCCGTGGCCTGCGCCGTGGCCGCGTCGGCCAAGGGCAATACCAGGGTGAACTCATCTCCGCCCTGGCGCGCCACGATGCTGTTGGCTTGCAGCCGCGTGCGTAGCCGCTCGCTGGCCTGGCACAGCAGCGCGTCGCCCGCAGCATGGCCGCGGCTGTCGTTGACTTCCTTGAAGTTGTCGAGGTCGATGTAGAGCAAGGCCAGCGGTGCGGCGGCCTGGCCGGGCGTCAGCAGGGCGTCGAGCTTTTCGTGCAGGCCGTGGCGGTTGAGCAGGCCGGTGAGGCTGTCGTGTGTGGCTTGATGCACCAGCGCCCGTTCGCGGTCTTGCGCGGCCAGACCCACGGCCAGGCGATCACGCACTTCGGCGGCGGGTTGCAACTCGCTCACGGCGGGCTCAGCGGGCAGGCCGAGGGCGATGAGGGCTTGTACCGCTTCGCCCTGCCGCAGCGGCAGCAGCGCCAACCAGCCGTCCGCAGGGGGCATGAGGCTGCGCAGACAGGGGGCGTCGCGCAGGGCGTCTTCGTCCGCATGGTTGATCTGAAACTGCCGGTCGCCTTGCAGCCCTGACCACTGGGCCTGGGCGTCCGCATCGCAGGTCACGTCGCGCACGTCGAACACGGTTTTGTTCGTCTTGCCGTTGTGCCACAGCACGGCGCGGCGGAAATTCCGCGGCTCTTTCTGCCAGATCACCGCAGCACTGGCTTCGGGGTAGAGCCCTTCGAGTTGATCGAGCACGCGCCGGGCCAGGCTGTCCACCGAAGCGCCCGACAGAATGTCGCGGTCCATCGCGGCCAGCCCTTCGAGTGCATGAAACTGCGCGCCGATCTTGGCGGCCATGTCGTTGAACGCGCCGGCCAGCACGCCGAATTCGTCCGGGCTGTGCACTTGCACGCGCGCGCTGTTGTCGCCGGCGGCCAGGCGGCGTGTGCCCGCGGTGAGTTGTTCCAACGGCACCAGGGTGCGGCGAATTTGCCGCTGCGCGAGCAGGGCGATCAGCAGCAGCGTGGCCGCCGCCACAAGGCCCAGCCACACCGCCAGCGGCCAGCCCAGCCAACTTACGCGGGGCGGCGGCGCTTGTTGAATGAACAGCCAGTCTGGCGCGCCAAACTCGCCGCCGAGAAAGAGCTGAAAGCGAAACACCGAGTCGGCCGCCGCGCCGCGCTGGGCGGCGGGCGCGGTGACGTTGGCAACGGGGTAAAGCAAGGCGCCTTCGGCATTGCGCACGCTCCACACGCCGCCGTCCATCGCATCATGCACCGGGCCCCAGAGGAATTGCGGGTTGAGTTCTGCAATCCACCGGGGCTGCCCGTTTTGCAAGGCGGCGAGGTAGACCCTTGTCGGCTCGCCCGTCGCGCGATGCGTGCGCAACAACACCTGCGTCAAACCGGCGCTGGCATCCATGAGGGGTTGAACCGGCGGGATGGCGGGGAAGGCGCGCTGCCAGTTGCGCCACAGATTGGCGGCGTTGGCGGAGGCCCATTCCGGCTTGCCCTGCGGCGTTTGCAGCAGCAGCGCATCAAACGCCCGCCCCAAACCCGGGAGCTGCGCGTCAGCTTGCGGCGCGGAGGACGGCAAGGCGAGCAGCAGGGTTTTGGCCGTGAGCAAGCGGTCGAACACCTGACGGCTGACCTGCCGGGTCATGCGCTGCTGGCTCTGCATATTGAGCTGCTGCGCCACCTGATTGACCGCTGTGCTCGACAACCAGTCCGACAGCGCCAGCGGCACCAGTGCCGCAACGACGAACAAGGCAAACAACTGGCGCCCCAGGCGGCTGCCGGAAAACCAGGTGGACAGGCGCTGCGGACGCATCGCCGCTCAACAACAACGCGGCGTAGCGCCGCAGGGGAAGTAAGAGGCGCAGGCCACGGGCTCAGTAATTGGCGGCCAGACCGATATACGCGCCGTTGTTGGCGCGGATGATGTCATCGAGGCTGACCTTGTTGCTGATCTGCGATTGGGTCTGCCCGTTCGCCCCCATGCTGTAGAGATCGAAGTCGGTGTTGATGGGGTTGAGCGCCTTGTCCTTGCGCGCGCCGCCTTTGCCGTTTTCCTCGATGTTGTAGTAGACATAGGGGTGGCCCCAGGGATCGAGCTTGCCCGCCATGCCGATGTCGGCCAGCGAATTGGGCAACGTGCGGTTGTAAACCCAATAGTTCTGGATGGCCGCAGAGATGGACACCACGTCTTGCTGCGCCTGCGCATTTTCAACCTTGAGCCGGTAGCCGCTGTAAATTGGCAGGGCGATGGCGGTGAGCACGCCCACCAGGGCGATGGCCATCATCAACTCCAGCAGGGTGAAGCCGCGCGAGCGCTTGCTGGGTGTGCAGGAGGAGATGGACAGATTCATGCCCGCTTTGTAGCGCCGCCACGCAGCCCGCAACAGGGGACGTGCTTCAGCGAGTGGCTGGTTTTGTGAAATGCTGCACAAACCGGCGGCGCGCTGTGGAGGAAAACCCACAAGGCGCCGCCGGGCTGCCAATCCCGCTCAATATTGCCGCCAGGCGATGGGCTTGTTCATCACGTTGCCGCCCAGCGTGACCGGAGTTATGGGCGGAGGATTGCCGCTGGCGTCGGGCACATTGGCCGTGGTGTAGGGGTAGAAACCCGCGCCATTGCTACTGACGAAGAGCGAGGGCGACAGCGGAATGCCCGAACCCAGGCTGATCACTCCCGAGGTCACGCTGTTGCCCTTGTAAGTGACGTTGATCTTGGGCGTGCCGCCGCTGACTAAATCGAACAGGTCGTAGTAGCCCACACCTACGCCGCAACTCGTGGCGCTGGGAGGCACATATACGGGTACGACCAGCAGACCGTTGGCCACGGCAGGCGATGCGGAGATCTGCCCGTTCGTCTGCAGGGGCGCCACCACGTTGCTGGATACCGCCTGCAGGCTGCCGCCGCTGGACTGATAGCCGCTGCTGCCGTCGCTGGCCCAAAGAAGCTGCGAGCTTGCGCCCGACAGGGCGAACAAACTGATTTCGGTTTGCGACGCCGCCCACACATAAGGCAGGCCGTTGATTTCGTAGTAGCCCACATAGTTCAGCTTTTGCTGCGGGCTGGTGGTGGCGATCTGCAGTGCGCTGATCACATCGTTGGGGGCCGTGCCGGAAAGGTTCAGACTCCAGACGCCGCCGTTGCTGTCGCCCATCCAAAGCGTGCCACTGCCCGCGTCGTAAGACATCGAACTGCTGGGGACGAAGGGCAGCGGGGCTGAAAGCACCGTGCCGCTGGCGGGCTGCCCGGTGGCAACGTTGATCTCATACAGCGTGCTGGTCGTGGTTTTGGTGCTGCCGCTGCCGCTGGTGGTGTTCACCACGAACACCGCGTACTGCATGCCGTCCACCGTGATCACCAGAGGGGTCTGTTGCTGCGGCGAAGTGCCGCCCGGCACGTTGATTGCCCAGGCCACAGACTGCGGTGATGGGGGCGTAGTGACCGTGCTGTCATTGTCGCTGCTGAGCTTGAGCGCGTAGTGATAACCGCCGCTCTGAGCGGTGCCGACCACATAGCTGGCCCAATCGCTGGCTTGCGCGTTGGTTGCGGTGTCGACCGCGTCGGTCAGGGTATAGCCGCCGTCGAAGTTTTGCGCAGTCTGGAACTGGGCGTAGTTTTGCAACTGCGAAAGGAAAGGTCGGGGCATCCAGCCCCACACCAGATAGCCGGTGGTGGCGTCTGCGGCATACAGGAAGCCATCATTGCTGGTAAACAGCACCAGCTTTTCGCGGCCCTTATTGTTCACGGCGAATTGCACATAGCCCGGCAGGGTGGTGAATGCCGCCGTTCCGGGGGCGCCTAGATAGCTGGTCTGGTCATTCGGGCTCATGCTGCCCAGCATCCAGTTGAGCTGCCGACCTGCCAGATACGAACAACCGCTCACGCCACTCGGAAAGCCCAGACTGCCGTATTGCGGCTGGGCGTTGTCGCGCGCGTTATTGAAAGATGGGTCGACGGTATAGGCCACTTCGGTGGCGATGTTGGGCACGCAGGTGGTCGCACTCAGTGCGAAGGCGCTGGGGTCGTAAACCGCATTGGTGCTGGTGCCCATGTCCGCGAGGTTTTCCACCGGCCCCGATCCGGGTGGCGGGTTGCTCAAAGTTGACACGGCCGTGGAGTACATCGCGGCCTTACGCATGGTTGCGGACATGTGCTCGTCATCGCCAGCGTCCCACTTGAACGGACCGCTGGCCGTACCCACCGGGGTAGCCACGGTGGACTGTGCGGTGGCTACGGTGGCGTAGGCCTTCACATGGCCGGCAATGGCTCCAGGCACGTAGTTGCTAGTGGCGCTGTAGACCAATGTGCCACCCTGCACACTGCTCGGCGCAATGGGCGCACTGATCGCAACACTCTGGAAAATCTGCGCGGCAATGCTATTGATCGCCGCGTTGAAAGCAGGAATGTTGTTGGCCGGATATTCCTGCCCCGTGCCACCCGCGATCGCCATCGCATTGAGCGCTGCGTAAGCCGCTAGATTTGCGTTGGCGTCCACACCCGCGCCAAGGCCGACGATATAGGTCTTGATGCCCTTTTTGTTCAGAGCCTGAATGGCGGTGATGGTGTCGATCAGCGCCTGGTCATTGGTATTGGCCGCATCTAATGCGCCCTGGGTCTGTCCGCTGGGCAAATTGTTGCTGTCGTCGTTGATGCCGTAGTTGGAATTGCCCGCAATCCCGTAGAACGCTGCATTGACCCCATAACCCTGTCCCGCAGCGCTGCCCAGCGGCGGCCAGTTATTGCCGTTCAAGTCCATCGTTGGCAGGCCATCGGTCACCAGGATGACGTACTGTCCTGCACAGGAGGGGGTCAGTTTACTCAGCAGGCTGCCTGCTCCCTGGATCAGGCCGGCAGTGGTTGCCTGTCCAGCGGATGCCTTGATCTCTAAGGTGCTGGTGCTGTTGGTTTCTGGCGCCAGTACGGTAGTGAACGGCGCCATCGCCGAACTCACCACCGACGGGCTGGGATTAGTGCCCAGATTGGTCATGGCAACCACGGTTTTGCCTGTGGTTGCGCTTTGACTCGCACCGTAGCCGAAACCTCTTTGCACATAAAGCACCTGAGGCGAGAACGGGATGTAACCGGCGTTGGTCGGCGTCGTGGTGGTTGCGACGTTGTCGTTGTAAGACACGCCATTGCTATAAGTCGACTTAATGTTGCCCAGACTCGCGTTGTATTGGGCACGCGTGTAAGCGCTGAAAGGATTGCTAGGAGTTGGGCCGCCGTAGGCCAGCCCAATCGAGTCCAACCCACTGGCGTAAAGAACGTCGTTAACGTTTGGATCATCGCTTGATGCGCCGATCTGCAAGTACTTGCTGTTTGCCAATACCCCGCCACTCAGTTGAGCAGCGTTGTCGATAGCGGAGCAGTTGTTCGCAACGGACGATGACGCGCTTGTGTATTGAAAGCAGGGATTGTTGACCCAGCGCGTTGCGGCAGGGTTTGCATTTGCGTTATTGGGGTCGCTGACGAAACTCTGATAGGCCGTGTAGCTGGTGAATCCGTTTGTGGGCAAGGTGTTTTGGACGCTGAACCCCGTTGAAGGGGCCATGTAGTAGACCCATGTGGTGTACTTTTTCAGGCTCGACGTGCTGTAGTCTTCCAGCGCAAAGTCCATGCTGGGCAGGTACTGATTGAGCACGGAGGAAAGACCGGCTTTGGCCACGTTCAGGCGGCTGGCGCCGTTGTCCACCAGAGTTCCGCTGTTGTTGTAGGTATAGGGCGCCGAGGCGGTCTGGCTCGGGGTCATCGGCGGTGTGAAGCCGGAGGGCACCGAGTAGTTGACCGGCGAACTGCTTTTGTACAGGCTGGTCAGGCCGCTGGAGAGATTGCCCGATCCGGTCATGATGGCGCCGCTGAGGTCGCCGTCCATCGACTGCGAGTTGCCGATGGCGATGACCACTTGCGGGCGGGGCTGGGTCTGGGAGATTGAGGTTGCCAAACCGGCGTGAGCGGGCACTGCCGCCCACGGAGCAAGCACTAGGGCGCTACTCGTAAGTAGCGCGATGAATCGACGGGGCGTTGATGCGTTCATATCGTGCACAGTTTGATGACGGATTGGGTATTGATGGCTGTGCTCCCGCTTGCCTCGGCAATATGCAGGAATACGGCGTAGTAACTCGCGGTGTAGCCCGTGGTGCCGCAGGAGTAGGCGTTGGTCGGCAGGTTGGTGGGCCAGACGCTGACCAGCACCCGGTAGGGCTGGCCGCTGGCGTCGTTGATAGGCGGCGGCGGCGGATTAAGCACCGAAACCACGCTCGATAGCGGGGCGCATTGCTTGCCGGCGCTGCAGGTGGTCCAAAAATTGGCGTAAGGGCCGGTGGCTCCGGGCACGGCACCGGCTGGCGTAGTTGACGAGGCTGTCGGCGCATAGAACCAGGGCTGCCCGCTGGCGGCGATGTCGAGCACCTGATTACCCGATCCCTGCACGGTGGCAATCAACGCCTGCTGCACCTGCCGCAGTGCCATGTCACCGGCTTGAACGTCTTTCTGCCGCTGTACGGTGTTGCCGGTCATCACCCCCTGGAGCAGTGTTCCGCGCATGGTGAACAACACACCGAATAGCAGCACCACCAAGGTGATGAGAGTGAGCAGCAGCACGTAGCCGCCCTCGTCACGACGCGTCAGGTTAGGGGTCAGTGCGGCCATAGCTGGTTCCGAACGGCAAATTCGGATTCGATGACGGAAAAATGGTTGTGGCTGTAATCAGGCAGGCCACCAGTGCCTGTGGGTACGGTGTAGGGGGTGAACTGTGCCGGGCCCAGACTGGGGCTGGGTAGGGCGATCGTTGCAGGCGCGGTGTATCCGGGGTCATTCTGTAGCGATTTGGTCACCAGTGCGAACAGCACGCTGCGCACATTTGCCGTGTACTTCCCGCTCACGACGGCGGGCCATGTGAGGTAGTTGGTCACGCTGCCGGAGTTGCTTTCATCCACCCCGAACAGCGCCTGCAGGCTGACCACGCCTGCCGCTACCGGCACTGGCGGGCTCACAAGCATGTCGGTCTGGGCATTGAGCACGGCACGCACCAAGACTGGATAGGAGCCGCCGCCCGCATTCGCATATTGGCCGATGTAATAGACCACGGTCTGCACGTTGCTGCTGGTTTGCGGCCCCAGATCGGTGAGGCGCGATTGCACGAAATTCGGATTGGTCAGACTGCCGCCTGGCGGCAGCGCCCCGGCAGCGATCAGCTGATTGTTGAAGGGTGCGTACCCGGTGCTGGGAAACAGACTGCTGCTACTGCTACTGATGTAGGTGGATGAGGGTGAAGTGCTGGGCCCGATAGCGGCGATTGGAACCCGGAAACACACCAGTTTCCCGTTGAGCGGCATGCGCAGCAGGGCGGCATCGCCCACACTCAGTCCGGCGGTGGAAGCCAGGGGCAGTTCACTGCTTTTGAGCGCACCTTGGCCGTTGGCGGCTTGGGTGGTGGAGTTCTGCACGACGTAAGCGGTGGGGTTGCCGTTGCCCGGCGTCTGCAGCGCGCTGGTGGCGCCGGTAAAGAACAGCATGTCGGTGAATTGCTGCTTGGTGCCATAGGCCGAGGGGTCGGGTGTGATGCTGGGATAGTTGGTACTGCCTGCTGGGGTGCTGGTGGGCAGGGTCAGCGGCTGCGACGCAGCAGAGACCGGGTACTGGGCAAACGGCTGGCTGCCGCCAATGCCGCTGTCGTAGGCCAGCAGCACGCTGCAGCGCGACTGAGCGCCGCCGAGCATGAACCCGGCATTGGACAGATCGCGACTGATGAGATCGAGCGCGGCGCGGGTCTGGGTATCGCGCTGCATCACATCGCTCATTTCCACGTTCTGCTTGGTGAGGGACGACTGCACCAGCAGCACGGCGATGGCGAAGATCAGCCCGATGACCAGGGCCACCATCAGCTCGATGAGACTCAGGCCGTGCTGGCGGTGGGCGGCGGATAAGGAAGGAGAGGTGGAGAGGTGTCGCATGTCAGAAGCCCACCTGGTACTGATACGTCTGGCTGCGCGCGCCGCCACCGCCCTTGCCTGCGGCCCAAGCAATGGTCAACGTCACGCCGCATAGCGGGGCAGTGGGGTTACTCACGTCGCAGGGGTTACCGTCGGCGCCCGCCCCGGTGGTGATGGTGACTTTGGCGCCTGGAAGCATCATGGATGGAGTGCTGAAGATATTGGCCAGCCAGGGCTGCAACGCGGCGGGGGCGCTGGCCGATGCGCTGGTGTAGCTTTGCGTGACGCCCGCGCCGAGCTGCGGTACGACTTGCGGGCTGGCTTGCAGAATGGCCCAGAACTGGTTGCCGAAAGCCGCAGTGTCTAGCGCTTCCTGGTTGGCGGTCTGCGCCGGAACGGCCAGGCTATAGAGCGATGCGATCGACAGCATCCCCAGGCCGAAAATGACGATGGCAACCAGCACACTGATGAGCGACATGCCGGCCTGATTTGCGGCTGCGCGAGCGGGAGGAGGGGGCTGGAGCGTCATGATGCGGTGTTGGCGTTGAGAATCACACTGCCGGAGGCGAGTACCTGCAGCGTCCAGGTCTGGCCTTGCGCAGCGGTCACGGTGATGGTGGGCGCGGTGTTGATGAAGCCTTGGCTATCGAAAGTGAGCGTCTGCGTGTTGCCGCCGGTGATGCTGCAGGTAATGCCCGGGTAGCTGGCGGCGATTTGGCTTGGCGACATTGAGTGCTCCGCAATCACCGTTCCGCCCACACTGGTGCTCCAGGTACAGGTGTTGTTTGCCCCAAGGGTGATGGTGACCGGCTGCTGCGTGGTCACCGCCTGATTGCGTGCCCAGGCCACGTCTTGGGGAAACTTGTTGACCAGCACCGAGGTTTTGCCGGAATCGACCATGCTCACCAGATTGGGCACGACCATCAGGCCGAGCAGGGCGGCGATGGCGATGGTCACCATCATTTCGATGAGGGTGAACCCCGTCTGACGTGACTTGATGAGGGACATGTCAGGTGTTTCCGGATTGATCGCGCGCCCAGCCGTTTGAGGAGGTTCCGGCTGGTAGAGGCGGCGTGGTGGGAGGCGTGTTCACCCCGGGTGGCATGACCCAGCCTGATGCGGGCACGCTGGTGGTGTATTTATTGCCGTCCTGGTCGATGGCGTAGCTGGGTGCGACGAGGCCGCCCGTCGGCGTGGCGGTGAGGGTGAAAGTCGTCGCCGTCAGGGTGGGGCAACTGAACTGGTAATCCTTTCCGGCGGGCGGTGTCGCGCAGATGGGAGCGCCAACATAGGTGCGGTTGTCCTGGTAGTACTGCTGCAGGGCCACGCTCATGCTGGAGAGGTTCGAGAACGCCTCGGTCAGCTTGCTGCGAGTGACGTAGCTGGTGTAAGCCGGAATGGCGATGGCCGACAGAATGGCGACGACCGCCACGACGATCATCAGTTCAATCAGGGTGAAACCGCGGTTGCGCTGCATGGATGAACTCTCCTTGCGTGCATTGTGGAATTGCTTTGCACAAACTGCCGCAGCGAGCCGACGAACGGTGTGAATCTGGCGACGAACGGTCGATTCTTTCCAATATTTACCTTACGTACATTTAGTGACGAGTGTGGCGGCGCGATGAGGCGGCGGGCGACCTCTCGGCGGACTTCTTGGCGATCACCTCCGCTCGCGAGGTTTGTGCGCTGGCTCTTGAAAGCCGAAAGACCGTCCCTATAATTAGCACTCGTTGAAGGTGAGTGCTAACAGCGGCTTCATCGCACTGTCACGTACGCGCCTTCAAAATGAGTTTCTGGCCGTCAGTTCCGGGCATCGTCCGGGAGGCGGTTTGTTATTGGGCTCCGAGCAGGCGCCCGGTTTTCCACAAACTTCAGGAGATTTGCATGAAATTGCGCCCTCTGCATGACCGTGTCGTGGTCAAGCGTATCGAACAAGAAACCACTACCGCCTCGGGCATCGTGATCCCGGGCAGCGCGGCGGAAAAGCCCGATCAAGGCGAAGTGCTGGCCGTGGGGCCGGGCAAGCATGACGACCAGGGCAAGCTGGTGGCCATGGCAGTGAAGGTGGGCGACCGCGTGCTGTTCGGCAAGTACGCCGGCCAGACCGTCAAGGTCGACGGCGACGAGCTGATGGTGATGCGCGAAGACGACCTGATGGCCGTCATCGAGAAGTAATTCACGTCATTCGCGTGATCTGATTCCTGCTTCAACTGCAAATTTACGGAGAATTTCAATGGCTGCAAAAGACGTGATTTTTGGTGCGGACGCCCGCGCCCGCATGGTGGAAGGCGTGAACATTCTCGCCAACGCTGTCAAGACGACCCTGGGCCCCAAGGGCCGCAATGTGGTGCTCGAGCGCTCGTTCGGCGCCCCCACCGTGACCAAGGACGGTGTGTCCGTGGCCAAGGAAATCGAGCTGAAGGACAAGTTGCAGAACATGGGCGCGCAGATGGTCAAGGAAGTCGCTTCCAAGACCTCCGACAACGCTGGTGACGGCACCACCACCGCCACCGTGCTGGCCCAGGCCATCGTGCGCGAAGGCATGAAGTATGTGGCCGCCGGCATGAACCCGATGGACCTCAAGCGCGGCATCGACAAAGCGGTCACCGCGCTGGTCGAAGAGTTGAAGAAGGCCTCCAAGCCTTGCTCCAACACCAAGGAAATCGCGCAGGTCGGCTCCATCTCGGCCAACAGCGACGCGAATGTCGGCCAGATCATCGCTGAGGCGATGGACAAGGTGGGCAAGGAAGGCGTGATCACCGTCGAAGACGGCAAGAGCCTGGAAAACGAACTCGACATCGTCGAAGGCATGCAGTTCGACCGTGGCTATCTGTCGCCCTACTTCATCAACAACCAGGACAAACAGGTTGCCGTGCTCGACAACCCGTTCGTGCTGCTGCACGACAAGAAAATCTCCAACATCCGCGACCTGCTGCCCGCGCTGGAGCAAGTGGCCAAGTCCAGCCGTCCGCTGCTGATCATCGCTGAAGACGTGGACGGCGAAGCGCTGGCTACCCTGGTGGTCAACAGCATCCGCGGCATCCTCAAGACCGTGGCCGTCAAGGCACCGGGCTTCGGTGACCGTCGCAAGGCCATGCTGGAAGACATCGCCATCCTGACCGGCGGCAAGGTCATCGCCGAAGAAGTCGGCCTGACGCTGGAGAAGGTGACGCTGGCCGATCTGGGCCAGGCCAAGCGCATCGAGGTGGGCAAGGAAAACACCATCGTCATCGACGGCGCTGGTGTGGCCGCCGACATCGAAGCCCGCGTCAAGCAGATCCGCATCCAGATCGAAGAAGCCACCTCCGACTACGACCGCGAAAAGCTGCAAGAGCGCGTGGCCAAGCTGGCCGGTGGTGTGGCCGTCATCAAGGTCGGCGCCGCCACCGAGATGGAAATGAAAGAGAAGAAGGCTCGTGTCGAAGACGCCCTGCACGCGACCCGCGCTGCGGTGGAAGAAGGCATTGTGGCTGGCGGCGGCGTGGCGCTGCTGCGTGCCCGTCAGGCCGCAGGCGAGATCAAGGGCGACAACCACGACCAGGAAGCTGGCATCAAGATCGTGCTGCGTGCCATTGAACAGCCGCTGCGCGAAATCGTTGCCAACGCCGGTGGCGAGCCCAGCGTGGTGATCAACAAGGTGCTTGAAGGCAAGGGCAATTTTGGCTTCAACGCAGCCAATGACACCTACGGCGATATGCTGGATATGGGCATTCTCGACCCGACCAAGGTCACCCGCACCGCGCTGCAGAACGCCGCCTCCGTGGCGGCCCTGATGCTGACCACCGAGTGCATGGTGGCCGAGGCGCCGAAGGACGATAGCGCACCCGCCATGCCCGGCGGCGGTATGGGCGGCATGGGCGACATGGGCATGTAATTTCAGGTCCCGTTCAGCAGCCTGCTGCAACGCAAGCCCGCCATCCGTGAGGATGGCGGGCTTTTTTGTCATGAAAAACGCATGAAGCTGTCAACGCTCTCGCTAAGATCGTTGCCATTTCGATTTGGGGGCCAACATGCCACGTTTTTGTACCCAATGCGGCACGCAGAACCAAGAAGACGCCAAGTTTTGCCGACAGTGCGGCGCGTTGTTGCCGACTCAGGTCAAGCCGATGCAGCCCCCAGAGGCTGCTGCCTCCCATCCCCAGAATGAGGCGAGCCAGCAAGCCGAGCAGGCGGCACAACTTCAGGCGGCGCAACTTCAGGCGCAGCGCGAGGCGCAGGCCTTGAGAGACGAAGAGGCGCGCCGGGCTGAAGAGGCGAGACGGGCCGAAGCCGAGGCCGAGCAGTCCCGGCGGCAAGCCGAGCGACAGGCGCAGGAGGCCGCTGATCGGCAAGCGCAGGCCCAGGCGCAACTGCAGCGCGCGAAGCAGCAGCAGGCGGAGAAAGAAGCAGAAGCCGCCGCGGCTGCGGCTGCGCGAGAAGCCGAACAGACCGCGCAGCGTGAGCGCGCGCAGCGCGAGGCCGAGCGCCTTGCCGCCACGGCCCGGTTGGAAGCGGAAATACGCGAGCGTGCACAGGCGGCCCGCGCCGCGCCGCCGCCCCGCAGCAGTGCCTCGCCCGATCAATTGCCTCGATCCGGGCTCGGCCAAGGCGCCCAGCAGCCGGTGAAAGGCAGCAACGCGTTTCTCATCGGCGGTATCGCCACGGGCGTGATTGCGCTGCTGCTCATAGGCGGGGGAGGGCTGTGGTGGTCGATGCAACATCCGCAGCAAGACAAGACGGGCGCTTCCGTAGGTGCGAGCGAGGCGGCGTTTGCGGCGTCGGCCCCGGTTCAGTCAACGGCGGCGAGTGCATCCCGCACCGCTGCGGCCGCGCCTGCCCCAGCGTCGCAGGCCGTGCCGACCACACCGGCGGTGGCGTCTGCGCCGCCTGCGGTCGCACCCAAGCCTGAGCCTGTCGTGCGCAAGCCCAGCACGGCCACGCCTGCTCCGGCGGTGCCGCAGCGTCAGGCCCAGCCGGAGACCTTTGCGCCCGTTGCTGCGCCTGCGCGCCCTGCGCCGCCAGCGCCTCAGCCGACGCAGGCCCGCGCGCCCGTCGCAGAGCCCGTGCCTCACGCCGCATCACCCAAGCCGACGGGACGGGTCGAAGCCCTGCGCGCCGCGCTAGCAGCCTGTCAGACCAAGGGCAACTTTTTCACCCAGCAAATCTGCATTCAGGAAACGCGCTGGAAGTATTGCGGCGCGCCGCTGTCGCCCGATCCGCTGTGGGGCAAGATTCCCGAATGCCCCAATTCGTCGTCGGAACAGAACAATCCGTGAGAGTCTGTACCGGGTTTGACCCGACCAAACTTCACCACCGTCCAGGGAGGACATCATGACCGTGAAAACCACCAACAACCTCGGCGTGCTGCTGCGCAGCTACGAGGCGCTGCACAACTGGCGCGCGCTGGCCATGCTGGCGGGCAGCTTCGTGCTCGGCGGGCTGGCCATCAGCGGCGGCGCGGCGGCGGGCATGAGCTCGGGCAGCGCCGCAGTATCGATGCTGATGGGGCTGCTGGGCGCGATCATCATCATCGTGGGCATGAATGCCAGCGGGCTGATGCTGGTCGATCAGGCGTATGACCAGCCGATCCGCGGTTTCGCCCCGGCGTTTCTGGGCGGGGTGCAGGCGGCGCTCTATGTCATCGGGCTGCTGATTCTGCTCGGCCTGGGGTTTGGCGTGATTCTGCTGGCGGCTTATCTGCTGTCGCTGTTCGGCCGCATTCCGGGCATTGGCGGGTTTCTCGGCTTTCTCCTCGGCGGGCCTTTGGTCGTGGTGGTGGCGCTGGCTTACGCCGTGCTGCTGCTCGCCGGGCCGCTGATGATTGCGGCGGTCTGGCATGGCGAGGGTTTCATCGCCAGCCTGTCGCGCGCCGTGGGCATCGTCACCCAGCGGCCGCTGGAAGTGTTCATGCACTTTCTGGTACTGGGGCTGCTGGTGTTCCCGGCTGTGGCGTTCATTTTTGCCGTGGTGTTCGTGGGCAGCATGTTCGTCGGCGGATTTTTTGCCGCGGGGGGCTTCGGTGGTATGGGCGGTATGGGGGGCTTCGGTGGCTTCGGTGGCATGCGCGGCATGGAAGGTGTGGCGCTGGGCGGCGCGGGCCTGTCGATCGGCTTGGTGTGGTTTCTCGCCTGGTCGGTGGTGAGCCTGATCTATGTGCTGGGCATGATCTTCGTATACCGGGCGGTGAGTGAAGGCGTGGAGTCGGCCGGGTCTGAGCAGATTGGGCAGAAGCTGGCCCAGTTCAAACAGAAGCTCGACGACTACAAGCCACGCCCCGCGCCTGTCGCGCCGCCGCCCCCGGCTCCGTCGGCTCCTCCGGCCGAACCTCCCGCCGAACCTCCCGCTCCATCACCGGAGCCGCCTTCCACCGCCCAGTCGGCCGACACCACGCATTGCCCGGCCTGCGGCGCCGCCGTGCACCCGGACGATGTGTTTTGCGGTAGTTGCGGTCATCGGCTCAAGTAAACACGCTCCCTGAAGCCAGGGAGGCCGGAAAATCGCCTGCCAACATCCACCCAACCCATTGCCATGAGTTACGAATTCTCCGACCGAAGTCAGGCGCTGAATCTGCCCAATCCCTACCGCATCGAAAACCTGTTTCTCTACTTTGCGGCAGCGGCGCTGTTGGGGCGGGGCTGAGCGTGGCGGCGGTGTATGCTCTGTGGGGGCGCTACGACTTTCGTTCCACCGTGGTCTGGGTCGATATTCAGGGCAGCTATGAATCGGCGCGCATGGAAATGGGCAATGTGCTGGCCGATCGGCTCAAGACAGAAAAAGACGTCATCAACATCGAGGCCATGACCTTGCGGGTCTGGGCTTCCGAGATCGACACCGTGCTGTTCGAGCGCACCGGCCCGCGACAGGTGCTGGCCATGCGCGGGCTGCCCGACGTGGCGCGTGGCATGGCGGGCGAGTTGCGCGGCTTTGGCCAGGAACGCCCCACCTTGATCGCGCCGCAGTCCAGCCTCGATGCGGAGCGCGCGGCGCATATCGGGAAGTTCAATCAGTTGCTCGGCGGCGGCGCGGAGTCGGCCGCGGTGCTGCCCGCGGCGACCGCTCAGGCCTTGGGGCTGATGCCCGCCACACCGGCGGCCGAATCTGCCTCGACGACGCCGTCGCTGAAAGGGCGGTTCTGTTCGCAATGTGGCGCGCAGACGGCTCCGGAAGATCGGTTTTGCGGCTCTTGCGGAAACGCTTTGGCCTGAGTGCCAGGTAAGGGCCGAGAAAGTTCGCATGCGGCAATTTCCGGGCTACAGGCGGATTCGGGGCGCGGCGGCTGCGTGCCTGATCGGGGTGCTGGTCGTCGGCGGCTTGTCGCTGCTGCCTGCCGTCGCTCAAACACCTTCCGCGCCCGCGCTTGCACCCACCGTCGTGCCCGGCAAGACCTGTCTCGTGCTCTCGGGCGGCGGGGCGCGGGGGCTGGCGCACATCGGCGCGCTACAGGCTTTGCAGCAACTGCGCGTGCCGATCGACTGCATCGCCGGCACCAGCATGGGCGCCATCATCGGCGGGCTGTATGCCGAGGGCGTGTCGGTGGATGTGCTGCGCAGTCAGGTTTCGGGCATGGACTGGGCCAGCGTGCTCTCCAGTCGCCCGGCGCGCGAAGGGCTGGCCTTCCGTCGCAAACGGGCCGACGAGCAAATGCCCGGCGGCATCGAGTTCGGGTTGAGCGATCACGGACAGGTTCAGTTTCCCAACGCGGCGGTCAACACCACCCAGCTTGAGCAGGTGCTGACCAACCTCACCCTGCCCGCGCTGACCGTGCGCGATTTCAACGATCTGCCGATCCCCTTCCGCGCCGTGGCGACCAATATGGTGACGGGCAAGAAGGTCATCTTGCAGCAGGGCGTGCTGGCCACGGCGCTGCGCGCGAGCATGTCGGTGCCGGGGGTGTTTCCGCCCACCGAGTTTGGCGGTGCCTTGCTGGGCGATGGCGGACTGGTGGACAACTTGCCGGTGGATGTGGCGCGCGACATGGGGGCGCAGCATGTGGTGGCGATCAATATCGGCACGCCGCTGGCGTCGCGCGAGTCGCTCGACAACATTGTCGGGCTGACCTCGCAGATGATCAATATTCTGATCGAGCAGAACATCCGCGCACAGATCGCCACGCTCAAGCCGGGCGACGTGCTCATCTCGCCCGACCTCGGCGACCTGTCCTCGCTCGATTTTCAGGCGGGCGACCGCGCCATCAAAATCGGCTATGACGCGGTGATGGCCGCCCGCGCGCAGCTCGAACCGCTGGCCTTGCCGCCCGCGCAATACGCGCAGTGGCGCGACGCCTTCGCCCGCCGGGCGCAGTCTCTGGTGGCGCAGCTGCAGTTCAACGCGCCGCTGGCCGGGGTGGAAGTGCGCGGGCTGTCTGCGGGCATCGATCAGACCTTGAAAGCCCGGCTGGAGCAAAAGCCCGGCGAGCCGCTGCAGTTCGACAAAGTGCGCACCGATGTCGATCGTCTCTTCGGCAGCGGCGATTTTTCGCGGGTGGATTACCGCCTGGTCTCCGGTCGGCGTGGACAGGTGCTCGAATATCGCCTGCAGGACAAGCCCTGGGGGCCCAACTATCTACGCTTCGGGCTCGGGCTTTATACCGATCTGCGCAACCAGTCGCGGTTTTCGCTGCAGCTCTCGCAGCGGCGGCCCTGGCTCAACAGTCTGGGCGGCGAGTGGCGCAACGATCTGCAGATCGGCTGGCGCAACCGCTGGATGTCCGAGCTATATCAGCCCGTCACGCGCGGCGGCTGGCTGTTCGTCTCGCCTTATCTCGATCTGGACGCGCGGCCCGTCGATGTGTATTCCGGCAACAACCCCGTGCTGCGCTACCGCCTCACCACGCAGCGCGTGGGCCTGGATCTGGGCGTCCCCCTGGGCGACTATGGCGAATTGCGCGCCGGTCTGAGCCGGGCGAACATCTACGGCACCTATCTGCTCGGGGCGCCGCCGCTGAACAATAGCAGCGCCCTGCTGCGCGAAGGCGGCATGCGGCTGCTGGTGCTGGCCGACCGGCTCGATCATGCCTACTTTCCCCGCAAAGGTTGGAGCGGGCGGGGCGAGCTATTTTTTGCCCGTACCGCGCTGGGCAGCGATGCCAATTACGACCGCATCGACCTCTCCGGGCAAGACGTCGCCAGCTTCGGGCGGCACACCGTGGAGGTGGCGGCCCGGGTGGCCAGCTTCCGCGACCGTGCCGGGCTGCTCAATCTCGACTACCTCTCGCTCGGCGGCTTCGACGCGCTGGGCGGCTATCGCGAGGGCCAGCTCATCGGCAACTATCTGATCTATGGTCGCATCGGCTATCGCTACGAACTGGTCACGCCCGGACTGTTTGGCGGCGCCGCCTATCTTGGTCTGGCCTACGAGCGCGGCAACACCTGGGCGCAGCGCTCGCAGGTCAGCCTGAGCGATCTGCGTTCGAGCACCAGTGTGTATCTCGGCACCGATACGCCGCTGGGCCCGGTGTATTTCGGCCTCGGCAAGGCGCCAGGGCAGAAAGTCAACTTCTATCTCACTCTGGGTCGTCCGTGAGGCCGCTCGCCGCGCCGGACTCCCGCTCGGATTCGGAACCCTCTACTGGCCGCGCAGCCTCCTCCAGCCAGCTTTCAATGAGTTGCGACGCCGATTCAACGCCCGACAGCTTGGTGGCTGAAAACAGTTGCAGCGAAATCGGCGCCGTCATGCCCACCGCCTGCGCGTGCTGCGCGAGTTGATCGCGTGCAGCCTGCGCGGCGCGCTGTCCCTCCTGGCGGTTGAGCTTGTCGGCCTTGGTCAGCAGCACATGCAGCGGCACGCTGGCCGGGGCCATGAAAGCCAGCAGGCTCAGATCGGTTTCGGTCAGCCCCAGGCGCGAATCGGCCAGCAGAATCAGCCCGACCAGCGGCCCGCGCTCGGCCAGATATTGGGCGAGGAACAATTGCCAGCGCTTTTTGTCGGTTTTGGCCACCGCCGCATAGCCGTAGCCCGGCAGATCGACCAGCAATCCGCTGGGTGAGTCTTTTGGGCCGACGGCGAAAAAATTGATGTGCTGGGTACGGCCGGGCGTTTTGGAGGCGAACGCCAGTTGCCGCTGCTGGCACAGGGTGTTGATTGCCGTGGATTTGCCCGCGTTGGAGCGGCCGACAAAAGCGATTTCAGGCAGCCCGGTAACGGGCAGGTTCTCCATCGAAGAACTCGTCACCATAAAGCGCGCACTGTGGAGCAAGGGGCTGAAACGCACCTGCGGGGGGGTTGACCTGCTGGAATTCCCTATATTCGCCATAACTTATGTATCGGTAGGATGCGCCATCTTGTGCAAACAGGCTGGCCGGGTGCAGCAAAGGGCTGCGCTCTCGCCGGTGTCCGAGCCGCGCGGCGCAGTGCATTGTCGCTGTTTGTCACTGTTAGTCCGGCGCGGGCGAATTTCTGATGGATCGCTTTCATGCCTACCCCTTCGGTTGCAGTGCGCGTTGTCTTGACTCTTGCCGGTCTGTCGCTGGCGTCTGCTTCGTCATGGGGCGCAGACGCCCCGGCGGCTACGGCGTCCAGCGTCAGCGAAACTTCCTTTCCCGCGCCCACGTCGGCGCAGCTTCAGGCGGGCGCCAAGGTGGCGCAGACCTGCGCTGCCTGCCACGGCATCGACGGCAACGCCACTTCGACCGAATTTCCCAAACTGGCCGGCCAGCATGCCGACTATCTGGTCAAGCAGTTGCACGACTATCGCATCGCCAAGGGCGCCAAACACCCGGCGCGGGTCAACGCCATCATGAATGGCATGGCGGCAACGCTGACCGACGCGCAAATCCGAGATGTCGCGCTGTATTACAGCCGCCAGACCTTCAAGCCCGGGGTGGCCTTTGCCGACAAAAAAGAGTTGAAACTCGGCCAGGCGATCTGGATGGCGGGCATTCCCGACCGGGCCGTACCGGCGTGCGTATCGTGCCACGGCCCGGGCGGCGCGGGCATGCCTTCGCGCTATCCGCGTATCGGCGGGCAGTGGCAGGGCTACCTGGAAATGGAACTGCAGATGTTCCGTAACGACCGCCGCACCAATAGCCCGGAAATGCACGACATCGCCTCGCGCATGACCGACAAGCAGATCACCGCCGTGGCCGAGTATGCGGCTGGCTTGCGCGCTCCGTCCGAGTTGTCCCGCTGAATCGGGCCGCGCCTCCAGCCGAAAGGCGACCGATACGCTCTGTTACCGGAACTTTCGCCCGCCGGGCATGCTCTGTCCTACGGCGAGACCAAGGGTGAGAGTCAGGGGCCGATGGTTTGGGTTTGGCTTGAAATGACCCGGCACGAACGGCCGCTCGCTCCGCGGAAAACCACGCTGCCCCAGCCTGGCGCATGACACCTCTGGCCTGTGGGATATCAAATTTGAGGTTTTTCTGTTTTGTTATATTGATTCGTTGATTTTTTCAAGCTATTGCATTTGTCATACCTGTCTTCGATGCTGTCCACCTACCCTTTTGCGGGGTGCCGCTGGGTGGTCTGATTCATCGAGGTCCGGCCTACCGATTTCCCATCGATCGCTAATCGTTCGCTGCGCCTAGTTTCCCACCGTATGTCTGCCACCCCATCGCCAGTTCCCAACACCACTCTGAGTACCTCCGGCTGGGAGCTGCAGCACGGCTCACGCGCCTGGCGCGCCTTTGTCGAACTGCTTTCGTCGATGCGCTTCGCCATTGCGCTGCTGGTGATCGTCGCCGTCGCCAGCATCATCGGCACGGTGCTCACCCAGGGACAGCCCTACAACAATTACATCAACCAGTTCGGACCGTTCTGGGCGGAAGTGTTCCGCAAGTTCGAGCTATATAACGTCTATTCCTCCTGGTGGTTCCTGCTGATCCTGACCTTTCTGGTGGTGTCCACCAGCCTGTGCCTGATCCGCAATACGCCCAAGATCATCACCGATCTGAAGACCTATAAAGAGGGGATGCGCGAGCAGAGCATGCGTCACTTCCACGAGCGCGGCGAAACCACGTTCACCGATGGCCGCGCGGCCACCGTGGCGCATTTGACGGGCGTCATGAAGAGCCACGGCTACAAGTTCAAGGTGCAGGAGCGCCCTGCGGCGCAGGAGGGCGGTGCGGGCGCCACCATGATCGCTGCGAAGACCGGGGGCATCAACCGCATTGGTTATGTGCTGGCGCATGCCGCATTCGTGCTGATCTGCGTGGGTGCGCTGTTCGATGGCGACATGATGATCAAGGCGCAGATGTGGATGTTCGGCAAAGAGCCGCTCAAGGCCAATATGCTGTTGTCGCAGGTGCCCGAGATCAACAAGCTGTCGGTGCACAACCCGACCTTTCGCGGCAACCTGCAGATTCCCGATGGCGGCGAATCGAATATGGCGGTGCTCAGCATGGGCGACGGCGTGTTGCTGCAGCCGCTGCCGTTCAACATCCATTTGAAAAAATTCAACATCGACTTCTATTCCACCGGCATGCCGCGCTTGTTCGCCAGTGATGTGGTGATCACCGATCCCCGCACGGGCAAGAGCTTTCCGGCGAAGATCGAGGTCAACCATCCGTTGACGTATGACGGCGTCACCATCTTCCAGTCGGGCTTCGCCGATGGCGGATCTGAACTGTTCCTCAAGGCCTGGCCGATGCACGGCCCCAGCGACAAGACCTTCGATCTGACCGGCACCGTGGGCTCGGATCGCCAGCTCAGCAATGGGGCGCAGAGCATGCAGGTCGAGTTCACCGAACTGCGAATCTTCAATGTGCAGGACATGAGCCCGGCGCAGATGACCGGCGTCAAGCCCAAGGAGCAATCCTTCATGTCCGGCTTCGATCGGCACCTGGGCGCACCCGTGGCCGCGCCGGGTGAGCGGCATCTGCAAAACATCGGCCCCGCGGTGATCTACAAGATTCGCGATGCTTCGGGTCAGGCGCACGAGTATTTCAACTACATGTTGCCGGTTGAGCTCAATGGCGAAAAGGTGTTCCTCGCCGGGGAGCGCGGTTCGCTCGACGCGGGTTACAAATATTTGCGCATACCGGCCGATAGCAATGATTCCATCGACGGCTGGATGCGGTTCCGCGCCGCCTTGTTCAACTCCAAAGATCGTCAGGAGGCCGCAGCCCAGTACGTCGCCGCGTCTTTGCCGCCAGACGCGACTGCCGAGCTGAAAAATCAACTCCTGGTAACCGCCTCGCGCACGCTGGATATTTTTGCGGGTGAAATTCCTAACGATCCCAAAACCGGCAAGCCGGTGGTTCAGGCGCCCGGCGGCCTGCCCGCGCTGGCGCAGTATCTCGAAGCCGCCGTGCCGCAAGACAAGCAGCAGCAGGCCTCCGACGTGTTCGTGCGCATTCTGAACGGCACGCTGTGGCAGCTCTGGCAGATCAGCCGCGAAAATCATGGAGAAAAGCCGGTCACTCAAGACCCGGCGCATGAAAAATTCTTCGACTCGGCCGTACTCGCCCTGTCCGACACCTTCTTCTATCCGTCGCCGCTCTATCTGCAGATGACCAATTACAAGCAGATCCAGGCCAGCATCTTCCAGGTGGCGCGCGCCCCTGGCAAGGTCGTGGTCTATACCGGCGCGGTCTTGCTCATTCTCGGCGTATTTGCCATGCTTTATATCCGTGAACGCCGCGTCTGGTTTTTGGTGAAAGACCGGGAAGACGGTGGCAGCGACACCCTCATGGCCATGAGCACCAACCGTCGCACCATGGAATACAAGAAGGAATTTGAAACACTGCGCACAGCCAGTCTGGGCGTAGCATCACCCGACCCGGCGAAAGCACAATCGCCGGACACTGCCTCGACCTGAATAGGGACCCGCCATGGAACTTGCCAGCAAATCCCATAGCTTGCCACTGAACTCCAAGAGTTCGGAACCTCCGCGCCAGAACGGCATCGGTGCTTACTTGCGCCGACGCACCATGTATGACTGGATTTTTCTACTGCTCATCGTCGGCGGCGATGCGTATGTGCTGAGCCAGTACGGCCAGAACATGAACTATTACGTCAAGCTCATTTTCCTGGGAGCGACGACGACGTTGATGTTCCTCGGCTGGGGGTGGACGGCCATCAAGAATTTGGCGCTTGTCGTCACGGGCCTGTCGCTCTTCGGCATCTGGCTGTATCAGGGGCCGGATGGGCACGCCGTGCTGGCGCGCAGTGAACAGGTGTTTTTCCTCAAATACTTCCTCGCCAGCCAGTCTGCGATTCTGTGGATGGCGTTCCTGATGTTCCTGAGCACCGCAGCCTACTGGTTCGGCATGTTCACCGGCCCGGCGCAGAATACCGCAGCAGGCATGGCGCTGGCCGGCGGAGGCGGGGCGATGGCAGGCGGCGGCGACGGCATGGTGCGCGACGCCAAGGGCTGGCAGTCCAATTTCTCGCAGTACTTCGGTTCGCGTCTGGCCTGGGTGGGCATCACCATGGCGCTGGTCGGCACCATGATGCGCTGGTATGAGAGCTATCAGATCGGGCCGGACATCGGCCACATCCCGCTGTCGAACCTGTACGAAGTGTTCGTGCTGTTCTCCTGGCTGACCACCATTCTGTATCTGTATTTCGAGCAGAAATACAAGACCCGCAGCATGGGCGCCTTCGCCATGCTGGTGGTCAGTGCCGCGGTGGGTTTCCTGCTGTGGTACAGCATGGTGCAGAACGCCTATGAAATTCAGCCGCTGGTGCCTGCGCTGCAAAGCTGGTGGATGAAGCTGCACGTCCCGGCGAACTTCATCGGCTACGGCACCTTCGCCATCGCGGCCATGGTCGGCTTCGCTTACCTCATCAAGACCCATGCCAACGAGACTTCCTTGTGGAAGCTCACGCCGCTGTGGCTGATCGGCTTTGTGATGTTCTTCGAGCCGCTGGTGTTCCGTCAGGGCGGCATCTCCGAGTACTGGGGCGTGTTCGCCGGTGTCTCGGCGCTGATCGTGGCCGGTATTTTGTACGGCCGCCGACGCATCGCCTCGCATCTGCCCTCGCTGGAAGTGATGGATGATGTGATGTACAAGTCCATCGCCATCGGCTTCACCTTTTTCACCATCGCCACCATTCTGGGCGCCCTGTGGGCCGCCGAGGCCTGGGGCGGCTACTGGAGCTGGGACCCGAAGGAAACCTGGGCGCTGATCGTCTGGCTGAACTACGCCGCATGGCTGCACATGCGCCTCATCAAGGGTCTGCGCGGTCAGGTTGCCGCGTGGTGGGCGCTGACCGGCCTGCTGGTCACCACCTTCGCCTTCCTCGGCGTGAACATGTTCCTCTCGGGCCTGCATTCCTACGGCAAGCTGTGAGATGAACTGGCGATGTGAAAAAAGGCCCTTCGGGGCCTTTTTTATTGGAAGTAGCCATGAAGAAAGACCTCCTTCACACCCCAATCCCCTCAGAGCAGGCGGGGATGGCGTTGCACTGTAAGGTTCGGCGTGTTGCAGCGACTACCCGCTGTCGCGATGGAATAAGGTCGCCCGATCTGCCGTCTATCGACCGGCATACCAGCCCGCCGCACAGGAGCGCATCATGAGCAAGCGTCAAGACCAAGGTTTTGAACACCCGCATTCTTCGGAAATCACGCCGAAAGAAGTCTATAAAGATCGTCGGCACTTTCTCGCGGCGGCCGGAGTCGGCGCTGCGGCAGGCGTGGCGGCGCTCACTGCACATCGTGCGCAGGCGACCGCAACACCAGTGCACGGCGGCCTGCCCGCACCGGGCAAATTGCCTGCGCTGGCCGCGCAAAAAAACACCGCCCTGTCCACCACGCAGGCGACGACGCCTTACAAGGACGTCACGACCTACAACAATTTCTACGAATTCGGTACGAGCAAGAGCGATCCGTCCCAGAATGCCGGCAGTCTGAAGACCCGGCCGTGGACCGTGGTGGTGGAGGGCGAGGTGCACAAGCCGCGCACCTTCGGCATCGACGATCTGCTCAAGCTCGCGCCGATGGAAGAGCGCATCTACCGCCATCGTTGCGTCGAGGGTTGGGCGATGGTGGTGCCCTGGCTGGGCTATTCGCTCTCCAACCTGCTCAAGGCTGTCGAGCCCACGGGCAACGCCAAGTATGTGGAATACATCACCTTGCTCGACCCGGCGGAGATGCCGGGACAGAACGACCCCATTCTGCAATGGCCGTATCTCGAAGGGCTGCGCATGGACGAGGCCATGCACCCGCTCACCCTGCTCACGTTTGGCCTGTATGGCGAGGTGCTGCCCAATCAGGACGGTGCGCCGATACGCATGGTCATTCCCTGGAAATACGGGTTCAAGGGCGGCAAGTCCATTGTCAAGATTCGGCTGGTGGAAAAACAGCCCGTCACTTCGTGGATGCGAGCCGTGCCGCAGTGGTACGGGTTCTACTCCAACGTCAACCCCGACGTGAGCCCGCAGAACTGGAGCCAGGCCAATGAACGCATGATCGGCCAGGGTGGCGCCTTCGGCGGCCTGTTCGCGCCGCGCATTCCCACGCAACTGTTCAACGGCTATGGCGCGCAGGTCGCCAGCCTGTATCAGGGCATGAATCTGAAAAAGTTTTTCTGAGCGCCATGACTACCGCGTCGTCGCTCTCTCCGCCCCGCCGGGTCTTGCGCAGCCGGGCGGTCAAGCCGCTGCTGTTCGTGCTGTGCCTGCTGCCTTTCGCCGGTTTGTTTTGGCGCGGCTGGACCAACGATCTGGGGCCCAACCCGGAACAGACCGTGATCTGGACCACCGGTCTATGGGCGTTGCGGCTGCTGCTGATCACCCTGTCGGTCACGCCCTTGCGCAAGCTCACCGGATGGGCCGAGCTGGCGCGCTTTCGGCGGATGTTCGGCTTGTTCGTGTTTTTCTACGCGCTGCTGCACTTCACCGCGTGGCTGGGTCTGGTCAACGGTTTCAGCGTCGACATGGCCTTGCGCGATGTGGTCAAACATCCCTTTGTGCTCGCCGGAATGACCGCCTTATTGCTGATGACCCCGCTGGCGCTGACCTCCACCAACGGCATGACCCGCCGTCTCGGCGCCCGCCGCTGGCAGGCCTTGCACCGTCTGGTTTACGTGGTCGGCGTGGTGGCGGTGTTCCACTTCTGGTGGGGCAAGCTGGCGAAGAACAATACCGCCAGCCCCACGGTCTATGCGCTGATTCTCGCGCTACTGCTGGGGCTGCGGCTGTGGTGGGCCTGGCGGGCGGCGCTGGCCCGCCGCACTCAACTGCACCGTGCAAGAGCTAGCGACGATCAGAGCAACGATCCGGCCGGAAAACAGGTCGGCAAGCAGGTCACCAATCAGGGCAAGAGCCGTTCGCTGGCGTAGAGTTGTTCGGGCGTTTCGCGCGGGCGAATCAGCGTGGCGGTGGCGCCGTCGATCATGACTTCGGCGGGTCGGCCGCGGCTGTTGTAGTTGGACGCCATCACCATGCCGTAGGCGCCGCTCGACAAAATGGCCAGCAGGTCGCCTTCCTCCAGCACCAGCGCGCGGTCGCGGGCCAGCCAGTCGGCCGATTCGCACACCGGGCCGACGATGTCGTATTTCAAGGCGCTGCCTTCCCGTTGCTCGGCGGGGACGACGGCCTGCTCGGCCGAGTAAAGCGCGGGGCGGATCAGATCGTTCATGCCGGCATCGACCACGGCAAAGTGCTTGACCGGGGTGGATTTGAGAAACAGGGTGCGCGTGAGCAGCACACCGGCATTGCCGACGATGGAGCGACCGGGCTCGATCACGATGGAGCGATGACCGAAGCCGCGCGCGGAGATGCGCGCCAGCAGCGGGCTCAGCCATTCCTGCGGCGTCGGCGGGGTTTCGTCGGTGTAGCGGATGCCCAGACCGCCGCCGAGATCGATGTGCCCGATTTTCGCGCCCTTGCGCTCCATCTGCTCCACCAGATCGAGCACCTTGTCCAGCGCGTCCAGATAGGGTTCGACGGTCGTGATCTGCGAGCCGATGTGGCAGGCGATGCCCACTAGTTGCACTTGCTCGAACTGCGCAGTCTGCAGCGCAAGTTGCGCAGCCTGATCTTGCGAGATGCCGAATTTGTTGGTTTTCAGGCCCGTGGAAATATAGGGATGCGTACCGGCGTCGACGTCCGGGTTGACGCGCAGCGCCACACGCGCCACTTTGCCCGCGGCCTGTGCGACCCGGTTGAGCGCGGCCAACTCGCTGGGCGACTCGACGTTGAAGCACTCCACGCCGACATCGAGCGCAAAGCGCATATCGTCGGCCGACTTGCCCACGCCGGAAAACACCACCTTGCCCGCTTCGCCCCCTGCAGCCAATACCCGTTTGAGTTCACCCGCCGAAACGATGTCGAAGCCCCAGCCCAGGCGCGCGAGCAGCTGCAGCACCGCCAGGTTGGAGTTCGCCTTCACCGCGTAACGCAGGGCGACGTGCACCGGGCTGGCCTGCGCCGCTTGGCGATAGCGTTGCGCCGCCTCTTCGATCGAGGCGCGCGAATAGACATAGGTCGGGGTGCCGAATTCAGCCGCCACGGCAGAGGCGGTGACTTGCTCGATCTTCAAGGTCGAGCCGGCATAGGCGATGTGGGGATGCCCAGGCAGGGCAGGGAGGAGCAAGGTCTTCATCAGGGCGTCCGAAAAAGGGCGGCAAACAAGCGCGGCAAGTCATTGCAGCAAACCGAGGCAGCAAACCGAGGCGGCCAACGCTCAGCGCGGCGCGGCAGAGGCTGAATGCGCCGGGGCCGGCGTGGGCAGGTACAAGGGGCCGGTCTGACCGCAGCCACCCAGTAAAACAACCACCCCCAGCGCGGCCATCAGGCGTAGCAGAGGGCGCAGGTGATGCGGTCGATTAAGCTGTCTATCCATCGAAAATCAGTGTATCAGCCGCCCCATGTCCGACACGCTCGACGACACCCGTTATCTGCAGATTGCCGAACAGGCCATGGCCGCCATCGAAGCGGCCGCCGACGCCGCCGACCTCGATTCCAAACGCGACGGCTCCGTGCTGCGGCTGGAACTCGACAGTGGAGATCAGGTCATCATCAACCTGCAGCAGCCCACGCATCAGGTCTGGCTCGCCTCGCGCGCCGGAGCGCATCACTTTGTGTGGAGCGGCAGCCATTGGTGCGACACCCGCACCGGCGAAACGCTCGGCGCGGCACTACACCGGGTCATGCAGACGCTGGACGCGCCGCCTCTCGACTTGCCCACGCTGTAAGTCCGTCAGCGATCAATTGCCTTTGAACAGATCGAGGATGGAGTCGCGCTCTTGCCGCGTGACCTCGGGCGGCGGCAGGGGCGCGTCCAGTCCGAGGCTGGCAACCCCGCCGCCATTGGCGAAGTTGCTGTACACCGGCTCGCCGTTTTCCACCACGATGCCCGGCGGTTGCGCATAGCTGGCAACCGGCACGTTCTGCAATGCCGTCTGCATGTAGCGAATCCAGATCGGCAGGGCCAGCGCACCGCCAGTCTCCTTGTTGCCCAGTTTCTTCGGCGTGTCGTAGCCTACCCAGGCCACCCCCACCAAGCTGGGCTGGAAGCCGCAGAACCAGGCGTCGAGAAAGTCGTTGGTCGTGCCCGTCTTGCCGTAAAGGTCGGGGCGCTTGAGCGTCGCCTGTGCCCGCGCCGCGGTGCCCGAGCGCGTGACCTCCTGCAGCAGACTGTCCATGATGTAGGCGTTGCGCGGCGAAATCACCCGCAGTTTTTCATCGCCCGCTTGCTGCGGCCGATCCTGAAACAGCACCTGCCCTTGGGAATCGGTGATCTTGCTGATTAAAAAGGGCTTGAGCAGATAGCCGCCGTTGGCAAACACGCTGTACGCACGCGCCATCTGCAAGGGCGTGACCGTACCCGCGCCCAGCGCCAAGGTGAGGTAAGGCGGCTGGCGGCTGGCCTCGAAGCCAAAACGGGTGCTCCAGGTTTGCGCGAACTTCGGGCCGATGTCGTCGAGCACGCGGATGGCCACCATATTCTTCGACTGCGCCACGGCTCGCCGCAGGCTGATCGGCCCCTCGTATTTGCCGTCATAATTTTTCGGCTCCCACGATTCGCCGCCTGTCTGCGCCGCGGAGAAAAATATCGGCGCGTCGTTGACCACGGTGAGCGGGGTGATGCCTTTTTCCAGCGCGGCCGAGTAGATGAAGGGCTTGAAACTCGATCCCGGTTGGCGCCAAGCCTGGGTGGCGTGATTGAACTTGTTGCGAGCGAAGTCCAGGCCGCCCACCATCGAAACGATGGCACCATTATTCGGGTTCATCGACACGAAGGCCGACTGCACCTGCGGCAGTTGGGTGATGACCCATTGCCCTGGCCCATCCTCCGCGAGCCACACCACCGCCCCGGCGCGCAGCTTGATGGCGGGCTGCGCCTTGTCCGACAGCCCGAGTGCGCGCACCTGCCGCAACCCCGCGCCTGAGACGGTCACGATCTGTCCCGCCTCGGTCATCACTTTTACTTCGGCGGGCTTTGCGCTGAGCACCACGCTGCACACCATGTCGTCGGCTGCGACTCGGTCGGCGCAGGCCTGTTCGATCGCACCGGGAATCGCGTCCACCGTACCTGGTAGATCGATGAAGGCGTCAGGTCCGCGATACGGCTGGCGCAACTCATAAGACAGTACGCCGCTCTGCACCGAGCGCCAGGCCGCCAGTTGATCGCGCAAGCGTATGGTCGTGTAAACATTCAATCCTCGCGTGTAGGCGGCTTCGTGGTAGCGGTCGAACACCATCTGACGCACCGTCTCCGTGATGTAGCCCGCATGCACGTTGTCCTCCGTCTGCGCGGTGCGCAGCGCCAGCGGTTCGTCCCGGGCCTGTTGCGCCTGCGTCGGGGTGATCCAGCGCAGTTGCTGCAAGCGCGCGATCACATGCAACTGGCGTTGCCGCGCCCGCTGCGGGTTGCTGATGGGGTTGTAAGCCGAGGGCGCTTTGGGCAGACCTGCCAGCATCGCCATCTGCGCCAGGGAGAGCTGGTCGAGCGGTTTGGCGAAGTAAGCCTGTGCGGCCGCGGCAAAACCGTAGGCCTTGCGACCGAGGAAAATCTGATTCATGTAAAGCTGCAGAATCTGGTCCTTGCTCATCTGCTGCTCGATCTTCAGCGCCAGCAGCACCTCGAACAACTTGCGGGTGAAGGTCTTGTCGCGCGACAGATAAAAATTGCGCGCTACCTGCATGGTGATGGTCGAGGCGCCCTGACTGCGCGAGCGCTCCAGATTCGCCAGCAGCGCACGAGCCACCCCGGGCCAATCGATGCCGCCATGCTGATAGAAGCGGTCGTCTTCGGTGGCCAGCACCGCTTTTTTCATCAGATCGGGAATCTGTCCAATGGGCATGAACACCCGGCGCTCCTCGCCAAACTCGCCCAGCAGCGCGTTGTCCGCCGAATACACCCGCAGCGGCAACTGGGGTTGATAGTTCTGCAACTCCGAGATGTCGGGCAGTCGCGGCCAGCTGAGCGCCAGCACCAGCCCCACAACCAGCGCGGCCGCGATCAGCAGCCCTACGACCGTGACCACCAGGCCGATCAGGGCGCGCAGCCACCAAGGAGAGCGAGCGCGCGGGCGCGGCGTCGGAGAGGGCGAGGCGGTAGAGGAGGAACTCATCGAAGCGGGCGGACGCGAGGTTCCGCAGAAGGCCTACGCGGCTTGCGCGCAGTGGAGAAAGAGGCAGCCGCACGACCCACGAGCAAACGCTTGGAGAGGGCGGAAAGAAAATTTTGTTGCAAATTATAAAAATCCCCGCCGTTGTGCCGTAAGAAATCACAAATGCTCACCGCCTAGCCGTCGTGGGAGTTTTGCAACGTTTTTCGGATGGGCCGGGGTTTACACGTTAGTACATCAAGGACTTGTTGGTAGGATCGAAGAAAAAATCTGAGTTCGTAGCGCAAACAAACCGGGGTGCAGGTTGACGCACCAACAGGGGCTGGCACGCATTTCGGTGCACCAAAAGCTGGCCTACGAGCTTGCGCACAATGTTGCAAATCAATCGGGGGGTCTTCAGTGGCCACATTTGGCAGTCTGTTTCGCAAGCGCTATGCGCCAATGATCGGGCTGGATATCAGCAGTTCCAGCGTCAAGCTCGTCGAGCTCGATATGGATGACCGCGGCCAGTACACCTTGCTGCGCGCCGCCATGGAGCCTCTCGAAAAGGGTTCCGTGGTCGATGGCAACATCGAGAAGCTCGACGATGTGGTCGAGGCCGTGCGCAAGGTCGTCCGCAAGAGCGGCACCAAGGCCAAGCAAGTCGCCATGGCCCTGCCGCCGTCGGCCGTCATCACTAAAAAGATTGTTCTTCCGGGCGAGTTGCGCGAAGAAGAAATCGAAGTGCAGGTCGAAAGCGAAGCCAACCAGTACATTCCGTTCGCTATCGATGAGGTGGCGCTCGATTTCAGCGTCCTCGGCCCCAGCAGCACCTCCCCTGGCGACCAGGAGGTGCTCATCGCCGCCTCACGGCGCGAAAAGGTGGATGATCGCCGCGGTATTGCCGAGGCGGCCGGTCTCAAGCCCGTGGTGATGGATATCGAAGCCTTCGCCTCGCGTCTTGCCGCGCAACGTCTGATTGAGCGTCTGCCCCGCGCCGGGCTCGACTTGCTCGTGGCGCTGTTCGAGGTGGGTGCAAGTTCCACCAGTCTGCAGATTCTGCGCAACGGTGAAACCCTCTACGACCGCGATCAGGCCTTCGGTGGCGCGCAGCTCACCCAGATGATCGCCCGCACCTACGGTTTTTCGCTCGAGGAGGCCGAGGCCAAGAAACGCGCCGCCGACCTGCCAGACGACTACGCCACGCAAGTGCTGGCGCCCTATATGGACAGTCTCACGCAGGAAATCGCGCGGGCGCTGCAGTTCTTCTATCGCGCCACGCCGTTTGGCCGGGTCGACTACATCCTGCTGGCCGGCGGCTCGTCGGCCTTGCCCGGTCTGGCGGAAAAAATTACCGCAACGGCTTCGGTGGCCTGCATGGTCATCAACCCATTCGAGGGCATGGCGGTTGCCGAATCCGTGCGCGAAAAGAAGCTGCGCAGTCAGGCGCCGTCCTATCTGACCTGCTGCGGCTTGGCGATGCGGCGTTTCCTGCAATGACGCAGCAACGGGATCTGTCATGAATATCGTGTTGATCAATCTGCTTCCCCACCGGGATGCCAAGCGCAAAAAACGGCGCGAGGCCTTCTATGCGGGAGTCTTTGCCTCCATTGTGCTTGGGGGGCTGGTGCTGGCGCTCGGCTATACCGTGCTGAGTGAAATGATCACCCAGCAACAAAGCCGCAACGACTTCCTGAAGGCGGAAAACGCCAAACTCGACAGCCAGATCAAGGACATCGCCTCGCTCAAGGCCGAGATCGAAGCGCTGCGGGCGCGTCAAGATGCGGTTGAGGGTCTGCAGGCCGACCGCAACCTGCCGGTGCACCTCTTCGACGATCTGACCAAAGACACGCCGACCGGGGTTCAGCTCTCGCAAATTCGCCAGGACGGGGCGACTGTGCTCATTCAGGGCGTCGCGCTCAGCCAGGAGCGCGTGGCCGACTTTCTGCGCAATCTGAGCCGCCCCGATGGTTGGCTCGAAAAGCCTGAACTGATCGAGATCCGCTCGCAGATTGCTCCCGCTGCGGCGGGCAATGCGGCGCGCGTCGTGGCGCAGTTCCAGTTGCGCGCCACTCTCAAGCGGCCCACGCCGGCGGGCGCCGCCTCGGGTGCCACTTCAGGTCCGGCGCCAATGGCCAAGAATCCTTCGTGAGGCGACACTGATGGCGACCTCCAAACTCTCAAAAATCGACCTGAACGGTGCGTTTCAGGACATTTCGGCACAGTTCCGCGGGCTCAATCCCAACGATCCGGGCGCTTGGCCGGCCTGGCCGCGCAACACCGTTTATGTCGCTGCCTTTTTGCTGACCCTGGGGTTGGGCTGGTATGCCTGGCTGTCGGGCACGCGTGACGAACTCACCTCGGCCCAGCAGCAGGAAGTCACCCTGCGTCAGGAATACAAGAACAAACTCGAACAGGCCGTCAGCCTCGATTTGCTCAAGGCGCAGAAAGCCCAGGTGCAGCAATACGTGGCCCTGCTGGAAAAACAGCTGCCGAGCAAGGCCGAAATGGACGCCCTGCTCTCCGACATCAACCAGGCGGGCATTGGTCGCGGCTTGCAATTCCAGCTGTTCAAACCGGGTCAGGTGGATGTGAAACCCTACTACGCCGAACTGCCGATTTCGATCAAGCTCGACGGCGGCTATACCGATCTGGCGGGCTTCGCCACCGATATCGCCAAGCTCTCGCGCATCGTGACCCTCAACAACATTAGCCTGACGGCCAATACGGGCAAGACCGGCGCCCCGATGGTCATGGACGCCACGGCCAAGACCTTCCGCTATCTGGACGCCGATGAAATCGCCGCCCAGGCCAAGCAGGCGAAAAAACCGGGAGGGGCGAAATGAGTTTGCACCGCGTTAGCCCATATCAGCACTTTCGGCGCTTTCGTCTGCCGCTGATTTCTGCGGCCCTGTTGTCAGCGGTACTCCTGTCGGGCTGCGGGCAGCAGCATGAAGATCTGCGCGAGTGGATGGCGCAACAGCGCGCCAGCATGCACCCGCGCATCAAGCCCATCGAGCCGCCCAAGCCTTTCATTCCTGCCGTTTACGACCCGACGATCGGCACCGATCCGTTCTCCACGACCAAACTCGAAGTGGGCGTGCGGCAGGAGGTGCAGCAACTCAATCCGCTGCTGCAGGCCGAGCTGGCCCGTCCCAAGCAGCCGCTTGAGGCGTATTCACTCGACCAGATTCAAATGGTGGGCAGTGTGAAGATCAAAGGGCAGCAATACGCCCTGCTCAAGGCGGGCAACCTGTTGTACCGGGCGCATGTCGGCGAGTATGCCGGCCAGCACTTCGGAAAGATCATCAAAATCACTGATAGCGAAGTCGATTTGAGGGAACTGGTGCAAGACGCCACAGGCGATTGGGTCGAGCACCCGGCAACCCTTCAATTGCAGGAGAGCACACAATGAAGACGCCTTTCAAACGGCCGCTTTTTAACGGATTTCTGGGGGCTGCACTGTTGACCGTTGCGGTCGTATTGGGGCTTGGGGCCGTTCCGGCTTACGCCGCCAGCAACGCGATCCAGAACGTCACCGCCAGTCGGCAGGGCACGGAAACCGTGGTGCAGGTCAATCTGGCGCAGCCTCTGAGCGCCGCGCCCAATGGCTTCGTGATCGACCAGCCGGCTCGCATCGTGCTCGATTTTCCCGGCGTTGATTCGGCGCTCGATCGTCAGACCGTCAACTTCGAGCAGGGCAATCTGCGTTCAGTCAACGTGGTGCAGGCCCAGGGCCGCACCCGCATGGTGCTCAACCTGCGCCAGTCTGCCACCTATAAAACCCAGTTGGAAGGCAATCGCCTGCTCGTGCTGCTCAATACCACGCATGAACAAGCGGCCGCGACTTCTGCCGCCACGGGGGCTCCGCAAGCCCAGACCGTGCACTTCGCCGACAACCTCAACACCCATCAAGTTGCGCTTCGGGCCATCAACTTCAAGCGCAGCACCGACGGCGCGGGCCGCGTGATCGTCAACTTGCCCAACAATCAGGTGGGCGTGGACATTCACCAACAGGGCCAGAATATCGTCGTCGATTTCCTCAAAACCTCGCTGCCCGCCGACCTGCGCCGTCGTCTCGACGTCACCGACTTCGCCACCCCTGTCACCTCCATCACGACCTTCCAGATGGGCGACAACGTGCGCATGGTCATTCAGCCCAATGGCGACTACGAGCAAAGCGCCTACCAGGCTGACGACCAGTTCGTCGTCGAATTGCGTCGCACCCAGCCCAACCCGAATGCCTTGGTGCAAGGCAACGGCCCCGGCTTCCACGGCCAAAAGCTCTCTCTCAATTTCCAGAACATCGACGTGCGCTCGCTGCTGCAAGTGTTCGCCGACTTCACGCACCTGAACGTGGTGGTCAGTGATTCCGTCACCGGCAACCTCACCCTGCGACTGAAAGACGTGCCTTGGGATCAGGCGCTGCAAGTCATCCTCCGCGCCAAGGGCTTGGGCGAACGCAAGGAAGGCAATGTGCTGTGGATCGCACCGCGAGACGAAATCCTCGCCCGTGAAAAGGCCGATCTCGAGGCGAAAAAATCGCTCAGCGCCCTGGAGCCGGTGAAGTCAGAGACCTTCCAGCTCAACTACCAGAAAGCCGCTACCGTGGTCGCCATGCTGACGGGCGCCGCTGGGGGCGCGCAGTCTGGCACGACGGCAACGCCTTCTCCGGTACTGTTGCCCGGCCTGTCCAGTTCCGCAGCGCCCACCTCGCGCATCCTCTCCCCGCGCGGTACCGTGCTGGCTGACCCCCGCACCAACCAGATTTTCGTCACCGACATTCCCTCCAAGCTCGAAGAAGTCGCCCAACTCATCGCCAAGATCGACAAACCCGTGCGTCAGGTGATGATCGAAGCGCGGATTGTGGAAGCCAGCGACCAGTTTGGACGCAGCCTTGGGGTGAAGCTGGGTTTTCTGAATAACAATCTTCCGGGTACGGGAGGCAATACACCTGGAGTCTCTGTTTCGGGTGATTATCTCGGTGTCTCCCAGCAGACTGGTCAAAATAATGCAACCGGAGCAACGGTAACAGACTCTCAGTTTGTCAATCTTCCCGCGTTTGGTTTAGCTGGTAGTTTGTTGGCGGGCGCAACGCCAAGTTCGTTAGGCATCAGCCTTTTCAACGCAGCGGCCAACCGTTTCATCAACCTTGAGCTTTCGGCCATGGAAGCGGATGGCAAAGGCAAAATCATTTCTTCACCGCGCGTCATCACAGCCGATTTGAGCAAGGCCACCATTGAACAGGGGACTGAAATTCCTTATCAGCAGGCCACTTCCAGCGGCGCGACCGCAGTGACTTTCAAGAAGGCAGTTTTGAGCTTGGATGTCACTCCGCAAATTACGCCGGACGGGAATGTAATTATGAACGTGGAGATTCACAAAGACAGCCCTGGTGCCTCAACGGCAGGTGTGCCCTCCATCAATACCAATACCGTGGCTACCCAGGTCCAGGTAGAAAACGGCGGTACCGTGGTGCTGGGTGGTATATATACTTCGCAAGAGCAGAATCAAACGGATAAAGTGCCGCTGCTGGGGGATATTCCGGTCCTGGGAAATCTATTCAAGAATAATAGTAAAATGTATAACAAAAATGAATTGATGGTTTTTCTGACTCCAAAAATTGTGACCTCTGCGGATCTAACGCACTGATTTTTGCCGATCAAAAATTCTCTACCGTTATCAAAAGGTATTTTATTAAAAGTATTTATTTGATTGGCCTCATGGGCGCCGGAAAAACCACCGTCGGCCGTACGCTCGCGCAACGCGTCGGCCTTCGGTTCATCGACAGCGACCATGAGATCGAGCGCGAGCAAGGCTGCACGATTGCGGCCCTTTTTTCTCGGCTGGGTGAGGCGGGGTTTCGCGACATCGAGGCGCGCGCTATTGACGCGCTGACGCAGCTTGAGGGCATCGTTCTCGCTACCGGGGGCGGTGCGGTGCTGCGGCCGGAAAACCGCAAGGCGCTGCACGAACGGGGTACGGTGGTCTATCTGCGCGCCAGCCCGGACGATCTTGCGCATCGCTTGCGCAACGACCGCAATCGGCCTTTGCTGCAACAAGGCGATGCGCGGGCCAAGCTGCATGAATTGTTTCGTGTGCGCGATCCTCTGTATCGGGAGACGGCGCATTTCGTGATGGACACGGGGCGGCCTTCTCCGGCCCTGCTGACCAATATGGTGCAGATGCAGCTTGAACTCGCCGGTGTATTGTCGGCGGCAGATCGGCGAGATTGAGCGCACGGGCGCGAGGATGCTGGCCCGGCAGGGAGATTCCTTGGCGCCGGGCCGCACTTCGATGCGGCCTTGACGCGGCTTTCTACAATCGGGTCCTGCTTCAGAACAGGATGCTCACATGACCACGGTTCGCATCGCGCTCGACACCCGCGCGTATGACATTCGCATCGGCAGCGGCTTGCTGGGTGCGCCCGACACTTTCGCTGCGGTTGCCTCGCCCAAGGGCACGGCGCTGATTGTGACCAACACCACGGTGGCCCCGCTTTATGCGGCGCGGCTGGAGCAAAGTCTGCAACTGCATTTTGCGCGGGTGCTGCGCTGCACTCTGCCCGATGGCGAGGAATACAAAACTTGGGAGACGCTCAACCAGATCTTCACCGATCTGCTGCGCCACCAGTGCGACCGCAAGACCACGCTGTTCGCGCTGGGCGGCGGGGTGATTGGTGATATGACGGGCTTTGCCGCGGCCAGTTATATGCGGGGCGTGCCTTTCGTGCAGGTGCCCACCACGCTGCTGGCGCAGGTGGATTCTTCGGTGGGCGGGAAGACCGCGATCAACCATCCGCTGGGCAAGAACATGATCGGGGCCTTCTATCAACCCCGGCTGGTGGTGGCCGATCTATCCACCTTGCACACCCTGCCGCCGCGCGAACTCTCGGCCGGTTTGGCGGAGGTCATCAAGCACGCGGCGATTGCCGATGTCGATTTCCTCGCCTGGCTCGAAGCGCATATCGACGCGCTCAGGGCGCAGGACGCCGCCGCCCTGGCCGAGGCCGTGGCGCGCTGCTGCCGCATCAAGGCGAAGGTGGTGGCGCAGGACGAAACCGAGACCGGGCTGCGCGCCATTCTCAATTTCGGCCACACCTTCGGTCACGCCATCGAGGCCGGTATGGGCTATGGCAACTGGCTGCACGGCGAAGCGGTGGGCGCGGGCATGGTGCTGGCGGCCGATCTGTCGGTGCGTCTGGGCCTGCTCGCCCCTGCGGATGCCGAGCGGCTGGCGCGGCTGATCGCCCGCGCTGGCCTGCCCGTGCGCGCCCCTGACCTGGGCGCCGAACGCTGGGCCGACTGGATGCAGGTGGACAAAAAGACCGAGGGCGGCGAAGTGCGTTTTGTGCTGCTCAACGGGCTAGGGCGCCCGGTGCTGCGCGCTGCGCCCATGGCGGAAGCGCAGGCCAGCATAGCCGCGCATCTGCAGCCGTCGCAGCCGCAAGCCGTGCCCTCGGCATGACGCTTGCCGCCTACGCCTGTGTTGAGGCCACTTCTCGCGGGCGTGAACATGCCGAACCGCCGCCGCTGGATCGCACCGGCTACCAGCGTGACCGCGACCGCATCATCCACAGCTCGGCCTTTCGGCGGCTGGAATATAAAACCCAGGTGTTTCTCAATCACGAGGGTGATCTGTTCCGCACCCGCCTGACGCATAGTCTGGAAGTCGCGCAAATCGCCCGCGCGCTCGCCCGGGCGCTGCGCTTGAACGAAGATCTCACCGAGGCTTTGGCTCTGGCGCACGATCTGGGACACACGCCTTTCGGCCATGCCGGGCAGGATGCGTTGGGCGCCTGCATGCGAAAACATGCCCCCCAGGGCGGCGGTTTCGAGCACAACCTGCAATCGCTGCGCGTGGTCACCACGCTGGAAGAGCGCTACGCCGCCTTCAACGGCCTGAACCTCAGCTTCGAAACCCGCGAGGGCGTGCTCAAACATTGCTCGCGGCGCAACGCCGAACATCTGGGCGAAATCGGCGCGCGCTTTCTGCAGGGCGGCCAACCCAGTCTGGAAGCGCAGATCACCAACCTGGCCGACGCCATCGCCTACAACAATCACGACATCGACGACGGCCTGCGCGCGGGCCTGATCGACCTGGAGGAGTTGCAGACGGTGCCGTTCTTCGCCGGGCACCTCGACGCCGTGCAACGCGCCTACCCGGCCGTGCAGGGGCGGCGGCGGGTGGCCGAAACCATCCGCCGCATGATCTCGGCGCTCATTGCCGACCTGGTGGCCGAAACGGCGCAGCGCATCCGTCAGTCAGGCGTCGATTCGCCCGACGCCGTGCGCGCCGCGCCGCCACTGGCGGCCTTCAGCGCGCCGGTGCAAGAGCAGTTGCAGCAGCTCCAGCAGCTTCTGCTGCATCGCCTCTACCGACACCCCGACGTGCTGCGCAACACCACCAAGGCGCAGCGATTGCTCACCGAATTATTTGAGGCCTATCACGCCGATACGCGCCTGCTGCCGCGCGCCTATCAGCGGGAGGACGCTGCCCGCCAGCCCCGCGCCATCGCCGACTATCTGGCCGGCATGACCGACCGCTACGCCATCCGCGAGCACCAGCGCCTGTTTTCCATGCGCGACTGGCCGGTGTATTGAACCTAGACGGCCCATCAGGGGGGCTCTGTCCTCGCAGGTTCGGCGGCGGGCGGTTAGGGGCAAATGCATTGCCTACGGCGTCAGTTCGTAAAGCAAGCCGGTTTGCAGCTTGAGTTGAGCGCTGGAGGTCGCCGCGTCGAAACGCGATTGCAGTACCAGCTTGGTGGACTCCAGCGCGCTGCGACGGGCGAGCAGCCAGTCCGAAAGACCGGCTTCGCCCAACTGATAGGCGCGCAACATGCGGTTGCTGGCCTGGGTCTGCACCTGCGCGGCCTGTTCGGTGGCTTTGGCCGCAGCCCCCTGCGCCTGTGCATCGGCGTAAAGCCGCTGGAAGTCCGCTTCGGCCTGCGCTTGCAGATCGCGCAGACGCCACTGCGCGGCATCCGCTTCTGCCAGCGCGGCCCGCTCTTGCGACACGCGCGCCGAGCCGCCAAACGGCATCGCGAACTGCAGGCCGACGATGCGCTCGCTGCCCCCGCGGTCCGACCCGATGTAGGCGCCCACCGTCGGTTGCGGCGTGCGCGCGGCGTGGGCTTGCGCTGCCATCGCCTGCGCCTTTTGCAGCATGGCGCGCTGTTGGATCAGCAACGGGCTGGATTGCACCGCCCGCGCGCTCAGTTGCTCGGCGTTAAGGGTAGGCAGTGCGAGCGCGCCGGGATCGTTCTGACCTTGCAGACTGCCGCCGCGCGACAGCGCCGGATAGCGCGCAAACAAGGCGGCGCGGCTGCTGGCCGCCATGCCCTGCGCGAGCAGCAGGGTCGATTGCGCCCGGGCCTGTTCGGCCTGCATCTGCTCCAGCTCCAGCACGCTGGCGTCCCCCAGAGACTGGCGACGCTGCAGCGCCTTGACCTGGGCATTGATCAAGTCGAGATCCTGCTGCGCCAGCACGGCCTCGGCCTGCGCGCGCTGGGCCGCGAACCAGGCGGTCAGCAAGGCACCGAGAAACTGCTGGCGCGTCGCGACCAGTGCGGCCTGCGCCGAAGTCTGCAACGCTTCGGCCATGCGGCCATCGGCCTGCGCCTGCGAAGGCAGACGCAACTGGCGGTTGATGAGCAACTGCCATTCGTTGTAGCGCCCGCTGTCGGGCAGTGACTCGATGCGGCGTTGCTGCACCTGCGCCTGACCGGTGAACTCGTTGGTTCCGGCGCGCAGCACGGCGCCGTTTTGTGCCGCGGCTTGTTGCAGGGCTTGCGCCTCTTGCAGCGCGGGTGTTTCGGCCAGGATCTGGTCAACCGCGGCGATTTGCGGCAGTGTCGGGCTGGGCAGTTCGCTCAAGGCGGGCAGGGCGGCTTGCAGCGAAGGCGCATCCGCCGACTTGGCCCATGCCTTCTCGGCGCCCCAGGAGGGGGCCGCGGTCAGCGTAAGGGCAAGCGCGGCACTCAATGCACTCAGGGTAAAGGGTTTGGATAGCGGTTTCATCAGACGTTCTCCGTCTTTTGGGTTGCGGCTTCGGTCTCGCGCGCAATGCGCGGCAGACCGAAGCGGGCAAACATCAGGGGTAGCAGCACCAGGGTCAGGGCGGTGGAAGTGATCAATCCGCCGATGACCACGATGGCCAGCGGCTTCTGGATTTCCGAGCCCGGCCCGGTGGCCGAGAGCAGGGGGATGAGGCTGAACGCGGTGATGGTGGCGGTCATCATCACCGGCCGCAGTCGGCGCATGGCGCCATCGCGCACAGCCTGCGCCAACGGAAGCCCGCGCTGCAGCAGCTCGTTGAAGTGACTGACCAGCACCACGCCGTTGAGCACCGCAATGCCCAGCAACGCGATGAAACCCACCGAGGCCGGCACCGACATGTATTGCCCGCTGGCCCACAGCGCAATCACCCCGCCAACGAGAGCGAAGGGAATGTTGGCGAACACCAGCACCGACTGCCGTACCGAGCCGAAGGTGGTCATCAGCAGCACAAAAATCAGCGCCAGCGCCACCGGCACCACCAGCCCCAGGCGCGCTGCGGCGCGTTGCTGGTTCTCGAACTGGCCCCCCCACTCCAGCCGTGTTCCTTCCGGCAGTTTCACCTTGGTGGCCACGGCCTGCTTGGCATCGGCCACATAGCTCACCAGATCGCGCCCGCTGACATTGGCCTGCACTGCGGCAAAACGGCTGCCGTCTTCATGCGCCACCAGCACCGGGCCTTGCGTGGGGGTGAGGCGGGCGAGTTGCGACAGCGGGTAGGCGGTGCCGTCCGGCGAGGTGATCGATACCTGGGCAAACGCCTGCGGATTGCTGCGCAGATCGGCGCCCCCGCGCAGCAGCAGCGGGGTGCGGCGCACGCCTTCGAGCACCATGCCCTGCGGTTGGCCTTCGACCAGGGCGCGCAGGTCTTGCTGCAGGCTGTCCACATCGAACCCGGCGCGGCCCGCGGCAAGACGATCGACCTGCACGGTGAGGTATTGCACGCCTTCCGGTCGGGCGGCGAGCACTTCCTGCGCGCCGGGCACGGCCTTGAGCGTCTCGGCCACCTGTTGCGACAGATCGCCCAGCTGGGCGATGTCGGGGCCGAAGATTTTCACCACCAGATCGCCGCGGCTACCGGTGAGCATTTCGGACACGCGCATCTCGATTGGCTGGGTGAAGCCGAAGTCCACGCCGGGGAAGCGTTCCAGCACCTTGCGCATGGCCTCGATCACCTCGTCCTTGCTGCCGCGCCACTGCGACATGGGCTTGAGCACCAGGAAGGTGTCGGTTTCGTTCAGCCCCATGGGGTCGAGGCCGAGATCGTCCGAGCCGCTGCGGGCGACGATGGACTTGATCTCGGGTACCTCTTTGAGCAGCGCCTGCTGCACCCGCAGATCGAGCGCGGCGGTAGCGCCCAGGCTGACCGAGGGCAGCTTTTGCAGTTGCACGATCACATCGCCTTCATCGAGCGTGGGCATGAAAGTCTTGCCCACCCGGGTGTAGGCCCAACTGGCAGCCACGAGCGACAGCAGCGCCACGGTCACGACGATGCGGGTGTGATGGAAGCTCCAGTCCAGCACGCGCCGATAACCAGCAGAGAGCTTGCGCACCAGCCAGGGGTCGGTGTGCGACGCGGTCTTGAGTAGCAAAGAGGCCATCACCGGAACGATGGTCAGCGCAATGAGCAGCGACGCGCCCAGCGCGAACACGATGGTCAGCGCCACCGGGCGGAATAGCTTGCCCTCCAGCCCTTCGAGGGTGAGCAGCGGCAAAAAAACGATGGCGATGATGGCCACGCCCGACAGCACCGGCCCCGACACTTCCGACACCCCGCGCAGGATGCGTCCCAGTCGGTCGGTGGTGGCGCCGCCCGGGTTGTGATCCGGCGCGTGCTCAGGGTCGTGGCTCATGTGGTTCACCAGGTTTTCCACCACCACCACGGCGGCATCGACCAGCATGCCCAGCGCAATGGCCAGACCGCCCAGACTCATGAGGTTGGCGCTCAATCCGAACCAGCGCATGAGAATGAAGGTCGCCAGGGCCGATAGCGGCAGGGTGATGGCCACGACGAGAGCTGCGCGCCAGTTGCCGAGGAACAGCAGCAGCATGACGATCACCAGTACCACGGCCTCGCCCAGCGCTTCGAGCACGGTGCCTACGGCGCGTTCGACCAGCTGGCTGCGGTCGTAGAACACCTTGATGGTCATACCTTGGGGCAGACGCGGCTCCAGCTCGGCCAGGCGTGCTTTCACCCCGTGGATCACCTGCTGCGCATTGGTGCCGCGCAGGCCGAGCACAATGCCTTCGACCGCCTCGCCCTTGCCGTTTGCGGTGACGATGCCGTAGCGCGTGCTGCTGTCCACGCTGACCTGCGCCACATCACTGATGCGCACCGGCGTGCCGCGCACATTGGTGACGACGGTGTTGCGAATGTCGTCGGCATTGGCGAATGCGCCCTGCACCCGCACGATGCGGGTTTCTTCGCCTTCGTCCAGGCGGCCGGCGCCGTCATTGCTGTTGTTGACCTGCAGCGCGGTGCGCAACTGATTGAGCGACAGTCCCCAGGCCGCCAGCCGCGCCGGATCGGGCTGCACCGCGAAGGCGCGTACATCGCCGCCGAGCATGTTCACATCGGCCACGCCGGGCACGGTGCGCAGCACCGGGCGGATGAGCCATTGCAGCGCGCTGCGCTTCTCTTCCAGGCTGGCCGGTCCCTCGATAGTGAACATGTACAGGTCGGACAAAGGCGTGGTGATGGGGGCGAGCCCGCCCATCGCCGAAGCCGGCAGGTCGCCGCGCACATTCGCCAGAGCCTCTCCCACCTGTTGACGCGCCCAATACACATCGGTGCCCTCGACGAAATCCACCGTGATGTCGGCAATGCCGTACTTCGACACCGAACGCACGATGCGCTTGTTGGCAATGCCCAGCACCTCTTGCTCGATGGGCAGGACAACCCGCGTCTCCACCTCTTCCGGGGTCATGCCCGGCACTTTCATGATGACTTTCACCTGCGGCGAAGACACGTCGGGAAAGGCGTCGATGGGCAGCGCGCGCCAGGCAAAAATGCCGCCCGCCACCAGCGCCAGCATCGCGCCGAGGGTCAGCAGGCGTTGGCGCAAAGCGCCATGCGTGAGAAACATCAAATTCATGGCGCCACCTCGCCAGCGGCCGCCTTGATCGCCACGACGCCAGTGGCTGCCACCTTGTCGCCAGCCTTCAGCGGGCCGCTGACCATCACCGCGTCATTCAGACGACCGGCCACGGTAACCGGCACGATGCGAAAGCCCTGTTTCGTCACAGTGAGCACGACATCGCGGCCATTGATCTGCGTCACCGCGGCGGGCGGCACACGCCACACCCCGGCTTGCGTCGGCAGGTTCAAGCGCGCCTGCACCACGGCGCCCGCTTGCAGACCGCCGGATTGGGTGACGCGCACGCGAATCAGCACGCTCTGCCCCGCGTTCAGCGCGGTGGACTTGGCCTGCACCACCCCTCGCGCCTGCAGTGCGGGCACCTCCACTTCGGCGCCCACCTGAATGCCGCTCGCCTGCTGTGGGCTGGCTTCCATTTCCAGCCACAACTGGCCTTGCTGCGCAATGCGGAACAGCGGCGCGGCCATATCGACTCGCTGGCCTGGCAAGGCTGTGGTTTCGGTGATGACCCCGGCGATGGGGGCGCGCAAGATGGCCACGCCGTTGAGCGCAGCGCCGCCAGCAGCCAGCTTGAGCGCCAGATTGCGCTCGGCCAGCATGGCTTGCGCCTCGCGGCTTTGCGCGCGGGCAGCCTCGAGCCGGGCGCCGGGCACGATGCCCTCGTTCACCAGCGTGGTGTCGCGCTGCAACTGGCGCTGCGCCAGGTCGTATCGGCTTTGCGCCTCGCTGCGCTCGCGCTGCAACTGGGCGATTTGCGGGCTGCTGAGCTCGGCCAGCGGCTGGCCGCTTTTCACCGTATCGCCCGGGTTGACCAGCAGGCGGGTGATCATTCCGGCGGCAGGAGCAGAAACAACAGCCTGCTGCGACAGCGGCACGGCCACGCGGGCGGGCAGGTCGATCTGCGCGGCCACGGCGGCCTGCACCGTGGCAAGCCGCACGCCGAGCGCGGTCTGCTGGTCGGCCGTCATGGCGATGACGCCGGGCGACGCGGGTTGTGCGGCGGCAGGCAGGGAAACGAGCGCCAGGCTCAACAGGCTGGCGGACACGGCGCACGCCAACGGGCTGCGCGACAAAAAGAATTGGGGCATCTTGCATCCCGGCTATGCGCCGGGCTCCATCTGGGACTGAGTGGCATCTTGCGCGTGACAGGTTGCACCTGTGTTTCACGCGTGTTGCGGCAGAAAAAATCAGACCAGAGTGGAGGGCGGAGCCTGACCGGGGGGCGGCAGGCCGTGGTGGACGCGCACAAGCGCGTCGTCAGAGAGTTGCGGCCAAGAGATGAGCGCGGTGACGGCCAAGGAGTGCTGTAACGCGAAAGCAAACGTCGGCAGCACAACTTCGGTGTCGATCAAAACGCTGGCCAGGCGGATTTGGGAAAGCCGGGATTGGGCGATGCCCGAGGCCAATTCCACATCGCTGGGCTCGGGGGTCTGCAGCGCAAAGCCCGACTGCTGCGCCGTGTGCTGAGGGTGGCTGGCAAGGCAGGCCAGGCCGTCGGGACTTGATTGCAAACTGAATTGCGGACTGGCCTGCACTTCCGCTGCGGCCGTCAGCGCATGGATGTGCCAGCCGCTTTGCACCGGCTGGCCCAGATGCCCATGAATGAATGGCGCCAACCCAAGCAGCAGCACCAGCATGGAGAACCAGGCTGTGCGCAGAGTGGAAAGGGCTTTGGACATGGGCAAAATACGTAAATTTGTAACAACTATAACGAGACACACAAAAACCCGTGCGAATGGGGGAATTATTGGGGGCTTGGCATCCAGCGGGTGCGCCATGTCGGGCTCAGGCGCAGACGACGATGCTGTCATTTTTAGAATGCTTCGATGACCGCCGTGCGCAAGCCCTCTGAGCAAGACCCCACTGCCGATCCGCCGCAGCGGGCAAGCGCGCCTCGCAAAGACCCGGTGGACAAGGCCAAACCGGCACGGCCCACGCCGCTCGCCCGGCTGGGTCTGCACACCGACTGGGACCTTGCGCTGCATCTGCCGCTGCGCTATGAGGATGAAACGCGGCTCACGCCGCTGGATGCGCTGCGCGACGGTGAGCTTGTCACCACGGATGCTGTGGTGACCCAGGCGCAGGTGCAGGGCCGCGCGCCGCGTCGGCAGTTGCTGGTGCGGCTGCAAGACCCGGAAGCGGGCGACGCCATCCTCACCCTGCGGCTGTTCCACTTCTACCCCAATCAGCTCAAAACCTTGCAGCCCGGGGTGCGGCTGCGGGTGCATGGGCAGGTGCGGCAGGGTTTGTTTGGTTGGGAGATGGTGCACCCGACCTGGAAGCTGGTGGACGCCAATGCGCCCCTGCCGAACACGCTCACGCCGGTCTATCCCACCACGGCCGGCGTGCCGCAAAGTTATTTGCGCAAGGCCGTGGTTGGGGCGCTCGAGCGGCTGGTCTGGCGCGACACTGTGCCGCAGGAGGAACTGACGCGCCATCATCTGCCCGATCTGCCTTCGAGTCTGCGCACCCTGCATGCCCCGCCGGCCGCGGCCTTGCCCGCGCTGGAAGCGGGCGCGCATCCGGCGCAGCGGCGCTTGAAGTTCGACGAATTGCTGGCGCAGCAACTGGCCCAGCAGCAGGCCCGCGCACAGCGACAACGGTGGAAGGCGCCGATGCTGCCCGCCGCGCCCGAGGCGCACAGCCTCCCGGCGCGGCTGCGGGCGGCTATCCCTTTCACCCTCACGGCAGCTCAGGAGCGCTGCGTGGCCGAAATCGCCGCCGATCTGGCGCAGACCGCGCCGATGCACCGGCTGCTGCAGGGCGACGTGGGCAGCGGCAAAACCGTCGTGGCCGCGCTGGCGGCGGCGCAGGCCGTGGCGGCCGGCTGGCAGTGCGCGCTCATGGCGCCCACCGAAATTCTCGCGGCGCAACATGCGCGCAAGCTCGCCGACTGGCTGGAGCCGTTGGGCGTGGGCGTCGCCTGGCTATCTGGCAGTCAGACGAAAAAAGAGCGTGAGGCGGCGCTGCAGCGCGTGGCCAGCGGGCAGGCGCAGCTCGTGCTGGGCACGCACGCCGTCATTCAGGCGCAGGTGCGTTTTGCCCGGCTGGGGCTGGCGATCGTGGACGAGCAGCATCGCTTCGGCGTGGCGCAGCGCCTGGCCCTGCGCGACAGCCTGCGCGCGGGCACGCAGGGCAGCGGCCTGCAGCCGCATCTGCTGATGATGAGCGCCACGCCCATTCCGCGCACCCTGGCCATGGCGCTGTTCGGCGATCTGGACGTGTCCACCATCGATGTTCTGCCGCCAGGCAGAACGCCGGTGCGAACCAGCGTGGTCAGCACGGATCGGCGCGACGAACTCATCGCCCGGGTCGGCGCGTTGACCGCGCAGGGGCGGCAGGCCTATTGGGTTTGCCCGCTCGTTGAGGAAAGCGAGACGCTCGATTTGCAAAACGCCGTGGCCACCCACGCCGAACTCAGCGCCGCGCTGGCGACGAGGTCCGGTCAGGGGGCGGTGCAAGTCGGCCTGCTGCACGGGCGCATGAAGGCGCAGGAAAAGCGCGCCACCATGCAGGCGTTCAGCGCGGGCGAAATCGGCCTGCTCGTCGCCACCACCGTCATCGAGGTGGGAGTGGACGTGCCCAACGCCAGCCTGATGGTGATCGAACATGCCGAGCGCTTCGGGCTGTCGCAGTTGCACCAGCTGCGCGGGCGGGTGGGGCGGGGTGCGGCGCAGTCGGATTGCGTGCTGCTGTTCACCTCGCCGCTGTCACCTACGGCGCGCGAGCGCTTGGGGGCGATGCGCGAACTCACCGACGGCTTCGCCCTGGCGCAGAAAGACCTGGAACTGCGCGGGCCGGGCGAACTGCTGGGCCTGCGGCAGTCGGGCGTGCCCGGCCTGCGCTACGCCGATCTGGCGCAAGACATCGATCTGCTCGAAGCCGCCCGCGACACCGCGCAACGTCTGCTGATCGCCGCGCCCGAAGCCGCCCGGCAACACGCCGCGCGCTGGCTGGGCGAAGGGTTCGACTGGTTGAGCGCCTGAGGGCGCCCCCAGACCTGCCGCGTTCGCGTCAGGCCCCCCGAGGGGGATGAGAAAACTTGGGGCGGCCCGGCGTTTTCTCATGGCCCAATTGCATTGATTAACACAATCTGGCGGCGTTTCTGTTTTAATTCTTTCTATGACTCTGACAGAATTACGCTATATCGTCGCCGTCGCTCGCGAGCGGCATTTTGGCCGGGCTGCCGAGGCCTGTTTCGTCAGCCAGCCCACCTTGTCGGTCGCCATCAAAAAGCTCGAGGAAGAACTTGATGTGCGTCTGTTCGAGCGCGGCGGCAATGAGGTGAGCATCACGCCCATCGGCGCGGAAATCGTCGAGCAGGCGCAGCGGGTCATCGAGCAGGCGGCGGCGATCAAAGAGATCGCCAAGCGCGGCAAAGACCCGCTGGCCGGGCCGCTGCGGCTGGGGGTGATCTACACCATTGCGCCCTATCTGCTGCCCGAGCTGGTGCGCAACGTCATCAAGCGCAGCCCGCAGATGCCGCTGATGCTGCAGGAAAACTTCACCACCCGCCTGCTGGAAATGTTGCGCACCGGCGAGCTTGACGCGGCCATTCTGGCCGAGCCGTTCCCCGATCAGGGGCTGGCGGTCACGCCGCTGTATGACGAGCCCTTCCTCGTGGCCGTGCCGCGCACCCATGCCATGGCGACGTGCAAGGAACTGAGCGCCGAGGCGATCAAGGACGAGACCATGCTGCTGCTCGGCACCGGCCACTGCTTTCGCGACCATGTGCTCGAAGTCTGCCCGGAGTTCGCCCGGTTTTCGCCCAGTTCGGAAGGCATCCGCAAGAGCTTCGAGGGCTCGTCGCTGGAGACCATCAAGCAGATGGTGGCCTCGGGCATGGGCATTACCGTGGTGCCCAAGCTGTCGGTGCCGCGGCAGGACGTGCCGCATGCGGCCGATCCGAGCACCGATCACGTTTGTTATGTGCCGTTTTCCGATCCGCCGCCCACGCGCCGCGTGGTGCTGGTGTGGCGCAAGAGCTTCACCCGGCATGAAGCCATTGCCGCGCTGCGGCAGGCCGTCATGGCCTGCGATCTGCAGGGCGTCACTTTGCTGATGCCCTGAAGGAGCAACGACTCAGGCCTGCGTGTGCACGTCGTGGGTGACGAAGCCCTGCTCGGCGCTGGGCAGAGCGAACCAGTCCGGGTGGTCGAGGGTGCGGTGCATGTCGTCGAGACCGCTTTGCCAGTGCGAGCGCATTTCGGCGCGGCCGAAGGCGTAGTCCTTGCCCTGACCGTCGAAGGCTTTGTCGCGGTAGATCAGGTGGATGACGTTGTAGCGTTTGTCCTGCGCCATTTCCTGCACCTGTTCGCACAACGCGTCGCGTTTGTCGAGCGGAATGCGCTGCAGCAAATCGCGCAGAATGCGGCGCTGCTGCTGCGCCCGCTGCAGGGTGGAAGTGATGATGCGCGTGCGGCTGGAAAACTGGATGTCTTTTTGCCGCTCGGCCACGTCGAGCAGGGTTTTGGGCACCTCGCCCGCCGCGCTCCATAGATCGACCTGGAACACCAGGGTGTGGTGGCTGGGATGGCCGCCCAGCACCTGCGACAAGGGCGTGTTCGACACCAGCCCGCCGTCCCAGTAGAACTCGCCGTCGATCTCCACCGCCGGAAAACCCGGCGGCAGCGCGCCCGAGGCCATGATGTGCTCGGGGCCGAGCCGCATCTCGGCGCTGTCGAACACCACCTGGTTGCCGTTGCGCACATTCACAGCGCCTACGCTGATGCGGGTTTCGCCGCTGTTGAGCCGGTCGAAATCGACCAGCTTTTCCAGCGTGTCGCGCAGCGGCGCGGTGTCGTAAAAGCTGGCCTTCGCCGGGTTGTTGCCGCCTAGCGGCCAGCGTGGCAGAAAAAAGCCCCGCTGACCTTCGAGTATGGCGCGCAGCCCCTGCATGACCGCAAACTGGGGTTGCAGAGGCTCGGGAATCCAGGCCAGCGCGGCGCCGTGTTCCCAGGGCAGGGTGGGCAGCAGCGGCTGCTGGGTGACGGTTTCCCAGAACGTGCGCAAGGCGGCAGCGCGTTGGCCCGGCGGGTTGCCCGCAATCAGCGCCGCGTTGATGGAGCCGATGGAAATACCGGCCACCCAGTGCGGATGCACGCCGCAGTCTTCCAGCGCCTCCACCACGCCGCATTGGTAGGCGCCCAGCGCCCCGCCGCCTTGAAGCACCAGGGCGATGCGGTCGTAATGCCGCACCTGCGCCAGCACGGCATCCGCGCGGCAGGACGGCATGAGATCCCCCCCGAAACGCTCGCCTTGCTCACGTCTCCCCCCAGGGGGCGAAGAAACTCTTGGGGCGGCCCGGCGAGTTTCTTCTTCAGGCGAGGAGGCAGTCTTTGTGCGCTGCGTGAGACGGGTCGTCGTGGCGGTCGTCATGACTTGCGCCTTTTAGTTCATGCACCAGCCGTGGCTGGCGACGATGGACTGGCCGGTGAGTGCGGCCGTGGGGAAGGCGGCCAGGAACAGCGCGAGATTGGCGATGTCGGCGGTGGTGGTGAACTCGCCATCCACGGTGTCTTTCAGCATCACGTTCTTGATCACCTCGTCTTCGCTGATGTGCAGTTCTTTGGCCTGCTCGGGAATCTGCTTTTCCACCAGCGGGGTACGCACAAAGCCCGGGCAGATGACGTGCGAGCGCACGCCCTTGGGCCCGCCTTCCTTGGCCAGCACCCGCGCCAGCCCCAGCAGGCCGTGCTTGGCGGTGACGTAGGCGCTCTTGAGCTTGCTGGCCTCGTGCGAATGCACCGAGCCCATGTAAATCACCACGCCGCCTTTCTTGGCATACATGCCCGGCAGCACCGCCTTGGTGGTGAGAAAGGCGCCGTCGAGGTGAATGGCGAGCAGCTTTTTCCAATCGGCGAAGGCAAAGTCTTCGATGGGATTGACGATCTGGATGCCGGCGTTGGACACCAGAATGTCCACCGGGCCGAAGGCCTTGGCGACCGCCGCGCAGCCGGCGTTCACTTGCGCTTCGTCGGTCACGTTCATCGCCACGCCCATGGCTTTGCCACCGGCCTTGTTGATGGCTTCGGCGGTGGCGTTGGCGGCGTCGAGGTTCAGGTCGGCAATGGCGACTTTCGCGCCCGCCTTGGCATAGGTTTCGGCAATCTCCTTGCCGATGCCGCTGGCGGCGCCGGTGATGATGGCGGTTTTGTCCTTGAGGCTGAGTTGCATGGTCATGGGGGATCTCCTGAGTGGAAAGTAGCAAAGCAAGCGGGTCAGCGAGCCGATTGAAACGCAATTGCTGCAACGCGGCAAGCGCGGCGGCGTCTTGTTTAAAGACTCGGTGATGGGCCTTAACCTGGACTGAAGCCCGCCAAGCGACGGTTCTTTCAGCGTGTGAGCGTGTGCCCTGCGGTCGCAAAAATTACCCGCACCCGCAGCCCGCCCAGTGGGGAGGTGTCGAGTTCGATGCGGGCGTCGCAGCGTTCGGCCACGCTGCGCACGATGGCCAGCCCCAGGCCGCTGCCGCCGGGCGGGGCGTTTTCGCGGCGATAGAAGCGGTCGAACACGCGATCGCGGTCTTCGGGCGGAATGCCGGGGCCGGAGTCGTCCACTTCGAGCACGGCCATGCGTCGGGGTGCGACCGCGCTCTCGGTTGCTTGCGCGGCGGGTGGCGCGGGCTGCATTTCGCAGCGCACCCGCACGTCCACCCGGCCGCCTGTGGGGGTGTAGCGCAGGGCGTTGTCCACCAGGTTGCGCACCAGAATACGCAGGCCGCTGGCCGGGGCGAGCACGGTACAGTCTTCGGCGTCTTCCAGCCCGGCGTCCACGCCGCGGGTCTGGGCGAGTTCGGCGGTATCGGACAGGGCCAGGCGCGCGGTGTCGAGCAGGCTCACAGCGGTGAGCGCCTCTTCGGCGCCCGACTCGTTGCGCGCCAGCAGCAGCAGTTGTTCGACCAGATGGCTGGCGCGGTCGATGCCGCTTTCCAGCCGGGCCAACGCCACGCCGCGCTGGGCGTCGTCGTGCGCGCGGCCGAGCATTTGCACCTGCACCTTGAGCGCGGCCAGCGGCGAGCGCAGTTCATGCGCGGCGTCGGCGACGAACATGCGCTGGGTATCGAAGGCCTGGCGGGTGCGCGAGAACAGGCCGTTCATCGCGCGCACCACGGGCTGCATTTCGCTGATCACGGGGTGCGGGTCGAGCGGGTCGAAGCTGGTGGCGGCGCGGTTCTCCAGTTCGCGCGACAGATCGCTCAGCGGTCGCAGCGAGCGTCGCACCACCCACGCAACGGCCAGCAGCAGCAGCGGCGCGATGACGGCCATCGGCCAAATGGAACGCAGCGCGAAGCCCAGCGCCAGCGCCTGCCGCGTGGCGGTGCTCTGGCCGACCTGAATGGTGCGCCCCCCGGCCTGCATGGAATAGACGCGCCACTGCTCGCCGCCGACCTGCACATTGGTGTAGCCGAGCACGGCCTGGCTGGGCAGCTCGCTGCGTGGGCGCGAGACGTAAATGCGTTTGCCATCGGGCGCCCAGACCTGAACGACATAGTCCACATCGTTGCCCGCGCTGACATTGGGGCCGAAACCGGGCAGGCCCATATCGCCGCTGGCGAGGCTGAGCGCGAGTTGCTGCAGGTGATAGTCGAACACCGCGTCGGCCTCGTTCATGGCGTTGCGGAACACGGCCACCGCCTGCACGAGGGCCGCCAGGGTGACGGCCACTGAGAGCAGCAGCAGAAGGCGGGCACGCAGGGATTTCAAACGCCGCCCCCATCGCCGCCACCATCTCCGCCATCTCCGCCATCTCCGCCATCGTCAACGCTATCGGCTTCTGGCGTGTGGCTGCCGTCACCGCCGCCATCACGGCTCGGGCTTGCAGGCGCGGGCTCCTTGGCGATCATGTAGCCCATGCCGCGGATGTTGCGGATGAGGTCGGGCCCCAGCTTTTTGCGCAGGCTGTGAACGTACACCTCCACCGCGTTGCTCGAAATCTCGTCCTTCCAGCTATAGAGTTTTTCTTCGAGCTGGGCGCGCGACAAAATCATGCCGGGGCGGGCGATCAGCGCTTCGAGCACGGCCCACTCGCGCTGCGACAGCGCCACCGGCTCGCCGTCGAGCAGGGCTTCGTGCGTGGCCGGGTTCAGGCTGATGCGGCCGTAGCTGAACACCGGCTCGGCCCGCCCCGCCGCCCGGCGCAGCAGCGCGCGGATGCGGGCCGAGAGTTCGTCGAGGTCGTAGGGTTTGAGCACATAGTCGTCGGCCCCGGCGTCGAGCCCGGCGATGCGCGCCGAGACGGCGTCGCGCGCGGTGGCGATGAGCACCGGGGTGGTTTCGCGCCGGGTGCGCAGCGCCTTGAGTACGGCGATGCCGTCCATCTTGGGCAGGCCCAGATCGAGCAGCACCAGGTCGTACTGCTCGGTGCGCAGCGCCGAGTCGGCCACGGCGCCGTCGCGCACCCAGTCCACCGCGTAGCCCTCGCCGCGCAAGGCGTCGAGCACGCTTTCGCCGATCATCACATCATCTTCAACCAGGAGCAGGCGCATGGGGCGGGATTGCAAATGGATACAGACCGGACTTTAGCGGCAGGCGCTTAGACTGCGCTTAACGCCCGGCACAGGGCCACTCACCACAAATTCCGCATGCAACTCCCTTCTGATCCAACAAGCAGCCGCTTGCCCCGCACCGTGTGGATGCTGGGTTTGGTCAGCCTGTTCATGGACATGTCGTCCGAACTCATCCACGCCCTGCTGCCGGTTTACATGACCACGGTGCTGGGCTTGAGCGTGCTCAGCGTCGGGGTGGTCGAGGGCATCGCCGAGGCCACGGCGTCGATGCTCAAGGTGGTGTCGGGCGTGTGGTCGGACAAGATCGGTTCGCGCAAATGGCTGGCGGTGGCGGGCTATGGCCTGTCGGCGCTGACCAAGCCGCTGTTTCCGCTGGCTTCGGGCGCGGGCGAGGTGATTGCGGCGCGCTTCATCGACCGCATCGGCAAGGGCATCCGCGGTGCGCCGCGCGACGCGCTGGTGGCCGACGCCACGCCGCCCGCGCTGCGCAATGCCGCCTACGGCCTGCGGCAAAGTCTGGATACCGTGGGCGCGGTGCTTGGGCCGCTGGCGGCCATCGGCTTGCTGGCGGTGTATGCCGACAACCTGCGGCTGGTGCTTTGGTTCGGGGTGATTCCGGCAGTCATCGCGGTGGCGATTCTGGCTTTGGGCGTGCGTGAACCGCGCCGGGTTCAAGCTGGCGTGGCGACGGCCAAGGCGGGTAAGAAGGGCATGGACTGGCGCGCAGCGCGCGAGCTGCCACCGGCGTTCTGGCAGGTCGTCAGCCTGGCCGCGCTGTTCACCGTGGCGCGGCTGACCGAGGCGTTTCTGGTGCTGCGCGGCGACCAGATCGGCGTGTCGGTGGTGTGGATCGCGCTGGTCACGCTGGTGCTGTCGCTGGCCTACGCGCTTTCGGCTTACCCGGTGGGTCTGCTGGCGGCGCGCTGGGGGCGCAAGCGGCTGTTCGGCCTGGGGCTGGCGGTGCTGGCGGCTGCCATGTTGTTGCTCGGCGGCGTGCTGCCGCTGGGAATGCCCGGGTTCTGGCTGGGGGTTGCGCTGTGGGGGCTGCACATGGGGCTCACGCAGGGATTACTCTCCGCAGCCGTGGCCGAGGCCGCGCCGCCGCAGTTGCGCGGCACCGCGTTCGGCCTGTATCACCTGACCATCGGGCTGATGCAATTGCTCGCGGCCATCGGCGCGGGCTGGCTGTGGCAGACCATCGGCGCGGCGGCCCTGTTCACCTTGGCTGCGGCATTGGCCTTGCTGTGCTTGCCTGCACTGTGGCTGTGGCTGCACGAACAACCCACGACAAAGGAAGAGACATGACGACGACCCATGCGATCCGGTTCGATCAACACGGCGGCCCCGAAGTGCTGCAGTGGCGCGAGCAAGAACTGGCCGATCCCGGCCCCGGCCAGGTGCGGGTGCGCCAGCAAGCCATCGGGCTGAATTTCATCGACGTGTATCACCGCACCGGCCTGTATCCGCAGCCGCTGCCGGGCAGTCTGGGTGGCGAGGCCGCCGGAGTGATCGAGGCGGTGGGGCCGGGGGTGGAGGGCTTTGCGGTGGGCGACCGCGTGGGCTACTGCACCGGCGCGCCCGGCGCGTATGCGCAGCGCCGGGTGGTGCCGGTGGCGCCGCTGATCAAACTGCCCGACGACATCGCTTTCGAGGTGGCTGCGGCCAGCCTGCTCAAAGGCCTGACGGCGTATTACCTGCTGCATCGCACCCGCGCGCTCAAGGCCGGGGATGTGGCGCTGTTTCACGCCGCCGCCGGCGGGGTCGGGCTGATTGCGGGGCAGATGGCACGGGCGCTGGGCGCCACGCTTATCGGCACGGCGGGCTCGGCGGCGAAATGCGCGCTGGCGCTGGAAAACGGCTACGCCCACGCCATCGACTATGTGCAGGACGATTTCGTCGCCCGGGTCAAAGACCTCACCGCAGGACGCGGCGTGCCGGTGGTGTATGACTCGATTGGCCGCGACACCTGGGAGCGTTCGCTCGCCTGCCTGCAGCCCTTCGGCCTGATGGTGAGCTTCGGCAATGCCTCGGGAGCGGTGCCGCCGATCAAGCTCACCGACCTGGCGGCAGCCGGTTCGCTCTATGTCACCCGCCCCACGCTGGGCACGCATATGGCCGATCCGGTGGTGAAGCAGCAAATGGCCGATGCGCTGTTCGCCCTGATTCGCAGCGGGCAGGTGAAGATTCACATCAACCAGCGCTACCCGCTGGCCGAGGCGGCGCAGGCGCATCGCGACCTCGAAGCCCGCAAGACCATCGGCTCGACGGTGCTGCTGCCGTAAAAGGTGCGGGTTCTCCCTGCGGCAGTGCGTCGCAGGGAGAACCGCGTACTGGCGTGCCGCAAGGGCTTCCTAAAATGGCTGCATGCCGCTGTCCTCCCGTATCCCGCGTTTGCCCCTTGCCGATCAGGGAGCGCAAGCTTCTTTGTCGGCTTCGCCACATCTGCCTGCTGTCACCCTGACCCGACTGCTCGCGGCGCGCGTGGTCATGCTGCTGGCCGAGTTGGCGGTGCTGCCCTGGGCGCATCACTTCCTCGACATCACCTGGCCGGTCTACAAAGTGCTGGGGCTGATCGGCCTTCAGGCGGCCCTCGGCGTCTTGCTGTGGTGGCAGATTCGTAGCCGCCGCGGCTTGGGCGCCTTCGGCGGTTTCGTCCACCTCCTGGCCGATGCCCTCATTCTTGCCCTGCTGGTGTATTGGAGCGGCGGCGAGGTCAACCCCATCATCTCCCTGCTGCTGATACCGCTCGTCCTGAGTGCGGTGGCTCTGCCCTGGTTCTATGTCTGGGCCATGACGGCGGTGGTCATCACGCTTTACTCGTTGGTGTCATTCTTCCCCACCCCGCTGACCGAGGCCTGCGGGGTCGCGACCGGCATGCTCGGCGAGCATCTGACGGGCATGTGGGGCAACTTTCTCATCACGGCGCTGCTGGTGGCCGCGGTGGTGGCGCGTCTGGCTTCAGCCTTGCGCGAGCGCGAAATCGAACTGGCCCGCAGCCGTGAAGTCGGTCTGCGCGACCAGCATTTGTTCGCGCTGGGCATGCAGGCTGCCGCCGCCGCGCATGAACTCGCCACGCCCGTGTCCACCCTGGCGATGACGGTGGACGATCTGCAGGCCGACTACGCGGGCGACGATGAACTCGGGCCCCAACTGCAGCGCATGCAGGCGCAGGTGGCGCAGATCCGTACCGTGCTTGGTCACATCACCGCGGCAGCCGGCGCCGCTCGCAGCCGCAGCGACCAGACCGAAACGCTGGCGCACTGGCTGGAGCAAACGCTGGAGCACTGGCACCTCATGCGACCGCAGTCGCAGGCGGGGCTCGCACTGCGCAGCGCAGGCTCGCCCCCGGTGCTGCGTGTGGATGCGGGTCTGAACGCCGCGCTGGTGAGTCTGCTCAACAACGCCGCCGACGCTAGCCCCGACGCGGTGGAAGTCGAGGCCGACTGGGACGCGACCAGTCTGCGCGTGCATGTGCTCGACCGCGGCCCCGGTCTGTCGGATGATCGGCTGGCGCGGGCAGGCTACGATTTCGTCAGTACCAAGGGCGAGACGCGCGGCCTCGGGCTGGCCTTGGCCCGCGCCGGGATCGAGCGCCTCGGTGGCACGCTCACCGTGGCACGACGCGCGGGCGGCGGGCTGAGCGCCACGCTGCAATGGCCGCGCCTCGATCCAACTTAGTGAATGGCAAACCGATGAATCTGTTGCTGGTCGAAGATGACGCCGCGCTGGCTGCCGCCACGCGCAATTCCATGGAACGGCGCGGTATTTCCGTGTGGCATGCCGATTCGGCGCCCGCCGCGCGCGCGCTCATCGGTACGGCGGCGTTCGACGCAGCGGTGCTCGATCTGCGCCTGCCCGGCGATAGCGGTCTGACGCTGATTGCGCCGCTGCGCGAGGCCTATCCCGACCTGCGCATCCTGCTGCTGACCGGCTACGCCAGCATCGCCACCGCGGTCGATGCCATCAAGCTCGGCGCGACCAACTATCTGCCCAAGCCAGCGACGGTGAGCGACATCCTCGCCGCGCTGGAACAAGACGAACCCGAGGCCGACCGGGCCGTGGCCGCCCAGCCGCTGCCGGTCGATCGGCTGGAGTGGGAGCACATCCAGAAAGTGCTGGCCGAGCACGACGGCAATATCTCCGCCACCGCCCGCGCGCTGCAGATGCACCGCCGCACCCTGCAGCGCAAGCTGCTCAAGCATCCGGTGCGCGAAGCGCCGACCGACGCAGAGCTGCGCTGACGCGGTGGGGGCATCCGGGCGAACCGCCTCACCGCTGCAGCCAGTGCAGCGCAACATCGGTATCGGCGGCGAGCCAGTGTTTCTGCGGCGTCCACCCCGCCGAGTGCGCCAGGCGCTGAAACATCGCCACCGGGTATTTGTAGGAATTTTCGGTGTGCAGAGTCTCGCCTTCTGCAAAGGTGAAGCTTTGCCCGAGCAGGCGCACGGTCTGCGGCCGGGGGCTGAGCAGATGCATCTCGATGCGGCTGTGCGCGGGGTCGAAGCGGGCCACATGCCGGAACGCCTGCGCATTGAAATCGGCGCCGAGTTCGCGGTTGATGCGGGTGAGTAGATTGCGGTTGAACGCCGCCGTTACGCCGCGGGCGTCGTCATACGCGGGAATGAGTTTGGCCTTGTCCTGCGTGCCGTCCACGCCGACGAGCAAATGCGCGCCGGGGCCGAGAAATTGCGCCGCGCCATGCAGAAAGCGCACCGCCTGCTCCGGGGTGAAGTTGCCGATGGTCGAGCCGGGAAAAAAGCCGATGCGGGGCTGTTGCCGCACGTCGGCCTCCAGCGCGGCGGGCCAGTGCAGCGGGGCGGTGAAATCGGCTTCCAGAGCGTGCACATCCAGCTGGGGAAAACGCAGTTGCAGCCCGCGCACCGACTGGCGCAGAAAGTCGCCGCTGATGTCGATGGCGGTGTAGCTCGCGGGGGCGTTCAGGGCGCCCAGCAGCAGAGGGGTTTTACGGCTGGAGCCACTGCCGAATTCGATGACGGCCGCGCCAGCGGGTAGTTGGGCAAACTCGTCGTGCAGGCTGCGCAGCAGCGCGGTTTCGCTGCGGGTGAGGTAGTACTCGTTCAGCTCGGTGATCTGCTCGAACAGCTCCGAGCCGCGGTGGTCGTAGAACCAGGTGGAAGGAATGCGTTTGGGATGTGCGCTCAGGCCTTCGAGCACTTGCGTGGCGAACTCGGGGTTGAGGCCGGGCAAGTCGGGCGGGTGCAGGACAGTGGCGGTCTGCGCAGGCATCGGCGATCCTTTCTGTACCAGAGGGTGTGAATGAATCCGGCGTGGCCGAGCAGCGCGTCCAAACGCCTCCGGTCAAGGCGCAAAGCACAGCCGTGCCCGTCGGCACGGCGCGCATTTGCAACGCCGAGCGGGGGTGTTTGGGCGCGAGGAGCGGGCATGGCGGATTCGTTCACACCCTCTCAGGCCCGCGCAAGCCGCAGACCGGTGAATTGCCAGCGCTGGTGGGGATAAAAAAAGTTGCGATAGCTCGGGCGGATATGGCCGGGCGGCGTGGCGCAGGAGCCGCCGCGCAGCACCATCTGGCCGCTCATGAATTTGCCGTTGTATTCGCCCACGGCGCCGGGCGCCGGGTGAAAGCCGGGGTAGGGTAGGTAGGCGCTGGCCGTCCATTCCCACACGCCGCCCCAGAGGGTCTGCAGACCGTCGGTGGCTAGGTCATCAGCGGGCAGGGGAAACCGCCACGGGTGATCGGCGAATTGCGCGGGCGTCGCGCTCGACAGCGGCTGGCGGCGCGAGGCGGCCTCCCACTCGAACTCGGTCGGCAAACGTGCACCGGCCCAGCGGGCGTAGGCATCGGCTTCGTAAAAACTGAGGTGAGTCACGGGCGCCTGCGGCAGCAGGGGCTGTAGGCCGTGCAGGGTCATGGTCTGGGTGTGAAAGCCATCGCCGTGCGTCTGCCAGTAGGCGGGCGCGCGAATGTTTTGCTCCTGCACCCAGCGCCAGCCGTCGGCCAGCCAGAGAGCGGGTGTGGCGTAGCCGTCGTCGGCGATGAAGTCGAGCCAGTCGGCGTTGCACACCGGGCGGTGCGCCAGGGCGTAGTCGTCCAGCCAGACGCGGTGGCGCGGGCCTTCGTTGTCGAAGGCGAAGCGTTCGTCGGCATGGCCGATGTCGGTCAGACCGCCGGAAAAACTCACCCAGCGCACCGGCGCCGGGTTCTGCGCGCCGGGCATGGGGCCGGGAGCGACTCGATACGCGGGGTACAGCGGGTTTTGCGCAAACAGATGCAGCAGATCGGTGAGCAGCAGTTCCTGATGCTGCTGCTCGTGGTGCAGCCCAAGCTCGAGCAAAGAGGCCGGGGCGGCCTCGCGCGTCAGGCGTTGCAGCGCCGCATCGACATGGGCGCGAAAGGCCAGAATCTGTTCGAGCGGCGGCCGGGTGAGCAGGCCGCGCTGCGGGCGCGGGTGGCGCGGGCCGACGGTGTCGTAATACGAGTTGAAGAGATAGCGGAAGGCCGGATCGAACACGCGGTAGCCCGGCAGATGCGGCGCGAGGATGAACTCCTCGAAAAACCAGGTGGTGTGCGCCAGATGCCATTTGGCCGGGCTGGCGTCGGGCATGGACTGCACGGTGCAATCGGCATCGCTCAGCCCCTGCACCAGCGCCACGCTGCGCGCGCGGGTGTGCAGCACCGCTTGCAAAAGATGGTCATGCGGGTGTTCATGCGAATGGTCATGCGCGTGCAGCGGCAAGGCCAGATCGAGTGTCGGCATGGCAACGCCCTCCAGGGTGAAGCTCAAGAATAGCCGCAGGGGATGAACTTCGCCGCGCAGGTCTCTGCGCAGGTCACCGCGCAGGCTGCGGCGCCGATCACAGCGGACGCTGTGGAGCGGGGCGGATCTCCTGCCGCTGCGTGCCGAGTTGCGGGCTGCCGAGCGTGACCACATCGCCGGGCTGCAGATAACGCGGGGGCTTGCGGCCCATGCCCACGCCGGGCGGCGTGCCGGTGGCGATGAAGTCGCCGGGCAGCAGGGTCATGTAGCGGCTGAGATAGGCGACGAGATAGGCCACGCCGAAAATCATGTCGCGCGTGTTGCCGGTTTGCATGCGTTCACCGTTCACGTCGAGCCAGAGGTCGATGTTCTGCGGGTCGGCGATCTCGTCGCGGCTGACCAGCCAGGGGCCGATCGGGCCGAAGGTGTCGCAGCCTTTGCCCAGATTCCACTGGCTGCCCTGTTCGAGCTGATAGGCGCGCTCGGACACGTCGTTGACCAGGCAATACCCGGCCACGTGTTTGATCGCATCGGCCTCGCGCACAAAGCGCGTCTCGCGCCCGATGACCACGCCGAGTTCGACTTCCCAATCGAGCTTGTGCGCGCCGGGCGGGCGCAGCACCGCATCGTTCGGGCCGCTGATGCAGGTCGTCCACTTGTTAAACACAATGGGCGAGGTCGGGATGGCCATGCGCGCCTCGTTGGCATGGTCGCGGTAGTTCAGGCCGATGGCGACGAACTTGCTGATGCCGACGAAGGGCACGCCCAGCCGAGGCTTGCCGCCCACCAGCGGCAGACTTTCAGCGTCGATGCCGCGCAGCGCCTGAGGTCGGCCGAAGACGTCGGCGTCGATCTCGTCGACGATGCCGCCGAGGCTGCGCAGGCGGCCCTGCGCGTCGATCAGGCCGGGCTGCTCTTGGCCGTTGCGGCCGTAGCGGACGAACTTCATGACGAGCTCCTTCAGCGGCGCTGGTATTGGGTGCTGCCGAATAACTGTTCGCGTGCGGTGGCGTCCATTTCGGCCGGGCGCACGTCGGTCAGCACTTGCACCCCGCGCTGCACCGCGGGCCGCGCGGCGATGGCGTCGAACCAGCGCTTGGCATGCGCAAACTCGGCCCAGTCTATGCCCTGATTGGCGGCGCTGCGACACCACGGAAAGACGGCGATGTCGGCGATGGTGTAGTCGTCACCGGCCAGATAAGGCTGCGACGCCAGCCGCCGGTCGAGCACGCCGTAGAGCCGGTGCGCCTCGTTGGTATAGCGGGCGATGGCGTAGTCGATTTTCTCGGGGGCGTACTGGCGGAAGTGGTGCGCCTGGCCGAGCATGGGGCCGATGCTGCCCATCTGCCACATCAGCCATTCGAGCGTGGCGATGCGCGCCCGTGGCCCTGTGCCCAGAAAGCGGCCGGTCTTCTCGGCCAGGTAAAGAAGGATGGCGCCAGACTCGAACACGCTGATGGGCTGACCATCCGGGCCGTCGCTGTCGATCAGGGCGGGAATCTTGTTGTTCGGGCTGATGGCGAGAAAGTCGGGCGCGAACTGTTCGCCGCGGCCGATGTTCACGCCATGCACCCGGTAGGGCAGGCCGAGTTCTTCGAGCAGGATGTGGATTTTGTGGCCGTTGGGGGTGGCCCAGGAGTAGAGGTCGATCATGGCGGGAGGCGCCGTCTGTGCGGCGAGGTGAACGGTGCGCCGCATTGTGCGACGTTTGCCGCCTTGCTGCAGGCGCTCGTTCAGCGCAGCAGTTCGCCCTGGGCGATCTGGGCGTGGAGCACCTCGATGGGCGGGGTGAGTTGCTGCATCAGCCGCAGTTGCGCGGACAGACCGGCCAGAGGCAGGCTGTCGTCGAGCGCATCAGCCTCGTGCGCGAGGATGCTCCATTGCACCGCATCCACCGCCAGCGGCAGGGCTAGGCTTTGCAGCATGGCGAGTTCCTGCGGGGGCAGGTGGCTGTCGTTCTGGTCCATCTGCCAGGCGCTGCGCCGCGCCAGCATGCGGGTGGTGTCCAGCCCGGTGCGGGTGCGGGCGATGCGCTGCTGCCAGACCGGGTGATGCACCGCGAGCTGTTCGCCGATGCGCCGGGTTTGCAGCCGCGCGATCAGCAGATCGAGTGCGCGCTCCGCCGCGCCCAGACACCACAGCGCATCGTGCAGGCCGACGATGCGCTGGCGGGCTTGCAAAATCTCCAGGCCCTGTCCCGGCTGGCCCAGCACATGATGGATGGGCACGCGCGCATCTTCGAAAGACACTTCGGCCAAGGCCTTCTGCGCCGTACCCCAGCCCTGCAAGTGCCGACCGAGTTGCACGCCATCGGTCTTGAGCGGCACGAGCAGCATGCTGAACTGGCGATGCAGGGCCGCCTGCGCATCGGTGCGGCACAGCACCAGCAGGCTGGCGGTGCGCGGGTCCAGCAGGCCTTGCACCCAGGTTTTTTGACCGCTCAGACGCCAGGAATTGCCGTCTTGCGTGGCCTGGCACTGCAGCGAGTCCGGGCTGTGCAGCTCGGCGTCGGGCTCGGCGGCGGCCCAGGCGCTGCGGGTCTCGGCGCGCAGCAGCGGGTCGAGCCAGGCATCTTTCAGCGCTTCGCTGCCGTAGCTGTCGAGCAACTGCATGTTTCCCGCGTCCGGCTGGGCGCTGTTGAACACCTCGGCTGCCCAGGGGATGTGGCCCATGGCTTCGATCATCGGCGCGTATTCCCAATGGCTCAACCCCTGGCTGGCGCGGGGGGAGATGGGCAGAAACAGATTCCATAGCCCCGCCAGTTGGGCCTTCTGGCGCAGGGGGGCGAGTAGCGGGCCGACGGCGTCCTGCGGCCCGGTCGCGCTCAGGCGCAGGGTGGCGTTGATGGCGCCTTCCTGCGGCAGCACCACGGTGTGCATAAAGCGGTGCAGCCGGGTTTGCAGGGTGCTGACGCGCGGCGAAGGCGCGGTTTCGACCGATCTGGGCGGCATGGGAGCGTTCACACCCTCTCAGTCGCGCGGCGGCAGGATCTGGCTGGCCAGATGAACATGCAGGGCGCTGGCGTAGCCCTGCGCATTGGGCAGGACTTTGCGCGGTCTGCCCGAAGCGCCGGGGATGGCGTCGACCAGTTGCAGCGCGGTCTGCAGCGCATCGGCGGGCCGACACAGGCGGTTGACCACGCCGAGCTGATGCAGCCGGGCAGCGCCGAGCCCCAGACCGGGCAGCGCGGCCTCGTTGCACGCGGGCCGCGGCAGCAGTTGGGCGGCCAGCCATTGCCCGCCGCCCACGTCGCTCTCGGGCAGCAGGGGGTCGATCAACTGGAACTGGGCGTTGTCGGCCGCGACGAGCAGATCGCAGGCCAGCGCCAGCGCGGCTCCGGCGCCACGCGCCTGGCCTTCGACCGCGGCGACCACCAGCGGTTCGCAATCGCGCAGGGCGAGGATGCAATCGTGCAAGGCGTCAAGTGCGCTGGTGTCGTGCAGGCCGCTGCAGAAGTGATGTTCGCTTCCGGTGAGCAACACGGCGCGGATCTCGCCATCACGTTGCGCCGTGGTGAGCGCCTCCAGCGCGGCCGAGCAGAGCGCGGCGCTCAGGGCGTTGCGGCTTTCGGGGTGGTGCAGGCGCAGCACGAGGCTGTCGCCCTGTCGTTCGGCTCGGAGTTCGGCGCTCATGCAAAGAGGGTGGGGCCAGAGGTGCAAGCATCATATTCAGCTCGCCATGCGCGGCCGGGGACTGTGGGGTGTTTCCCACAGAAAATCAGGCGATTGTTAATTTTTTCACACCCTTTTCATCCGGATTTTGTTGGCGCCAATTGGAATGAAAGCTGCGTGATACATTGCTTTCAAATTATTCGACACATTTTGATGTCGACCCTTATTTGCGCTGCAATGCCCTCAGTTTTTCGCCGTTTCGCCTCTTTTTTCACGACTTGCAATGGCCTGCTCTTGTGCTTGCGGCCCTGGATGGTTGCGGTCGGGCTCGCGGCGCAGTTCGTGACTCCAGCGCAGGCGCTGATGATCGGCGCCCCGCAAACGCGCGCCGAACTCGGCCGTACCCTGCAGATGACGATTCCGGTGCACCTCGATGCGCAGGAGTCCTTGCCGCTGTCATGCGTGCAGGCCCAGGCGCAATCGGGCGAGTTTGGCGGCGGGGTGGGGGCGCTGGCGATCACTTCCAAGCCGTCGGCTGACGGTCTGACTTTGTTACTGCGCAGCCAGCAAGCGCTGCGCGAGCCGATTCTGATCGTGCGTCTGCACCTGGCCTGCCAGTACCAACGCACTCAGGTCTATACCTTGCTGGTCGATCCGCCAGCGCCCGAATTGCCGATGGTTGCAGGCAGTGCGGTTGGCGCGGGGCAGGCGCCGTCCAGCAAGGTCGCGGCGCCAGCGCAAACGCCGGGGTCACGTCAGTCGCCGTCTGAGGCGCCAGTCGTGAAAAAGACCGCATCGAAAGCTGAACGCCCGAAGGCGCCCGTGTCAGCGCGGCAAGAGCTTGCGCGCCACGAAGGGCATGAACCCGCTAAAGCGAAGGCGCGCAGGACCGAGGTCATCAAGGCGCCGCTCGCGCCGGTTCATGCAGGCAACCGGCTCGAACTCGATGATTTCAACGCGGCCGACTTCGCTGCTGTGCCGCAACTGCGTCTGGCGACCGCGCTGCCCGCGACCGTGCCCGCCCTCAGCGCCGAGCAGCGCAGCCAGCTCAATCAACTGCGCCAGCTCATCATGGACGCGACCGCTGCCCCGGGCGAGGCCCAGCCGACCCTGCAGCAGATCAACGCTCTGCAGGACCGGGCGAACGTGCTGCAGCGGCAGTTCGAGCAAGCCTCACAGCAGTTGCAGCAGTCGCAAGCCGAATTGGGGCAGATGCGCTCGCAGCGCTATTCCGCCAGCTTGGTGTACGCCCTGGTCGCGGCGCTGATCGCGCTCGCGCTGCTGAGTTTCTGGCTGTGGCGGCGCGGTGCCGATCCGGGCCTGTCGCGCAGCCCCTTCGAGTCAGCCCCTGTGAGCCACCGGGTTGCGGCGGAACCCGAGCGGGCCGCCTTTGCGCAAGCGCCCACCGTGGCCATGACCTCGATGTCGGTGCAGGCCAGCACCATCGCGCCGGCCGTGCTGCCTTTTGGTCTGGCCCCGCTGGTGGACGGCCGACCTTTGCAGCCCGAAATCGACGCGCCCTCTCTCCAATCCGCCAAAGCGGGTCAATGGGGAGACTCCGGAATCGACTGGGATTCGCGCTTCATGCAGCCCATGAGCCAGGACAAGCAGGTGCATGTCGATGAGATGATGGACGCCGGGCATCTGGCCGAATACTTCATCGAAACCGGCGACGAAGACCGCGCCATGGCCCTGCTCGAAGAATCGCTCGACGACAGTGCCAGCGACAGCTTCGCGCTGCCCTATCTGCTGCTGTTCGATCTGTACCGCAAGCATGGGCGCAAGGCCGAATTCGAGTCGCTCTACAGCCGCTTTCAGCGTCGTTTCAACGTGGCTGTGCCGCCTTGGGAGGCGGATGCCGATGCCTTGCGGAAATCGCAGGGCCGCGATCTGATGGATTACGACCGTGCGATGAAACTCATCACCATGACCTGGGGCGAACCGCAGATCGTGAACGTGCTCGAGCGCATGTTGCTCGACGACCCGCATCAACACCGCATGGGTTTCGAGCTGGCGGCCTACCGCGATCTGCTGATGTTGTACGCAGTCGCGCGTGACCGCTTTCCTGAAGGCATGCCCGCCACCGAGGTGGAGCATGTGGAACTGGCGACTCTCTCAGAACCGCCACATCTCGATCTGGACTTCGAGTTGCCGCTGGAGCCGCAGACTTCAAAGGCTGAGCCTGCCGAACCCGACTCGTCGGAATTCAAGCTTCTTCCCCGCGAGGGCGGCGAGCAGAAAGAGGCTTGACCTTCTTCGCTTAGCCGAATCGGCTTATTTCGGATCGCTTCCGCCCAGCAGGGCGGCGATTTTGCGTCGCGGGCGGATGTTCGAGGACGTCGAGCGCACGCCGCTTCCGGGTGAAGCCGATGTGGCCTCCCAAACCGGCTGGGCATTCGGGTCGGCTTCGTAGGGTTTGTCGAACCACGGATCCTGCCGCGAGGATCGGGAGACGCGTGCAGTCACCGGCGCCGGGGCGCCGGTTTCGCTCGGCAGTGCACGAGGCGCACGCTTGATGCGATGTTCCCGCGTCTCGTCCGCATCGCGGCGCGGCCGAGACGTGCGCTCAAGCGATACGGTCTGCTTTTCAAACTGACGTTTGATCAGCTTCTCAATATCGGCCAGCGCGCGGGCGTCGCGCGCCGTTGCCAGGGTAATGGCCAGGCCGGAGGCTCCGGCGCGACCCGTGCGGCCGATGCGGTGCACATAGTCTTCGGCGCTGAAGGGCACGTCGTAATTCACCACACCGGGTAGTTCGGCAATGTCGAGTCCGCGCGCGGCCACGTCGGTGGCGACCAGTGCCTGGATCTCGCCGCGCTTGAAGGCCTCCAGCGTGGTGAGGCGTTCGGCCTGCGATTTGTCGCCGTGCATGGCTGCGGCCTTGATGCCGTCGCGCTCCAGCAAGCGGGTCAGTCGGCCGGCGCCGAGGCGGCTGTTGACGAACACGATCACCTGCGGCAGCGGGTTGTCGCGCAGCAGTTGCACCAGGGTGGCGCGCTTGTCGTCCTCTTCCACCTGATAGACGCGCTGCTCCACATTGGTCGCGGTGGCGTTGGGACGGGCCACCTCCACCAGCAGCGGGTTCTGCAGATAACTCTGAGCCAGTCGCTTGATCTCTGTGGAGAACGTGGCCGAGAACAGCAGGGTGGTGCGCTGTTTGGGCAAAAAGCCGAGGATGCGCTGCAGGTCGGGCAGGAAGCCGATGTCGAGCATGCGGTCGGCCTCGTCGAGCACCACGAATTGCACCTGGCCCAGGTTGACGGTCTTGGCTTCGAGGTGGTCGAGCAGGCGCCCGGGCGTGGCCACCAACAGATCGACCCCGGTGCGCAGCTCGGCCTTCTGCGGCGCCATGTCCATGCCGCCGAACACGCAGGCGCAGCGCAGCGGCGTGTGCTTGGCATAGGCCTTGAGATTGGTGTAGACCTGATCGGCCAGCTCGCGCGTGGGTGCCAGCATCAGCGCGCGCACCGGGTGGCGCGCCGGCGACACGCTGGTCGACGCCAGCGGCAGGAGCTGCTGCAGGATGGGCAGGGAGAACGCGGCGGTCTTGCCGGTGCCGGTCTGCGCGGCGCCCATGATGTCGCGCCCATCCAGCAACAGCGGAATGGCCTTGGCCTGGATGGGGGTGAGTTTTTCATAGCCCATATCGCTGACGGCGCGCAGAATGCGCGCGTCCAGCGCCAGGTCGGAAAAGCGTTCAGGCTGAGGAGTGTCTTCGGTCGGGGTTGTCGTGGTGTTCATCCGTGCGGTGTGTGATGGCGGCGATGGAAAATTGAGCAGCCGGACATCAGTTGAAACCGGCTCGGGCGTTGACGGCGTCAACGGGCGGGCACCCTGACCCGCGCAGAGTTCCGCCTGGGGATTTGCAGGACAAAGCCTGCCGCAGCGGATTCACTCTCTTCCATTCTAGGCGAGCAAGACGGTCGTGGTTGCGAGGCACCGATGCGGTGGAAAATAGCGCTCAGCGTTTTGCAAATTCAGATTCCGTCCCCACTTCATCACCAGATTCATTTTCCGCACAGGAACGCACGATGGACTACAAGGATTACTACAAGGTCATGGGCGTGGAGCGCAGCGCGACGCAAGACGAAATCAAGCGCGCCTACCGCAAGCTCGCCCGCAAATACCACCCGGACGTCAACAAGGAAGCCGGTTCCGAGGCCAAGTTCAAGGAATTGGGCGAGGCCTACGAGGTGCTCAAAGACCCGGAAAAGCGCGCGGCCTACGATCAGCTCGGCAGTAACTGGCGCGCCGGTCAAGACTTTCAGCCGCCGCCGGACTGGGGCGCGGGCTTCGAGCAGCGCGGCGGTATGCCGGGCGATGAGGCCGATTTCAGCGACTTTTTCGAGGCCCTGTTTGCGCGCAGCGCTGGCGGCGCGCGGCGCGCGGGGGCGGGCCAGGGCGGGCCGGGAGCCCAGGGCATGCACCTGCGCGGGCAGGATCACCATGCGCAAATCCTCATCGATCTGGAAGACGCCTACCGGGGCGCGACCCGAACGCTCAATCTTCGCATGCCCGAAGTCGATGCGCAGGGCCATGTGGTGACGCGCGAGCGCACTCTGCGGGTGCAGATTCCCAAAGGGGTGCGCGCCGGTCAGCACATCCGTCTGGCGGGGCAGGGCGCGCCGGGTCTGGGTGAGGGTGGCGCGGGCGATCTTTATCTGGAAATCGGCTTCAACCCCCACGGGCTCTACCGCGTGGAAGGGCGCGACGTGTTCATCGACCTGCCGCTGGCGCCGTGGGAAGCAGCGCTGGGCGCTGAAGTCAATGTGCCCACGCCTGACGGCAAAGTCGCGCTCAAAATTCCCCCGGCCACCGGCAGCGGGCGTCGCTTGCGGCTCAAGGGCCGCGGCATCCCCGGGGCTACGCCGGGCGATCTGTATGTGGTCGCGCAAGTGGCGCTGCCCCCGGCGGATACCGAGGCCGCACGCTCGGCTTACCGTCGTCTGCAGGAAGATTTCTCCTCGTTCAACCCGCGCGCCGCGCTGTACCAAGGAGCCCAATCATGAGCGCCCCCTCGAATGCGAATGCCGCGCCCTTGGTCGGTGTGGTGCTGGAAGAGCAGATCGACATCACGGTCGACCAGGTCTGTGCCCTTTGCCGGGTGGAGCGTACGCAGATCGTGCATCTGGTCGAAGAGGGCGTGATCGACCCGATGCAGCCCGCTAGCGCCGTGGCGCAATGGCGCTTCAGTGGCGAGGCGCTGGCGCGGGCTCGCCGCGCGGTGCGGCTGCAGCGCGAGCTGGAACTCAATCCCGCCGCCGCTGCCCTGGTGCTCGATTTGCTCGACGAAATCGCTGCCTTGCGCGAGGCGCTGCGCCGCTGATGGCGCGGCAAGCTCGCTTTTGCCGCCCCGGACGGGCGCATCTGGTGCGATTGCAGGCCGCGCCCGGCGCTTCGCCTCTGGCGACGTCGGCCCAGCGCGATCAGTTTGTGTTGTGGATGGCGCAGGGGCTGGGTCTGGCTTCGGTGCGTCTGCATGGCTATGCCGTGTTGCCCGAAGCGGTGCTGTTGCTGCTCACGCCACAGAGCGCAGCCGACCTTTCGCGCTATGTCCAGGGTCTGGCGCGGCGTGCGAGTCGCGCGCGGGCCACGGCGTCGGCGGAGTCGGCCGGGGCGTCGCCGCCCATTCAGCGCGCACCGGCCTGGGCCGGACGGTTTCAGAGCACGCTGGTTCAACCCGGCGATTGGGAGCTGGCCGCGATGGTGTGGATCGACCGCGCGGCAGACCGCGCCGACTTAGCCGGTGCCTCCGCCTGGACCTGGAGCAGTCTGGCGGCGCATTGCGGCGAAGTGCCCTCAGGTGGTGCACGACCTCCGCTGCTTTCGGCGCCAGACGCTTACTGGCAACTGGGCAACACGCCTTTTGCCCGCGAGGCGGCCTACCGCGAGCGCTTGGCGCACGGCGTCGCTCCGCCGCAATGCCAGTCGCTGGAGGCCGCGTTGCGCAGCGGCCTCGCTGCGGGCGATGCGGCGTTCCTGACGGAGTTGGAGTCTGAGAGTGGGCGACGGCTGGCTCCTGCCCGTCGGGGGCGCCCGCGCATGAAAGTTGCTCGTGATTAGCCCGCCTCAGTGAGAATAATCTGTCCCTTTTTATTTTTGTCGATTTCAAGTTCTCCTATTTAATAGGGACAGAATAGTGAATTTTTGTTGCATCGCGTGCTGCGATGCAGTAAATTCGCAGACTCTTGTTGACTCACTGCGGAGCCTGCCATGTCCACGCCCCTAAATTCCGCCCCTGGCGCCGAAATCGCCGCCCTGTCCCGCGACGGGCTTTATTGCCCGCAAAACGAGCACGACGCCTGCGGCGTGGGTTTCGTGGCGCACATCAAAGGGGTGAAGTCGCACGACATCGTGCAAAACGGTCTGCTCATTCTCAAGAACCTCGACCATCGCGGCGCGGTGGGGGCCGACAAGCTCATGGGCGACGGCGCGGGCATCCTGATCCAGCTTCCAGACGCTTTTTTCCGCGAAGAAATGGCGGCGCAGGGCGTGGAACTGCCGCCGCCGGGCGAGTATGGCGTGGGCATGATCTTCCTGCCGCGCGAGCAGGCTTCGCGGCTGGCCTGCGAGCAGGAAATCGAGCGCGCCATCCGCGCCGAAGGCCAGGTACTGCTCGGTTGGCGTGATGTGGCCGTCGATGCCGAAATGCCGATGTCGCCCACCGTGCGGGCCAAGGAGCCGGTGATCCGCCAGGTGTTCATCGGCCGCGGCCCCGACGTGATGGTGACCGACGCGCTGGAGCGCAAGCTGTTCGTCATCCGCAAGACCGCCAGCCATGCCATCCAGAAGCTCGATCTGCGTCACGGCAAAGAGTATTTCGTGCCGTCGATGTCGGCGCGCACCATTGTGTACAAGGGCCTGCTGCTGGCCGATCAGGTGGGCGAGTATTACAAAGACCTCAAAGACCCGCGCGTGGTGTCGGCGCTGGCGCTGGTGCACCAGCGGTTTTCCACCAACACCTTCCCCGAGTGGCCGCTGGCGCACCCCTACCGGCTGGTGGCGCACAACGGCGAGATCAACACCGTCAAGGGCAACTACAACTGGATGCGCGCGCGCGAAGGCGCCGTGTCTTCGCCGGTGCTCGGCGCCGATCTGCAAAAGCTCTGGCCGCTGATCTACCCCGGCCAGAGCGATACCGCCAGCTTCGACAACTGCCTTGAGCTGCTGCTGATGGCGGGCTACCCGCTGTCGCACGCCATGATGATGATGATTCCCGAGGCGTGGGAGCAGCACACCCTGATGGACCCGCGCCGCCGCGCCTTCTACGAGTATCACGCCGCGATGATGGAGCCGTGGGACGGTCCGGCCGCGATCGCCTTTACCGATGGCCGCCAGATCGGCGCCACGCTCGACCGCAACGGCCTGCGCCCGGCGCGTTACATCGTGACCGACGACGATCTGGTCATTATGGCGTCCGAGTCGGGCGTGCTGCCCATATCCGAGAGCCATATCGTCAAGAAGTGGCGTCTGCAGCCGGGCAAGATGTTCCTCATCGACATGGAGGCCGGCCGCATCATCGACGACAAGGAAATCAAGAGCCAGCTCGCCAGTGCGCGTCCCTACGGTCAGTGGATCGAAAACCTGCGCATCCGCATTGACGACCTCGATCATCTGGGCCACCCCGAGCCCTCGCCCATCCCCCTGCTCGACCGCCAGCAGGCCTTCGGCTACACCCAGGAAGACCTCAAGTTCCTGATGGCGCCGATGGCCGAAAAGGGCGACGAGGCGGTGGGTTCGATGGGCAACGACGCCGCGCTGGCGGTGCTGTCCAACCGCGCCAAGCCGCTTTACAACTACTTCAAGCAGCTTTTCGCGCAGGTGACCAATCCGCCGATCGACTCGATCCGCGAGAACATGGTGATGTCGCTGGTGTCCTTCATCGGCCCGCGGCCCAATCTGCTCGACATCAATCAGGTCAATCCGCCCATGCGGCTGGAAGTCAGCCAGCCCGTGCTCGACTACGACGACATGGCGCGGCTGCGCTCCATCGCCCAGCACACCGGCGGCAAGTTCCGCAGTTTCGAGCTCGACATCTGCTATCCGGTGGCCTGGGGGCATGAAGGCATCGAGGCGCGCATTGCGTCCATCTGCGCCGAAGCGGTGGATGCGCTCAAGAGCGGTCACAACATTCTCATCATCACCGACCGCCATATGAGCGCGCAGCAGGTGGCCATTCCCGCGCTGCTTGCCTTGAGCGCGGTGCATCAGCACCTCACCGCCCACGGCCTGCGCACCCAGACCGGGCTGGTGGTGGAAACCGGCAGCGCGCGCGAAACGCATCATTTCGCCGTGCTCGCGGGCTATGGCGCCGAAGCGGTGCACCCGTATCTGGCGCTCGACACCATTGCGGCAATGGCCAAAGACCTGCCGGGCGATCTCAGCGCCGAGAAGGCCATCACCAACTACGTCAAGGCCATCGGCAAGGGCCTGCAGAAGGTGATGTCCAAAATGGGCATTTCCACCTATATGAGCTACTGCGGCGCGCAGATCTTCGAGGCCGTGGGCCTGTCGCGCGCGCTGGTGGACAAATACTTCACCGGCACTTCCACGCAGGTGGAGGGCATCGGCGTGTTCGAGGTGGGCGAAGAAGCGCTGCGCATGCACCGCGAAGCCTTCGGCGATTCGCCCGTGCTCGCCAATATGCTCGATGCTGGCGGCGACTACGCCTGGCGCACCCGCGGCGAAGAACATATGTGGACGCCCGACGCCATCGCCAAGCTGCAGCATTCCACCCGCGCCGGCAACTACAACACCTACAAGGAATACGCGCAGATCATCAACGACCAGTCGCGCCGCATGCTCACCCTGCGCGGCCTGTTCGAGTTCAAGATCGACCCCAGCAAGGCCATTGCCATCGATGAGGTGGAACCGGCCGCAGAGATCGTCAAGCGCTTTGCCACCGGCGCCATGTCGCTGGGCTCCATTTCCACGGAAGCGCACTCGACCCTGGCGGTGGCGATGAACCGCATCGGCGGCAAGAGCAATACCGGCGAGGGCGGCGAAGACCCGCTGCGCTACCGGCCTGAAATGCGCACGGGTTCAAGCGGCATCCAGGACGGCGACACCCTCGGCAGCGTGCTCGGCGCCGAGCGCGTCGTCAGCGACATTCCGCTGAAAAAAGGCGATTCGCTGCGTTCCAAGATCAAGCAGGTCGCTTCGGGCCGCTTCGGCGTCACCGCCGAATACCTGGCCAGCGCCGACCAGATCCAGATCAAGATGGCGCAGGGCGCCAAGCCCGGCGAGGGCGGGCAGTTGCCCGGCGGCAAGGTGTCCGAGTACATCGGCATGTTGCGCTACTCGGTGCCGGGCGTGGGCCTTATTTCGCCGCCGCCGCACCACGACATTTATTCCATCGAAGACCTGGCCCAGCTCATCCACGATCTGAAAAACGCCAATTCCCGCGCGTCCATCAGCGTCAAGCTGGTGGCTGAAAGCGGCGTGGGCACGGTGGCCGCCGGGGTGGCCAAGGCCAAGGCCGATCATGTGGTCATCGCCGGGCATGACGGCGGCACGGGCGCCTCGCCGCTGTCCTCCATCAAGCATGCCGGGTCTTCGTGGGAAATCGGCCTGGCCGAAACCCAGCAGACCCTGGTGCTCAACCGCTTGCGCAGCCGCATCCGCGTGCAGGTGGACGGCCAGATCAAGACCGGCCGCGACGTGGTCATCGGCGCGCTGCTGGGCGCCGATGAATTCGGCTTCGCCACCGCGCCGCTGGTGGTCGAGGGTTGCATCATGATGCGCAAGTGCCACCTCAACACCTGCCCGGTGGGCGTGGCCACGCAAGACCCGGCGTTGCGCAAAAAGTTTTCGGGCAAGCCCGAGCATGTGGTGAATTTCTTTTTCTTCATCGCCGAGGAAGTGCGCGCCATCATGGCCCAGCTCGGCGTGCGCAAGTTCGACGATCTGGTCGGACGCACCGAGCTGCTCGACGCGCGCAAGGGCGTCGAGCACTGGAAGGCGCGCGGGCTCGATTTCAGCCGCGTGTTCCATCAGCCCGATGTGCCTGCCGACGTGCCGCGCCGTCAGACCGAAGAGCAGGATCATGGCCTCGCCAAGGCGCTCGATCATGTGCTGATTGAGCGCGCCCGCCCCGCGCTGGAGCGCGGCGAGAAGGTGCAGTTCATCCAGAACGCGCGCAACGTCAACCGCACCGTGGGCGCCATGCTTTCCGGCGAAGTCGCGCGGCGCTATGGCCATGACGGCCTGCCCGACGACACCATCCACATCCAGATGGAAGGCACGGGCGGCCAGAGCTTCGGCGCTTTCCTCGCCCGCGGCATCACGCTCTACCTCATCGGTGAAGCCAACGACTACACCGGCAAGGGGCTGTCGGGCGGCCGCGTGGTGGTGCGCCCCAGCCTCGATTTCCGTGGCGACGCGCCGAGCAACATCATCGTCGGCAACACCGTGCTCTATGGCGCCATCGAAGGCGAAGCCTTCTTCCGCGGGGTGGCGGGCGAGCGCTTCGCGGTGCGCAATTCCGGCGCGACCGCCGTGGTCGAAGGCACGGGCGACCACGGCTGCGAATACATGACTGGCGGCACGGTGCTGGTGCTGGGCGAAACCGGCCGCAACTTCGCTGCCGGCATGAGCGGCGGCGTGGCTTACGTCTACGACGTGGACGGCCAGTTCGCCAAGCGCTGCAATACCTCCATGGTGGCGCTCGACAAGGTGCTTGCGGCTGCCGAGCAGAAAGCGCAGCAGGCCGAAGCGCTATGGCACCGCGGCCAGACCGACGAAGCCCAGTTGCGCAAGCTGCTGCAAGACCATCTGCGCTGGACCGGCTCGCAGCGCGCGCGTGAACTGCTCGACACCTGGGAAGAGGCGCGCGGCCGCTTTGTCAAAGTATTCCCGCACGAGTACAAGCGGGCGCTGGGTGAAATGGCTGCCAAGCGCGAGGCGCAGGCCGCCACGGATAAAGCCAAAGCGCCCGTCGGCCACGCCAACGTGCCCGCCAAATAACTGAAGTGCATCGTTCAAGCACCACGAACAAGGATCGACCATGGGAAAAATCACCGGATTCATGGAATTCGAGCGGCAGGAAGAACAGTACGAAGCCCCCGCCGTGCGGCTCAAGCACTGGAAGGAATTCGTCCACGAACTGCCGGAAGACAAGGCCAAGACGCAGGCTGGGCGCTGCATGGACTGCGGCATTCCGTTCTGCAACAACGGTTGCCCGGTCAACAACATCATTCCCGACTTCAACGACCTCGTGTGGCAGGGCGATTGGAAGCGCGCGCTCGACGTGCTGCACTCGACCAACAACTTCCCCGAGTTCACCGGGCGCATCTGTCCCGCCCCGTGCGAGGCGGCCTGCACCCTGGGCATCAATGAAGCGCCGGTGGGCATCAAGTCCATCGAGCACGCCATCATCGACCGGGGCTGGAACGAAGGCTGGGTGACGCCGCAGCTGCCAGCGCACAAAACCGGCAAGACCGTGGCCGTGGTCGGCTCCGGCCCGGCTGGGCTGGCGGCGGCGCAGCAACTCGCCCGTGCAGGACACGCCGTCACCGTGTTCGAGAAGAACGACCGCGCCGGCGGCCTGTTGCGCTACGGCATTCCCGATTTCAAAATGGAAAAGAGCCATATCGACCGTCGCATCGCGCAGATGCAGGCCGAGGGCGTGACCTTCCGCACCGGCGTGCTGGTGGCCGAACTGCCCAAGGACGGCCCCGGCGCCACTGTGGCCAACTGGGCCAAGGAGACCCTCACTCCCGCTCAGTTGCAGGCCGACTTCGACGCCGTGCTGCTGACCGGCGGCTCCGAGTTTCCCCGCGATCTGCCGGTGCCGGGGCGCGAACTCGATGGCATTCACTTCGCCATGGAGTTTCTGCCGCTGCAGAACAAGGTCAACGCCGGAGATAAGCTGAAAAACCAGATCACGGCCACGGGCAAGCATGTGGTGGTGATCGGCGGCGGCGATACCGGCTCGGACTGCGTGGGCACCAGCAACCGCCACGGCGCGGCCAGCGTCACCCAGTTCGAGGTCATGCCGCAGCCGCCTGAGGCAGAGAACAAGCCGCTGGTCTGGCCGTACTGGCCGATCAAACTGCGCACCTCCAGCAGCCACGAAGAAGGCTGCTCGCGCGACTGGGCGGTGGCCACCAAAGAGTTCATCCCCGGAACCGGCAAGGACAAGAACAAGGTCAAGCAGATCAAGGCCTGCCGCGTCGATTGGAAAGACGGCCGCATGCAGGAAGTGCCCGGCAGCGAGTTCACCCTGCCTGCCGATCTGGTGCTGCTGGCCATGGGCTTCGTGCATCCGGTGGGCAGTGTGCTCGACGCCTTCGGCATCGACAAGGACGCACGCGGCAATGCCAAGGCGGGCACCGAAGACGAAACCGGCTACGCCACCAATGTGCCCAAGGTGTTCGCCGCGGGTGATATGCGTCGTGGTCAGAGCCTGGTGGTGTGGGCGATCCGCGAAGGCCGCCAGGCCGCGCGCGAGATCGACCGGTTTTTGATGGGCAGCACCGTGTTGCCGCGATGATGCAGCGACCGACCCTTACGGATCGTTCGTTTTCTGATCTATATATATAGGGTCGGTGCAGCAGGGTTTCTCGGACAATGCCGGGATGATGCGCGAAGCCGATGACGATCACGGCCTGCCCCAGTTTCCGGGGCGGGATCCGCAAGACATGCTGGAGGCCACGCTGGCCAGCCGCCCTGATGGCGACCTCTGGGTGTTCGGCTACGGTTCGCTGATCTGGAACCCGGAAGTCGTGCATGACGAAGTGCGTCCGGCGCGGGTGTGGGGTTGGCGGCGCACGCTGCGCATGTGGTCGCGCATCAACCGGGGCACGGAAGAAGCGCCCGGCCTGGTGTTCGCGCTGATGTCCGGCGGTTCCTGCAGCGGCATTGCCCTGCGCGTGCCCCAAAGTCGGGCCGAGCGCGAACTGCGCCAGTTGTGGAAGCGCGAAATGCCTCGCGCCGTCTATGACCCGCGCTGGATTGCCTGCCGCACTCCGCAGGGCGTGGTGCAGGCGCTGGCCTTCACCCTGCGGCCCAGCAGCCCGAGCTATACCGGTGAACTAGACGACGCGCAGTTGCTCGACATTCTGCGCACCTGCCGTGGCCGCTACGGCACCACTTTCGATTACGTCGCGCGCACTGCGCAGGCGCTGCGCGACATCGGCATTCGCGATGCCGAGTTGGAGCGCATCATGGAACTGGCCGCGCAGCACCGACTCGACGCGAAGAGTGCTTGACGCGGCGAGTCCGGGCCGCGACCTTCGATAGCATGTGGCATTCCCGCTTCGCGCCCCAAAGTCTTCAGTGGCTGCAAGGCTTCTTTCACCATTCACCAGGACACCCCATTGGTCAAGCCAAATTACTCCTACGAAAAGCGTCAGAAAGAACTCGCCAAAGAGCGCAAAAAGCAGGAAAAACTGCAGCGCAAGGCCAATAAACCCGACAGTGCCGATGCGCCGGGCGAAGATCAAGGTAGCGCTGCGCCGCCGAACTCCGTTCCCTCCGGCAACGCCAAGCCAAACTCCGAGAGCTAACCACAGCGCACAGCGGGGCGGCGGGCGCAGGCTCTATGCTGAGCGCCCTTCTCCACCGGCCCCGCCCATGACCTCCCCCGAACATTTCATTCCCGGCAAGGACGCTTCGCTCGAACAGTCCATCGCCACGCTGCGCGGCAAGCTGAGCGCGCTGGGCTTTCACCTCGAAGAGCGCTCCTGGCTCAACCCGGTGGAAGGCGTATGGTCGGTGCATGTGCGCGATCACGACTGCGCGCTGCTGTTCTCCAACGGCAAGGGCGCCTCCGAGCTGGCGGCGCGGGCCAGCGCGCTGGGCGAGTTTGTCGAGCGCTTGTCCACCCATTATTTCTGGACGCATTTCTACCTGGGCGAGGCAATAGCCCACCGTGCGCATGTGCATGCGCCGGGTGAGCGCTGGTTCCCGCTGAACGGCGACGCCTGGCCCGAGGGGCTGCTCAACCCCGAGCTGCGCGCCTTCTACAACCCGCACGAAGCGGTGCCTGCCGCGCAGCTCGTCGACCTCAACTCTGGCAACGAGGCGCGCGGCATTTGCGCGCTGCCCTATCAGCGCCTGTCCGACGGCGCGACCGCCTACTTTCCGGTCAACCTCATCGGCAATCTGTATGTGAGCAACGGCATGTCGGCTGGCAACACGCTGATGGAAGCGCGCACCCAGGCGTTGTCAGAGATTTTCGAGCGTCATGTGAAGTTCCGCATCATCCGCGAAGCGCTATGTCTGCCGGACGTGCCCGAGGACGTGATCGCGCGCTACCCGCACATTGCCGCCGGCATCCGCGGCCTGCGCGAGGCGGGCTTCGGCATCGTGGTGAAAGACGCTTCGCTCGGCGGGCGCTACCCGGTGATGAACGTCACCCTGCTGCACCCCGGCGATCAGGGCTGCTTCGCCAGCTTTGGCGCGCACCCGCGCTTCGAGATCGCGCTGGAGCGCGCCCTCACCGAATTGCTGCAGGGCCGCGCGCTCGACGCGCTGGCCGGATTTCCCGCGGCCGGCTTCGATCGTGACGAGATCGCCGATCCGCAAAACCTGGAAATCCATTTCGTCGATTCCAGTGGCGTGCTGTCGTGGGAGTTTTTGCGCAGCACGCCCGATTTCGCTTTTGCCGACTGGAACTTCGGCGCCTCCACCGAACAGGATTACCACTGGTCGGTGGCCGCGCTGCACGCCGAGGGCCATCAGATCTATGTCGCCGACTTCACCCAGCTCGGCGTTTACGCCTGCCGCATCCTGGTGCCCGGGGTGAGCGAAATCTATCCGGTGGACGAACTCGAATACGAGAACAACAGTGTGGGCATTGCGCTGCGCGCCGACATAGCCCGCCTGCCGGAATTGTCCGGGGACGAATGCGTTGCGCTCTACGACCAAATCGTCGAACTGGAACTGGCCGACGAGCGCCCGGTGAGCGTGCTCATTGGTCTCGCCACCGACCCCGACACCGCCTGGGCCGGGCTCAAGATCGGCGAACTCAAGCTGCTGCTGGCGCTGGCCAGCGGCGACGACGACGCCATTCTCGAAGGCTGCGCCTGGATCGCCCAGTATGGCCAGCGCAGCCCGGAACGGCTCAAGGTGTTTCGCTGCATCGCCGATCTGCTCAAGCTGCAGGACGCCTCAGAGGGTGTGAATGAATCCGGCGTGGCCGAGCAGCGTGCCCAAAGGGCTCCAATCAAGGCGCAAAGCACAGCCGTGCCCGTCGGCACGGCGCGCATTTGCAACGCCGAGTGGGACGATTTGGGTGCGACGAGCGGGCATGGCGGATTTGTTCACACCCTCTCACCCTACGCCCCTGCGCTGCGCCTGCTCTTCGGCAGCTATACGCTCGACCTTGCCCTTGCGCTGCTCAATCAGGAACAACGCTTCTGGGGCCTGGGCGCCCTGGGCCCCAACTTCGAAGCCAGCATCAACCACAGCGCCTTGCTGGCCGCGTATCGCAAAGTGAGTGGCTGATCAGGATGACTTCCTGAGTTGCGAAAGGCGATGCCATGGTCCGATCACGTTTTTGTTCTCGACTTCTTTGCCTCGGCGGTGCCGCCTTTTGTCTGGGCGCTCTACCCGTTCAGGCCCAGCAGCAGGCGGCTTCGGCCGCGGTGCAGACCGGGGTTGCGCCCGACATCCGGGCCGCGGCGCAGTTGCTCGCGCAGTTGCACAAGACCACGCGCATTCGTGAAGGGCAGGGCCCGCGCGTGCTCACCGTGTTTTTCGACCTCAATTGCCCCTATTGCCGACAGCTTTACAGCGCGCTGCGCCCCTACGTTGGCAAAGACGGTTTGCAGGTCGATTGGGTGCCCGTGGCCATTCTTGCGCCGAGCAGCGCGGCCAAGGCGGCCGCCATCCTGCAGGCCAAAGACCGGCTGCAGGCGTTTCGCGCGACCGAAGAACATGGGCTCGACCCCAACCGCCCTGCACCGGCGCTTCCGGGCGCGGGGCAAATCACGGCAGCCACCGGCCGCATCCTCGCGGCCAATGTCGGCGTGCTCAAACAGGCCGGGGTGTATGAAAGCGTGCCGCTGGCGGTCTATCGCGACCGCAACGGACTAGCACAACTCGCGATGGGCGCCCCGCGCGATCAGGCTGCCCTGCGGGCGTGGCTGCAGTCGATCGGGCCCTGAGGTTGCTCGTCCCCCTCGGGGGGCCTGACGCGAACGCGGCAGGTCTGGGGGCGCTCTCAAGCGCCATTCCTGGCTTCGCTTTGGCGAGTCTTAAGGCTCCGCACTTTTCTGGACGCTGCCGATCCAACACCCATCGCCCATGATTGAGCGTGAAGCAAAACCCGCGGCGCCAGCAGGGCGAACGCGGGTTAGCAGGAGCCGGACATGGAATCTGCGCGCAGTGAGAATGGCCAGGGGCCGCCGAACAGCGCCGGGGCACACGCGGCAACGGTGGAGCTCGAACCGACGCAAACGCTGCCGCGCGACGGCTGGCTCGACAGCGGCTACCGGGCCTACCGCGTCGAGGGCGAGACCTACATCACCAGCCGGGTGAAAAACCTCATCATTCGCGGCGGGCGCAATATTTATCCGCGCCAAGTCGAACTCGCCGTGAGCGAACTGGCCGGGGTGCACAAAGACTGTGTGGTGATGTTCGGCGCGCCCGACCAGGGGGTGCTGGCCCCGCTGCACACCGTGCGCCAGACCTCCAGCGGCAAGCTGCGCCGCGACCCCGGCCTGCTCGGCTTTCACCTCGGCCCGTTCGAGGCGGCGGTGCGGGCCGACATGCCGGTGGTTCCGGTGATTTTGCGCGGCACCCGCGCGCCGCGGCTGGCCTCGATGTTCCCTCACCACGCTCCCCACCCATGACCCACCTATGAACGACACTCTGAATCCCACCGATCCCGGCGCGGACGACGCCAATCAGATTGATCTGCAAGCCGCCTGGATCCGCCGCTCCAGCGCCGACATCCAGGCCTTTGTCGAGGGTCTGGCTGCGCGCCTCGAAGGCGATCTGCCGGGCCAGGTGGATGTGGTGCGCAAGCGCGACGGCCTGTTCGCCAAGACCAGCCATGTGCAGAGCATCACCGTGCGCACCGAGGAGTTTCATTACCTGCTCGAACGCCATCCTTCCGGGGTGCACACCCAGCGCGCCCGGGTGGTGGGCGGGGTCATCCTCAAGCGCGACGAACTGAGTCTGGCCGGATGGATGCAGAGCCTGCTGGCAGCGCTGTTTTCGCAGTCCGGCGAACTGCAGCGCGCCAGCCAGTCGCTGCATGATTTTCTGATGCACTAGGAGCACGGCATGTCACTCTGGAACACTTTGAAGCAGCGCGCCGAGAGCGTCGCGCAGGACGCGCGCCATGCGGTGGACGGGCTCACCGCGTCCGCCCACACCCTGGCCGCACCGCGTGCACTCAGTGCCGATGAACTGGCGCGGCAGCAGGCTTGGGCCGAGGCGCTGCCCGGCAATGACCTGCCCGAATTCGTCAAGGCGCGCCTGGCCGCCACGGCGCGGCGCGAGCTGCCTTGGGTGAGTACCGCCACCCCGGCGGAAATGCTGGCGCAGCGCATTCACGGCATCGAGCCGCTCGGCATGGTCAACGGTAATTGCTGGTACCACTTCGACTACTCCTGGTCGGACGGGCACTACGACGGCTGGCATCACGCCCTCGACCGCCTGCGGCTGGAGGCCGCGCTGCTGGGCGCCAACGCAGTGGTCGACGTGACCTTGCAGGCGCATGCCGGGCAGGGGCCGAACGATGTGGATTTCGCGCTCACCGGCACCGCGGTGCGCATTCGCGGTCTGCCGCCCTCCACCGACCCGGCGGTGGCCACGGTGTCGGCGCTGCACTTCGTGCGTCTGCTCGATGATGGCGCGGTGCCCGTGGGCATTGCCATCGGCGCGCATTTCGACTGGTATCTGCCGCGTGCTTCGGCCTACGGCGCGGGGTTCGGGATGATGAGCGGCGCACCCTTCGGCGCCTCGGCGCAGACGGCGTATCAGGCCGGTGCGCTGTGGAGCAATGCTGAACTGAGCGAGCTCTCGGCCTTTCAGCAGCATGTGCGTCTGAGCGCCATTGAACATCTGCGCAGCGACGGCCAAAGGCTGAACGCCTCGGTGCTGGCGCATACCGAATACAGCGAACTCACGCGCGAAGAGGGCGATGGCGGCGAGCCGCCGCGCTTTCAGTGCCGCTATATCGCCATCGGCACCGCCGTGGCCTACGAGCCCAACCGTCCGCTGCGCTCCCGCGTCTGCCCCACATTCAGCCTGGCGGACCGTCAGCTTGAAGCTCCTCGCTCCCAACCCTAGGAAACCATCATGAACGATAGAACCGCATTGCCTCAGGCCGAAACTCCCGCAGCTTCCGCCGCCGAGCAACTCGCGCCCCACGCGGTGGAGCGACTCAAGGGCCTGCGCGCTCAGGGTAGCCACGAGGGCATCTTCACCTCCGACCTGTCGGTGAATGAATTCGTCATGGTGCGCCAGGCCGGGTTCGAGCCGCTGGGCCTGGTGGTCGGCTCCTGCGTCTACCACCTCGGCATTCAGTACGGCCAGTGGTCCACCAGCATGGAAATGGACGTGTTGTCGCAAGCCATGTATCAGGCGCGCGAACTCGCCATGAGCCGCATGGAGCAGGAGGCCATTCTGCTGCGCGCCGACGGCGTGGTCGGCCTGCGGCTGGAGGTCAAGCGCATGGAATGGGACAAGGACATTCTGGAGTTCATGGCCATCGGCACCGCCATTGCCCACCGCACCGGCGACCCCGGCTTCAAAGGCGTGGGCGGCAAGCCCTTCACCTCCGACTTGTCAGGGCAGGATTTCTGGATGCTGCTCAAGTCGGGCTACCGGCCGATGGAAATGGTCATGGGCTCGTGCGTCTATCACGTCGCCCACCAGGGTGCGCTGCGCTCGCTCGGCAATCTGGGCAACAACGTGGAGCTGGCGCAGTTCACCCAGGCCATGTACGACGCCCGCGAACTGGCGATGGAGCGCATGCAGCACGAAGCCGCCGCCGCGCAGGCCGACGGCATCACCGGCGTGCAGTTGCACGAAGGCTCGCACAACTGGCAGCCGCATGTCATCGAGTTCTTCGCCGTGGGTACCGCGGTGAAGGCGATGGAGCAGGCCGACGCGCTGGTGGATGCGCTCAACCCGCAACTCGTCATTCCAGTGAACGACTGAACCATCTCTGACCTGAAGGAGAACTCTCATGACCCTGTTCAAACACGCCGCCGAAATTCTCGAAGCCCGCGTCAACACCTTTCTCAACCACGCCGACGACCCGGCGCAGACGCTGGATCTGTCTTACGAAAAAATGATCACCACGCTGCAGGACACCAAGCGGCACCTGGCCGATGTGATCACCGAACGCATCTCGCTGGAGAACCAGATGACCGCTGCCAAGCACGATGCCGACAAGGCCGAAGCCGACGCCCGCATGGCGCTGCAGGCGCAGCGCGAAGACCTGGCGCGTGCCGCTCTGGGCGAAAAGCAGGCCGCGCAGCAAAAGATCGATTCGCTGCATCAGGCGCACGACAGCGTGGCCGCGCAGGCCGAGAAGCTCACCGCCTACGAGAGCAAGCTGCAGGACCGCATCGAACAGTTCCGCACGCAGAAAGAGGTGATGAAAACCCAGATGGCGGCCGCCAGCGCCGAGGTCGGCGTGTCCGAGTCGCTTACCGGTCTGGGCGCGGGACTGGCCGATGCCGGTGACGCCATGCGCCGCGCGCAGGACAAGACGTCCCAGATGCAGGCCAAGGCCGAAGCCCTGGAAGGCATGACCGAGGCCGGCATCCTCAGCGATCCGCTGGACCAGCGCGACAGCACTGAGAAAGCGCTCGATAAGCTGCGCACCTCCACCGGGGTGGACACCGATCTGGCCCGGCTCAAAGCGGAGATGGCGTCGGCCAAGTAAGCGTTGGAGCTCGGCCTCAGGTCTTCTGCGCGCGCGCTGTGTTTGCGGCATACTGCGCCGACAAACATCCCACAAGACGAGGAGACTGCCCATGACTCTCAACCGCCGTGCTGCGTTGCGCACCGCCTTTGCCGCCGTCGTCGCGGCCAGCGTCATGGGTCTGGCGCCTTTTGCCAGCGCCCAGCAGACCCAGAACCCCGACGCCGTCAAAGTGCTCGGCGAGATGGGCAAGGCCACGATCATCACCGAAGGCCGTGGGCCGCGAGTGATCTACATCTTTTTCGACGCCAACTGCCCCTACTGCCACGAGCTCTACACCAACCTGCGCCCGAAAGTGGGCAAGGACGGACTGGAGATTCGCTGGGTGCCCGTGGCCGTGCTCACCCCCACCAGCGTGACCAAAGGCGCCGCCATTCTTCAGGCGCCAGACCGTCTCAAAGCGTTTCACGAAAACGAGAACACCTACGGCAAAGGGCCGACAGGGCAGGGCGGCGGCATCGCCCCGGCCAGCAAAGTACTGCCCGCCACAAGCGCCATCCTCAACGCCAACAACGCCTTGCTCGAAGCCACCAAATCGCCGGGCGTGCCGACCATGCTTTACCGCGACAAACAGGGCGGCGCCATGCTCGTCGTCGGCCCGCCTGATGCGCAGCAGCTCAAGGACATCCTCGCGAGCGTGAAGTAGCTCAGGACCGCGCGTCAACTGGCGCTGCGCAGCACGGTTGCGATGGCATCTTCCGGCAGCAGGCCGACGATCAGGTGGGCGCGGCCGTTGGCGGTGCGATAGAGCATGACCGGAAAGGTGTGCAAATTGGCCTGACGCATGAGCGCGGCGTTGGTCTGAAGCTGGTGCAGCACCCGGCCGCTGGGGTGGGCCAGGGGGCGGATGCCGCCGGCCGGGCTGTCGCCGAAGTTCCAGTCGTCCTCGTTTTTGTGGAAGGCTTTGAGCGGATCGGGCGCGGCGAGAATGGCCGCGGCCTTGCCCGGGCTGCTGGCTTCGAGTTGTCCCACCGGAATCCACCGCAACTGCAATCCGCCTTTGCCGACTTCGGCCCGTGTGGCCAGGTAGAGCTTGTGCGAAAACGGGCAATTCGGATCGAAAAAGATGTAAACGATGCGCGGCCCGGCGCCCTCCTGTATCCAATACGCCGAGCCGATCTCCTTGAGCAGCTTGGCCGCCTGCGCCGCCTCGGGGTCGGCCGACCATTCCGCGCTGGAATTCACCGCCTCAGCCGCGGGGGACTGCCAAAACAGCGGCAGGGTCGCGGCAGGCCACGCTAAGGCCAGCCGCAACAGACGCCGCCTTGACGTCGAGGACTGCTGCGCGCAAGGCGCATGAGGAACGACGGCGCTCTTTTCAGACACGGCGGCCTCCTTGGGGTGGCGGCTTCAAAGTCACGGCTTCACATTAAGCAGCGTCACGCCGCCTGTAAAGCACAGTTACCCTGAGTCGCGCCCCAGCAAGTCCGCCCTCATTCCGGGATGAACACCTTGCCGTCCCCGATGGCCTTGAGGGTGAGCACCACGAGCAGGGCGATGAGCGCGGAGGTCAGCGCCAGCAGCGCCCCGCCCAAGCCCATGAGAAAGCCGCTGCCAATCTTGCTGCCCATGGTCAGCGAAGCGATGGTGATGGCGGCCAGCGGGAATGAATAGGCCCACCACGACATGAAGAAAGGCACCTTGCGGAACTGCGGAATTTGATAGAACAGCAGCAGGGTGGTGAACAGCGCCACATAGAACAGCACGCGGGCGAAGTTGTCGATCACGCCGCCGTCCAGCGCCAGATACGACAGGAAGCCGACTGCCGGAGGTGCGATGAGGATGAACAGCGTGGGCAGCAGCTTGGCGGGCACCGGCGGGTGGAAGAAAAAGCGGTTCATCATCACTGTGAGCAGCACGATCCAGAACACCAGCCCGACGCTGAAAAAGAACCAAGAGATTTCGGGCGAGCCGTGCGTCATGCCGGCAATGGGCACCAGTATGTTGCCCACCACCGGAATGAACCAGGCCGGGGTGGAGTGCTGGATTTGGTAGTGCGTGTGGTGAATCCACGACGACATGATGACCACGGTGAACACCAGATGCAGCGTAATGCCGCCCCACCACATGGCCTGCGACCAGACGGGCTGCACATGCAAAAAGGCGATGGACAGCAGCAGCGCGCTGATGGAGATGGCCGGGAAGAAGCTGATGCGCACCGGGTGGTTGAATTCGGCCCTGAGTTCGCCGGGGTAGCGCAGGGCCTTGGCGCCATAGCCCAGCAGCAGCAAGACAAACAGCGCCAGCGCGACATAGCTCAGGCCGATGCCCACGCCGTGCGGCATGGCGAGCACCTGCGCCGACTTGTGCCAGGCGATGGCCAGGCCGGTCGTGCCCATGACGGTGGCGAACAGGGTGATGGGGAAGTGGGCCAGCCAACTGCTGGCGTGCGCCGGTTCGGCGGATTGCGGTGCGGAAGTCGTGGACATGGTGGGTAATAGTTGAGAAAAATGGTACGGAATTGTGGGCGCGCGATCGCTGATTGATATTGATCGAACGCAATATTGAAAAATTTTGATACATGATTGTGACTTCAGTCACATCCTCCGCAAGGAGCCTGCCGGGCTCCATTTCTATACTCCCTGCATGAAATCACTTTCCGATTTGCGCAAAGACTACAGCCGGGCCGAACTGGACGAGGCTCACGCCGAGGCCGATCCGCTCAAACAGTTCGAGCACTGGCTGCAGCAGGCCATGGACGCGCAGGTGCCCGAGCCCAATGCCATGACTCTGGCCACCGTGGGCGAAAACGGCCGCCCCTCCACCCGCGTGGTGCTGATCAAACACGTCGATGCGCGCGGCATTGTCTGGTACACCAACTATCACAGCCGCAAGGGCCGTGAGCTGGCCGCGCACGCCTTCGCCGCGCTGCAGTTCCACTGGGTAGAGCTCGAGCGGGTGGTGCGCATCGAAGGGCGGGTGGAGCAGGTCAGTGCCGAAGAGTCGGACGCTTATTTCGCCAGCCGGCCGCTGACCTCGCGCATCGGCGCCTGGGCCTCGCCGCAGAGCGAGCCCATCGACGGGCGCGCCGTCCTGCTCAAACGCGCCGCGGAATTCGGTCTGCGCTATGGCATCAGCCCGCCGCGTCCGCCGCACTGGGGCGGCTATCGTCTGATTCCCGATGCCTGGGAGTTCTGGCAGGGGCGGCCCTCCCGCCTGCACGACCGACTGGCGTATGCGCTACAGGCCGATGGCCGTTGGAAGCGCCAACGCCTGGCGCCTTGAATCTTGAACAGTTGCGTCAGTCGTCGAGCAGTTCCAGTGTGGCCGCGCTGTCGATGCGGCGGATGGCGACGCGCAGTTCCACATACTCGGGCAGCTCGCTCATCGGCGTCGGGTCGGCTTCGCAGGCGCAGCCCGGAATGATGCTGAAGTAGCTCAGCCCCGCCTTCACCCGCAGATCGTCGTCGCCTTCACTGCGCTGCAGCACCATCAGGCTGACGTCGTCGATCAGGGCGTGGCTGCCGCGGCGTATGCCTTGCTGCAACGGGCCGATCAGCGCCCCGGTCTGTTGCAACTCGGCCAGCAATACAGCGCCGAAATTGGGCTGGGTCCAGGCGCTATGCGCGGCGGGTAGGGTGAGCATCATGGTGGACAGTGTGCTGAGGGTGAAATTCTGCGGCATTATTGACGCTGTTGATCCATCCATACAACAGGGAGACCCACATGCCTTCGCCTCAATTCATTCATCGCCGTCATTTGTTGCGGGCTTTGGCGGCCGCCCCGTTGATGGCCGCTTGGCCCGCCGCCCGGGCGCAAAGCGCCCGGCAGGCCGAGGGCGTTCTGGCGAATATCAGCAAGGCCACGTTCATCGCCGAGGGGACGGGGCAGCGCGCGCTCTACATTTTTTTCGATCCGAACTGCCCGTTTTGCCATGAGCTGTTCAAGAAGCTGCGCGCCTTCGTGGGCAAGGACGGGGTGCAGTTCCGCTGGATTCCGCTGGGCATGCTCACCCCCAGCAGCCTGCCCAAGGCGGCGGCCATTCTGCAGTCGCCCGATCCGCTGACGGCCTTTCACAAAAACGAGAACGACTACGACTTCGCCGCCAACGGCCAACCCGGTGGCGGCATCGAGCCGGCGGAGTCCATCACCCCCAAGGTACGCGCCGAGCTGGCGGCCAATCTCGCGCTTTACAACAGCGAAAAGCTGTTTGGCGTGCCGGTGGTGATCTGGCGCAAGGCCGATGGCCGCGCCGACATGATGATCGGCGTGCCCTCGGATGCGCAGATTCAGATCATGCTCAAGCAGGCGCGCTGAACGCGCTGCTCACAGGCTGATCTGCACCCCGGCGGCGATGCCGCGCCCGGGCAGCGGCGCGAGTTGGCGCAGGGTGTCGATCGCGCTGGCGCTGTAAGCCGTCTGGTCGAGGAGGTTGCTCAGTTTGACGAACCACAGCCCGGTGCGGCCACTTGCCGTGAAGCGCTGCGTCAGGCTGGCGTTGACGCGCACAGACCCAGGAGTCGGGCCGAGCAGATCGCTGCTGGGCACGCGGTTTTGCCGTGCGGCCATTTGCGCTTCGACGCGCGCGCTCCAGTTGCCGCGGGTGTAGTTCAGCGCCGGAGTGAAGTGCAGCGGCGCGATGCGCGGCAGCGGCTGGCCGTTGGTCAGGTCGTCGGCGCGCACCCAGTCGAGCCGTGCGGCGAAATCTAGGCGCTGCCCGCCCTGCTCGAGCAGGGGTTGCAACAGGCTGGCCTCGATGCCGGATAAGCGCGCCTGCACGCCGACGTAGAGAAATTCCGGCAGCGAATCTGGCGTGTCCGGCGGCACCGGATTTCCATCGCCATCAACGGTTTGGCCCCCGCGAACCAGCCCGATGTAATTGCTGTAGCGGGTGAGAAAGGCGGTGGCTGAATAGCGCGCTCTGGCGTTTTCCACCTTCACGCCCAGCTCCACGCTGTTGCTGCGCTCCTTGCGCAGCGCGGGGTTGCCCCGCTCGTAGGCGCCGGTGGCGTCGTGCGGGCCGTTGGCGTAGAGCTCGTCGTAGCTGGGCGCGCGCTCGTTGTGCGCAAGCGTGCTGGTGAGCGCCACCTGCGGCGTGAGCGCGTATTGCGCCTGCACCGCCACGCTCATCGGCGTGAAGCGCTGCGCGCTGGCGGCGCCAAAGCGGGCGATTCCCGTGGCGCCTTCACCGTCTGAACTCACCCGCGCGCTTTCCAGCCGCGTCCCGGCCGACCAGGCCCAGCGCCCGCTGGCGCCGCTGGACAGGCCGAAGACCGCGGTATTGCGGGTGTGGGTCTGCGGCAGGAAGGCCTCGTCCCCCAGCGCGGAAAAGGCCAATCGCAGCGCCTGCAAACCCAGTTGCAAGTCGATGCCGGCCATGCGGCGGCGCAGCGACAGCCGCAGCGTGTCGCCCTGGTTGACGAACCGGGTCGCGGGCTGGCCAGAGTCGAGTTCGGTATGGCGGTAATGGGTATGGGTGTAAGCCAGGGCGAGCGCCTCGGCGCCGAGCACATGCCGCAGTTCCCCGCGCAAGCTGGTGCGTTCGGAGCGCATGTCGATTTCCACGTTGGGATCGACGATGGTGCCGTAGCGGTTGGCATCACTGCGCACCGAAAGGCCGACAAATCCCCAGCGGCCGGTCACCCCGCCGCCCAGACCGCCGCCGTAGCCGTCGGCGGCGGAGTTGCGCACCCGGCCATCGACGATCGACTCCGCCTGCGCACCGTTTGGGGCGACATAGTCGCTGGCTCGACGCTTGTAGCCGTCGGCGTGCAGGCCGAGCGCGCCGTTGCCGCCGTCGAGCGAAAACGCCGCCGATCCGCCAGGAAACGCGCTGTCGCCACGGAGCTGAGCGAGACCTTCGACGCCGCGCAAGGGCGCGGTGGGAACGGCGTCGTCGATCACGTCCACCACCCCGCCTACCGCGCCGCCGCTGTAGGGCAGGGCTTGCGGACCGCGCAACAGCTCGATGGCGCGTGCCGCCAGCGGGTTGAGCGGGGCGTTGTGGTCATAGCTCGCGGCGGAGGCGTCGAGCAGCGGCGAACCGTTGGACAGGATGTCCACCCGGTTGCCATCGAGCCCGCGCACGACGGGTCGGTCGGCGTTCGGCCCGTACCAGGTCGAGGTCAGTCCCGGCAGACCGGAAAGCGCGGCGCCGAGGGTGCTCGACTCGCCCTGGCGCAGCAGGAGCTGCGGCCCGGTCAGATCGACCGTCGGCGCGCCTGGTGCGCCAATGACAGGGGCAGCGACGACATCAATCGCAGGCAAGGAGGGGGTCTCGCCAGCGGTCTGCGCCTGCGCGGGTACGGTCTGCGCGAGCAATAGCGCTAGCGCCAGAGGCCGCAATTGCGGCAAGGGGTTGAGAGTTTTCGGCATGGAGGACAGGGCAGAAGAAACGTCTGAGAACGACTCGAGTGTTACGTTATCTTATAACTCTTAACTGCGATGTGAAGGGCCTATGTCGCGTCCATGCCTCTCAAGAAAACGCAGGGCCGCCCCAAGTTTTCTTGTCCACCTCGCGGCTTGCAAGCCGCTCGGATTCGGCTCCGCGCAGGCTGTCGCAGAGTGGATTGGAGCGTGGGCCTCATCCACCTCGCGGCTTGCAAGCCGCTCGGATTCGGCTCCGTCCAAGCTGCCGCAGGGCAGCTTGGAGCCGCGGGCCTCATCCCCTTGCGGTCTGACGTCAAGGGGGGCGGACTGGGGCGGTTTTACCCTGTCGTGTCCGGGTGTCCTTGCTGCGCGGGCCGGTGCAGGGCGCGCATGACGTCGCTTTGCGTGATCATGCCAACCAAGCGTGCGGCGTCATCGACCACCGGAATGTGATGGTGGCCGCTGCCCGCGAAGAGCGGAATCAGCTCCGACAGATGCCGTGCTGCAGACACCACCTGCACCCGCCGCGTCATGCGCGCGGCAACGGGTGTGGCCGACTCGCGCATGGCGCTGGGCGCTGCATCCGGGTCGGTGCGCAGATCGGCCGCGGTGACGATGCCGATGACCTGCCTCTGTGCGTCGATCACGGGAAGCGCCTTGATGCCATGCTCTTCCAGGCGATGCAGGGCGTCGGCCACGCTGTCATCGGGGCGGGCGGTCTGCACGTCACGCTGCATGATGTCGCTGCAGCGCACGCTGTCCAGCCGCTGTTGGTAGGCCTGCGTCTGGGCGTCTTCGAGCAGGCCACGCAGGGTGGCGCGGTCGATGTCGAGCACTTCGCCGTAGCGGGCCACCGCGGCGTCGATGGCGCTGGAGAGTTCGTCCGCATTGGGCAACACGGCGTCAGCCGCGGGCTGCGGGGCGGGGTGCGGTCTGCGCGTGGCCGCATGCCACAACAGGGCACAGAGCACGAGCAGCGCGGAGTTCAAGGCAACTGGCATGAAGGCAAAACGCCAGTCCGTGGTGTGGGTCAACACCGCCAGCAAGGCCGCCGCGCCGCCTGGCGGGTGCAGGCATCGCGCCTGAAGCATCAGCGCAATCGCTCCGCCGACGGCCATGCCGGCTGCCAGCCAAGGCGGGCCGATCCAGAGGGCGCAGGTAATTCCCGCTAGCGTGCCGAGGGTGTTGCCGCCAATCACCGACCAGGGCCGTCCCAGCGGGCTGCTGGGCAGCGCAAACACTATGACGGCGCTGGCGCCGATGGGTGCGACCAACCACGCAAGCTGCGTCCAGCCGCTTGCGCCTTCGACCCACTGGCTGATCGCGCCCACGGCGGCCACGCCCAGCACTGCGCCCAGCGAAACACGAAACCATTCGGCGATGCCTACGCGCGGGCTGCCCGCGGCCTGTACCGCGCTCATGCATCCTTACGCAGCAAGGCGGCGTATTGGCGGCGCAGCTTATCGACCTTCGGCGCAATCACCGCGGCGCAGTAGCCCTGATAGGGATGGTGCGTGAAATAGTCTTGATGTTCGGACTCGGCGGGGCTGTAGTTCGCTTCCGGCGCGATCTCGGTCATGATGGGATCGGTGAAAAGTGCTTGATCGCGCAGGCCTTGCACATAGGCGCGCACGGCGGCGAGCTGGGCTGCGTCATGGGTGTAGATGCCCGAGCGGTATTGCGTGCCGACATCGTTGCCCTGCCGGTTCAAAGTGGTGGGGTCGTGCATGGCGAAAAATACCTCGAGCACCGTGTCCAGGCTGAGCACGTCGGGGTCGAAATCCAGCCGGATCACTTCGGCATGGCCGGTCTGCCCCGTGCAGACCTCACGGTAACTGGGGCGCAGCGTCGTGCCATTGCTGTAGCCGCACTCCACGCGCAGCACACCGCGCAGCGGGCGGTAGGCGGCGTCGAGGCACCAAAAACAACCGCCAGCGAGGGTGATGCGCTGGGGCAATGCGGGCAAATTGAAGTCGGACATGGGGCGAGAGTCGTGAGTGCGGCAATTTGCCGCGGTCTGGGGATTGTCGAAGGCTGACAAAATGCACGCCTTTTCTATGGCGATTTTCGCTGACTATCCGCGGAAACGTTGTGCGGTCGTAAATATGAGGAGTTACTTGATGAAGCGTCTCAATTTGAGCCGTCGCCAGGCACTGGTGATGACTTCTGCCCTGCTGATGTGGGCCGCCTCCCCGGCCGCACTGGCGCAACGCACAGGGGATATCGAAGTGACACGGGCGCAGGCGCTGCCGTCGATTCCCGGTGCGCGCAATGGCGGCGGATTTCTGACTCTCGTCAACCATGGTAAGCAAGACGACAAGATCGTGGCCGCCGCCTCACCCGTCTGCGGCCATGTCGAGCTGCACACCATGAGCATGGAAAACAACATCATGCGTATGCGCGAGGTCGGCGACATTCCGGTGCCCGCAGGCAAGACCCTGCGCATGCAGCCGGGCAGCGGCTATCACCTGATGTTCATGGACTTGAAAGCCCCGCTGAAAGAAGGCGAGAGGGTGCCGGTGACGGTGAAATTCGCCCACGGCGGGCAGATGGAGCTGCAACTCAAGGTCGAGCCGCGCGACAAGATTGCGGGCGATGTGCCCATGCCGGGCAAGGCAATGCACGGCGGCATGCACTGAGAAGCCCGCAGACCCCTGAAATTGAGACGGGCCGCAAACCTGGAGGTATGCGGCCCGGGGTTCCGACAGTCGGGTTTGCTGCCGCCTGTCAAGCTCATGCAGGGATGCATGATGGGGGTCTAACAACAGTCCGGGTTCCACCCGATCTGTTTGCCGTAGCAGCTGCACTGCAACGACGAATCAAAGGTACGCCTCCTGCGTTGTCTGCGTCAAGATGAAACATGACTGCGGGCAAGGGGTATGGTTGAGCCTCCCGAACAGCCTCTGCGCAATACCTTGAATTCATTGCGTTTTATGTCGCAATCGGGCGTGCCAGCAGGGCGTCGATCAGGCCTTGCATGCGAGCCTGCGCCTGGGCATCCTGCACGATGGCGCGGCCCCATTCGCGCTGAGTCTCGCCCGGCCACTTGTGGGTGGCGTCCAGCCCCATTTTTCCGCCCAGGCCCGACTGCGGCGAGGCGAAGTCCAGATAGTCGATCGGCGTGTTGTCCACCAGCAGCGTGTCGCGCACCGGGTCCATGCGGGTGGTGATGGCCCAGATCACGTCGTTCCAGTCGCGGATGTTCACATCGTCGTCGGTGACGATGATGAATTTGGTGTAGAGAAACTGCCGCAGAAAGCCCCAGATGCCGAACATCACCCGCTTGGCGTGACCGGCGTAGGCCTTGCGGATGGACACCACGGCGAGCCGGTAGCTGCAGCCCTCGGGCGGCAGATAGAAGTCCACGATCTCAGGGTATTGTTTCTGCAGGATGGGCACGAACACCTCGTTGAGCGCCACGCCCAGCACGGCGGGCTCGTCCGGCGGCTTGCCGGTGTAGGTGGAGTGGTAGATCGGCTGCTCGCGATGGGTGATGCGCTCGACCTCGAATACCGGAAACCAGTCTTGTTCGTTGTAATAGCCGGTGTGATCGCCGAACGGGCCTTCGAGCGCGTGGAGATAGCCGTTTTTCTCCATCAGCGGCACGCCGGTTTCGCTCTCGCCCTTCCACCCGGCTGGTGCGGGCGGCAGATGGCCTTCGAGCACGATTTCCGCCGAGGCGGGAACCTGTAGATCGAGCCCCACGCAGCGAGCCACTTCGGTGCGCGCCCCGCGCAGCAGGCCTGCGAACTGGTATTCGCTCAAGGTGTCGGGTACGGGCGTGACCGCGCCCAGCGTGGTGGCCGGATCGGCGCCCAGCGCAACGGCCACAGGGAAGGGTTGCCCAGGATTGGCCAGGGCGAATTCCCTGAAATCGAGGGCGCCGCCCCGGTGGGCGAGCCAGCGCATGATGAGCTGGCGGCGGCCGATGCGCTGCTGGCGGTAGATGCCCAGATTTTGCCGCTTGCGGGGTTGCGGCACGTTTTGCGGGCCTCGCGTGATGACCAGTCCCCAAGTGAGCAGCGGCGCCACGTCGCCCGGCCAGCAGGTCTGCATCGGCAGGCGGTTCAGGTCGACGTCGCCGCCCTCCAGCACGACCTGCTGGCAGGCGGGGCGCGAAACGGTACTCGGGCGCATGTCCCACACCGCTTTGACCAGATGCATCAACTCGCCCGCATCTTTCAAGCCTTTCGGCGGTTCAGGCTCCTTCAGGCGGGCGAGCACTTCGCCGATGCGGCGCAGCTCGCTCACCTCTTGCGCCCCCATCCCCAGCGCCACGCGCTGCGGCGTGCCGAACAGATTGCCCAGAACCGGCATGGCGTAGCCCGTCGGCCTTTCAAACAACACCGCTGGCCCACCCCCGCGAAGCAGGGCGTCGCAGACCACCGTCATGTCGAGATGCGGCGATACGGGCTCGGCCGTGCGCCGCAGCAGGGAAAGAGTCTCCAGTTGGGAGAGGAAGTCGCGCAGATCCCGATATTTCATATAACCAATAGAAGTGAAAGATAAGACCTTGTGCGTTGACTGGGAATAACGAGGTTCCTAAAATTCGATCCGTGTTTGCCCTAAGTGCCTGAATTCAGGCGGGCAACACACTCGCCCCGAAGCACGCCTTGCCGCGAACGACACAAAGATCGAACGCTGCAATCGATGCAGGCCTTTCTCGAAGGCCGCATCTTAGGCTGCCGGGCTCCCTTGGTGAGCCTGTGCTGTCGGATCTGTGCCCTTGGGAACTGGCGCTGGCTGTCTTGCGACACCGCGGCAATTCCATTCAGACACAGGAGTGTTCCATGTTGAACGCCATGCAATCTTCCCTGCCGCGCGCACGTCGGCTGGCAGGTGGATTTTGGGAATTGACCCACCAAACTTTGATGATGGTGGGCTTGTTTGTGGTGGCCGGAGGTGCGTATCTGTACTTCCAGCCTCAAGCGATGACGACCCTGGACCGCGGCCTCACGCAGTGGGTCATGGCGCGCAAGACAGCGGCTGACGAACTTCAGGCGCTGGCGCAAAAGCCGGCCGATGCCCTGCTGCCCATGGTGCAGGCTGAGCCCGCGCCGGGCAATGGCATGCCGGTGCTCACGCCGCAACAGCGCACGGTCTCCAACTGGCTGGCGCGGCGCTACAGCATTGCGCCCAATGCCATGGCGCAGCTCGTCAGCGCCGCCTGGACGGTCGGTCGCCAGCAAAAACTCGATCCTCTGCTCATTCTGGCGGTGATGGCGGTCGAGTCTTCGTTCAATCCTTATGCAGCCAGCGGCGTGGGCGCCACCGGCCTCATGCAAGTGATGGCCAATGTGCACCGCGACAAGTTCGCTCCCTTTGGCGGGCCGCAAGCCAGTATCGATCCGCTGGCCAATATGCGCGTGGGCGCGCTGGTGCTCAAGGATGCCATCCAGCGCGGCGGTTCGGTGCGCGCGGGCTTGCGCTACTACGTCGGCGCCACGAATGACGCGAGCGAGGGCGGTTATGCCGACAAGGTGCTGGCCGAGCAGGCGCAGCTCGAACGTGTGGCCGGCGTAGCGCCCAAGCCGGTCGCAACGCCGATGACGGCCAGCACGGCGGGCCACATCGTCGCGCCGCATGCGGCGCCTGCCACGGCCAAATCGACGGTGGCCGCAGAGCCTGAGCAAAAACACGCCTCACTCACCTGACGCCACGCGACGCGTTAACATCTTCATCTGCACGACTGGCGATAGAAACCGGCGACACCCGCGGTTTCGAGGTGGGACGAACCACCGGGGAGTGCTGGACTTTAAGCCGTTCGCCTGGGCCAGCGCCATCGCTGTCAATGATCTTCATCAGCCCAGGCTTGCGCACTTCCGCATCTTGAAGGAAGCTGGCGCGGGCCGTTCAGACGGAAATTCGCCATGTTCGACCGCCGCATCACCATCGCCCAGACCGACCCCGAGCTCTGGGCCGCCATCCAGTCCGAGAACCAGCGCCAGCAAGACCACATCGAGCTGATCGCCTCGGAAAACTACACCTCGCCCGCCGTCATGCAGGCGCAGGGCTCGCAACTCACCAACAAGTACGCCGAGGGCTATCCCGGCAAGCGCTATTACGGCGGTTGCGAGTTCGTCGATATTGCCGAGCAACTGGCGATCGACCGCGTCAAGCAGCTCTTCGGGGCCGAGGCGGCCAATGTGCAGCCCAACTCAGGCTCGCAGGCCAATCAGGGCGTGTTCTTCGCCCTGCTGCAACCTGGCGACACCATCATGGGCATGAGCCTGGCCGAAGGCGGGCACCTGACCCACGGCATGCCGCTGAACATGAGCGGCAAGTGGTTCAAGGTCGTGAGCTACGGCCTGAACGCGCAGGAAGAGATCGATTACGACGCCATGGAGCGTCTGGCGCACGAGCACAAACCCAAGCTGATCATCGCCGGGGCCAGCGCCTACAGCCTGCGCATCGATTTCGAGCGTTTCGCCAAGGTGGCCAAGGCCGTGGGCGCCTACTTCATGGTGGACATGGCGCATTACGCCGGGCTGATCGCCGCTGGCGTCTATCCCAACCCCGTGCCCCACGCCGACGTGGTGACCACCACCACGCACAAGAGCCTGCGCGGACCGCGCGGCGGCGTGATTCTGATGAAAGAGCAGCATGCCAAGGCCATCAACAGCGCGATCTTCCCGGGCATTCAGGGCGGCCCGCTGATGCATGTGATCGCGGGCAAGGCGGTGGCGTTCAAGGAGGCGCTCGCACCTGACTTCAAGGTCTATCAGCAGCAGGTGTTGACCAATGCCCGCGTACTGGCCGAAACGCTGACGCGGCGCGGCCTGCGCATCGTCAGCGGGCGCACCGAATCGCACGTCATGCTGGTGGATCTGCGTTCCAAGAGCATTACCGGCAAAGAAGCCGAGAAGGTGCTGGGCGAGGCGCATCTCACGGTCAACAAAAACGCCATCCCCAACGATCCCGAAAAGCCCTTTGTGACCTCGGGCATCCGCGTGGGCTCGCCAGCCATGACCACTCGCGGCTTCAAGGAGGCCGAGGCCGAGAAGACCGCCAACCTCATTGCCGATGTGCTCGACAACCCGCACGACGCGGCCACGCTGGAGCGGGTGCGCGCCGAGGTGAAGAAGCTGACCGACGCGTTCCCGGTTTATTCCGCCTGATTCTCGGCTGTGCCCCTCAGGGCGGCGGCGGTGAGTGCCGAGAGGCGCTCGCGCTGTCGCCCTTTTTCATCGAAGTTTTCCGCGGCCAGCCAGCGCGTGAAAGCGGCGCGCAGTGCGGGCCATTCCCCGTCGATGATGCTGAACCAGGCGGTGTCGCGGTTGCGGCCTTTGACCACGGCGGCCTGGCGGAATACCCCCTCGAAGCTGAATCCGAGCCGCCGTGCCGCCTCACGCGAGGCGGCGTTGAGCGCATTGCATTTCCATTCCAGTCGGCGGTAGCCCAGTGCAAATGCCTGGTCCATCAGCAGGAACAGGGCTTCGGTTGCCGCGCGCCGACGTTGCAGCAAGGGCGAGAAATAGAGATGGCCGATCTCGATGCTGCCAGCCGCCGGAGTGATGCGCAAATAGCTGGCTAGCCCGGTGGCGCGGCCAGTGCCTGAATCGACGATGGCAAAGAACAGCGGATCCGGGCCCAGGCAAGTGGCCTGCAACCAGGCCTGGTAGTCGAGTGCCGAGGCGAACGGACCGTAGGGCAGATAGTTCCAGCCGTCGCCGCGGGCATCCAGGGTTTGCGCGGCGTAGAGGTCGGCGGCGTGGCGCTGCGGGTCGGCGGGTTCCAACGTGCAGGTCGCGCCGATCAACGCGGTTCTCGCGGGTGGAGGAGGGGCGATAAATACGGGGACGGGCTGGCCGAGCACGGCGGTGGATTGCGGGTCGGTTGGCATGGTGGCTTTTGGCGGCATGTGAGACGAGTCAGCCCAGGGTCATGAGTTGCGCGTTGCCGCCCGCCGCAGCGGTGTTGACGCTCAGGCTTTGTTCATGCACCAGGGCGGTGAGATCCATCATCGCACCGTCTGCAAGCTGGGCTGGGCGCAGGCTTTCGATGCGCAGAATCAGGCCGTCGCGCTGCGCCAGCTGGTCTTGCAAGCGGGCCAGGGCGTCGGCGTCGCCCTCAAACAAGACCACGCTCAGTTCGGGCAGGGTGTCGCGCTGGGTTGGAGGGCAGGAGCGCACATATGCCTTCACCGCGGGTGGCAGCGCATCCAGAAAGGTGGCGAGCGGACTGTCGGGGCTAGGCGCTTCGATGAGGGCGAGGTTGCCCGTGGCGAGCGTGGCGGCGATGTGATGCACCAGGCCCAGCGCCGTTTGCGGTGTGCACCACACGCCGCCACTGCGGGGCAGAAGCCGGTAGCGGTTGGATTCTCCCGTCGGCCCAGGCAGGGAGTAAACCGAGCTGATCGGGCTGTGGGCGAGATAGTGTTCGCACGCAGCCTGCGCGCGCGTCGTGTCCTCGTCATCCAGATTCATGGTGTGATTCTGCACGGCGGCCAGCAGATCGCGCAGCGCGGCGAGGCTTGCAGGTTCTGGGGTGATCTTGCTGCACTCGGCGGCTGCGGCCGCGAGGTTGGCGGGCAGCGCGCTGTTGGCCTGCGGCAGAGGCTGCACCAGCCGGTGCAGATAGAGCGGGCCGCCGGCCTTGGGGCCGGTGCCCGAGCGGCCCATGCCGCCGAAGGGTTGCACGCCGACCACGGCGCCGATGAGGTTGCGGTTGACGTACACATTGCCGGCGTGAATGCGCTCGCTCAGATCGGCAATGGTTTCGTCGATGCGACTGTGCACGCCGAAGGTCAGGCCGTAGCCGGTGGCGTTGATGGCGTCGAGCACCGCGCCGAGTTGCTCGCGCCGGTAGCGCAGCACATGCAGCACCGGGCCGAACACCTCGCGTTGCAGGCGGTCGATGGTGTCGAGCTCGATCAGCGTGGGACGAACAAAGGTGCCCAGCCCGCCGCTTTCATCGCGCCCCAGCCGGGTGACGCAAAGGCCAGCGGCCTGCATGCGGGCGATATGGGCTTCGAGGTTGTCGCGGGCCTCGGCATCGATGACGGGGCCGAGGTCGGTGTGCATGCGGTCGGGGTTGCCCAGGCTCCAGTCGTCCATCGCGTCTCGGATCATGCCGATCACCCGGTCGGCCACATCTTCCTGAATGCACAGCAGGCGCAGGGCCGAGCAGCGCTGACCGGCCGAATCGAAGGCCGAGGTCAGCACGTCGGCGACCAACTGCTCGGCCAGTGCGGACGAGTCGGCAATGAGCGCGTTCTGCCCGCCGGTCTCCGCGATCAGCACAATGCTGCGGCCCTGCGGGCTGAGGCGCTTCGACACGGTGCGCGAAATCAGTTGTGCCACTTCGGTGGAGCCGGTGAACATCACCCCGGCCACCGCCGGATGCGCCACCAGCGCCGCGCCCACCGTGCCGCCGTCTCCGGGAACGAGTTGCACCGCATCGGTCGGCACGCCGGCCGCGTGCAGCGCGTGCACTAAGGCTCCGGCGATGAGGGCGGTCTGTTCGGCGGGCTTGGCCAGCACCGCATTGCCTGCCGCCAGCGCGGCAGCCACCTGACCGCAGAAGATGGACAGCGGAAAATTCCAGGGACTGATGCACAGCACCACGCCCAGCGGACGATGGATTGCGTTGTCAAACTGCGCCGCCGTCTGCGCGGCGTAGTAGCGCAGGAAGTCCACCGCTTCGCGCACCTCGCCGATGGCGTTGGGCAGGGTTTTGCCCGCTTCGCGCACGATCAGCCCGAGCAAGTTCTGCATCTGCTGTTCGAGCGCGTCGGCTGCGCGCTGCAGGCAGGCGGCGCGCTCGCCGGGCGGGGTGACTTGCCAGATCGGCGCTGCGCTCTGGGCGCGGCGCGTGGCTTCGTCCACTTCGGTTCGGGTCGTTTGGCGCATCCAGCCCACCTGATCGCGCGGATCGGCGGGGTTGAGCACGGGCACCCAACCTTCGGCTGCGGCCTGCGCGTTATCGGCAGGCGGGGGTTGATTTGCGACGGTAGGCGACGCGTAGGCCTTGTGCTGCGCACTGCGCAGCAGCGCGGCGCTGAGCGAGGCCAGCTGTTGCTCGTTCGCCAGATTCAGCCCGGCGGAATTCAGACGCGCTTGCGCGCCCAGCCCGGAAAACAGTTGCCGCGGCAGGGGAATACGCGGATGCGGCGCGCCGAGCACGCCGGTCTCGACGGCAATCGCACGGGCCTCGTCCACGGGGTCGGTCACCAGCTCGGACACGGGAACGGCGTCGTCGCCGATGCGGTTGACGAACGAGGTGTTGGCGCCGTTTTCAAGCAGGCGTCGCACCAGATAGGCCAGCAGGGTGTCGTGCGTTCCCACCGGGGCGTAGATGCGGCAGGGGCGGGCCAGCTTGCCCGCACTGACCGGGCCGACGACCTGGTCGTACAGCGGCTCGCCCATGCCGTGCAGACACTGAAACTCGTATTGCCCGGCGTAGTAATTCTCCCCGGCCATCTGCATGATGGACGCCAGCGTCTGCGCGTTATGCGTGGCGAATTGCGGATAGACCGCGTCTGGCGCGGCCAGCAGTTTGCGCGCGCAGGCCAGGTAAGACACATCGGTATGTACCTTGCGGGTGTAGACCGGATAGCCGTCGAGCCCGTCGATCTGCGCACGCTTGATCTCGCTATCCCAATACGCGCCCTTCACCAGCCGCACCATCAGCCGGTGCCCACTGCGCCGGGCGAGGTCGACGAGATAGTCGATGACGAACGGACAGCGCTTCTGGTAAGCCTGTACCACGAAGCCGATGCCGTTCCAGCCCTTGAGAGCCGGGTTGAAGCACAGGGCTTCGAGCAGGTCGAGCGAGAGCTCCAGCCGGTCGGCTTCTTCGGCGTCGATATTGATGCCCACGTCGCAGCGCCGCGCCAGTTCGACCAGGGCGGTCAGGCGGGGCAGCAGTTCATCCATCACCCGTGCGTACTGGGCCCGGGTGTAGCGGGGATGCAGCGCGGAGAGTTTGACCGAAAGCCCTGGCCCCTCGAAGATGCCGCGTCCGTGCGAGGCCTTGCCGATGGCATGCAGGGCCTGTTCATAAGCGGTGAAGTAACGCTGCGCGTCGGCCTCGGTGATCGCCGCCTCGCCCAGCATGTCGTAGGAGTAGCGAAAGCCCTTTTTCTCCTGCGGACGGCTGTTGGCCAGCGCTTCCGCAATGGTCTGCCCGGTGACGAACTGCTCGCCCATCAGCCGCATGGCGCGCTGCACGCCTTGGCGGATCAGCGGTTCGCCCCCCTTGCCGATGAGCCGCGACAGCGCGCTGGCCAGCCCTTTTTCACTGGTGGTTGCCGTCAGTCTGCCGGTCAACATCAGCCCCCAAACGGCCGCGTTGACGAATACCGACGGCGAGTGACCTAGATGGGCCTGCCAGTCGCCCCGACTGATCTTGTCGCGTATCAAGGCATCGCGGGTGGCGTTGTCGGGGATGCGCAGCAGCGCCTCGGCCAGACACATCAGCGCCACGCCTTCCTGGCTGGAGAGCGAAAACTCCTGCACCAAGGCCTCCACGCCGCCCATTTCGCGCCTCGCCCGCACGCCTTCGACCAGCCGCTCGGCCATTTGCCGGACGGCCGCGCGCTGGGTGGCGTCTGGAATCTGCGCCAGCTCGATCAGCATGGGCAGACATTCCGGCTCTGGCCGATGCCAGGCTGCAGTGATGGCTGCGCGCAGATCGGTCTGCGGTAGCACGTTCTGCGCCCAGTCGAGAAAGGGAGTGGGAAAGGGGGTGGAAAAGGGGGTGGAAAAGGTTGCACCTTCCGGCTCGTCGTGCGGTGTGCCGGGTTGCGACGGCTTTTCGGTCGAACTCAACGTGCCAAGAGAAAACTCGCCACGCTCGATGCGTTCCACCATGTTCAGCGTGGCCTGCTTGATCAGCCAGTGCGGTGTACGCCCCAGCCGATCTGCGGCGAGCCGCACCCGTTGGCGCAGGGCTTCGTCCATTTTGATACCGGTGGTGGTTGCGCCCATTTTTGGTTCCCTCATCGTGATGAGGTTGCAATTATTGATCGCCGGTGCAACCAACGTATCAGGGATAACGCTTATTTCGATACCTTGAGGTGAGTCAACACGCCTTCTTGAGGAAGGCATGCAATGGTCAAGTTGACGCAACCTTAGGAGTCCTGCGATGCCATCCGCCTCTACCCTGCGCGATCTACAGACCCGCACCATTTTGTCGGCCCTGCAGACTGAACAACTGGAACGACTGCTCTCCCATGCCACCGAAGCGCAGATCGCGGCAGAGGGCGTGATCTTTCTGCAAGACAAAGAGGCTGACGCCTTCTACATCGTGCGCGAGGGCAAGGTGCAGATTCAGGTGCCGGCCATCAACGGCCCGGGCGTTGAAGTGCAGGCGCTGGGCGAATGGGATGTGATCGGCTGGTCCTGGCTCATCCCCCCTTATCGCTGGGCGTTTGAAGCCAAGGCGCTCACGCCGGTCACGCTGCTGCGCTTCGATGGCAAGGCTATTCTGCAGGAATGCGAGAGCGACCCCGCCCTCGGTTATGCCCTGATGAAAATTTTCGCCGGACTCATGTCCGAGCGCCTGCGCGCCGCCCGGCTGCGCATGATGGAAAGCTGGGCGCCGCCTGGCTGGGCTTGATGAGGGTCAGGTCGGCTGGTGCGCCCGCCTTGAAAACACAAAAAATCTGGAATTGCGGCACCGGCTTTGGCCCCTCGCCAAGCAAAGCCGTTAAATTGTGAACTATTCGGCAGGCGAAAAAGCCTAGACGGTAAACAATCAAACAAGTTCCAGTATGTGGCGAGCCTGCTCGACAGCACCCTTCCATTTGCATTGACCCCTCGATTTCATGCCCCTGCCTCAATCTGATTTCACCGCGTCTTCAATTACGTTTCGAGGGTTTGGCCAGGCCATTGCCCAGCAAAACCTGCCGGCCTTCGGCCAGACTATGCAGGAGGTTTTCGCCGCCACTGAGAACGACAGCCTTTCGGGTCAGCAGATCGCAGAAATTATTCTGCGCGACCCAGCCTTGACCTCCAGCCTGTTGCGCGTCGCGAATTCGGCGGGCATGGGCTATGCCGGTCAAAACAAGGTGCTCACCGTCAGTCGAGCCGTGGTCGTCATGGGCCACAACGCCATTCGCTCGCTCTGTATTTCGGCCCTCGCAGTCGAGAGCATGCCGGAGAACGGCCCGTTTCGCGCTCGCGTTCTGGCCGCTTTGGGCACGGCCTTGCATGCGGCGGTGCAGGCCAAAGACCTCGGTTTGCGCAAGGGGTTACGGCGCGACGAGGCCGAGCGGCTGTTTCTTGAGGCGCTGATGGGGCGCATCGGAGAGCTGGCGTTTTGGTGCTACGGCGGCGAATTCGCGGAACGCGTGGATGAATTGCTTAAATCCGGAGTGAGTCCGGAGTTGGCTGAGCAATCGGTGTTGGGTATGTCGCTGCTGCAGTTCAGCCACGATCTGCTGCGCGCCTGGAATCTCGATGCGGTGATCAGAGACAGTGCGGAAGTCGCCGTTGCCGTGCAACTGGGTCGAGCCGCGCAGCTGGGCTGGGCGAACCCCGAGGCGCGTCAGGCCGTCCTGCATGTCGCGGCCCTGTTCCGGCAATCCGAAGCCCAGACGCTGAAACGACTGCAAAGCAATGCCGAACAAGCCAGTCAGCTGGCGGTAGTTCTCGGCGCAGGAGCCGCTACGAGGTGGATTCCGGCAACTCCGGCATCAACCGACGAAGAGTCCGCAGCCCTACCGGCGGAGCCGCTCGAGATGCGGCCCGCCGAACCGACGGCCGACATGGCCCTGCAACTGCGCATGCTGACCGAGATGAACGCCGTTGCCGTCAGCCGCAAAGAATTGCCCATGCTGTTCGAGGCCTGTCTTGAAGGGCTGCATCGCGCTGTCGGCCTCGACCGTTGTGTGCTTTGTCTGATGACGCCCACCAGAGATCGTTTGCTCGCGCGTCTGGGGGCTGGCTCCGGTGTGGCCGATTTGCGCGCGCGCCTCCAACTGCCCTGGTCGGCCACGTTGGAAACCCAGCTTCAGGCGGGAAGCGTGCGCAGATTTTCGACCGAGCAGCCGCCGCCCGATTTTTTGCTCCAGGCCACGGCTGTGCACGACTGTTTGATGGCCACGCTGACCGTGGATCAAAAAATCATCGGCCTGTTTTATGCCGATCAACAAACGACGCAGCGGCCTTTGACGGCTGAAATCTTCGACGGCTTCAGGCGATTTGTCACCCAGACGGAGCTCATCGTGCGCGGTTTGCCACGCTGAAAATCGCTCAAACTCTCTGCAGACGCAGCAGACTCAGACCGAACGCACAGAACACCGAGCCCGACACCCGCTGCGGCCAACCCGAAGCGAACCAGATGCTCAAGCGTTTGCGCGCCAATACGGCCAGCCCCGCATAGGTGCTCAGCGCCAACAGCGAAATCGCCATGAACGTCAGCGTGAGCGCCAGATATTGCGGGCCGAGCGGGCGCGAAGCGGTGAGAAACTGGGGAAACAGGGCCGCGATGAACACGATCGCTTTCGGGTTGCTCAACGCCACCATCAAACCCTTGACGTACAACTTATGCGGTTTGTGCGCAACGTCAGCAGTCTGAACCGTCTTCGCTTGCGCGCTTGAGGGCCGCCGAGCCGCATGGCGCCATTGCTGTACGCCCAGCCAGATCAAATAAGCGGCGCCTGCGAACTTCACCACGGTGAAGGCCAGTTCGGAGGTCTGGAGTATGGCGTTGAGCCCCAAGGCGCTGAGCGTCGCCAATACCAGCAACCCGGTGATATTGCCCAGCGAAGACAAAATGGCGTGCCTCCAGCCGTGGTGCATGGCGTTATGGATGGACAGCATGACCGCAGGCCCCGGCGTGAACGAGGCGGCCAGCGCAAAGCTGATGAACAGCAGGTAAGTCGTCCAGCTTGGCATCGCGAGGGTGGAGCGCAATCGGCTGCGTCTAAGTGAAGTTTGGTAGGCCGTGCTGGGCTCGAACCAGCGACCAAAGGATTATGAGTCCTCTGCTCTAACCAACTGAGCTAACGGCCCAACTTGTTGAATTGCGCGGGAACGTCTCGCGCAAAAGGCGACATCTTAGCGGGCGAAGGTGGGTGATGTGGGTAAGCGAGACACCCTCCATCACATCTGGAACGAGCCGCGCGGCTACGCTTGCGCTTTGGTACTTTCCGCAGCCCATAAAACCCTCTGGAAACGCAGCATGAAAGGCGATACCAGGGGCATTCAATATCTGAATTAGGCGCTGAAGGGTCTGTGCAAAAGCATGGGTCTGCAGAACGATCTGCAGACCGTGTGCGGCCTGCAAGATCGGCGGCGATTAGCGTTCACGGGCTAAGCTTGCATTGCGGCCCGACTGGGCCGCGCGTTGTTTTGAGGGATGCTCTGCATGTCGCAAACTGCTGTTTCTTCTCCCGCCACAGAGTCGGATGATGCTGTCGTCAGCCGGGCCGCGTTTGTGCGCTTGTTCGCTGCGGTCATGCTGCCAATTTTTTTGGCAGCCGTCGATCAGACCTTGCTGGCGGCCGCCACACCGGCCATCGCGCGTGATCTGGGCGACTTTGCCGATAGCGCCTGGATCGCCGTGGGCTATTTGCTGGCCTCCACCATCATGGCGCCGCTGTATGGACGTCTCGGAGATCGCTATGGCCGCCGCGATGCGCTCATGGCGGCGCTGGGCCTGTTTGCGCTGGGTTCGCTGGCCTGTGCTGCAGCGCAGGGCATGTGGTGGTTGATTGGCGCGCGGCTGCTGCAGGGTCTGGGCGGTGGCGGTTTGATGGTGATGAGTCAGGCACTCATCGGCGAAGTGGTACCGCCGCGCCAAAGGCCGCGCTTTCAGGCGTATTTCGGCGTGGTGTTCGTGCTGGCCAGCGTGACGGGGCCGGTTTTGGGCGGCTTGGTCGTCAGTCACTTCAGCTGGCGCTGGCTGTTCATCGGCAATCTGCCGCTGGCTGCGCTGGCGGTGTGGCGGGTGTCGCGCCTGCCGGCTAGCGCGCGCTATGCGCAACCGGGGCAGTCGCACGATGCCCTGGGCGTGTTGTTGTTCGCCGCCTCGGCTTCCACCCTGCTGTTGTGGCTCACCCTGGCGGGGCACCGTTTCGCCTGGGCTTCGCTGCCCAGCGCGCTCATGGCGGGGACGGCATTGGTGCTGGGCATAGTGCTGTTCTGGCGCGAGCGGCGGCATCCCCACCCGTTTCTTCCCCTTGAGTTGCTTCATCTGCCCGCCATCGGATGGACGGCTGCCACCATGGTGCTGTTCGCGGCGGGCTTGTTCGCTCTGGTGTTCTTTCTGCCGGTTTATCTGCAGGTGGGACACGCCACCGGCGCGGCGCACGCGGGCCTGCTGCTGTTGCCGCTCACCGCCGGTCTGGTGCTCGGCTCCAACGCCACAGGCCGCGTGGTGGCGCGCACGGGCCGTCCCGATGTGCCGGCGCGCTGGGGGTTGAGCGTTGCGGCGATGGCGCTGGGCTTGCTGGGCGTGGTGCCTGCGGCGCCGTGGATCATCGGTGCGCTGGGGGTTGCGGCGGGGCTGGGATTCGGCACGGTGATGCCGACGGCGCAACTGGTGGTTCAGACGGTGGCGGGTCGCAGCCGCTTGGGCGCCGCGGCGGCCACGGTGTCTCTGGCGCGCTCCACCGGGGCGGCGGTGGGCACCGCGGTGTTTGGTTCGCTGGTGTTCGGCCTGACGTCGAGCGCCGACTTGCAGGCCGCTTTGCACACGGCAGACCCCGCCGCGGCTCAGTCGGTGATTCGCGCTTTCCATCTGGCGTTTTTCTGCGCCGGCGGGCTGACGCTGCTCGCCGCCTGGACCTCCACCCGGGTGCCGCGCGTGACGATTTGACGGCCCGCGCCCGGGTCGGTGGAAAATGTCATTTCCCTTCCCACTCGCAAGCCCCACCGCCATGCACAGCCTCGACTCGCTCAGCCGCTTTTCCATCCCCGGCCAACTTCGGTTCCATGCCCATCCAACCGGGCTGATTTTCGCTGAAATCGACCATGCCGCAGGCGTGGCCAGCCTCTGCTTGCAGGGCGCTCACCTCACCAGCTTTCGCCCCAAGTCGCAGCCGGAGCCGGTGGTGTGGGTGTCTGAGGCGGCGCGCTATTTGCCGGGCAAGTCCATTCGTGGCGGCGTGCCGGTGTGCTGGCCCTGGTTCGGGCCGCACGCCAGCGAGAGCAGTTTTCCGGCGCACGGCTTTGCCCGCACCGTGCCCTGGGCGGTGGTGGACAGCGGGGCATCGCAAGGCGCGACGCACCTCACGCTGCAGCTGCAGCCTTCAGACGCCACCCGCGCGCAATGGCCGCACGACACGCCGGTTTCCCTGCGCATCCGCGTGTCGGAAGTTTTGGAGATGGACCTGATCACGCACAACGCCACCGCGCAGCCGCTGCCGCTCAGCGAGGCGCTGCACACTTATTTCCAGGTCGGCGATATTGCCGAGGTGCAATTGCTGGGCCTCGAAGGCTGCAGCTACCTCGACAAGACCGAGGCCTTCGCCCGCAAGCAGCAACAAGGCGCGGTGCGCTTCGCCACCGAGACCGACCGGGTGTATGTGGACACATCAGCGGAATGCGTCATTGTCGATCCGCTGCTGCAGCGGCGCATTCGCATTGCCAAGCAGGGATCGGCGTCCACCGTGGTCTGGACGCCGTGGGAGCAGAAAGCCGCCGCCATGGGCGACTACACCGCGCAGGGCTGGCGCAACATGCTGTGCGTGGAGTCGGCCAACGCGGCAGACAACGCGCTCACCTTGCAGCCCGGCGAAACCCACACCCTGAGCGTGCGCTACAGCGCCGAAGCACTGTGATCAGCTCGGGGTTTGCGCATCGGCGCGGATCCAGCGTGCGGCTTTCTCGGCGATCATCAGCGTCGGGCTGTTGATGTTGCCGCTGGGAATCCGGGGCATCACCCCGGCGTCGACCACGCGCAGCCCGGCCACTACGCCGCCGCGGCCATCGCGAAGGCGTAGCCGCGTATCCACCACCGCACCGGGGTCGTCGGCACGGCCCATGGCCGTCGTTCCTGCCGGGTGGAAAATGGTGGTGGCGATGTCTCCGGCCAGGCGGGCGAGTTCGGCATCGGTCTGAAACTGCGGACCCGGTTTGAACTCTTCCGGCGCGTAGCGCGCCAGCGCCGGTTGCGCCACGATGCGGCGGGTCAGGCGCAGACTGTCGGCCGCCACCTGACGATCTTCGTCGGTGCTGAGATAGTGGGGCGCAATGGCGGGCGCATCGGTAAAGCGCGGGCTTTTGATCTGCACCGTTCCACGGCTGCCGGGGTTGAGATTGCAGACGCTGGCGGTGAAGGCATCGAAGCTGTGCAGCGGTTCGCCGAAAGCGTCCAGGCTGAGCGGCTGCACGTGGTACTGAATATTGGGGTGGGCGTACTGCGCGCTGCTGCGGGTGAACACGCCGAGCTGGCTGGGCGCCATGCTCATCGGGCCGGTACGCCTGAGAGCGTATTCCAGACCGATCATCGCCTTGCCCCAGCTTGACGCCGCTCGCGTGTTGAGCGTGCGAGCACCCTTCACCTTGAACACGGCGCGGATCTGCAGATGATCCTGCAGGTTGGCGCCCACGCCCGGCAGGTCGATCAGCGGGGTGATGCCGTGTTGCTGCAGCAGCGCCGCAGGCCCCACGCCCGAGAGCTGCAGGATTTGCGGCGAACCGATGGCGCCCGCGCTGAGCAGCACCTCGCGGGTGGCGTGCGCCGTGATTTTTTCCTGGCCCGTCCACACTTCGACGCCGGTGCAGCGTTGGCTACCGTCAGGCGCGGTGTCGAACAGCAGGCGAGTGACGTGGGCGCCATTCCAAAGTTCGAAGTTCGGGCGGCCATAGCAGGTCGGGCGCAAAAAGGCCTTGGCCGTGTTCCAGCGCCAGCCGCCTTTCTGGTTGACCTCGAAATAGCTCACGCCCTCGTTGCTGCCGCGGTTGAAGTCGTCGGTGGCGGGAATGCCCGCCTGTTGCGCCGCCTGCGCGAAGGCATCGAGGATGTCCCAGCGCAGACGTTGCTTTTCCACCCGCCATTCGCCGCCGTGGCCGTGCAGCGCGGCGAAGGACGGGTCGTTCGCGCGGTCGGCGCCGGCATCGCGGCGCCAGTGGTTTTCATGGGCGATGAAGTCGGGCAGGCAGGCTTCCCAGCGCCAGGCCTCGTCGCCGGTCAGGGCGGCCCAGGCGTCGTAGTCGCGGGCCTGGCCGCGCATATAGATCATGCCGTTGATGCTGCTGCACCCGCCCAGCACTTTGCCGCGCGGGTAGCGCAGGGTGCGGCCGTTGAGCCCGGGGTCGGCTTCGGTGTGGTAGAGCCAGTCGGTGCGCGGGTTGCCGATGCAGTACAGATAGCCCACCGGAATGTGAATCCAGGGGTAGTCGTCTTTGCGCCCGGCCTCGATCAGCAGCACGCGCTTGTCGGCATCGGCACTCAGGCGGTTGGCCAGCAGGCTGCCCGCGGTGCCCGCGCCGATGATGATGTAGTCGAAGGGGGTATCGGCCACGCTGCGCTTACTTGGACGTGGGCATCACGAACTCGGCGCCCTTGGGGGTGCTTTCCGGCCAGCGCTGCATGATGCTCTTTTGCTTGGTGTAGAAGCGCACGCCTTCTTCGCCATAGGCATGCATGTCTCCAAACAGGCTGGCTTTCCAGCCGCCGAAGCCATGCCAGGCCATTGGTACGGGAATGGGCACGTTGATGCCCACCATGCCGGCCTGCACCCGGCGGCCGAACTCGCGCGCCACGTGGCCGTCGCGGGTGAAGCAGGCCACGCCGTTGCCGTAGGCGTGCGCGTTCACGAGCTCGAGCGCCGAGGCGAAGTCGGTCACGCGCACGCAGGACAGCACCGGGCCGAAGATTTCTTCCTGATAGATGCGCATGTCGGGGGTGACCTGATCGAACACCGTGCCACCGATCCAGAAGCCTTTTTCATGTCCGGGCACTGCAAGACCGCGACCGTCCACCAGCAGCTTCGCGCCTTGCTGCACGCCGGAGTCGATCAGGCCGGTGATGCGCTCGCGCGCCGCCTCGGTGACGATGGGGCCCATTTCGGCATCGAGCTCCATGCCGTTCTTCACCTTCAGCGCCTGCGTGCGCTCGACCAGCCGGGGCAGAATTTTTTCGGCCACATCGCCCACCAGCACGCCCACCGAGATGGCCATGCAGCGTTCGCCCGCCGAGCCGAAGGCGCTGCCGATGAGCGCGTCCACGACTTGATCGAGGTCGGCGTCGGGCATCACCACCATGTGGTTCTTGGCACCGCCCAGCGCCTGCACGCGCTTGCCCTGCCGTGCGGCCTCTTGCGCAATGTGATGCGCCACCGGGGTCGAGCCGACAAAGCTGATGGCCTTGACGTCCGGGTTCGCCAGCAGCGCGTCGACCGCCACCTTGTCGCCCTGCACGACGTTGAACACGCCATCGGGCAGGCCGGCTAGTTTGAGCAATTCGGCCATGAGCAGGCTGGGAGACGGATCGAGCGGGCTGGGCTTGAGCACGAAGGTATTGCCCGCCGCGATGGCCACCGGGAACATCCACATCGGCACCATGCAGGGGAAGTTGAACGGGGTGACGCCGGCCACCACGCCCAGCGGCTGGCGCATGGTCCAGTTGTCGATGCCGGTGGACACCTGCTCGGTGTAGTCGCCCTTGAGCAGTTGGGGAATGCCGCAGGCGAACTCCACGATTTCGATACCGCGCGTGACCTCTCCCTGCGCGTCGGTGAACACCTTGCCGTGCTCGGCAGTGATCATGGCGGCCAGGGTGTCGCGGTGCTGGTTGAGCAGATCGAGAAACTTGAACATCACCCGGGAGCGGCGCACAGGCGGCATATCGGCCCATTTCGGAAACGCGGCGTGTGCGGCGGCGACGGCGGCATCCACCTGCGCCGCATCGGCCAGCTCAACCTGGCGCGATACCGCACCCGTGGCCGGGTTGAATATGGCCTGCTTGCGCGCGCCTTCGGCCGAGACGATGCGGCCAGCGATGAAATGCGCCACATCGGCGGCGCCAGTGAACGGGTGAGGTGCGCCCATGAGCGAGTCTCCTGTGAACGGAAGAATGTGGAATGGCGACAAGTCTATGAGCCGCCTGCGCGTTTGCATAGCGATCTAAACTGACAACATTGTTTTGAAAATCGAACAATTAGACCGGAGGAGATCGCCATGTCCACCGTTTCGCCCCCGCGTGACGACTTGCTCTGGCAGCAAGTGCACTGGCTGGGCGCCATTGCCGCTCAGGGCAGCCTGACGGCTGCCGCACAGCGACTCGGGGTCTCCAAGGCGGCGGTGAGTCAACAGCTTGCCGCACTGGAGCGCCGTATCGGCGTGCCGCTGGTGCGCCGAACCACGCGCACCCTGCGTCTGACCGAGGCCGGGCAGCGACTGGTGGACGAGACGGCGCCCGCATTCGCCCACATCGTGCGCAGCGTGGGGGCGGTGCACGATCTGGCGGAAACGCCGCGGGGTCTGGTGCGCGTGACCGCGCCCGTTGCCTTGGGACGCCAGCATGTAGCGCCACACTTGTTGAGTTTTCTGCGCAAGTATTCCGATATTCAGGTGGAGTTGGAGTTGTCGGACCGGTTGAGCAATCTGCCGCAGGAAGGCTTCGATCTGGCCGTGCGCCATGTGGCCGCGCCGCCCGAAAACCATGTGGCCTGGAAACTGTGCGACACGCGCTCGCTGCTGGTGGCCAGTGCCGCGTATCTGCGTCGGCATGGTCAGCCGCAACATCCTGCAGAACTCGCGCAGCATGCCTGTCTGACCTATTTGCGGCCCGGAGCGGCGGTGTGGATGTTCGAGCAGCCAAACGCCAAAGACGCGGAGCCCCATCGCGTGCGCGTCACCGTGCAGGGGCCGCTGCGCGCCAATACCAGCGAAGTGCTGCGCGAGGCGGCACGCGCCGGCCTGGGCATCGCCCTGGAGCCCGACTTCAGCCTCGACTTGGGCGGGCGCTCATCCACGCTGCGTGCCGTATTGCCTCAATGGCGGGCCGTGGGGTTTTTCGGGCAGGCGATCTACGCGATCCGCCCCTGGAGTCCCAATACGCCCCGCGCCATTCAACTGCTGGTCGAGCACTTGCGGCAGGCGTTGGCAACGGGGTTTTGACTGTCGGGGTTCTCAGCCGTGGGGGTGCAGGTCGCCGCAGACCGGACAGTGCGGGTTGCGCGGCAGGTTGATGGTCTGGAAATCAGTGTCCAGTGCATCGATCAACAACAGCTTGCCGCGCAAGGTTTTGCCGGTTTGACTGAGGATTTTCAGCGCTTCAACGGCCTGCAGACTGCCGACCAGACCGACCAAAGGGGCGAGCACGCCCATGGTGGCGCACTGCACTTCTTCCACCGGCGCATCTGGCGGAAACAGGCAGGCATAACAGGGCCCGCGCTCACCCTGCGCATCGCGGCGGGTGTCGAACACGCTGACCTGGCCCGCAAAGCGGATAGCCGCCCCGCTGACCAGCGGCACGCCGCGCGCGACGCAGGCGCGGTTCAGCGCCTGACGGGTGGCGAAGTTGTCGCTGCAATCCAGGGCAACGTCTGCGGCCGAGACGAGGTCGTCGAGCAAGGCTGCGTCGGCGCGGCGGGCGATTACATCGACTTCGATAGACGGGTTGATCTGTCGCATCGCCTCGCGCGCGGAATCGACCTTGCGCTGTCCGATGCGCGCCTCGGTATGGGCGATCTGCCGTTGCAGGTTGGTCAGGTCGACCGTATCGTCGTCGACCAGGGTGATGCGGCCAACCCCCGCACTGGCCAGGTAGAGCGCTGCGGGCGAACCCAGACCGCCGGCGCCGAGAATGAGGACGCGGCCGGCGCAGATGCGCTCCTGGCCTTCGATGCCGATTTCGTCGAGCAGGATGTGCCGTGAATAACGCAGCAGTTGGCGATCGTCGAGAGACATGCCGGGTGCCATCGCCCTCTCGGACGATGGCTCGTTCTTACTTGCTCTTGGTGGCGCCGCTGGCGTCCGCCTTCGGGCCGCTGGCTGCAGCCGATGTGGCCGGGGTTTTCGCCTTGGCGGTGCTGGCCGGCTGCTTGGCCGTGATGACCGGCTTGCCTTCCAGATAATTCATCGCCTGCGTCACCTGCCAGTCTTCCTTGCTGCCGTACTCGGGCAATTTCGGCAACTTGTTCGGATCTTTCTGGAGTTCGGCTTCGAGCAGGCGCCGGGCTTCTTCCTGCTTGCGCACATCTTCTTCGACCCGCTTGGAGTCGGCCGACTCGTTGCCGGTGCCGATCTGGTTCTTGTAGTCGATCTCGCGCATGCGCAGCGCGGCGTAGGGGTCGCCGCTTTCCAACGGGTCAACCTCGTAATTCGGGGTGATGCCCTTGCCCTGGATCGACTGGCCGTTGGGGGTGTAGTAGCGCGCCGTGGTGAGCTTGAGCGCGGTGTCGGGCCCGAGCGGCAGCACGGTCTGCACCGAGCCCTTGCCGAAGGACAGCGTGCCCATGACCACTGCACGCTTGTAGTCTTGCAAGGCGCCGGTCACGATTTCGGAGGCCGATGCCGATCCGCCGTTGATGAGCACCACCAGCTTCACCGTTTTCACGCCTGCGGGCAGGGTGTCTAGCGGGTTGTCGCCCGGGCGGCTCATGTAGTCACTCGGGGTGTTGCGGTAAGTGGAATTGGCCTCGGGCATCTGCCCCTTGGTGCTGACGATCACGGCGTCGTTCGGCAGGAACACCGAAGCCACGCCCACCGCACTTTCGAGCAGACCGCCCGGATCGTTGCGCAGATCGAGGATCAGGCCCTTCATGTTCGGGTCTTCCTTGTACAGCGCGTCGATTTTTTTGACGAAGCTGCTCAGCGTGTCAGCCTGGAACTGGGTGATACGAATCCAGCCATAGCCCGGCGCGATCATCTTGCCCTTGACGCTCTGCACCTGAATCAGCTCGCGGGTCACGGTGAAGGTGAGGGTGCGGTTTTCCGATTTGCGCAGCACGGTGAGGGTGACCTTGGTGCCCGGCTTGCCGCGCATGAGCTTGACCGCGTCGCTCAGGCTCAGTCCCTTGACGGCGGTATTGTCGATGCGGGTAATCAGGTCGCCCGCATGAATGCCAGCCCGGGCAGCAGGCGAGCCCTCGATGGGCGAAACCACTTTCACCAATCCATCTTCGGCGGCGATTTCGATGCCCACGCCGACGAATTTGCCGCTGGTGCTTTCCTTGAAGTCCTTGAAGCTCTTCTTGTCCAGATATTCCGAGTGCGGATCGAGGTTGTTCACCATGCCGTTGATGGCGTTTTCGATCAGTTTCTTGCCCTCGACCGGCTCAAAGAAGTCGGCCTTGATCAGTCCGTACACCGCGGCGAACTGCTGCAGTTCTTCCAGCGGTAGCGGCGAAACGGTGTTGCGCGCCAGCGCCTGGACTTGCAGGGTCGCCATGATGCCGGTGATGGCACCAACGACAACCCAGGCTGCGACTCGAAATTTACTGGCCATGGTGGATCAAACGGAGTGTCTGCTAAAGGAGCGGGCAGTATAGGGGTAGCGCTATTTTTGTGACGGGAGCACTACACATCCCGCAGGGCGTCTGCGGAATAACGTCAACAGATACTGATTAGACACAAGGCACGCGGGCCTAACTCAGACCTTGCCGCCCGCAGCGTTGAGGTAATAGCGCTGCAGCGGCTTGAGATCGGCGTCGAGCTCGTACACCAGCGGAATGCCGTTGGGGATGTTCAGCCCGGTGATGTCTTCGTCCGAGATGTTTTCCAGGTACTTCATGATGGCGCGCATGGAGTTGCCGTGCGACACCACCAGCGTGCGCTTGCCCGCCTTGATGGCCGGAGCCAGCGACTCGTGCCAGAACGGCAGAACCCGCGCGATGGTGTCTTTCAGGCACTCGGTCAGCGGCAGCTCTTCGGGTTTGAGGCGGGCATAGCGCGGATCGGCGGCCAGTTCCAGACGGTGGGTTTCGTCGAGCGGCGGGGGCGGAGTGTTGTAGCTGCGGCGCCAGATGTGCACCTGTTCGTCGCCGTACTTGGCGGCGGTTTCCGCCTTGTTCAAACCTTGCAGCGCGCCATAGTGGCGCTCGTTGAGCCGCCAAGTGTGCACCACGGGCAGCCACATGGCGTCGAGCTCGTCGAGCGATAGCCACAGGGTGCGCACGGCGCGCTTGAGCACCGAGGTATAGGTCAGGTCGAAGCTGTAACCCAGTTCCTTGAGCAGGCGCCCGGCGGCGCGGGCTTCGCGGATGCCCTGCTCGGTCAGATCGACATCGGTCCAGCCGGTAAAGCGGTTTTGCTGATTCCAGGTGGATTCACCGTGGCGCAGCATGACGAGTTTGTACATGGGAGGTCTCGAAGTGCGAAGGAGTGAAACAATGCAGAGCACAGGACAATAGTAGTCCAGCTGCAAAATGTCGCTGCACTGCAGCAATCGGTGCCCTACGCACGCCATGCGGCAGATGGAACAAAACCATACATCAGCGCAAGCAGATTTGATTTTTTAGAATTTCACCTTCTCAAGGAGAAAACTGAAGTGCAGTTCCTCATCGAAAACTGGGCGCTCGTGCTCATTGCCCTGACTTCCGGCGGCATGCTGCTGTGGAGTTCCTACGGCGGCGCGTCCGGGTCGGATGGCGTCAGTGCGGCTCAGGCCGTGCTCAAGGTCAACCGCGAAAAGGGCGTGATCATCGACGTCTGCGAGCCCAATGAATTTCAGGCCGGCCATGCCGTGGGCAGCAAGAGCATTCCGCTGGGCCAGCTCGACAAGCGCTTGAGTGATCTCCCCAAAGACAAAAACACGCCGGTGCTGATCATGTGCGCATCGGGCATGCGGGCCAAGCGCGCCGCGGCCCAACTTCGCAAGCAGGGTTTTGTGAACGCTGCGGCGGTGTCGGGCGGGATGCGCTCTTGGCGCGAAGCCGGGCTGCCGGTTGAAAAAGGATGACTTTCGTATGAACAAGGTTCGCATGTACACCTCTGCCGTCTGTCCCTATTGCATTCGCGCCAAGGCGCTGTTGCAAAAACGCGGCGTGGTGGACATTGAAGAAATCCGCATCGATCTCGATCCGGGTCAGCGCCAGCACATGATGGCGTCCACCGGACGCCGCACCGTGCCGCAGATTTTCATAGGCGACATCCATGTGGGCGGCTGCGACGATCTCTACGCCCTCGACGCCCGGGGCGGCCTGATGCCCCTGCTGCGCGACGCCGCCTGAAGCCCGCTCGGCTCATCCAGCAGCCCGGCTTGCCAATGGGTCTGGCGGGGCTGTCATGAGGCAGGCCTAGAATCAGCCACAAGCAATCGACGCCCGCATTCTGCGGGCTTTTTTCCATGGAGAATTTTTGATGAGCGCCACCCCCGAGAACACGCAGTCTGCCGATCCGGTTTTCATGCTTCAGCGTTGCTATCTGAAAGACCTGTCGCTGGAGCAGCCCAATTCGCCGCAAATCCTGCTGGAGCAGCAGCAGCCCAATGTGGACGTGCAAATGAGCGTGGAAGCGCAGCCCGTGGTCGAGGGGCTGTTCGAAATTACCGTGGCGGCGACCATTACAGCCCGCATGCAAGACCGCGTGCTGTTTCTGGTGGAAGGCAAGCAGGCCGGTATTTTCGAACTACGCAACATTCCGCAGGAACATGCCGACATGCTGCTGGGCATTGCCTGTCCGCAGACCGTCTATCCTTATCTGCGCGCCAATCTGGCCGACGCCATCACCCGCGCGGGCTTTCCGCCGGTGCATCTGGCCGAAATCAACTTCCAGGCCATGTACGAGCAGCAACAGGCGCAACAGCAGGCCGCCAATGACGCACCTTCCATCATCACCCCCGACCGCCTGAACTGATTTGTTCTGATCGTTTTAACGGCTGATGTCGTCACAACCGCCTCGCTCGCTGACTGTGCTCGGCGCCGGTGCCTGGGGCACGGGCATCGCCTGTCAGATCGCGGCGCATCAGGCCGTCTTGCTCTGGGGCCGCGACACGGCGCAGATGCAGCGCTTGCAGGCGGAGCGGGTCAATGCCGCCTATCTGCCGGATGTGCCCTTGCCGCCGACTTTGACCGTTACGGCCGACCTCGACGCGGCGCTGCGCCACGCGGCCGGCCCCCATGGTCTGCTGTTGCTGGCGGTGCCGGTCTCCGGCCTGCGGGCTGCCGCGCAGGCGGTGCGGATTTTCAACGCCGACAAGCCGCAGGGCGCGCGCGTGCAGCAACTGGTCTGGCTGTGCAAGGGCTTCGAGCAGGGCAGCGGGCTGCTGCCGCATGCGGTGATCGACGCCGTGTTCGCTGGCATGGATGGGCCTCCGGCGACCGGTGCGCTCTCCGGCCCGAGTTTTGCGCTGGAGGTCGCTCGCGGTCTGCCCGTGGCGCTCACTCTGGCTAGCACCGACGCCGCTCTGCGTCAGTCGGCCGTGGCGGCCCTGCATCACGGAGCAATGCGCATCTACGCCACGCCCGATGTCGTGGGCGTGGAGGTGGGCGGCGCGGTGAAGAATGTGCTGGCCATCGCTACCGGGGTGAGTGACGGCATGGGCCTGGGCAACAACGCGCGCGCGGCGCTCATCACTCGTGGGCTGGCCGAGCTTTCGCGGCTGGGCGTGGCGCTGGGCGGGCAGGTCGATACCTTCATGGGCCTGAGCGGTCTGGGCGATCTGGTGCTCACCGCCACCGGCGATCTGTCGCGCAACCGCCGTGTCGGCCTGGCGCTGGCGCAGGGGCAGCGGCTCGACCATATCGTGGCCACGCTGGGGCATGTGGCCGAGGGCGTGCATACCGCGCAGACGGCCTTGCAACTCGCCCGCGCGCACCGCGTGTCCATGCCGATCACCGAAGCGGTGAGCCGTTTGCTCGACGGCAAACTCACGCCGCAGGCCGCGCTCAGTGGTCTGCTCCAGCGCCAGCCGCGCGGAGAATGAGTCCCTCTCCATCCCGGTGGATTTCGCATGATTCAGCTTCTCGTCGGCCTGGGCAATCCCGGGCAGGAACACGCCCTCGATCGCCACAACGCCGGCTTCTGGCTGGTCGATCAGATCGCCACCGCCGCGGGCGCCAGCCTCAAGCCCGAGCGCGGTTTTTTCGGCGATGTCGCCCGGGTGCGTTTGCAGGGGCATGAGCTTTGGCTGCTCGAGCCCAGCACCTATATGAACCGATCCGGCCAGTCCGTCGGCGCGTTCGCCCGCTTCTACAAAATCGCGCCAGAGAACATTCTGGTGGCGCATGACGAACTCGATCTGCCACCGGGTCAGGCCAAGCTCAAACTGGGCGGCGGTCACGCCGGGCACAACGGCCTGCGCGATCTCATCGCTCATCTGGGCACGCCTAATTTCTGGCGTCTGCGCCTGGGCATCGGCCATCCGGGCGACCGGGACGCGGTGATCGGCTTCGTGCTGGGCAAGCCGCCGCAATCCGAGCTGAAGCTGATCGAGCAGGCCATGGAGCAATCGCGGGCGGTGCTGCCGCAACTGCTCAAAGGCGAGTTCGAAGCGGCGATGATGCAGCTTCATCGCAGCAACCGCAGCGACGGCGGCAAGTCGGCCGCCGCGGCCCAGCCGGGGAGGGGATGAAGCCATGCGCAATCTGGTGCGGTTCGGCGTGGGCGTGTTGATGGCGTTGGGCGCCGTATCCGCCGGGGCCCAAACCGCCGAACCTTCAGCCGAAAGCCCCGCCGCACCCGTCTGGCGTTGCGGCAACACCTACTCGCACCAGCCTTGCGCATCGGGCCAGACCGTGCCCACTCAAGACGCCCGCACCCCCGAACAACGCGAACAAGCCCAAGTGCAACAGCAACGGCTGAATGCGCTGCTCGATGCCCGCGACCAGGAACGCGCGGCGCAGGCGGCGCAAGAGCAGCAGAGAGCGGCAGCGGCCTATCGCGAGCAAAAGCGCCTACTCGCCTTGCAGCAGCGCGAGGCTAAAAAAGCGAAAAGGGTGGCTGAGAAAGCGCACGCAGCGCGCCACAACCGCCGGCTTCAACAAACTCGGGGACGCCGCGTAGTCATTCCGCCGAGCCCCGACGCCGCGCCCTGACGCAGCAACGGTTCTTTCAGGAAACGGGCGCCTTCGCCGCGGTCAGCCGACGATACTTTTCCATCAACTGATCTTTGCTTTCCACACGGTCAGGCCGCACCGGAATGCAGTTCACCGGGCAGATCTGCACGCATTGCGGCGTGTCGAAATGCCCCACGCACTCGGTGCAGCGGTCGGGGTTGATTTCATAAATTTCCGGGCCCATGAAAATCGCCTCGTTCGGGCATTCGGGCTCGCACACATCGCAGTTGATGCAGTCGTCGGTGATCCACAGGGCCATGATGATCTTCAGGTCGGGGCGGTGCGCCGCTGGGCCACCTTGGCCTGCAGCCGCTCCATGACCAAGGGAACCACAAACTTGCTCACGTCGCCGCCGAGCATGGCGATTTCCCGCACGAACGTCCCGGAAATGAACTGGTACTGATCGGCCGGGGTGAGGAACAGGGTTTCGACGTCGGGCATGAGCTGGCGGTTCATGCCGGCCATCTGGAATTCGTACTCGAAGTCGCTGACCGCACGCAGCCCGCGCACCACTACCTGGGCGCCGCGCGCCACGACGAAATCGCGCAGCAGTCCAGTAAAGCCGCTGACTTCGACGTTGGGATAGGGCGAGAGCACCTCGCGTGCGATGTCCAGCCGCTCTTCCAGGGTGAACATGGCGTTCTTGTGGTGACCGGCGGCGATGGCGACCAACAACCTGTCGCACAACTTGCTGGCGCGACGCACCAGGTCTTCATGGCCGCGCGTGAGCGGGTCGAAGGTGCCGGGGTAGATGGCGAGCAGCATGGCAACGGGCTGTAAGCGTGGAAAGGAAGTGCAGTTTAGGGGTTTTGCGGCGCCAGCGCGTCGACAGTGTTGCGCCGCAGCAAAGCAAAGTGCACCTGACCGGCCCGACCCCGTCGCCAGACAGCCCAGCCCTCGGTTTCCAGCGTATCGAACAGCTCGGCCGTATCGGTCTCCACATAAACCAAACCTTGTGAGGCGACCAGCGGCTGCACCGCCTGCAGCGCGGCGAGTTGTTGCGCGCTGACATAGGGCGGGTCGATGAACACGATGTCGAAGCGTTCGCCGGCACGCGCCAGGCCGTGCGCGCAGGAGAGCGCATCGGCGCCTCGCACTTGCACCTGGTTCGCGCCGAGGCGCTGCGCGGCGGCGGCAATCTCGGCCACGCAGCGGGGGTGCTGTTCGATCAGCAACACCGAGGCCGCGCCGCGCGAGGCCGCTTCCAGCCCGAGTGCGCCGCTGCCGGCGTAGAGATCGAGCACGCGCAGACCGGCGAGCGTCTGGCCGAGCCAGTTGAACACGGTCTCGCGCACCCGGTCTGGCGTGGGGCGCAGTCCCGGCAGATCGGGCACGGCGAGCTTGCTGCGTTTCCACAGCCCGCCAATGATGCGGACTTCGCCGCTATGGGCGCGGCGGGGGCGGGCGGAAGGGTTTGGGGCGCGATGGCCTGGAGACTGGGTATTCATGGGCAGGTAAATTGTAGGAGTCTGTCGTGCATCATCTTGTTCTCTTTTCTTCGATCGGCTGTCCATGTTCCGCTTTTTCAAACGCAAATCCGCTCCCGAAACCGCCGTGCCCGAGGCGACGGCCGAGGTTGCGCCTGAGGCGATCACCGCGCTTGCCGCACTGCAACTGGACGCGCCCGCTGAAGCCGCACCGGCCGTGGATCCCGCCGCTTCGACGAGGTCTGAGGCCGAGACATCGCAGGCTGCCGTGCTCGTCGCCGAAGAGCAGCCGACTTCCGGCTGGTTCAGCCGCCTGCGCTCCGGCCTGCGAAAGACCGGATCGGGCATCAGCGGCCTGTTCGGCGGCAGCAAGATCGACGAAGCGCTGTACGAAGAACTCGAGTCGGCCCTCATCATGGCCGACGCTGGCATGCCCGCCACCACCGCGCTGCTGGCTGATCTGCGTCGGCGCGTGAAATCGACCCGCGCCGAAACCCCCGCCCAAGTTCGCGGCCTGCTCGCCGACGCGTTGGCCGATTTGCTCAGCCCCCTGCAAAAGCCGCTCGACATCGGTCGCCAGAACCCCACCGTGCTGATGATGGTGGGCGTGAACGGCGCGGGCAAGACCACCACCATCGGCAAGCTCACCCAGCACCTGCTGCGCGCCGATGAAAAAGTGCTGCTGGCCGCGGGCGACACCTTCCGCGCCGCGGCGCGCGAGCAACTCGTCGCCTGGGGGCAGCGCAATCAGGTGCAAGTCATCTCGCAAGACGGCGGCGACCCGGCCGCCGTTGCCTTCGACGCCGTGAGCGCAGGCAAGGCGCGCGAGATGGACGTGGTGATCGTCGATACCGCCGGGCGCCTGCCCACCCAGCTTCACCTCATGGAGGAGCTGAAAAAGGTCAAACGCGTGACGGCCAAGGCCATGGACGGCGCGCCGCACGAAATCCTGCTGGTGATCGACGCCAACAACGGCCAGAACGCCCTGGCGCAGGTTCGCGCCTTCGACGATGCGCTGGGGCTCACCGGCCTGGTCATCACCAAGCTCGACGGCAGCGCCAAGGGCGGAGTGATCGCGGCCATCGCCCGCGAGCGGCCGGTGCCGGTGTATTTCATCGGCGTGGGCGAAAGCCTGGACGATCTGCAGACCTTCGACGCGAAGGCGTTCGCACGGGCGCTGGTGGGGGAGTGAGCGGAGTTCGGCGGGTTACGAACTGGACTTTCCCATCGCATCTGCCAATTCGCCATCCCCGCGCCGGCGTAAGGCATCGATAGCGCCTTCGCGATCGCGCAATTCCCGGTTTTGGCTGAGTTTGGCTTTGCCCTCCAGCCGCGACACCGTGATTTCGATGCCGACGATGGCTTGCACCATGGCGTCGATATAGTCGGGCGCGGAGTCGCTCATTTTCCAGGGCTTCGGCTCCTGCGCTTCGTGTGTGCGGGTGAGGCGCGCGACCACGCCACGAACGAATTTTTCATCGTCGTGGACGGTCAGATGACCGTGGGCATGAACGACTTCATAGTTCCAGGTGGGAACCTGGCGGTGGGTCTCATGTTTGCTCGGGTACCAGCTCGGCGAGATATAGCCCTCGGCGCCGCGGAAGATGACCATCACCTCGGCGCCGTTCCTGCACTGCTGCCACACGGGATTGGCGCGGGCCACGTGACCGATGAGCGTGCCCAGCAAACCCTGCGCCGGATCGAACTCGAAGGGAAGGTGGTTGGCATCGAGCCCGCCGCCGGTTTGCGTGACCAGAATGCCCAGAGGATGTGCGCGAAGGATGCGGTGCAATTCGCCCGGCTGAGTGATGGCGAAGTGGGAAGGGACGTACATGGCGGCAAGTGGCAGCAGTGGGCGGGAAACGCGACTATCGCTCAAAACTTGCGCAATCGGCGCCCGGCTTCAAAAAAGTGCACATCGGCGGCGGTGCAATGCGGCGCGGGGAATCACCCCCAGCCCAGTATTGCAGTGAGCGCTGCACCGCCGACCACCACCGCCCACGGCGCAACCTTCCAGACTTGCAGCAGCAACAGCGCGGCCAGCGCCAGGGCGAAGTCGCGCGGGGAGTGAATGGCGGCCGTCCAGACCGGGTCGTAGAACGCGGCCAGTAACAAGCCGACGACGGCGGCGTTGATGCCCATCAGGGCGCTGCGCATGGCGGGGTGGTGGCGCAGGCCGCTCCACAGCGGCAAGGCGCCGGCCACGAGCAGAAAGCTGGGCAGGAAGATACCCAGCAACGCCACGCCCGCGCCCAGCCAGCCACCCGGCCCCTGCGCCGAAGCGGCGCCCAGAAACGCGGCGAAGGTGAACAGCGGCCCCGGCACGGCTTGCGCCGCGCCGTAGCCTGCGAGGAAGGTGGAGTTGTCCATGCCTGCCGGGACGACCTGGGCCTGCAGCAGCGGCAGCACCACATGGCCGCCGCCAAACACCAACGCGCCGGATTGATAGAAACTGGAAAAAAGCGCCAGCGCGGGTTGATGCAAGCTGGCCGCGAGCAGCGGCAAGCCGACCAGCAGCGCGCCGAACGCTGCGAGCAGCACCACGGCGCTGCGATGACGCAGCGGCACGTGCAGCGGCGCATGCACCGCTTCCACCGGGGGGCGCAGCAGCCAGCGCCCGGCCACCGCGCCGAGAAGAATGACGGCGAGTTGGCCGCTGACGCCGGGCATCAGCGCGGCCAGCACCGCAGCCGCCACCGCCAGACTGGCGCGCTCCCGATCCGGGCATAGGCTACGGCCCATGCCCCACAGCGCCTGCGCCACCACGGCGACGGCGACCAGTTTGAGCCCGTGCAGCCAGGTGCCGTGGGCTAGCGCGCCGACATGCGTGAGCAGCAGAGCGAAGGCGGTCATCGCCAGTGCCGAAGGCAGGGTGAAGCCCAGCCAGGCGGCCAGCGCGCCGCGCAAACCGCCGCGCATCAGCCCCAGCCCGATGCCGGTTTGCGAACTCGCCGGACCGGGCAGGAACTGGCACAGCGCCACCAGATCGCCATACGCCTGCGCCGACAGCCAGCCGCGTCGCTCGACGAACTCGCGGCGGAAATATTCCAGATGCGCAATCGGCCCGCCGAACGCCGTGAGCCCCAGCCGCAGAAAGGCGAGGAAGATCGTCGCCGCCGCCTCCGGCGGTGGTGTACGAGGGCGTTGATGATCGGGCATGGGGAATGTCCTTGTTGCGACGTTGCGGCGGTGCGTCTAATTTGAACGGCTCTACAGGAGCTTGCCATGCGCAGACCGTTCATCAGAACCGCGATTCTCGCCTTGCTCGTCTGGCCATGTTGCGCGTTGGCGGCCACGGTGCAGATTCAAATCAGGGGCATGAATTTTCATCCCGACACGGTGACGGTCGCGCCCGGAACCACGGTGACCTGGACCAATGACGACAGCTTTGCCCACACTACGACCAGCGATACCAAACTTTGGGACTCGGGCCTGCTCCAGCCAGGCAAATCGTTCAGCCACACCTTCGACAAGCCCGGCAGTTTTCCCTACCACTGCGCGGTGCATACCTTCATGACCGGGACGGTGACGGTGAAGTAAGTCGCGGGTGAGTTTCCTGCGCGCGCAGCAGCACCCAAAACCCTGATGCGGCCAGCAGCGCCGCGGTGAACCAGAACGCCGGGGCGATCAGCCCGGCAACCTGCGCAATGGCGCCCAGCACCAGCGCGCCCAGGGCGTAGCCGGTGTCGCGCCAGTAGCGGTAGGCGCCCAGCGAGGAACTGCGCCAGTTCGGGTGCGAGATGTCGGCCACCGCGGCGATGAGGTTGGGATAGAGCAACGCCATGCCCACGCCCATCACCACGGCGGCAGCCAGCCAGGCGACTGTGCCCGCGACCAGCGTGACGGCAGCCACGCCCGCCGCCAGCAGCCACAGCCCGCAAACGATGGTCGGCTTGCGGCCGATGCGGTCCGACAGCGGCCCGGTCCACAACTGCGAGGCGCCCCATGTCAGGCCATAGACCCCCGTGACCCAACCGATGTCCACCACGCTCAGGCCGTGGCCGTGCAGATACAGCGGAAACAGCACCCACAGCAGGGTGTCGGCCACCTTGTTGGCCACCCCGGCCTGACATAGCGCCGAAAACGTGGCGTGGCGAAACGACACGAAGGCGAACACCTGCAATGAGGACGGATGCGCGGGCAGCCCTTCGGCGAACCTTGGCCTGACGCCCTGATGCTTGCCGTCGGCATGACGCTGGCTCTCGGCGCGCGCCCAGGGCAGGGTCTCGCGCACGAACAGCAGCGCGGTTGTAAGCCCTGCGGCAATCACCAGCAGAGCGAATCCCAGCAGGGCGGGGCGCGGGCCGTAGAGCTGCGCCAGATAGCCGGTGACGATGCCCGCCAGCCCCACCGCGGCATAGCCCGCGAACTCGTTGATGCCGGTGGCAAGTCCCCGTTGCTCGGCGCGGGTGATGTCCACCTTGCTAGTCACCGTCATGCTCCAGGCGAAACCCTGGTTGATGCCGACAAACAGATTCGCCGCGACCACCCACCACCAGTTGGGCGCAAAGTAGATCAGCAGCGGGATGGGGATGGCCGCCACCCAGCCCATCACCAGCACCGGCTTGCGCCCGATGCGCTCGGACAGCCGACCGGCGACGTAATTGAGCATGCCCTTCACCAGCCCGAACGAGATGACGAAGCTCATCAGGTAGAGAAAGGACGATTTGGGCACGCCAAAGTCTTGCTGCGCCACCACCGGCAGCACAGTGCGTTCCATGCCGATGACCAGGCCGACGAAACCCACCTGCACCGCCTGCCAGATGAACTGCTGCAGGTTGATGCGGATGCCTTGCAGATAGGGTTCGGCCGGGGCGGACGCGTTGAGGTCGGCAGCACCCGAGCGGCTTGCAGGCCGAGGGAACATGGCGCGGCGCATCGCCGTCAGGGCGCAGTGTCCTGCTCCAGCGGCAGCCCGGCAGCCTGCCATTCCGGCACGCCCTCGGCGATCTTGCGAGCGCGAAAACCGCGTTCGACCAGCAGCTTCACCGCCGTGTCGGACATCACGCAGAACGGCCCGCGGCAATAGGCCACGATCTCCTTGCCGCGCGGCAGTTCGCGCAAACGCGCCTCCAGTTCGGGCAGCGGCAGCGAGCGTGCCTCGGGCAGATGCGCGGTGCGGTATTCGGCCTCCGGGCGCACGTCGATCAGTACCGCATCGCCCTTGCGCACCTTGTCCAGCAGGGTCTGACTGCTCTCCAGCGTGAGACGCTCGGGGCCGGAAAACAAGCGCTGCATCACCACCTGCAGATCGGCCACATGCGCTTCGGCCACGCTGCGCAGCGCCACCCACAGCGCGGCCACGTCGGTGCCGCTGATGCGATAGATGCGGCTCTTGCCGTCTTGGCGCACCTGCACCAGCTGCGCGCCCTTGAGCACGCGCAAATGCGCGCTGGCGAGCTTGATGTCGATAGCGGCCTCGCGCGCCAGCGCTTCCACCGGCTTTTCGCCCTGCGCCAGAATTTCCAGCAGCTCCAACCGCTTGGGGCTGGACACGGCCGCGCCGATGCGGGCGACTTGTTCGTACAGATGGTTTTTGAGTTCGCGTGAGTTCATGGAAAACAATCTAACGAACTCGCGAATGTTTGTCCATCAAGAGTTTCCATGAGGGCCCTCGTGCCGGGCTTCGGGTTCCTCCGCTACGTCGCGCTTGGCGAGACTTTTATGATCAGCCCATGCGCATGCGCTCAATGCGTTGAATTTCACAAACACGATGACCTACCCGCACCAGACCGAAGTCGCCGCCCTGCGCGAGCAACTCAGCACCGACATCGTCGGCCAGACGGCGCTGCTCGACCGGCTGGTCATCGGCCTGCTCACCGGCGGCCACCTGCTGCTCGAAGGGCTGCCCGGGCTGGCCAAGACCACTGCGGTCAAGGCGCTCGCCAGCCGGGTGCATGCCAGTTTTCAGCGGGTGCAGTTCACCCCCGATCTGCTGCCGGGCGACCTGACCGGCACCGAGGTGTTCAACCCCGCCGAAGGTACGGTGCGCTTCGTGCGCGGGCCGCTGTTTCACGACATCGTGCTGGCCGACGAAATCAACCGCGCACCGGCCAAGGTGCAGTCGGCGCTGCTCGAAGCGATGCAGGAGCGGCAGATCACCGTAGGCGGCGTGAGCTACCCGCTGCCGCCGCTGTTCTTCGTGCTGGCCACGCAGAATCCGCTCGAACAGGCGGGCACCTATGCGCTGCCCGAGGCGCAGCTCGACCGCTTTTTGCTGCATGTGCGGCTGGACTATCCGGCGGCCGATGAGGAACTGCGCATTCTGCAACTGCATCTGCAGGCCAGCGATCCGGCGCGCAGTCTGGGCGGTGGCCCGGCGCCTGCGGTGGACGTGCCCACCGTGCTCGCCGCACGCCAGGAGATGTTGCAAGTGCATGTGGCCGAGAGCCTGCAGCGCGCCATCGTCGATCTGGTGCGCGCCACCCGCGCGCCGCAGCAGCGCCTGGCGGGCATGGACGGCGTGGTGGCTGCGGGGGCTTCGCCGCGCGCGGTGCTGGCGCTGGCGCATGCCGCGCGGGCGCTGGCCTATTTGCGCGGGCGCGACTTCGTGCTGCCCGACGACGTCATGGCGCTGGCGCCCGATGTGCTGCGCCACCGCATCGTGCTCTCGCTCGACGCCGGGCTGCGCGAGGTGAGCTGCGACGCGCTGATTGCCGATCTGCTGGCCGCCACCCAGTGGCCTTGAGCGCTGAACTGACGTGAAGGCGATGTTCGCCATCTGGCGGCGTGAAGCGCAAGACCGCGACTCGCCGCAGGCGTCGCGCCCCTTGCTGCTGGCGGCGGACGCCGCAGCCCTGATCGCCCGGGCGCGCGGGCTGCGTCTCGCCGCGGCCACTCAGCCGGTGTCGCAACGCGCGGCGGGCGACAGCCGCTCCCGCTGGACGGGGCGCGGGCTCGACTATGCCGAAAGCCGCGCCTATCAGCCCGGCGACGACCTGCGCGATCTGCACTGGCGCCTGCTCGCGCGCACCGGTAGGCCGTATGTGAAGGTGCACCGCGAAGAGCACGCCCCGGCGCTGCATCTGCTGCTCGACCTGCGCCCGGGCATGGTCTTTGGCACCCGCGTGCGCACCAAGGCCGAGCAGGCCGCGCGCATGCTGCTGCTGGCCTGCGCCGCGCAGACCCTCGCGGCCGAAGGCGCCACGGGTGCTGTGGGGCTGAGCCTATGGCGCGGGACGGTGCGCAGCGCAGAACTCGGGCGCGGTCTGCTCGCGGTGCAGCGCCTTGCCCAGCGCTTGCAGCAGGAACGCATTGAAGCGCTGCAGCAAGGTCACCTCGCCGAAGCGCCCGAAACCTCAGCCGGTGTTTTCGCCGCCTGGGCGCAGCGCCTGGCGCGCACCCTGCCCGAAGGCGCGCGCGTGCTGCTTGCCAGCGACGGTGCGGGGTGGGATGCTCCCGACATCGACGCCGCCCTCTGGACGCTGCGCAGCCGCGCCGAGGTACTGCTGCTGCGCGTGACCGATCCGGTCGAGGCGGGCCTGCCTGCAGACGCTGCGCTGGATGGTGCCGTCTTCGTCGATCTGGCGTGCCAGCAATCCGGCCCCTGGCCCGATGCGGCAGCCCGCGCCGCTTTTGCGCAGCGCGCGGCGCAGCACCGCGCCGCCCTGCTGGCCCGCTGGCGCGCCAGCGGTCTTCGCTGCATCGATGCCGGAGTCGATCAGAGCGATGCCGTCGTGCTGCGGGCGCTGCGCGTGGCAGGGATGTGATGGATCGACTGGCGGCGCTCGCCGACATTCTTCCCCCGCTACCGCCAGCGCCCCTGCCGCCTGCGTCGTGGTGGCAGACGCCGCAGCCGTGGCTGGCGCTGGCCGTGGTGCTGGCGGTGTGCGTCTGGGTGCTGCTGGGCTGGCGGCGCGGTCGGGTGTGGCGGCTGCTGCGGGCGCAGGCTCGCGCAGTGTTGCAACGCGAAACGCAAGGGCCGCAGACCTCGCAGTTGACGACGGAACTGACAACGCAGTTGGCGACCCTTCTGGCCGCGCAACTGCGCCTCGCCTTGCCGGAGGCCGACTGGCCGCAGCCCCTGCGCACCGTCTTCGACGCCCTGCGCTTTGCCCCGGCCAGCGCAGAAACGCCGATCACCCTGAAAGCCGCCGCGCAGACGCTCGAATCCGCCGCCACCCAAGCCCTGCGCGCCGCCTGGTGGGGCAGAGCGCGCGCCCACGCGGCCTTCGTCCACAGTTTGCAGCACGCTGCGTTGAAAGCCGTCCAATGAGCACCTGGGCCGATCTCACCTCGGGCCTGGCCGCTTTGCAATGGGCGCAGCCGCTGGCCTTGCTGCTACTGCCACTGTCGGCCTTACCGCTGCTGGCGGCGCGGCAGAGCGAGGCGGCGCCCGCTCCCCAACTGCTGCACCCCGATCTGCACGGTCTGCTGCAGGCGCCGCTGCCGCGCCGCAAGCCCCGGCTCACGCCGGTGCTGCGCGCGCTGGCGCTGCTGGCCTTCGTGCTGGCGCTCGCGCAACCGCAGCGCGAAGGCGCATGGATCGCCGCCGCGCCCGAAGGTCGCGACATTGTGGTGCTGCTCGACACCTCGCTCACCATGAGCCTGCACGACCTCACCTGGGCGGGCAAGCCGGCCTCGCGCCTGGCCGTGGCCCAGCGCGTGTTTGCCGACTTCGCCCACGCGCGCCAGGGCGACCGCTTCGCGCTGGTGGCCTTCGGCAGCCATGCTGCCACCCTTCTGCCGCCCACCTTCGACGCCCGCGCCGCAGGCCAGATGGCCGGGCTGCTCGCCGTGGGACAGCTCGGCCCCGATACCGCTTTAGGCGACGCCATCGCGCTGGGGCTGCGGCAGGTGCGTCTGCAGCTCGACCTGAAGCCTATTCTCATCCTCTACACCGACGGCGGGCAGAGCAATACCGGCGCCATCAGCCCGGCCGACGCGGTGGCGCTGGCGCGGCATCTGGGCGTGCGCATCTACACCGTGGAAGTCGGCACCACCCCCGACCCCGGGCGCCCCTACACCGTGCCGGCCTACGCCGGGCCGCAGCCCGATCTGCGCCTCATCGCCGAAGCCACTGGCGGGCGGTTCTACTTCGCCGCCAGCGCCGGGGCGCAACAGGCGGCGGTGCGCGACATTGGTGCGCTTAACCCCCGACTGCATCCCCCGCCCACGCGTCGCGCCGTGCAGCCGCTGTTCCTCTGGCCTTTGCTTGCCGGAGCGGCGTTGTGGTTGCTGGCGATGTGGGCTGAGGGCGCCGCATCCAGGAGCCGCAAATGACGACTTGGGATGTGCTCCTCACCCAGCCCTGGTTCTGGGCACGCCCTTGGGCCTTTGCCCTGCTGGCCGTGCCGTTGCTGCTGGCCGCGCTGCGGCTGTGGCGCGCGCGCAGTGTGCGCGCCGGGGCACTGGCCTATGCCGACGCCGCGCTGCTGCCCTTCGCCACCCGCCTGCCGTCGCCGCAGCGCTTGCGGCGCGCGCTGGCGCTCGACCTGCTGCTGTGGGCGCTGCTCGCTGCCGCCGCAGCCGGGCCGCGCCAGCCGGTGAGCGGCGGCGAGGCGGGCGGGCTGCACCGCATCGCCGTGATGGTGCTGATGGATGCCAGCGCCGACGCCGCCGCAGCGAGCGCGGCGCCCATTTCCGCGCTGGAGCAGCAGCGCTTGCTGCTGGCTGCGCTGTGGCCGCAACTGCGCGGCGAACGACTCGGACTGATCGCTTATGGCGCAGCGCGTCCGGGCGGGCCGGTGGGCGCAGCGCAATTGCTGCCGCCGACCGATGACCCCGCGCTGTTCGCGCACGCCACGCAGCAGGCCCGCCCCGAAGTGTTCGCCGACACGCCCGCTTCCACCGCGCTGCCCGGCCTGCTCGCCCTCGCGCGCCAGCGCTTGCAACAACAAGCCGAGGGCGAAAGCGGCGCTGTGCTGCTGCTGGCCGGCGCCGGTGTTCCAGTGCCCGCAGACTCCGACGCCAGCGCGATGGGCGAGTCTTTGCACCGCGTCCGGCTGCCGCTATTCGTCCTCGCCCTGCCGGGTCTGCCGTCCGAGAGCGCAGCGCTTTTGCGCGCAGCGGCGCAGATCAGCGGCGGCGGTTTTGCTTCCGTGACCGCAGGCCAGACCGGCGCGGACAACTGGAACGCGCTCTATGCGCGCGGCATCGCCCGCCTGCCGGTCGGGGCAACTGGTCGGGTGCAGCAAATCACCGTCTGGCGCGAGCTTTACGGCCTGTTCCTGCTGCCCGCGCTGGCGCTGCTGTTTTGGCGCGAGCGACCGCGCCGCGTACCGCCCGCCGTGGCCCTGCTGGGCTTGGTGCTGGTGCTCGGTCTGCCCCTTGCACCGCCCGCGCAGGCGCAGCCGTCCGCGTTGGTTTCGAGACCGGACACACTGCGCGCCGAACACGCAGCCTGGCAGGCCTGGCAGCAGGACGACTTCGCGCGCGCGCAGGCGCTATATGCCGCCTTGCCCGGCTACGCGGCCCGCATGGGCGAAGGCGCAGCGGCCTATCGGCTGCGGCAATTTCAGGTCGCGGCGCAGGCCTTCCACCGTGCCTTGCTGCAGGCCGATACGCCCCAGCAGCGCTTTGCCGCGTTCTACAACCTGGGCGATGCCAGCCTGCACCTGCCCGGACGCACGCTGGAGGCGGTGCAGGCGTTCGACGCCGCGCTGCGCATCCGCCCCGGCGATGCCAACGCCCTGCGCAACGCCCGGCTGGCGCAACGGCAGTACGAAATCGAGCATCCGCCGAGCGATCTGGTGGGCATCGCCAAACGCGCGCCGCCCATCCACCACTCGCGCTTCGGCCAGCAGGGCTCGAGCACGCCTTCGCAACTGCGCCGCAATCCGCCCAAGCAGGCTTCGGCGCCTTTGCAGCAAGCCGCGCCACTGGCGCCCGGCGGACAACTCGCCACGGCAGGAGCAACCAACGCCGCCACCGCGCCCTGGCAGCCGCCCACGCTCGACTGGGCCGGGGCCGACAAGCGTCTGCAACTGCTGCGCGACGCCAGCGCCGAACTGCTCGCCCAGCGCGCCGCCATCGACACCCGCGCGGCCGCGCAGGAGGGCGCGCGATGACCCTGGCCCGCCCCCTCGCCGCGCTGGCCCTGGGCCTCGGCCTGCTCGCCGCCGCCCGCCCCGCCGCCGCGCAGGCCAGCCTGCAATGCCGCACCGAGCCCGCCGCCGCCGTGCTCGGCCACCCGTTGCACTGGACGCTCACCGCGCGCGACCTTGCCGCGCCGCTGCCCAGCTTCACCTCCGCGCAGTTCGCGCCCGACTGGCTACTGACCGACCAGCAAGGCGCCAGCGGCAGCACGGACGGGCACAGCGAGCAGACCGCCACCCTCACGCTCTACCCCCTGCGCAGCGGGCGTTTGCCCCTGCCCGCCGTGCAAGCGGGCGGCGGGCGCTGCCCAGCGCAAACGCTCGATGTCGCCGCAGCCGCCAACGGCGAAGCCCCGCTGCAATGGCGCACCCGCATGACGCCCGCCCGCCCCTACGCGCTGCAAGCGCTGCGCGTGGAACTGTGGGCCATCGGCGGCGGCAATCTGGCGTGGACGACGCCGCAGCCGCGCAGCGCGCAGGCGCAGATCGCACCGCTGGCCGACACCGTGCGCACCGAAGTCATCGACGGGGTACCGCAACTTGTGCAAGTGTTCGCCTGGCACGTGCTGCCCTTGCAGGCTGGCGAGGTGAATGTAGATTTCGGCCTGCTGCGCGCCCATGCCTTCGGCAGCCTGCGAGTCTATGCTCCGCCGCCGCTGCGCTTTACCGCGCGGGCGTTGCCGCTGTGGTGGCCGACCGACGGCCTGATCGGCGCGCCGCAGTTGCAGCTGCTCTCGGCACCGGCCCAACTGCCCTTGGGCGACACCACCGCGTGGCGGCTGCGCTTGTCTGCCCCCGGCCTCGACCGGGCGCAGGTGCTGCGCGTGGCAAACCGCTGGGACGCCGCGCTGCCCGCCCATTTCGGCCCTGCTGACGTGCAGGTAACCCGCGCCCAAGAATCCTCCGCTGAAGCAGGTGACACCTGGGACATCACCCTTTACCTGCGCCCGCAAACCGCGGGTCGGCTGCAAGCGCCCGCGTTGCGGCTCGACTATTTCGATCCCCGCACCGAACTACCCGCCACCGCGCGCTGGATGCCGCCACTGCTCACCGTGGTCGATGCCCGCCCGCTGCACCTCGCCATCGGCCTGGGCGGCGTCGCGGCGCTGCTCTTGCTGTTGTTTGCGCTGCGTGCAGTGGGCTGCTGGGCTTGCCGTAGCTGGCGCGAGCGCCGCGCGCTGCAGGCGGTGTGGCAAGCCACCGATGCGGCAGCGCTCAAGCAAGCCTGGCTGGCGCTGCCGGCCCGGCGCGGGCTGCCGCGCGCCGCCACCCTGGCGCAATGGCTAAGCGATGCCGCCTTGACGCCTGCGCATCCTTTGCATCTTCTTGCCGAGCGCCTGCAGCGCCATCTCTACGAGCTGCACGCAATGCCCGACTTCCCCGCGCTGCGCCGCGCCATCCACGCGGCGCTGGCGTCGAGGCGGCGAAGCGATTGACGCCGCTACAGCACCACCTTCACCATCGGATGACTGGTGAGCGCGCGGTACAGATCGTCAAGCTGCGCGCGGCTGGTGGCGCGGATGGTGCAGGTGCAGCTCAGATAGTTGCGTCCGCTGGAAGGGCGCAGCTCCATCGTCGCCGGATCGAAGTCGGGCGCGTGTTGCAGCACCACGGCGGCAATCGCATCGGCCAGGCCGTCCACATTCGCGCCCATGATTTTGATGGGGAAGTCGGAAGGATATTTGATAAGACTCTCATCGCCGGGCGGGGAGGAAATCGGGTTCATGGCAACCTCAACAGAAATACGTCTTGCCTTGAATTATCCGGGCTGGCGCGGCGCGTATCCGAGACCTTCAGTAATGCGGCGGCAACTCGTCCCACAAACTCGTGGACGCTGATGGCTGATCGTCCGCCCGCTGGCGCTGCAACTGCCCCACCTCCCGCAACAACTGCGCGATCTGATCTTGCTGCTTTGCCACCAAAGCGTTGAGCGCGTCGAGCAGGTCTTCCGCATAACCGAATTTTTCTTCCAGCCGGGTCAGGCGGGCGTTGGTTTCAGCGTCGTTGGGGGAGGGATTCATTGGAGTTCTTATTCAATTCGGCGCAGGAGCGAGCAAGACATTTGAGCAAATTCCCGCACGCGGCGGTAAGCGCTCATGCCTCGCTCGAGATCGATGAGCGCGCGTAAAACGACCGACATCATTCCCGCGCCGAACGCCGTGGGTGCGAAGATCGGCTCAAAGCGCCTCGGCGCAGAAGGTGGTCGTCGTGACGATGCGTGTGCGCCCGATGCGGCCATGTTGCAGCAGCCCGGCCCGCCGGTCGCCCGTCACCAGGTAATCGGCCTCGGCGGGACATTACCTCAATCACACGCCCGGCTTTACCGAGTCGGCCCTGTCGAGAGATAGCAAGTCGAGTTCTAGCCCTACAGCGTTTGCTGACTTTCGCCTCAAATTTTTTTGATTCAGTGCTTGCCGAAACCAACCGCCGATGCCGATCGCCTTTCTTGGCCTGTAGTAAGGTAGAACGCTCATCGGCTCCTCTGCCCTGCTCTCCCATGCTGACCATCCAATCAAAACACCTCGCCTCTCTTTTCGCGGCCTTTGTGCTGGCCCTGAGCACCGCGCAGGCGGCTACGCTTGATCAGGCGTCTGCCTTGCTGGATGCGGGCCATTTGACGCAGGCTGACCACGTCATCGCGCAGGTGCTGGCGGATCAGCCGCATTCGGCGCAGGCGCACTATCTGGACGCGCGGCTGCTGGCCGCAGAGGGCAAGTGGCCGCTGGCGGAGCAGGAGCTGGAACTGGCGCGCCGCCTCGATCCGACCTTGAGCTTCGGGCCGCAGGAGCAGGTGCAGGCGCTGGCCAACGAGGTGCTCAAGCACCAATGGAAGAACCCGTCCGGGTTTGCGGGTTACGGACAGGCCGCGCTGGCGGCGCTGTTCGTGCTGATTTCGGGCTATCTGGTCTTCGGGGTGATGCGCCACCGGCGCCAGCCGCCCAAGGTCTGAGCGGCGCCGCCCTGCGCAGCCTGGCGACAGTGGGTGGCCGGGCGATTTCTCCCCATCAAGGTTTGCGTTTCAGGGTGAGGACGGTGTAGGCGCCGTCAATTTGCTTTGCGCTGAATTCCACCGTGTCGCCGACCTTGAGGCCATCGAGCAGGGCTTTGTCGCGCACCCGGTAGTTCATGGTCATCGCGCCCATGCCCAGCGCGGGGATGGGGCCGTGGCGCAGGGTGATCTTGCCGTTGGCGGCGTCGATTTTGCGCACCACACCTTCTGTCTGGTGTTCGCCTTGCGCGCTGGATGCAGCGGGCTGCATCATCTGCATGTGTTGCGCCATGCCTTCGGGGGTGGAATGGTCGTGGTCAGCATGGCTTGGCGCGGCCAGGGCGGGCGTGCAGAGTGCTGCGGCCAGGGCGAGAAGGGAGCAGGTTTTCAGTGTCTGGTTCATGTTGGGTTCCTTTGCAGGGGTTGAAGAAACAAAAAGGGGATAGGGGCAGGGCGAGGGCGGTCAATGCGCATGCTGATGGGGCTTGCGCACTTGCAGCGTGTCTTGGGTGGCTTGGGGTTCGGTGGGGTCGGTGCGCGCGGGTGGCAGGTCGGCGGTGGGCACGGCGTGGGCTTGGGTGCCGGGCGGCATGCGGTACCAGCCGGGGTCGCGGTAGTCGCCGTGGGCGAGGTCGTCGCGCACTTTGAGCACGCTGAACATGCCGCCCATTTCCACCGAGCCGTAAGGGCCGCGCCCGGTCATCATCGGCAGGGTGTTGTCGGGAAGCGGCATGTCCATCTCGGCCATTTCCGCCATGCCCTGGCTGCCCATGGCCATGTAGTCGGGCAGCAGCTTTTGCAACGCGGGGGTGAGGTCGTCCTGCTGCACGCCGATCATTGTCGGCACGCTATGGCCCATGGCGTTCATGGTGTGGTGCGATTTGTGGCAATGGAAGGCCCAGTCGCCAGAGTTGTCGGCGATGAACTCGATGGCGCGCATCTGCCCCACGGCGATGTCGACCGTCACTTCGGGCCAGCGCGCGCTCTTGGGCACCCAGCCGCCATCGGTGCCGGCCACTTCGAACACATGGCCGTGCAGGTGGATGGGGTGGTTGGTCATGGTGAGGTTGCCCATGCGGATGCGCACGCGCTCGCCGGTGCGCGCCACCAGCGGGGCGATGCCGGGAAAGGCGCGGCTGTTCCAGGTCCAGAGGTTGAAGTCGAGCATGGTGTTGACCTTGGGCACGCTCGACCCAGGATCGATGTCGTAGGCGTTGATGAGAAAGGCGTAGTCGCGCGCCACCGCCATCTGCCGCGGGTTTTTGGGGTGGACGATGAACAGGCCCATGGCGCCCATGGCCATCTGCACCATTTCGTCGGCGTGCGGGTGGTACATGAAGGTGCCGCTTTTGCGCAGCTCGAATTCATAGACGAAGGTCTGGCCGGGCGCGATCTGCGGCTGCGTCAGCCCGCCCACGCCGTCCATGCCGTTGGGCAGGATGAGGCCGTGCCAGTGCACCGTGGTGTGCTCGGGCAGTTTGTTGGTGACGAACAGACGCACGCGGTCGCCCTCCACCGCTTCGATCGTGGGGCCGGGGCTCGATCCGTTGTAGCCCCAGAGCTTGGCCGTCATACCGGGCGAGATTTCGCGCACCACGGGTTCAGCGACGAGATGAAATTCCTTCACGCCGTCTTTCATGCGAAAGGGCAGGCTCCAGCCGTTGAGGGTGACGACCGGGTTGTAGGGCCGGCCGGCGTGGGGATGCACGGGGGCTGCGGTCTCGGCGCTGTTGTATTGATGGGGTTCGGGCGCGGCGGCCAGGGCGTTGCGGCTGGCGGCGCCTGCGGCGACGAGGGCCGCGGCAGCGCCGAGAAAATGGCGTCGGGTATTCATGGTGTGAGACTCCTGTGGGTCAGTGGCTGGAGACGGCCGGGGCGGCGTTGGCAGAAGCGGAGTCGGGCAGGGCGCCCGGGCCTGCGTCCACGCCAAGCTGGGCGGCTTGCCAGGCGGCGTCGGCCAGCCAGTAATTGCGCTGCGCGGCGATGGCCTCGCGCACCGCCTGCACCTGCGTCTGCGCGGCGGCGACGAGCTGAAAGGTGCCGATGAGCATGCCGTTGTAGCGAAGCTGGCTCTCGTCGAGCACGGTCTGCGCCAGGGGCACGATCTGCTCGCGGCTGAGGCGCTGCTGCTGCCACGCGCTGCCGCGCAGGGCGTCGGCCTCGCGCAGTTGCGAGGCGGCGCGGCGCGCGGTGGCGATGGCGCGGTTGCGCGCGGCGAGCACGCGGTCGGCGGCGGCGCTGCGGCGGGCGTCGCCCAGATCGAACAGCGGCAGCGGCAGGCTGAGGTCGAAGCCGTTTTGCGGCGGCGCGTCGCTATAGGTCTTTCGCACGCCGCCGAGTTCGACATGCTCGATCAGGCTGGTAGCGCGCGCCAGCCCTGCGGCTTGCGCGGTGGCCGTGTAATCGGCGCGGGCGAGCTGCACGTCCAGACGCTGGTCGAGCGCGGTTTGCAGCGCCATCGGCGCGGCTGCGCTCGGCTGCTTGGGCACCTCCGGCAGTTGCGTCGGCAGAACGAGGCGGGCGGCTTGCTCTGCCGACAACCCCAGCGCCTGCACCAGCGCCTCGCGGCTCTGCGTGGCGGCCAGTTCGGCGCGGCTCAGGCGCAGCTGGCTGTCGGCGGCGAACAGGCCTTGCTGCGCCGCGTCGAGCTTGGTGAAGTTGCCCGCCTGCTGCATGCGGTCAGCCAGAATGGCGGTGGCCTTGGCCGCTTCCACCACATCGCGGTCGTAGGCGGCAGTTTGCTGCGCCGCCACGGCGCGAACCCAACTCAGCCGCGCCTGCGCCGCCGTGCGCAGCACCGCGCGGGCGAGGCTGAGCCGAAGTTGCGTCTGCTGCGCGTCGTTCAGGCGCGAACGCGTGGGCAAGGTGAGCAGATCGAGCAGACCGAAGCTGAGACTACGGGTGATTTCCACTCCGCCGCTGCCGATGAGCAGGCGCTCGAAGCCGAAAACCGGGTTGGTCAACCGGGCGCTTTGCGTGGAGTCGGCCGAGTCGGCCTGCGCCTGCGCGATCAGCGCTTGCAGCGCCGGGCTGCCGAGCAGCGCGATGCGCACCACGTCATCGGCAGTCAGGGGTTTGGACAGCAGCGCGTCGATCTGGGCTTGCGCGTCTTGCTGCTGCGCGGGGTCGCGCATCAAGTGCAGCGGCGTGCCGGTATGGGGCTGAGTAATGACGTTGACGGCCTGTAGCGACTGCCGGGTTTGCAAGGGCGCGCAGGCTGCCAGTAACGCGGCTGCGGCCAGGGGGGCGAGCCGCAGCGCCCGCAGGCGCACCTGCGGTCTGGGTGGGTTCCACATGAATTGACACCTCATTCGAGCCGCGACAGCGCGCGGCGACACGATGCGCAGCGCAAGTCTGGCGACCCGCGCTGCAACCGGGACTCAAACGGGGGTCAGGCTCTGGGAGGGCGCTGCAGGGCGCGCGGCTCGGCGCTGTGCCACGCGGTGTTGGCGGTGGAGGGGCACGAGTGCTGCGCGGCGTCGGTCAGCAGCAGGGTGAAGGCCGGGGGCTGAGCCACGGCCAGATGGCAGATCACGCAATGCTGGTGATCGTGAGAGCCGCAATCGGCTGGGGTGTTGGCGTTGACGTGGCAGCCCGGCATCGCGTCTGAAGCGTGTTGCTCTGCCGCCAGCGAGTGCAGATCCGCCATTGAGGCCATGTCATTTGAGGTCATCTCATGCGCCTGCGCCGGGGTTTGCACTCCGTCGCCCAAATTCATGCTGACCTGCGCCCAGCCGCGCAGAGGCAGCAAGACGAGCAGCAAGACCAGAATGGGACGCAGCAAGCGAGACATGCAACAAAGTCTAACCTAAGAATTCGCAGGCACACTGCCGTCATCAAACCCCCCATAGAACGTACGGAAAATGGGTTTTCGCCCCGGCCCGGCAGGGAACTATTGGTTATTAGCACTCTCTCACTGTGAGTGCTAATATCGAACACAAACAGGAGGATTCCATCCATGACCCACACTCAGTCAGCCGCAATCGTTCTGCGCCCGGCCCAGGTCGATGGCGCGTTTCCGCTCGCCTTGCCCAGTCTAGGCAATCTGGACGCCTACATCAGCGCCGTCAACCGCCTGCCCATGCTCAGCGCGGAAGAAGAGGCGCGGCTGGCGCGCACCTGGCGCGAGCAGGGGGACAAGGACGCGGCGGGCAAACTGGTGCTGTCGCACCTGCGGCTGGTGGTTTCCACCGCACGGCAATATCTGGGCTACGGCTTGCCGCATGCCGACCTCATTCAAGAAGGCAATATCGGCTTGATGAAGGCGGTCAAGCGTTTCGACCCGGCGCATGGCGTGCGGCTGGTGAGTTACGCCCTGCACTGGATCAAGGCCGAAATTCACGAATACATCCTGCGCAACTGGCGGCTGGTGAAGGTGGCCACGACCAAGGCGCAGCGCAAGCTGTTTTTCAATCTGCGCTCGATGAAAACGGCCAACGCCGGTATGAACGAGGCGCAGATCGACGACATGGCGCAGGCGCTCAACGTCAAGCGCGAAGACGTGATCGAGATGGAAAGCCGCATGGGCGGCGCCGACATCGCGCTCGACCCCACGGTGGAAGATGGCGAAGAGAGTTATGCGCCCATTTCCTATCTGGCCGACAACACGCAGGAGCCGATGGCCGTGCTCGAAGCGCGCAGCCACGACCGGCTGCAGGTCGAAGGGCTGGAAAACGCGCTGGAACTGCTCGATGCCCGCAGCCGCGCCATTGTCGAGCAGCGCTGGCTGCAGGTGAATGATGACGGCAGCGGCGGCAAGACTCTGCACGAACTGGCCGCCGAATACGGCGTGTCGGCCGAACGCATCCGCCAGATCGAGGTGGCGGCGATGAAAAAAATGCGCAAGTCGCTGGCGGAATTTGCCTGATTCGTTTGCTTGGTTCGCCCGTCGCACTGTCTAAAAAGCCCGCAGGTGACGGGCTTTTTTGATGTTTGTCGCACGCGCATCAGCGCCAGCGGCGCACGGCCTGCCGCAGCGCGGCCCATTGTGTTTTGCGCTGGCGGGCATCAACTGGCGGGGCGTAGCGCCAGCGTTCGAGTTGCAGCAGGAGCGCAATGGCGGCGTGCGCGGATTGGGGCGGGAGGCTGTCAGCGCCCAGTCGGGCAGGGTCGATGCGGCCCGCCAGAGTGCGCGGCGGGGTGGAGGGTTCACTGTAGATGCCGACCTGCTCCAGCTTGCCGCGCAGCAGGGCGTAGGTCTGCGTCCAGGGATCGTGCCTGCGGCGCTCCAGCGCCAGAAACGCGCCGCCGATGGCGGTGGCCACCAGCAGGGTGGCGATGGCCAGCGCGGCCAGGGTGGCCATGTCGGGCTGGTGCAGGCCGAGCTTGTTCAGCAGATCGAGCTGGCGCTGGCTGCCGTAGTGCAGCACCCACTGGTTCCAGGTGTTGTTGAGCGCGTCCCACTGGTTGCGCAGTTGCAGCAGCAGCGTGGCGTCGCGCGGGCCGAGCGCGGCCACGCCCAGCAGGGGCTCGCGCGAGGCCAGGGTGGCGCCGCTGCGGTCGATGCGCGCCGGGTCGACCGCAGCGGTGGGGTCGGCGCGCACCCAGCCGCGTTCGGGCAGCCAGTATTCGGCCCAGGCGTGGGCGTCGCTTTGGCGCACCACCCAGGTGTCGTCCACCGGGTTGAAGCGGCCGCCCTGGTAGCCGGTGACGATGCGCGCGGGAATGCCTGCGGCCCGCATCACCACGACGAACGCCTGCGCGTAGTGTTCGCAAAAACCGGCGCGGCGGTCGAACAGAAATTGGTCCACGCCGTCGCGCAGGCCGTAGGTGCCGGGGTTGAGGGTGTAGCGGAAGGGTTGGTTGCGAAACATCTGCAGCAGGGTTTGCGCGACGAAGGCGCCGCCCTGTCCGGCCGCCTTGGCTTGCGCGGCGAGTTGCCTGCCCAGCGCCACGCTGCGCGGATCGAAGCCCGCAGGCAGGGCTTCGTCGGCGCGCAGGGCGGGGCTGAATTGCGTGGGGCCGTAGCGAAACTGCGGTGACGACTCGACGGTGTAGCGCGAGAGGTGGTCGAGCGGCCGCCCGGTGACCAGTTGCAGGTCGGGCAGCCACTGCACCCGATATCCCTCGATCTCGGGCGCGGCCACTGGGGCATCGAGCGCGAAGACGAAGGTCTGCTGCGTGGGCTGCAGGGTGACGGTGTAGCGCACGGGCGGGCCGCTCAGGTGCAGATCGGCGGGCGGGCTGAGGGTGGCGCGGTCGCGCTGGCGCGGGTTGGGCAGCCACACGCCGTTGTCGAACACACTCAATACCGGGCCGCGCCAGTAAAGCTCGCGGTCGGGCGGGCGCGGGCCGTGGAACACCACGCGGAAGGCGACCGAGTCGTCTCGCGCCAACTCGGCGATCTGCCCCGGTGACATACTGGCCGACAGCCCGGTGATGGCCTGCGCGCCGCTTTGCGGCAAGGCCCACAGCGGCGCGCTCAGGCGCGGAAATACCATGAACAGCACAACCATCGCGGGCGCGCCCAGCGCCATCATCTTGAGCGCGGTGAGCAGCGACTGCCGCAGCGGCGGCCGACCAGCGGGCAGATTGGCATTGACCAGCGCGGCCAGCATGCCCCAGGTGGCCAACACCATGACCAGGGCGGTACCCAGCGATTGCGAGAACAGAAAGTTGGCCGCGATGGTGAAAAAACCGAGGAAGAACAGCACATGGGCATCGCGGCGCGAGCGCATCTCCAGGGTTTTGAGGCCGAGCAGCACGCACAGCAGCGCGACTCCGGCATCGCGCCCGAGCACGGTGTGGAAATCCCATAGGGTGATGACGACGGAGAACAGCAAAATGAGCACCAGCACGCCGCGCCCGGGCAGCGGCGCACTGCGCCAGGCCAGCGCCGCACGCCAGGCCAGCAGGCCGAGCACCAGCGTGCTCGTCCACCAAGGCAGATGGACGAACAGCGGCAGCATCAGCAGCAGCGACACGCCGAGCAGGAACAGGGTGTCGCGCGCATCGCGCGGCAGGGCGTTGGTGCGGTGGGTCCAGCGGGCCAGCAGCGCCTGGCTGGGGTTGGACTGCATCACGACTTGGCTCGCGGGGCGGCGCCCGAACGGGGCTGCAACAGGGGGCCGGGATGCAGCGCCAGCAGGCGCAGGCAGGCGGCGCGGTGCGCGGCGCCGGTGGCTGGTGCGATTTGCTGGCCGCCGAGCTGCAGGCCGTAGGGCGTGCCGGTGCGGTCGGCCGCCAGCACCCAGGCGCACAGCCGCGACAGCCGGGCTTCGATATCGAGCTGCGCGGGCAGCGTGGCGAAGTCGAGCCAGAGTTCGGCGCGGGCCTGGGGCTGGGCGGTGTCGCGGCTGATGAGTTCGTCGCTGCGGGCGAATTTTTTCCACAGCACATGCCGCAGCGAATCGCCGGTGCGGTAGGCGCGCACGCCATCGGTTTCGCCGCCGCCGCGCGCAAGCGCCGGGCCGTTGCCTGGCGTGGGGCGGGCGGGCGGCAGGGGCGGGGCGGGATGCTCGGCGGCGGGCAGCACGAGCAGTTCGATCTGCGGCTGCCAGCGGCTCCAGGCCGTCCAGACGCCCAGCGGGTAATAGCTTTCGACGGTGAGCAGGGGCCAGGCCAGCAGACCGCGGCGCGGCGGCGTCCAGCTCAGGGTGAGGGAGGTTTCACTGTTGCAGGCGCAGTCGGCGTAGGCCCAGGGGTAGGGCGGGCTGGACGCCTTGCGGCGAGCTTTCTTCTGGGACGCGGGCGGCGTAGCTTGGGTGCCCGCCGGGCGCAGCGCCAGCCCCCAGCGGTCGCGTGCGCCACCTTGCAGCAGCAGACCGAGACGGGCGCTCTGGCCCTGGTGCAGCAGGCCTTCGGGAGGCCGCGCGGTGAGCTGCAAGCCGCGAAGATTGTTGTGGGTGACGTGCATGGCCATCATCGCGCTGCCCGCCAGCAGGAAGGTGAGCAGATAGCCGAGATTGAGCTGGTAGTTGATGCTCAGCACCAGCAAGACCAGCAGCAGCAGGGCGAAAAACCAGCCGGTGCGGGTGGGCAGGATGTAGACGTTGCGGTGGGTCAGCCGCGTGCTGCCGCCGGCCGGATGGCGCGCTAGCGCCCAGGCATCGAAGCGCTGCGCGAAGGCGTCGCGCAGGGTGTTCGACGCGGCGGGCTGAGGCAGGGCGGTATCGGTGGAGTGCATGATCACTGCTTGGCGCGCGGGCCTTCGGGCCTTACACCGGGACGTGTTCAAGCAGCGATTGCACCGCCTGCAGCGAGGCCGCGCGGTTGACCGTGGGGCTGTCGAGGGTGCGCAAGCGGTGCCCGGCAACGAATGGCAGGACTTGCTGCACGTCGTCGGGAATGAGGTAGTCGCGGTCCTGCAGCAGCGCCCAGGCCCGGGCGGCGCGCAACAGGCCCAGACCGGCGCGCGGGCTCAGACCTTCGATGAACCAGCGACCGTTGCGCGTCTGCGTGAGCAGCTCCTGCACATAGTCGAGCAGGGCGGGCGCGGCGTGCACGGCCTGCGCCTGTCGCTGCAGCTCGATCAAGCGCTCGGGGGTCAGCACCGGTTGCAGCTCCGCGATCAACTCGCGCCGGTCGCGGCCTTCGAGCAGGGCGCGCTCGGCGGCGCGGCTGGGGTAGCCCAGCGAGATGCACAGCAGAAAGCGGTCGAGCTGCGACTCGGGCAGGGCATAGGTGCCGAGCTGGTCGAACGGGTTTTGCGAGGCGATGACGAAAAATGGCTCGGGCAGGCGGCGCGTCTGTCCGTCCACACTCACCTGGCGCTCTTCCATCGCTTCGAGCAGGGCGCTTTGCACCTTCGGCCCGGCGCGATTGATTTCGTCGGCCAGCAGCACCTGCGAAAACACCGGGCCGGGGTGAAACACGAACTCGCTGCGGTTGCGGTCGAACACCGAAATGCCCAGCAGATCGCCCGGCATGAGGTCGGAGGTGAACTGCGCGCGGGCGTACTGCAGCCCCAGCGTGGCGGCCAGGGCATGGGCCAGCGTGGTCTTGCCCACCCCGGGCAGATCTTCGATGAGCAGATGACCGCTGGCCAAGAGGCAGCACACGGCGAGTTCCACCTGCGGGCGCTTGCCTTTGATAATGGTTTCGAGCTGGTCGAGCAGACTGGGCAGGGCTGGGGTTTTCACGAGCGGCAGAGTGGGAGGCGACAGCGCACTATGCTACGAGGACGACGTGCATGCCCCCGAATCTGGGTATATGCCGCAGGAGACAAGAACCATGACGACCGGCTTCTACACCCATGCCGACTGCACCCTGCACGAAATGGGGGCAGACCATCCCGAATGCCCGCAGCGCCTCGCCGCCATTGAAGACCGGTTGATCGCCGCGCAGATTGCACCCTGGCTCGAACGCCACGACGACGCGCCGCCCGCCAGCCTGGAGGACGTTGAGCGCGCGCATTCGGCGCTGTATGTCGCCGATCTCAAAAAACGCGGTGATTTCGAGCAGGGACATGAGTGGATCGACGCGGACACGATGATGAATCCGCATACCTGGCAAGCCGCGCTGCGGGCCGCCGGTGCGGCCATCAGCGCGACCGATGCCGTCATCGACGGTCATCTGCACAACGCCTTTTGCTCCATCCGCCCGCCCGGCCATCATGCCACTCGCGATCAGGCCATGGGATTCTGTTTTCTCGGCAATGTCGCCATTGCCGCACGCCATGCGCTCGATGTGCGCGGGATGGAGCGCGTGGCCATCGTCGACTTCGATGTGCACCACGGCAACGGCACTGAAGACATATTCCGGGGCGATGAACGGGTGCTGATGGTGAGCTTCTTCCAGCACCCCTTCTACCCCTACAGCGGCGCGGAAGGCGAGCAGCCGAATATGGTCAACGTCCCCGTCTCGGCTTATACCAAGGGCGACGGGGTGCGTCACATCGTCACCGAGCAGTGGCTACCCCGACTGCGGGCATTTGCGCCGCAGATGCTGTTCATCAGCGCCGGCTTCGACGCCCACCGCGAAGACGATATGGGTCAGATGGGCCTGGTGGAAGCCGACTACGCCTGGATCACCCGCCAGTTGGTGGACTTTGCCGAGGCGCAGTGCGAAGGCCGCATCGTCTCCTGCCTGGAAGGCGGCTACAACCTTAGCGCCCTCGGCCGCAGCGTGGCCGAGCACGTGCGGGTGCTGGCGGGGCTGGATTGAAGCGCTGGCCGGGCGCTACTTGTTCAAATCCCCCAGGCAGAGATATTTCATTTCGACATATTCGTCGATGCCGTGATGCGAGCCTTCGCGGCCCAGGCCGGACTGTTTCACGCCGCCGAAGGGGGCGACTTCGTTGGACATCAGGCCGGTGTTGATGCCCACCATGCCGTATTCGAGTTCCTCGGCCACGCGGAAGATGCGGCCGACGTCGCGGCTGAAGAAGTAGGCAGCCAGGCCGAATTCGGTGGCGTTGGCCGCGGCGATGGCCTCCTGCTCGGTCTTGAAGCGGAACACCGGCGCCACCGGGCCGAAGGTTTCCTCTCTGGCGCAGAGCATGTCGCTCGTCACATCGGCCAGTACGGTGGCCTGGAAGAACCGTCCGGCATTGGGGCCGGTCTCCACCCGCTTGCCGCCCACCACCATGCGCGCGCCCTTGGAGGTGGCGTCGCTGATGTGCTTCTCGACCTTGGCCAGCGCCTGATCGTCGATCAGCGGGCCCAGATTCACGCCTTCATCGAAGCCGCTGCCGATTTTCAGGCTGCCCACGGCCTGCGCCAGACGCTCGACGAATCGGTCGTAGATGCCGTCCTGCACATACAGCCGGTTGGCGCAGACGCAGGTCTGGCCGGCGTTGCGGTACTTGCTCGCCATGGCGCCTTCGATGGCCGAGTCGAGATCGGCATCGTCGAACACGATGAAGGGCGCGTTGCCGCCGAGTTCGAGCGAGAGCTTCTTGATACTGGGCGCCGACTGCGCCATGAGGATGCGGCCGACCTCGGTGGAGCCGGTGAACGACAGATGACGCACCACCTTTGATGCGCACAGCAGCTTGCCGATGGCGATCGACCCTTCGGCGTCGGCGGTGAGCACGTTGAGCACGCCGCGCGGAATACCGGCGCGGTGGGCCAGTTCGGCTGCGGCCAGCGCGGTCAGCGGCGTCTGTTCGGCGGGCTTGATGACCACCGGGCAACCGGCAGCCAGTGCGGGCGCGACCTTGCGGGTGATCATGGCCAGCGGGAAATTCCACGGCGTGATCGCGGCGCAGACGCCCACGGGCTGCTTGAGGACGAGCAGGCGCTTGGTGGCGTCGGGGCTGGGGATGGTTTCGCCGTAAACCCGCTTGGCTTCTTCGGCGAACCATTCCACGAAGCTGGCGCCGTAGAGCACTTCGCCCTTGGCCTCGGCCAGCGGCTTGCCTTGTTCGGCGGTCATCAGGCGGGCCAGGTCGTCGGCGTTGGCCACCAGCAGATCGAACCACTTGCGCAGGATGGCGGCGCGCTGCTTGGCCGGCAGGGCGCGCCAGGCGGGCCAGGCTGCATCTGCGGCGTCGATGGCGAGCTGCGCATGCATGGGCTCCAGCGCGGGCACCTGCGCCAGTTCGGCGTTGCTCGCCGGGTCGGTGACCGCGAAGCGGCGGGCGGAATCGATCCACTGGCCATCGATATAGGCCTGGGTCTTGAACAGCGTGGGGTCTTTGAGCAGGGACAGCGGATTGGCGGGCCGGTTCATAGGTAGCTCCGGTTGGGGTGAACGGGGTTGGATCGCAAGCCCTAAAATCTAACCTTTTGCATGATCGTGCGCCAGAGCCAGTTCCGCGCCCGTGCCACAGCCACTTACCCGCCCCATGAACGTCTCCGACATCCGCGAAAAATTTCTGGCCTATTTTGAGTCGCAGGGTTCCACCCGCGTGGCGTCTTCCTCGCTCGTGCCGGGTAACGACCCCACCTTGCTGTTCACCAATTCGGGCATGGTGCAGTTCAAGGACGTGTTCCTCGGTCAGGACCAGCGTCCGTACAAGCGCGCCACCACGGCGCAGCGTTGCGTGCGCGCCGGCGGCAAGCACAACGATCTGGAGAACGTGGGCTACACCGCGCGGCATCACACCTTCTTCGAGATGCTGGGCAACTTCAGCTTCGGCGACTACTTCAAGCGCGAAGCCATCCGCTACGCCTGGGAGTTGCTCACCATGGTCTATAAGCTCCCGGCCGAGAAGCTATGGGTGACGGTGTACGCCGAAGACGACGAGGCGCACGACATCTGGGCCAAGGAAGTCGGCGTGCCGGTCGAGCGCATCATCCGCATCGGCGACAACAAGGGCGCCCGCTACGCCTCCGACAACTTCTGGCAGATGGCCGACACAGGCCCCTGCGGGCCCTGCAGCGAGATTTTCTACGACCATGGCCCCGAGATCTGGGGTGGCCCGCCCGGCTCGCCCGAAGAAGATGGCGACCGCTACATCGAGATCTGGAATCTGGTGTTCATGCAGTTCGAGCGCTATGCCGCAGGCGAGGAGCGCTTCGAGACCGAAGATCAGGCCACCGCGCGCAAACAGGCCGTCGAGGCCGAGGGCGGCATCGGCCTGGTGAGCAAGGATGGCGAAGGCTACAAGCTGGCCGTTTTCCGCCAGAAGCCCCTGCCCAAGCCCTGCGTGGATACCGGCATGGGCCTGGAGCGCATTGCCGCTGTGCTGCAGCATGTCCACAGCAATTACGAGATCGACCTGTTTCAGGCGCTCATCAAGGCCGCTGCGCGCGAGACCGCGACCGCCGATCTGGGCCATGCCTCGCTCAAGGTCATCGCCGACCACATCCGCGCCTGTGCTTTTCTCATCGTCGATGGCGTGATTCCGGGCAACGAAGGGCGCGGTTATGTGCTGCGCCGCATCATCCGCCGCGCCATTCGCCACGGCTACAAGCTGGGGATGCGCCAGCCGTTCTTCTACAAACTCGTGCCCGATCTGGTGGCGCAGATGGGCGCGGCCTATCCCGAGCTGGCCGAGGCGCAAGGCCGCGTGGCCGAGGTGCTGCAGGCGGAAGAAGCGCGCTTTTTCGAGACCATCGAACATGGCATGGGCGTGCTCGACACCGAACTGGCTGCGCTGCGCGCTGCGGGTGGCAATCTGCTGGCCGGTGAACTGGCCTTCAAACTGCATGACACCTTCGGCTTCCCGCTCGACCTCACGCAGGACGTGTGCCGCGAGCACGGCATGAAGGTCGATGAAGCCGCTTTCGACGTCGCCATGGCCCGCCAGCGCGAGCAAGCACGTGCAGCGGGCAAGTTCAAGATGCAGGCCGCGCTCGACTACGCGGGCGACAAGACCCGCTTCGACGGTTACGAGCATCTGCTGGTGAAGGAGGCGCGCGTGGTCGCGCTGTACAAGGACGGCACTTCGGTGCCGACCTTGCAGGCCGGTGACCCAGGCGTGGTCGTGCTCGACCGCACGCCGTTCTACGCCGAATCTGGCGGGCAGGTGGGCGACAGCGGTGTGCTGTTCGAGGGCGACTCCTGCGAGCTGCGCTTTGTCGTGCACGATACGCAAAAGCTGCAGGCTGATGTGTTCGGCCACCACGGCACGCTCGAATCGGGCAGCCTCAAAGTGGGCGAAATCGTGGCCGCGCAGGTGGACGGCGAGCGCCGTCAGGCGGTCATGCGCAACCACAGTGTGACCCACCTGATGCACAAGGCGCTGCGTCTGGTGCTGGGCGATCATGTGCAGCAAAAGGGCTCGCTGGTCGATGCCGAGAAGACCCGCTTCGACTTCGCCCACGACGCGCCGATGAGCGACGACGAGATCGCCCGAGTCGAACGCCTGGTGAACGAGGAAATTCTGGCCAACGCAGCAACGCAAGCCCGCGTGATGCCCATCGACGAGGCCAAGGGGCTGGGCGCGATGATGCTGTTCGGCGAGAAGTACGGCGACACCGTGCGGGTGCTCGACATCGGCACGTCACGCGAGCTTTGTGGTGGCACCCACGTGGCGCGCACCGGCGACATCGGGCTGTTCAAAATTGTGTTCGAGGGCGGCGTGGCTGCGGGCATCCGCCGCGTGGAGGCCATCACCGGCCTGAACGCTCTGGCCTTCGTGCAGAAACAGAATGCGCTGGTTGCGCGGCTGTCGCGCACTCTGAAGGCACCGGCCGAGGAGTCTGCGGCCAAGGTCGAGCAACTGTTAGAGCAGCAGCGCCAGCTCGAAAAAGACCTGGCCCAGCTCAAGGCGCAGCAGGCCGCCGCCCAGGGCGACGCCCTGGTGTCGCAGGCCATCACCATCGGCAGCACGGCCGTGCTGCTGGCGCGCATGGACGGGCTGGACGCGAAGGGCTTGCGCGAAGCGGTGGACCGCATCAAGTCCAAACTCAAGACGGCCGTGGTGCTGCTGGCGAGTCGAGAGGGCGACAAGGTGCAGCTCGCCGCAGGAGTGAGCGCTGACCGCGTGGGTCAGATCAAGGCCGGCGATCTGGTTAGTGCCGCGGCGCAGGCCGTGGGCGGCAAGGGTGGCGGTCGGCCTGACTTCGCCATGGCCGGCGGTACTCAGCCCGAGCAGATCGACGCCGCGCTGGCCCAGGCCAAGAGCCTGCTGCAACAGCGTCTCGGCGCCTGATCGCACGGAGTGCCGATGGATCTGCAGGGCAAACACATCGTTCTCGGGGTCACCGGCGGCGTGGCGGCCTACAAGGCGGCCGAGCTGACGCGGTTGCTGGTCAAGGCGGGGGCGACGGTGCAGGTCGTACTGACGGCTGCGGGTGCGCGCTTTGTCGGCGCCGCGACCTTCCAGGCGCTCACCGGTCGGCCGGTGTTCGATGACCTGTGGGATGCCCGCGTGGGCAATGGCATGGCGCATATCGAGCTGACGCGCGCCGCCGATCTCGTGGTCGTCGCCCCAGCCACGGCGAATGTGCTCGCACAGGCCGCGGGCGGCTTGTCGGACGATCTGCTTTCCACCCTGTTGCTGGCGTCCAACAAGCCCGTGCTGTTCGCTCCGGCGATGAACCGCGAGATGTGGGGTAATCCGGCCACGCAGCGCAACGTCGCCCGGCTGCGCGAAGACGGCGCGCTGATCAGCGGCCCGGCCGCGGGCGAGCAGGCCTGCGGCGAGGTCGGCGAAGGCCGCATGGTCGAACCCGAAGACCTGTTGCAGGACATCGTCGCCGCGTTTCAACCCAAATTGCTCGAGGGTCGCACCGTGCTCGTCACCGCCGGCCCCACCTTCGAGGCCATCGACCCGGTGCGGGGCCTGACCAACCGCTCCAGCGGCAAGATGGGCTACGCCGTGGCCCGGGCGGCGCGCGAGGCCGGGGCGCGTGTGGTGCTGGTGAGCGGCCCGACCGCACTGCCCGCGCCGCATGGCGTACAGCGGGTGGACGTGAACAGCGCGCAGGAGATGTTCGACGCGGTGATGGCGCAGGTTGGCGCCGCGCAGGTGTTCATCGCCACCGCGGCCGTGGCCGACTGGCGGCCGGCACAGGTGCATGCGCAAAAACAGAAAAAGCGCGAAGGCGAGGGCGCTCCGACCATTGCCTTGCAGGCCAACCCGGACATTCTCGCCACGGTGGCCGGTTTGCCGCAGCCCCCGTTCTGTGTGGGCTTTGCCGCCGAGAGCGAAAAACTGGCGGAACACGCCGCAGCCAAGCGCCAGCGCAAAAACCTGCCGCTGCTGGTGGGCAACCTCGGGCCGGACACTTTCGGCCGCGACGACAACCGGCTGGAACTGTTCGACGCTGCTGGTCATCAACCTCTGGGCAGCGGCGACAAGCTCGTGCTGGCGCGCAAGCTCATCGAGGAGATCGCTGCCCGGCTTGAACGTGCTGGTCTCTGAGCGGTGTGTGCCGCCGTCCGCGATTGAATCGCTTCATCCACCGAGGATTCCTCTTGTCTCATCCCCGCATCGCCGTCCGCCTTCTCGATGACCGTCTGCGCGAGCAGCTTCCCGCCTACGCCAGCCCAGGCAGCGCGGGCATGGATCTGCGCGCCTGCATCGACGCCCCGCTGACCCTGCAACCGGGGCAGGCCGAGCTCATTCCCACCGGCCTGGCCATGCACATCGGCGACTGCGGCCTGTGCGCCATGCTGCTGCCGCGCTCCGGCCTGGGACACAAGCATGGCGTGGTGCTGGGCAATCTGGTCGGTCTGATCGATTCCGACTATCAAGGCCCGCTGATGGTGAGCTGCTGGAACCGCGGCAGCGCGGCCTACACCGTGCAACCGATGGAGCGCATCGCGCAGATGGTCATCGTGCCGGTGGTGCAGGCGCAGTGGGAGGTGGTGGAGCACTTCGACGCCACCGAGCGCGGCGCCGGGGGCTTTGGCTCCACCGGCGCGCACTGATCCGCGCAAACCCATAGGGCTGTGACATGGCGCGTCGCTGGGCCAAGCTGCTGGTACGCAAGTTCGAGGTGATGCAAAGCAGCCCGTGGCTGCGTCCCTTCGCCAAATACATTGCGCACCCGGCGCTGTGGAGCCTGAACCGCCGCAGCGTGGCGCTGGCGGTGGCGGCGGGCATGATCGGCGGCTTGATTCCCGGCCCGTTCCAGATGCTCACCGCGGGCATTCTGGCTGTGCTGGTGCGGTGCAACTTTCCCATCGCTCTGGTGGTGACGCTCTACAGCAATCCGCTCACCATCGTGCCGCTCTACCTCGTGGCCTACAAGCTCGGCGTGCTGGTCAGCCCCGCGCAGGCCGCGCACAGGCTCACCGCGCCGCCCGATTTCGACTGGCTGCACCTCTGGGATTCGACCGTCGCGTTGGCGCACTGGGCCTGGAATCTGGGCACGCCGCTGTTCGTCGGCGTGCCGCTGCTGGCGCTCATTCTGGCCGTTGCCGGTTATTTCATCACCCTGTTCGGTTGGAGTTTGCATCTGCGGCTGGAATGGCGCGCGCGCAAAAAAGCGCGGCTGGCGCGCGAGGCGGCCTGCGCGCAGCAGAAAAACCGAGAATGACGCCTAACAGCGGGTTTTACCGCGGGGTTTATTTCTCGCCGGGGAGAAACAGCCCTGCATCAGCCGAATCGAGCAGCGCGCTTTGGGCCTCGATTTCGTCGGGATCGGCTTCGCGCACGTCGAGCACGGTGTATTCGATGCGCAGCGCCATACCGGCCAGCGGATGGTTGCCGTCGAGCAGCACCTTGTCGTCGTGAATTTCGGTCACGGTGTAGAAGGCATCGGCATCGCCCGGCGAGCAGCCCTCGGGCAGTTGCTCGAACATCATGCCCTCTTCGAGTTCGGCGGGAAACAGCTTGCGGTCTTCGACCAGCAGCAAGTCGGCGTCGTAGTCGCCGAACGCATCTTCGGGCTGCAGGTAGATGTCGCCCTTGTCGCCCACGCCCATGCCCAGCATCTGCTCGGCCATGCGCGGCAGCAGATCGTCGCCGCCGACGTAGAAGTCGTCGCCTTCGGCGTTTTCGTCGATCAACTCGCCTTGCGAGTCTGTCATGCGCCAGGACAGGGTGGCGACAAGGCCTTCGGTAATTTTCATGGTTATGCTCGCTGGAGTTTGAATATGGAAACGGGGAACGACCAAAAGTTCGCCCGCATTGGAACATGACAAAGATGTCAACTGCGACGCTTCATTGGGGGGCCTTCACCGAAGCCCGCTTTCTGCGCGAAATCTGGCAGCGTAAACCGCTGCTGCTGCGCCAGGCCTTTCCGGGCTTCAAGCCCCTGCTCAGCCGGGCGCAACTGTTTGCTCTGGCCGGGCAGGACGATGTCGAATCGCGCCTGTTGCAGCGCGCGGGCCGCCGCTGGCAGCTCGATCACGGGCCTTTTTCGCGCAAGCAGCTTCCGCCCGTCGAACAGCGCAACTGGACGCTGCTGGTGCAGGGGGTGAACCTGCACGTCGATGCCGCAGGCGATTTGCTGCGGCAATTCCGCTTCATTCCCGACGCGCGGCTCGACGACCTGATGATTTCGTGGGCCAGCGAGGGCGGCGGCGTTGGGCCGCACCAAGATGCTTACGACGTATTCCTGCTGCAAGCCGCCGGACGGCGGCGCTGGCGCATCGGTCCGGTGGAAGACGCCACGCTACAACCCGGCAAACCGGTCAAGCTGCTGGCGAAATTCACGCCCGAGGAAGACCTGATCCTCGAACCCGGCGACATGCTTTATCTGCCCCCTGGCTGGGGCCACGACGGCATCGCGGCCAGCGGTGATTGCATGACTTACTCGGTGGGCTTTCGCGCGCCGCCGCAGGGCGAGTTGCTCAAGGAAGTGTTGTGGCAACTGGCGGAAGCGCAGCAAGGCGGCGCGATCTACCGCGATCCGCCGCTGCGCTCGGGGGCGTCTCCTGCGCTGCTTCCTGCGGCTATGGTGAGGTTTGCCCGCGAGGCTTTCAGCCGCCTCAAACCCGACGCTGCGATGTTCGAGAACGTGCTCGGTCTCTACCTCACCACTCCCAAGCCCCAGGTCTGGTTCGAAAGCGTCGAAACCCCTGCAGCCACATTGCGCCGCGCCTGTCGGCAGACGGGTTGTCGGCTCGATCGCCGCAGCAAAATGCTCTACACCGCGCAGGCGCTGTTCCTCAATGGAGAGAAGGTGGATGCTGCATTGGCGTCCTCCGCGTTGCTGCGCCAACTGGCCGATCAGCAAAACCTGAGCGCTGCGCAGGTTCAGTCGGCCAGTTCGGCAGAGCTGGCCGCCTTGGCCGACTGGTGCTCTATCGGCTGGTTGCAACCGGGCCATGAGCGTTCAGCCGAGAGTTCGCCCGAATAGCAAACTCGAGTGACATCCAGATGACACCGCCCAGCCAAGACCTGCCCTTCGAGACGCGCACTCAAGCCTATGCGGCCCTCGGCGCGCTTGTGGCCGATCATGGAGCGAGTCTTTACTGTTTCAGCGCCGACTATCGCGCCTGGCCGTTGAATCAGCCCGCGTTCATCCAGCAACTGGAGCAATGGGCGCTGCGCGATGCCAGACGTCTCGATGCCCTGCGGTTTTTGGCGCTGGACTGGAGCCAGGTGAGAGGCCGTTTTCCGCGCTTCGCCGCGTTCCGCCGCGACTTTGCTCACCTGGTGAGTTGTCGCCAGATTGCCGAAACGGGCGCTCGCGGATTGGTCGAAATGGCAGGATCGCCTCGCTGCGCCGTCTATGCACATACCGCGACATGGATGTCGGGTGAGACCTTGCAGACGGCTGCGCGTGTGCACGCCTTGCGCATGCGTTTCGACGAGGTCTGGGAGCAGGCCACCCCGGCATTTCCTGCGGTGATTCTGGGTTTGTGACAATTTTGCAACACGGCAATTCGGAACCTTGAAATTGCAACACGGGGATAACCCGAAGTCCCACTATACTTATGCGCTGAACTTGATATGCAAACCGGTTCTGGTTGCGATTGGGTTCAATCAGGACGGTAAAGAATTTTTTCGGGCCAACCCCCATTTTGACTGACGCTTAGAGGAAAGTAATGAAAAAGTCCCTTCTGCTGGCATCCATGATCGCCGCTCTCGCCCTGGCCGCTTGCGGTAAAAAAGAAGAAGCCGCTCCGGCTGCTTCGGCTCCCGCTGCTGCCTCTGCCCCCGCTGCTGCCTCGGCTCCGGCCTCGGCACCTGCTGCTGCTTCGGCTCCCGCTGCTGCTTCGGCTCCCGCCGCTGCTTCGGCCCCGGCTGCTGCTGCATCTGGCGCCAGCGCTGCCAAGTAATTTCTTTGCAGATGCAAAAAAGCCGGCGCAAGCCGGCTTTTTTGTGGTCTGAATTTTGGTCGACCATAGCCCTCTAGTGGGCCATGGTCTTGGGTGAGTTACGACTTACTGAATCTGCTGTTGCAGGATTTGCAGAATCTTGCGCGCGTCGTCGGTCTGCAGCGGCTTGCCCTCAAGCGTCTGCACGGTCACCACGGTTTGCGTCCCGGCGTTTTGCAGGGCAATGCGGTAGTCGGCCGGTTTGGGCTCGCTTTCCTTTTTGCCGAACAGCTTGCCGAAAAATCCCGTGCTGTCCTGCGAGGCCTTGAGCGCGGCTTCAGCACTGATGTAGCGCACATCGAAGCGGCCTTCTGCGCGGTTGCGTTCAATCACGGTGAAGCCTGCAGTATTGATCGCCAGGCTGACCTTACGCCAAGCGGTTTCGAAGCCGTCCTGTAATTGCAGCGCCAGGCCGTCGTCCACGAGTTTTGAGGCCACGGGTTGGGCCAATTGCACCGGATTTTCGATGCGTTGTTTCGCCGCCTCCTCGCTCAGACCCAGGGTGACCATGAGTTTGCGCAAAAAGATGGTGTTGAGCCCCGGATCGGGTGTGGCGGGCTCCCAGGCCGTGGTCGATTTGTCGTTGGAGTTGTAGACCTCTTTCATCGTCTGGTGGGTGATGTAGATCTGCGTGCCCTTGCCGTCGGGTGTGCGCTCGAACACCGTGCGGAAGCGGTCGCGCGTGCCGGTGTCGTACAGGCTGTCGAACACCTTGCCGAGATACTTGCGGATGAAGTCCTGCGGCAGTTTGGCCCGGTTTTCCGCCCAGTCGGTCTCCATCACGCCGGTTGTGGCATCAGCCTGGGTGAGATAGAAGCCGTTTTCCTGCCAGAAACCTTTGACTTTTTCCCAGAGTTGATCGGGGCTGGAGTCGACCACCAGCCAGCGTTGACCGCCCGCCTGGTCGATGCGCATGCCCGGGTATTGCGGCAAAACAGTGTTGGTCTTGGCGACTTGCTCGGCGGTTTGCACTCCCTTGTCGTAAGCGAGCGCGCTCACCGGGGCATTGGGGCTGCCCGGAACGACGTATTGCTCTTGTCGCGCCAGTTGGGTGAGGTCGGGCGGCACTTCGAGCGGATTGCCCTGTTTGGCGCTTTCGTAGTCCACTCCCTTGCCCTGAACAACGGTGTTCAGGGATGAGCAGCCGCTGAGGAAGGCGCCGGCGCTCAGGGCAATGGCCAAGGCGCTCAACCGCCAGTGATTGGATAGGTTCATACGCAAGAAGGTCTCGGAGATGCGAAGGGGTGAATGGGGAAAATCAGTGAACGAAATCAGTGAACCACCGGCAGGCCCAGCGCTTGCAGGGCCGCGCGCAACGGGGCGTGAAAGGTCGGTTGCAAGGGGGTCAGGGGTAGTCGCAGGCCCGAGTCGATGCGACCCATAAGGCGCAGTGCTTCCTTGACGGGTATGGGGTTGGGCTCGCAGAACAGTAGCTGATTGAGCTCGATGAGCTCGAAATGCAGTTTGCTGGCCAGCGCGGCGTTGCCCGCCATCGCGGCCGTGCACAGTTGGTGCATGCGGCGTGGAACGACGTTGGCCGACACGCTGATGTTGCCGTGCCCGCCCAGCAGCATCAGCGCCACGGCGGTCGGGTCGTCGCCGGAGTAGATGGCAAACGAAGACGGAGCGCGCCGAATGAGCTGTGCGGCGCGGTCGATGTTGCCTGAGGCCTCTTTGACGCCGATGATGCCGGGCACCTGGGCGAGACGCAGGGCAGTGTCCACCTGCATATCGGCCACGGTGCGGCCCGGCACGTTGTAGAGCACCACGGGGATGTCGATCGCCTCGGCGATGGCGGTGAAATGCGCCACCATGCCGTCTTGCGTGGGACGGTTGTAGTAGGGCACGACGCTGAGCACACAATCGGCCCCGACTTCCTGGCAGCGCTTGGAGAGCTCGATGGCTTCGCTGGTGGAGTTGGCACCGGCGCCGGCCATAACGGGCACGCGGCCAGCCGCCTGTTGGACCACCGTGCGCACGATTTCGATGTGCTCGTCCACCGGCAGGGTGGGAGATTCGCCCGTGGTGCCGCAGGGGCTGATGCAGTCGGTGCCTTGTTCGATGTGCCAGTCGACCAGCTTGCGCAGCGCGGGGTAGTCCACGCTGCCATCGGAGTGCATAGGGGTCACCAGGGCGACGATGCTGCCGCGGATGACCAGAGGTTGGGAGGACATTGGTCTGCGTGTGCTGCTTGTGAGCTGCCTGTCAAATGGGAAGATTGTATCGGTCTGCCGCGCTGGCGTTGGGCGCTTCGCGCACGGCGGCGATGCGCTGCACATACGCGGGGCGAGGCGCTTGGACAAAGCCGTCTTCGAAGGCCAGTACGCGCAGCGCCGGGCGCACCGCGTCGAGCAACTCGCCGGGGCGCAGCAAGAAATCAGGATTCGACGGCTTGCCCACGCTGGCTTGTCCAAGGGCGAAGGTTTCGTAGAACAGAAAGCCGCCGGGGGCGACCGCTTCCACGATGCGCGGCAGCAAAGGGCGCCAGAGATAGTTGGTCACGACCACCGCATCGAAAGTTTGTTCGCCGTAGGGCCACGGACCGGCTTCCAGGTCGGCCACCTGTACCTGCGCCAGATCGCGCAGCCCGGCGAGGGCTTCAGCGTTGCGATCCACCGCAAACACCGTATGGCCGCGCTGCCGCAGCCAGCCCACATGGCGGCCTCCGCCGCAAGCGACGTCGAGCACCCTGCCGCCCGCGCGCAGCAGCGAGGCATGGCGGACTATCCAGGGGGAAGGTGGGGCGTCGTTGCGGGCTTCTGGGGTCATGGCGCAGCATCGTAACGGGGCGCCCGCGTGAATGATGCGCGTGCGATGCGCGTGCCTCATGTTGACAAGGCAGAATAGGGGAAACCCTTCTCCCTTCCATTCCTCGACTTTCACCGCAAAACGACATGACCACAGCCACCATCCTCGTCACCGGCGGCGCCGGCTACATCGGCTCGCACACCTGCGTCGCCCTCATCGAAGCGGGTTACATCCCGGTGGTGTACGACAACCTGTGCAACAGCAGTGCCGAGTCGCTGGCGCGGGTGGAGCGCATCACCGGCAAGCGCCCTGCATTCGTGCAGGCCGACATCCGCGATACGGCGCGGCTCGACGCCGTGTTCGAGCAGCACAAGATCGACGCCGTGATCCACTTCGCCGGACTGAAGGCGGTGGGTGAGTCGGTGGAAAAACCGCTGATTTACTACGACAACAACGTCGGCGGCACGGTGGTTTTGCTCGAGGCGATGCAACGCGCCAAGGTGCACAACCTCATCTTCTCGTCGTCGGCCACGGTCTATGGCGATCCGGCCTCAACGCCCATTCGCGAAGACTTTCCGCTCAGCGCGACCAATGCCTACGGCCGCAGCAAACTGATGATCGAAGAAATTCTCGGCGATCTGCACCGGGCCGAACCGCATTGGCGCATCGCCCGTTTGCGCTATTTCAACCCGGTGGGTGCGCACGAAAGCGGGCTCATCGGCGAAGACCCGCGCGGCATTCCCAACAACCTCATGCCCTACATCACCCAGGTGGCGGTGGGCCGCCTGCAGAAGCTGCGGGTGTTCGGCGGCGACTGGCCTACGGTGGACGGCAGCGGCGTGCGCGACTACATCCATGTCATGGATCTGGCGGAGGGGCACGTGGCAGCGCTACGTTATCTGTTAGGCCATGAGGGCATGTTGACCGTCAACCTCGGCACCGGCCAAGGCTACTCGGTGCTGCAGATGGTGCAGGCCTTCGGCAAGAGCATCGGCCGCGATCTGCCGTATGAAATCGTGGCGCGCCGCCCGGGCGACATCGCCGAATGCTGGGCCGATCCGGCGGCGGCGAAAGCCCTTCTGGGCTGGAGCGCCAAACGCGGGCTCGACACCATCTGCGCCGACGCCTGGCGCTGGCAGCAGGGCAACCCGGAAGGCTATGGCGCTTGAGTGCTGCGACTGACTGACTGACCGATCTCTCGTTTTATTGATGCCCTGCGCTTGCACCGGTTTGCCGCCGGGCGCTATGGTTAACCCTGAACCAACAGACTGAAAGGAACATCATGAGCAAAAGCACTCTGCATGCCTCATCGACCCCGATTCACATCGGCATTTCGGATGACGACCGCGTCAAAGTGGCCGAGCAGCTCTCGCATCTGCTGGCCGATACCTACACGCTCTATCTCACCACGCACAACTTCCACTGGAACGTGACCGGGCCGATGTTCAACACCCTTCATCTGATGTTTATGGATCAGTACACCGAGCTGTGGAATGCGGTCGATCCGATTGCCGAGCGCATCCGCGCACTCGGCTTCTCCGTCCCCGGCTCCTATCACGGTTTCAGTTCGCGCTCCAGCCTGGCCGACGTGCCGGCGCAGCCGCCCAAGGCTCAGGAGATGATCGGCATTCTGGTCAAGGGCCATGAGGCTGTGGCCAAGACGGCGCGCGCGGTGTTCACCGTGGCCGACGAGGTCAACGATCAGCCCACCGCCGACCTGATGACCCAGCGCCTGGACATTCACGAAAAAACCGCCTGGATGCTGCGCTCGCTGCTCGAAGGCTGATCGGCGTTTAGTCGTTTCCCCGTCATCCGTTTCATCGACGTTCCCTGCGTGGCGATAATTCACGCATGGAACGTCTGCGCTTATGGCTGGCCTTGATCCGTTGGGACAAGCCGGTCGGTTCTCTTCTCTTGTTGTGGCCGAGTCTGTCGGCTTTGTGGATCGCCAGCGATGGCCGACCGAGTTGGTGGCTGGTCGTCGTGTTCATCGCGGGCACGTTTCTCATGCGCTCGGCTGGTTGTGCGGTGAACGATGTGGCCGACCAAGACTTCGACCGCGCCGTGCGCCGCACTGCGCAGCGTCCGGTCACCTCGGGCAAGGTGTCCACCCGCGAGGCGCTGCTGGTCGGCGCGGCGCTCGCACTCGCGGCCTTCGGCCTGGTGCTCACCACCAACCTGCTCACCATCCAGATGTCGGTCGCGGCGTTGCTGATCGCCATCGCCTATCCCTACACCAAGCGCTGGCTGGCGCTGCCGCAGGCCTATCTCGGCGTGGCCTTCAGCTTCGGCATTCCCATGGCCTTTGCCGCAGCGCGCGGCGACGTGCCGCTGCTGGCCTGGGTGCTGCTGCTGGGCAATCTGTTCTGGGTGCTGGCCTACGATACCGAATACGCCATGGTCGACCGCGAAGACGATCTCAAGGTCGGCATCAAGACCTCGGCCATCACCTTCGGCCGCGCCGACGTGGCGGCGGTCATGGCGAGCTATTGCGCCTACATCGCCCTATGGGCTGCCGTGGGGTGGGCGCTGCGACTGAGCTGGCCTTACTTCCTGGGCGTGGCCGCCGCCGCAGCGCAGGCCGGGTATCACTACACCCTCATCCGCGAGCGCGATCCGGCGCAATGCTTTCGCGCCTTCCGGCTTAACCACTATCTGGGCTTGGCGATGTTTGTCGGGGTCGTCTGCGCTTACGCCATCAAGCCGTGAGCCGTTCCAGCGCCTCGCGGTAGCGGGCCAGGGTGTGCTCGATGACGTCGGCGGGCAGGGCGGGCGGCGGCGGTTGTTTGTTCCAGCCGGGCACGCCCTCTAGCCAGTCGCGCAGAAACTGTTTGTCGAAGCTCGGCGGCGAACTGCCCTCCAACCAAGTGTCGGCGGGCCAGAAGCGTGAGGAATCCGGGGTGAGCACTTCGTCCATCAGGGTGAGGGCGCCGCTCTCATCGAGGCCGAACTCGAACTTGGTGTCGGCAATCAGGATGCCGCGCGCGGCGGCGTAGTCGGCAGCGCGTTGATAGAGGGTGATGCTGATGTCGCGCACTTGCGCGGCGAGTTCGGCACCGATGGCCTGCTCCATTTGTGCGAAAGAAATGTTCTCGTCATGTTCGCCCAGTTCGGCCTTGGTGGCGGGGGTGAAAATGGGCGCGGGCAGTTTGCTGGCGAGCTTTAGGCCCTTCGGAAGGGCGACGCCGCAGACCGCGCCGGTGGCTTGATAGTCTTTCCAGCCCGAACCCGCGAGGTAGCCGCGCACCACGGCTTCGACCGGCAGGGGTTTGAGGCGTTTGACCACCATGGCGCGACCGCGCACCTGATTGCGCTCATCGGGCGCCACCACGGCCTCGGGATCGATGTCGAGCAAATGGTTGGGCGCCACGTTGTGCAGCAGGCCGAACCAGAACCGCGCCATGCGGGTGAGAATTTCGCCCTTGCCGGGAATGGGCTCGGCCATGATGACGTCGAAGGCCGAGATGCGGTCTGTAGCCACCATCAGCAGGCGGTCGGCGCCCACAGCATAGTTTTCGCGCACCTTGCCGCGCGACAGCAAGGGCAGGGAATGCAGGGAGGATTGCAGCAGGGCAGAGGTCATGGGCGGGCTTTCGTGAGGAATGGAGCGATTGTAGAAATTCGCAGGGTTGAGTTTTTCACCCGCCGCGTTTCACAATAGGTAGGCCGCACGTGCGGCAGACTCACAACGGAGACTTCGATATGGCTGCAAAACGCATTCTGTTGTTGGCGGGTGATTACGCCGAAGACTACGAAACCATGGTGCCGTTCCAGACCCTGCTTGCCGTGGGCCACACGGTGCATGCGGTCTGCCCCGACAAGAAGGCGGGCGATCAGGTGAAAACCGCGATTCACGACTTCGAGGGCGCGCAGACCTATTCCGAAAAGCCCGGCCACAATTTCACCCTCAACGCCACTTTCGCCGAAGTGAAGGCCGAGGACTACGACGCGCTGGTCATCCCCGGCGGGCGCGCCCCCGAATACCTGCGGCTCAACCCCAAGGTGCTCGATCTGGTGCGGCATTTTTTCAGCGCCGACAAGCCGGTGGCGGCGGTATGCCACGGGGCGCAGATTCTTGCGGCGGCGGGCGTGCTGCAAGGTCGCAAGTGCTCGGCCTATCCGGCCTGCGGCCCGGAAGTGCGTGAGGCCGGCGGCGACTATGCCGATATTCCAGTCGATCAGGCGGTGACGCAGGGCAATCTGGTGACCGCCCCGGCCTGGCCCGCGCATCCGGCGTGGATGGGACAGTTTCTCAAGCTGCTGGGGACGCAGATCACGCTGTAACGCGTGTGTAAACGCCATGAAAAACGCCGACTTCTAGTCGGCGTTTTTGTGGGCGGCCAGGAGTTCAGCTCAGTACCGTCATGCTCAGGCGGCGGCGGTAGCTCTCCACCGTGGGATCGGTGACCGGGGGCTGGCCGGGCGCGGGCTTGGGGGCATCTGCAGGCGCCATCAGCTCCAGAATGTTGACAAAGGTCTTGCGCGCGCGGTCTTCGCTCCAGCTTTTGTCGCGCATGAGAATGTCGAGCAATTCGTCAAGCGCCGCGGTCCACTGCTGCGCGGCCATGTGTTGCTGCGCTAGGGCGTAGCGGGCGTCGAAGTCGCGCTTGTTGGTGGCGATGCTGGACTGCAGCGCGGCAACAGGGGGCAGGCCGGGCGCAGCCTGCGCGGCGCAAAGCCAGTCGGCCAGCGCCTGGATGCGGGCGTCGGCCAGCGCTTTGCCGGCAATGGGCTCGAACGCCAGCTTGGCGTCGGCGGTGCGGCCGTCCTTGAGCAGCAGTTCGACATACGCCTTGCGTGCGTTGTCGTTGGCCGGATTGGTGGCCAGGTCTTGCTGCAGCTTTTCCAGCAGCGGCAGCGCGGGTGCAGACTCGGCTTCGGCATCGCTCGGTTCGACCTCGTCCGCCTGCTCCGGCGCGGAATCGGGAACGTGCTTGTCGAGAAATTCGCGGATCTGGCCTTCGGGCAGCGCGCCCACGAAACCGTCCACCGGCTGGCCGTCTTTGAGCAGCATGACCATGGGGATGCTGCGCACGCCGAACGCAGCGGCGAGTTCCTGCTCTTCTTCGGTGTTGATTTTCACCAGCTTGAAACGGCCTTGGTAAGCCACTTCCAGCTTTTCGAGAATGGGGCCAAGCGCGCGGCAGGGGCCGCACCACGGGGCCCACAGATCGACCAAGACCGGGACGGTATGGGAGGCTTCGACGACTTCGGTTTCAAAATTGGCAACGGTGGCATCAATCATGTTCGACTCCTGAATGAGCAGGGCAAATGGGGGCGGTCGGCGCCATACCAAGGGGTGTGTGCAGGCGCACGATCTGCGTTTGGATGGAGCATAGCGGGGCGCGATTTCAAGGGCTTGATCCACGGCTTCTTAAAATCACCCGTTTACAGGCGTTGCACAGGAGAGAGCAGATGGCCGCAATCGGCGTGGTGATGGGGTCGCAAAGCGACTGGGAGGTGATGCGCCATGCGGCGGACATCCTCGTCCGCTTCGGGGTGGCGCACGACTGCCAGGTGGTCTCGGCCCACCGCATGCCCGACGATCTGTTTGCCTATGCCGACAGTGCGCAGCAGCGCGGACTGCGCGCCATCATCGCCGGTGCGGGCGGCGCGGCGCATCTGCCGGGCATGCTCGCGGCCAAGACCACGGTGCCGGTGCTCGGCGTGCCGGTGCCCAGCAAGTATCTGCGGGGCGAAGATTCGCTGCTGTCCATTGTGCAGATGCCCAAGGGTGTGCCGGTGGCCACTTTTGCCATCGGCGAAGCCGGGGCGGCGAATGCCGCGCTGTTTGCCGTGGCGATGCTGGCGGCGCATGACGCGGGCCTGCGCGATCAGCTCGACGCCTTCCGCGCGGAGCAAACCGCCGCAGCGCGGGCTATGCACGTGGGTAGCCCGGCATGAGCAAGTCTGCCGCATTCATTCCGCCCGGCGCCACGCTGGGCGTGCTCGGAGGCGGGCAGTTGGGCCGCATGTTTGCCCAGGCGGCGCAGAGCGCGGGCTATGGCGTGGCCGTACTCGAAGCCGACGAAGCCGCGCCCGCAGCGCAGGTCACCGGCATCCATCTGGCAGCCCGCTATGACGACCCACTGGCGCTCGATCAACTCGCCCATGACTGCGCTGCGGTGACGGTGGAGTTCGAGAATATTCCGGCGCACTCGATGCAGTGGCTGGAGTCGCGCGTGCCGCTGGCGCCCGCGCCGCAGGCCCTGGCTGTGTGCCAGGACCGGGCGCAGGAAAAGGCTTTGTTTGCGCGGCTTGGCGTGCCTTGCGCGCCGCACGCCGTGCTGGCCGCGAGCGGCGGTCTTGGTGCGGTGAGCACTGAGCTGTTTCCCGGCATTCTTAAAACCGCCCGGCTGGGCTATGACGGCAAAGGGCAGATCACGGTGCAAACAGCCGCCGACCTGCCTGCGGCCTGGGCCGCCCTGGGCGGTGTGGACTGCGTGCTGGAGAAAAAACTCGATCTGGCCTATGAACTGTCGGTGGTGATGGCGCGCGGCCGCGACGGTTGCTCCGTGCTGTACGAGCCGCAGCAAAACCTGCACCGCGACGGCATCCTGTTCGCCAGCTTTTCGCCCGGCGCGCCCATCACCCCCGACATCGCCGAGGCTGCGCAGAACGCTGCAGCCACCGTGGCGGAGGGGCTGGACTATGTCGGCGTGCTCTGCGTGGAGTTTTTCGCGTTGCGCGATGGTCGCCTGCTCGCCAACGAAATCGCGCCGCGCCCGCACAACTCCGGCCACCACACCATCGACTCCTGCACCGTGTCGCAGTTCGAACTGCAGTGGCGCACCCTGGTGAACGCGCCGTTGCTGGCGCCCAGGCAGCACAGCGCCACTGTCATGCTCAACCTGCTGGGCGATCTCTGGTTCGACGCCACCGGCCAGCAGCGCGAGCCCGACTGGGCCACCGTGCTGGCGCAACCCGGCGCGCATCTGCACCTCTACGGCAAGCACGCGCCGCGCAAGGGCCGCAAGATGGGCCACCTCACCTGCACGGCGGCCACCCCTGCCGAAGCGCGCCAGACCGCGCTGCACGCCTGCACCATTCTCGGTCTGGAGCCGTTCTGACGTGAGCGAGGTGAACACCGACGCCCAAGTGCGTCCGCGCGAGATTATCGAGGCCGTGCGGCGTCTGGAGGCGGGCGAACTGGTCGGTCTGCCGACTGAAACCGTTTACGGCCTGGCCGCCGACGCCGAGAACGCGCAGGCCGTCGCCAAAATCTATGCCGCGAAGGGGCGGCCTGCCGACCACCCCGTGATCGTGCATATCCACCGCGCCGCCGATCTGGGGCATTGGGCGTCCGATGTGCCTGAACCCGCGCGCAAGCTTGCCGCCGCCTTCTGGCCCGGGCCGCTCACCTTGATTCTGCCGCGCAAACCCGGCGTGGCCGACGCCTGCGCCGGGGGGCAGAGCACCATCGGCCTGCGCTGCCCCTCCCATCCCGTCGCCCAGGCCGTGCTGGCGATTTTCAAAGGCGGGCAGGGCGGGTTGGCGGCGCCGTCGGCCAACCGTTTTGGCCGCATCAGCCCTACCACGGCGGCGCATGTGCATGCAGAACTCGGCGACGACCTGCTGGTGCTCGACGGCGGCGCCTGCGCCGTGGGCATCGAGAGCACCATCGTCGATTGCACCGCGCAACCGCCGCGCATCCTGCGCCCGGGGCAGTTGCAGGCGGCCGACATCGCGCAAACCCTGGGCGTGGCCGAGGCCGACTTGCTGCGCCCGGCAGAATCTGCCCCGCGTGTGGCGGGCGTGCTGCCGGCGCATTACGCCCCGCGCACACCGCTGCAGTGGTGTTCACGCGAGCAAATCAATGCACGCTGGGAGATAGACGCAGACGCGGGGCGGCGCATCGGGGTGCTGGCATTCCCGCCGCAGCCACATGCGCCCCATTCCTCATGGGTCACGCTGCCTGCCGATCCTGCTGCCTATGCGCAACAGCTTTACGCTGTTTTACGCAAACTGGATGCGGCAGGGCTCGAGGAGATTTGCGTTGAAGTCTTGCCGCCATCGCCTGCGTGGCTGGCGCTGCGCGACCGGCTGACGCGCGCAGTGCATGGCTCGGGTCGCTGACGTCCTGCAAGAGCGGGTGGTTCGCCACAAAAGGCGAACATGTATCCTTTTGTTGCAAATCGGCAAACCTGTGGCAAATGCGCAGTACCACTCTTGCGACGCCATTTTCCTTCGGCTACGCTAAAGCGAACGGTCGTTCTTTTTTTGACCCGCCCGCCTGCAGGCCAGCAGGCATACAACAATGTTTGAGGAGATGTTCATGCGGAATCGTGTCTGGATTGCGCTGGCCCTGGCCAGTGCCTTGGGCTTGGCAGGTTGCGGCGGCGGAAATCCTTCTGCTCCGACGCTGGCAACAGTGGCCAGTGTGAATGCGGCCAGCACGGCGCCGACATCGCCGCCGAGTGGCGGGTTCAAGGCTGTAGTGTCATTCGGAGATAGTCTCTCTGATGTTGGAACCTATACCTTGGCGGCATACAGCACTTACGCAAATCCAGCGTCACCTTTATACGACGCTAGTATTCCGGCATGGAATCCTCCTGCTGCTTATGCCGGAGGCGGCCAATTCACTGTCAACGGACTTGCAACAGGAAATTGGGTGAGTGATCTCGCAACTTCTCTGGGTTTGCCAATCACCCCTAATGTGATCGGTTATGCAGGTCAGTATTTTAATCCATCGAATCCGACGACACCTAGTGCTACGCCTATTTACTGCCCATTCACGGCGCAGACAAACTGCTATGGGTTTGCGCAAGGCGGTTCAATGATCAGTACTGCTGCGGGGATTGGAAACAGTACTGGAGCGCTGACATATCCGTTAACTCAGCAGGTGCAAAATTATCTGACTCAATTTGGAGCTTTCAACAGCAATCAGTTGATCACCGTGCTTGCGGGCAACAATGATATTTTCACGGCGCTCTCGAATGTGAGCACGCAGGTCACAGCAGCGGTGACTCAAGCGGCCACACAAGCAGCGCAGGCGGGGACACCACTGACAGCTGATCAACTGGCTACAGTGAAATCGCAGGCGACCTCGCAAGCCGCTGCAGGTGCTCAGGCTACGGTTGCCGCTGCGGCCGACCAGCTTGCGGGGCAGGTTCAGTTGATGCTGAAGAATAATGCCAAGTACGTTCTTGTTTACACATTGCCAGATTCGTCGTTGACGCCTTTTGGTCAATCACTTTCTGGCGGCACCACATGTGATAACACCGACATCCATACACCTTGTTATCTGCTCTCCAACTTAGTCCAGGTTTTTAATCAGCGCTTGTTGAACGATCTTCAAGGTCAGCCCGTAAAAATGATGGACGGTTTCGGATTGTTGAACAAAGAAATTGCCACCCCTGGTCAATTTGGTTTGACGAATGTTGCAGCTCCGGTTTGTGATATTAATGGCCCGGTGCTTTCGAAACTTGGAAATTCATCGCTATTCTGCAATACGAGCACGCTGGTGAGCGGGCTTGATCCGAATACGTCTCTTTTTGCCGATGCGGTTCATCCCACACCCGCTGGCTACAAAATTATTGCCAGTACGACCCTGCAGTCGATGAAGAGTTTTGGTTGGACACAATAAACACCGCAGCACTCATATCACTATTGAGGAGAACTCATGATGCGTCAATCGCGATTCAATGTTTTGCGCGGTGCTTTGATGGCTGCGGGGCTGATGGCCGGGGCGGTGTTTGCACCGGCCGCCATGGCTGACGATGCCGGGCCGCAAAACACCGTGTTTGTTGGACTGGCTTATTTGCAGAACCATTCCAAATCGGCCAACCTGAGCGGGTACAACACGCCACCCAATCTCAATCTGGATGTAGGCGATGCCACCACGCTGGGGCTGGTGTATGTGCGCGACCTGCCGGGGCCGTTCAGCTTCGAACTGGTGCTGGGCTACCCGCCGCGGGTACGCACCGATGCCGCGGGATCGGGCTGGGGCGCGCTGCGGGGGGCGGGCGTGACGGATGTGGATGTCTACTCTCCGACGGCATTCATCAACTATCACTTCTTCGGCGACTATGCCAAGTGGGATCCCTTTGTCGGCGTGGGTCTGAACTACACCAAGTTCACCAATACCAAGGCCTTGCCGCCGCTGACGGGTGCGCAAGGCCCGACAAAGATCAACCTCTCGGATTCCTGGGGGGCGGCGGCGCACGTCGGCCTGATCTACCGCTTCAATTCCAAGTGGTCGGTGGTGGGTACCGTGGCCGTGGCAGACGTGCAGAGCAATCTGACTTCCACGTCCTATTCACCCGTCAATCCTTCGGTCATCACCTCGCAGGCGAAGACGCATATCAACTTCCATCCCATCATCTACACCCTGGCGGTGGGCTATAGTTTTTAAAAGCTTACTCACGCTGCAAGTTGTGGAAAGAGGGGGCTTCGGCCCTCTTTTTTTTGAATACCGCAAGCAGAAAAAATCTGTCTTTATATACAGCTGTGCTACATTGCGCAGCAGTGCTATTCAGACATGAGGAACGTGCCATGGAACAGGGGAAATCCGCAGTGAATCCAGAAAAAGCCAAGGCGCTTGCCGCCGCGCTGTCGCAGATCGAAAAGCAGTTCGGCAAGGGCACCATCATGCGCATGGACGATGGCGAGGCGCAGCGCGACATTCAGGTGGTGTCCACCGGCTCGCTGGGCCTGGACATCGCCCTGGGCGTAGGCGGCTTGCCGCGCGGCCGGGTGGTGGAAATCTACGGGCCAGAGTCCTCGGGCAAGACCACGCTCACCCTGCAGGTCATCGCCGAAATGCAGAAGCTCGGCGGCACTTGCGCCTTCATCGATGCCGAGCATGCGCTCGACGTGCAATACGCCTCCAAACTCGGAGTGCAACTACCCGATTTGCTGATTTCCCAGCCCGATACCGGCGAGCAGGCGCTTGAAATCGTTGACGCGCTGGTGCGCTCCGGTTCGGTGGACATGATCGTGATCGACTCGGTGGCTGCGCTCACGCCCAAGGCCGAAATCGAGGGCGAGATGGGCGATTCGCTGCCGGGTCTGCAGGCCCGGCTGATGAGCCAGGCTCTGCGCAAGCTCACCGCCAACATCAAGCGCACCAACTGCCTGGTCATTTTCATCAACCAGATCCGCATGAAAATCGGCGTGATGTTCGGCAATCCCGAAACGACGACCGGCGGCAACGCGCTCAAGTTCTACTCCTCTGTGCGCCTGGACATCCGCCGCATCGGCGCCATCAAGAAGGGCGAAGAAGTCGTCGGCTCTGAAACCCGCGTCAAGGTGGTGAAGAACAAGGTGGCGCCGCCGTTCAAACAGGCGGAGTTCGACATCCTCTATGGCGAAGGTATTTCGCGCGAAGGCGAAATCGTTGACCTGGGGGTGCTGGCCAAACTGGTGGAGAAGTCCGGCTCCTGGTATGCCTACAACGGCGAGAAAATCGGCCAGGGCAAGGACAACGCGCGCGAATTTCTCAAGTCAAATCCCGACATCGCCCGCGAGATCGAAAACAAGGTCCGCGCCAGCCTCGGCGTGCCTGAGGCCAATGCGCTGATGACGGCCGATATGTCCGAGGAAGAGCAAGACTGAGTCCGTTGCCATGAGTCTGACTCGCGCCCAGCCTTCTTTGCGTGCGCGGGCCGTGCGCTATCTCTCGCAACGGGAGCACAGCCCGTTGGAACTGCGGCGCAAGCTGCTGCGCTATTGCGAGGCGCCCGAAGAGATCGATGCCCTGCTCGCCAGTCTGGAGCAGGCGGGTTTGCTCAGCAGTGAGCGTTTTGCCCAGTCGCTCATTCATCGGCGACAGCAGCGTTACGGCAATTTGCGCATCGCACAAGAACTCGACGCGCACGGCCTATCGTCCGATGCCATGGCAAATCTGCGTCAGTCCCTGAAAGACAGCGAACTGACTCGCGCCCATGCCGCTTGGGCGCGAAAATTCCAGGCGCTTCCGCAAGACGCTGCCGAGCGAGCCAAACAGGCTCGTTTTTTGACTCAACGTGGCTTCAGCGGGGACGCCGTCCGCGCGGTTTTGCGCGGCGAAGGCACGGAAGACGTCGACTGACTTGCTGCGCCGCAGCAGGCTGCTACACTGATTCTTGCGCTTCATCAAAAATAGATCCGCCATGCGCGACACTCCTGCCGCTCCGTCTTCGCCCAATCGCCGTCTGGTTCACCGCCGCAGTCTCAGTATCGAGGTCTATGCGCGAGAGGATGGCTTGTGGGATCTGCAGGCCGAATTGCGGGACGTGAAAACGCGCGATCTCACCCTGTCCGAACGCACCCGCCCGGCGGGCATTCCGGTGCATGACATGTTGCTCATCGTCACCATCGACGACGCGCTCGACATCGTCGATGCCCGCTCGCACACCCTGTTCAGCCCTTACGATACCTGCGGTGATCACGATGACGCCTACCGGCGGCTGATCGGCCTCAATCTGCTGCGCGGATTTCGTTCCGCTGTGCGCGAGCGCCTGGGCGGCGTGCTGGGCTGCACCCACCTCACCGAATTGACGCAAGTGCTGCCGACCGCAGCCATTCAAGGGCTGGCCGGGCTGGCGACGATTACCTTGCCGGAGCCTCAAGAAAGCGCAGGGCCGCCCCAAACTTTCTTGATCCCCTCGGGGGGCGGGCCGGCGAGCCGACCCAGGGGGCGTTTAGACACGGAGCGTGCCGCCGGTATGCCTTTTCAGCTCAACCGCTGCCACGCCCTGCGGCTGGACAGCCCAGCAGTCGCCGAGTTTTATCCCCGTTGGGCGCAACAAACCGCGCCACAACGCACCGAAGGCACAATGCCTGCACCACAAGTCGAGGACGAGACGCCATGAAAATTCATGAATATCAGGCCAAGCAACTATTGAGAGAACACGGTGTGCCGGTACCAAACGGCAAGCCCGCGTTTTCCGTCGATGAGGCCGTCGCCGTAGCGCAGGAGTTGGGCGGACCGGTCTGGGTGGTGAAGGCGCAGATTCACGCCGGCGGGCGGGGCAAGGGCGGCGGTGTCAAGCTGGCGCGAACGCTGGACGAGGTGCGGCAACTATCCGTGCAAATCCTGGGCATGCAGCTCGTCACCCATCAAACCGGCCCTGCGGGGCAGAAAGTGCGACGGCTGCTGATCGAGGAGGGCGCCGATATCCAAAAAGAGTATTACGTCGCCGTGCTCACCGACCGTGCCACGCAAAAAGTGGCCGTCATGGCGTCGAGCGAAGGCGGCATGGACATCGAAGAGGTCGCCGCCAAGACACCGGAGAAAATCCTCAAGGTGTACGTCGATCCGCTGGTTGGCCTGCAAGAGGCACAGGGGCTGGAACTGGCCGCGGGCATCGGCATTCCGCTCGCCTCGCAGGCCCAGGCGATCGACGTGTTCAAGAAGCTCTACCAGTGCTATATGGACACCGACGCCTCGCTGGTGGAAATCAATCCGCTGATTCTCGAAGGCAACGGCCAGATCAAGGCGCTCGATGCCAAGTTCAACATCGACGACAACGCCCTGTTCCGTCACCCCGAAATCGAGGCGCTGCGCGATCTCGATGAGGAAGACCCGGCCGAGGTGCAGGCGCACAAATTCGACCTCGCCTACATCCAGCTCGACGGCAATATCGGCTGCCTGGTCAACGGCGCCGGGCTGGCGATGGCGACGATGGACACCATCAAGCTGTTCGGCGGCTCGCCCGCCAACTTTCTCGATGTGGGCGGCGGCGCCACCACCGAAAAGGTGACCGAGGCGTTCAAGATCATGCTGCACAACCCGCATGTCAAGGCGATTCTGGTCAACATCTTCGGCGGCATCATGCGCTGCGACACCATCGCCGAAGGCGTCATTGCCGCCTCGCGCACGGTGGGCCTGAGCGTGCCCCTGGTGGTGCGCATGAAGGGCACCAACGAAGAGATCGGGCGCAAGATGCTGGCCGACTCCGGCCTGCCCATCATCAGCGCCAACACCATGGGCGAGGCGGCGCAAGCCGCCGTTCATGCCGCGCAGGCTTGAGCTGCCCCCACAGAACAAGAGGACAACATGGCTATCCTGATCAATCAAGACACCAAGGTCATCACCCAGGGCATCACCGGCAAGACGGGGCAGTTCCATACCCGCATGTGCCGCGACTATGCCAATGGCAAGAACTGCTTCGTCGCTGGCGTCAACCCTAAAAAGGCCGGCGAAGATTTCGAGGGCATTCCCATTTACGGCACCGTGGCCGACGCCAGGGCAGCCACGGGCGCCACGGTTTCCGTCATCTATGTGCCCCCGGCAGGCGCGGCTGCCGCCATCTGGGAGGCGGTGGAGGCCGATCTCGATCTGGCGATCTGCATCACCGAGGGCATTCCCGTGAAGGACATGCTGCTGGTGCGCAACCGCATGAAGGCCAAGGAGGCGGCCGGTGGCAAGAAGACCCTGTTGCTCGGGCCGAACTGTCCCGGCCTGATTACGCCCGACGAAATCAAGATCGGCATCATGCCCGGACACATTCACCGCAAGGGTCGCATCGGCATCGTCTCGCGCTCGGGCACGCTCACTTACGAGGCGGTGGCGCAGGTCACCGAACTCGGGCTGGGCCAGAGCAGCGCGGTGGGCATCGGTGGCGACCCGATCAACGGTCTCAAGCACATCGACATCATGCGGGCGTTCAACGACGACCCCGATACCGATGCAGTCATCATGATCGGCGAGATCGGCGGCTCTGACGAAGCCGAAGCCGCGCGCTGGTGCAAAGCCCACATGAAAAAGCCGGTGGTCGGCTTCATCGCGGGCGTCACCGCGCCTCCGGGCAAGCGCATGGGCCATGCCGGGGCACTGATCTCCGGCGGGGCCGACACGGCCGATGCCAAGCTCGCCATCATGGAGGAATGTGGCTTTACCGTGACGCGCAATCCGTCTGAAATGGGCAAACTTCTCAAGCAAGTCCTGCGCTGATCCATGCGAACGCCGGGGCTGCCCCCGGTTACAAAAGGTATGATGCAAGACAAGTCCCGATGGGACTGCATCGATACCTCCTGGGGCAGCCATCGGCATGGAACACTATCTCACCGTCGAGTTCTTGACGGCCATCGGTCAGATCGTTCTGATCGACATTCTTCTGGGCGGAGACAACGCCGTGGTCATTGCATTGGCCACGCGCAAGCTCCCGCCGCATCAACGCAAGCTCGGCATTCTGTGGGGTACCGCGGGCGCCATCGTGCTGCGTGTGGTGTTGATTTTTTTCGCGCTGACCCTGCTCAAGCTGCCTTTGCTCAAGATTGTCGGTGCGTTGCTGCTGCTGTGGATCGGCATCAAGCTGCTCGCTCCGCAAGAGGAAGAAGGGCACGGGGATGTGCAGGCGGCGGACAAGCTGTGGGCTGCGGTCAAGACCGTGATCATCGCCGACTTCGTGATGAGCCTGGACAACGTGATCGCCATTGCCGGTGCAGCGCAAAACGCCGGGGAGCAGCACAGCATGCTGCTGGTGGTCTTCGGTCTGCTGCTGAGCGTGCCCATCATCGTCTGGGGCAGCCAGTTGGTCATCCGCCTGATGCAGCGCTTTCCGGTGGTGATCACCCTCGGGGCCATGCTGCTGGGTTGGATTGCCGGTGGCCTGCTGGTCACCGATCCTGCAGTGGAGCACTGGGTTGAAGCGCTGCCCTGGGCGGCCTACGCAGAAAAAATTGCCGGGCTGATCGGCGCCATCGTGGTGTGGGCCGTGGCAAAGCTGATTTATCGCCGCCCCTCGGCTTCTGCGGCATGAGCACCATCATGGCCAAAACACCCAGTTCCAGCCCCGCCCTGCAGTATGAAATGATCAGCCTCACCCATACGGGGCGGGTGCGCGAGCACAACGAAGACGCGGTGGCGTTCGATGCCCTGGCGCAGGTTGCCGTGCTGGCCGATGGCATGGGGGGCTACGCTGCTGGAGAGGTAGCCAGCGGCATGGCGACGGCGCAGATTTGCGCGCGCATTGCCCGCCTGAAGGCCGACTATCCGAAGGTGACTGCGCTCGATCTGTCCACCGAACTTCGTTTTGCGGTGCGCCATGTCAACGCCGAGATTCTGCGGGCCGCGCGCAGCAATGCGCAGTATGCCGGGATGGGCGCCACGCTGGTTGCCGTGGCGTTTACTGGAAATGTGGCGGTGATCGCCCATGCAGGGGATTCTCGCGCTTATCTGTTGCGGCAGAATCAACTGCGCCTGCTCACGCACGACCACTCGGCCCTGCAGGAGCAGATCGACATGGGGCTGATTCTGCCCGAGGACGCGGAAACGATAGGCGGCAAAAATCTGGTGACGCGGGCGCTAGGCGTGGATGCTCGGCTCGATCCGGATGTCGCCATGCATCCCATGATGACGGGGGATTTGTTGCTTCTGTGTTCGGATGGCTTGAACGATATGTTGACAGATGCCAAAATTGAAAACATATTGCGGCAATATGCTGAACATCCTGCGGCGGCTGCGCGCCAGCTGGTGGATGACGCTAATGTGGCTGGCGGGCGTGACAATGTTTCCGTCATTCTGGTGACTGTGCGCTGACTCAGCCGATGCTTTTTTCTATTTTGATCTGACTCATTAAACGGACTTCAAATCGTGGCCAAACTCGTGATTACCCTGGATGGCAAAGTTTTGAAAGAGGTCGTGCTCAGTAAAGACCGCACGACGCTCGGGCGTCGTCCGTACAACGATGTGGTCATCGACAACCTGGCGGTCAGCGGTGAGCACGCCGTGTTGCTGCGCGATAGCGGAACGGATGCCGAGAGCTACACCATTCAAGACCTGGGCAGCACCAACGGCACCTATCTGAACGGCGCGCCCATCAAGTCCAGCCCCTTCCGCGAAGGCGACACGGTCGATATCGGCAAGTACAGCCTGCGGCTGTTGTCCGATACGCGGCAGACCACCTTCGGCTCGTCACGCTTTGGCGCCACTACCGGGTTTGGCAATTCCCGTTTCGGTAATTCGGGTTTTTCGGATTCGCGCACCCGGGCGGGAGATGCCGAGCGCAGCTACAAGATCAAGGTGCTCAGCGGGGATGCGGCAGGGCGGGAAATTCTGCTCAGCAAGGAGCAGACCACCTTCGGCCAGCGCGGCACCTTGGTGGTCAGCGTGATGCACAAGCCGCGCGGCTACGAACTGGTGCAGGTCGAAGGCGAAAAGCGGGCGCAGGTCAATGGCGTCTCGCTCGGCCTCATGCCGGTGGTGCTGCGCTCCGGCGATGTGATCAACCTCACCGGCATTCAGTTGCAGTTTCTGCAGGTCTGAGCACTGCTTGGCTTTGGGGAGCGCTCAAAGCAAAACGCCCGCACGGACTATGGTCGAGGCGGGCGTTTTTCTGCAGCGGGCTGTTTAGCGGGGCACGCGCATGACCTTGAGCATATTGGTGCCACCCGCCGTGCCAATCGGCTCGCCGCAGGTGATGGCGTAGCTGTCGCCGGAGGCCACGGCGTTTTTCTCGATCAGCCGGGCTTCGGCCTGGTTGAGCAGGGCGTCGCGGTCGGTGGTGCTGAAGCTCAGCAGCATCGGGCGCACATTGCGATACAGCGCCATGCGTCGCACTGAGGTTTCGCTGCGCGACAAGGCATAAATCGGCACATTGACACGGTGGCGGCTCATCCACAGCGCGGTGGAGCCTGACTCGGTCAGCGCCACAATGGCCTTGCAGCCGAGGTGGTGCGCGGTGAACAGCGCAGCCATGGCGATCGACTGGTCGATGCGGGTGAACTGCTTGTTGACGAAATCGTGTTCGAGCTTGACCTCTTCGTAGGTTTCCGCCGCCTCGCAGATGCTGGCCATCGCCTCGACCGTCTCCACCGGGTACTTGCCGGCCGCCGTTTCCGCCGACAGCATGACCGCGTCGGTGCCGTCGAGCACCGCATTGGCGACGTCGGACACTTCGGCGCGGGTGGGCACGGCGTTGACGATCATCGACTCCATCATCTGCGTGGCGGTGATCACCACACGATCCATTTCGCGCGCCATGCGGATCATGCGTTTTTGCAGCGCGGGCACGGCGGGATTGCCGACTTCCACTGCGAGGTCGCCGCGCGCCACCATGATGCCGTCGGAGGCTCGCAGAATTTCCGCCAACGCCGGAATCGCCTCGACCCGCTCGATCTTGGCGATGAGCGCGGGCTTGTGGTGGTAGGGCTCGCCGGCGACGTTGGCGAGTTGCCGCGCCAACTCCATGTCGGTGGCGTTTTTGGGAAAGGACACGGCCAGATAGTCGGCCTGGAAGGACATCGCGGTGCGAATGTCCTCCATGTCCTTGGCGGTGAGGGCCGGGGCCGACAGACCGCCGCCCTGCTTGTTGATGCCCTTGTTGTTCGACAGTTCGCCGCCGATGGTGACGACGGTGTGGATTTGTTCCCCGCTCACTCTCTCGACGGTAAGCACGATGAGACCGTCGTTGAGTAGCAGACGGTCGCCCGCGTGTACGTCGCGCGGCAGGTCTTTGTAGTCCAGGCCGCAGCGGGTTTCATCGCCGACTTCGCAGGTGGCGTCGAGCGTGAATTTCTGTCCGGGTTGCAGCATGACCTTGCCGTCCTTGAACCGGCCCACCCGAATTTTCGGGCCTTGCAGATCGGCCATGATGGCAACGGACTTGCCCAGGCGGGTGGCCGTTTCGCGGATGAGTTGGGCGCGGTCGATATGGTCTTGCGCCTTGCCATGAGAAAAGTTGAGCCGAACGACATCGACCCCGGCCGCGAGCATGCGTTCGAGGATGTCTGGCGAGGAACTGGCGGGGCCGATGGTGGCAACGATTTTGGTGGCGCGGGACATGGGTAGCGGGATATTGGGGATGGGCAAAATAATGCGATCAGTGAAAATGTGGAATCCCTCACAGGAAACCGGGGTGTAGTGTAGAGCGTGCTCTTGACGACTTCGCGCCAGCAGTCAGAATCTCGTCAGCCTGGTTGACCCGGCTCACCCGGCGCACACCGAAAATCCCGACACCTCACTTGTCTTCCTCCATGAGCGACCCCTTTCAGCCCGAGCCAAACCCGGCCCCGATGCCCGAGGTAGAGCTTTTGCCCGGACTGGCCGCCGTGCCGGAAGTTAGAAGTCTGCTCGAAGCGGTCGATCTGCCCATAGGCCGCTGGGACGCCGATGGGCGGCTGACCTTTTTCAATCCGCCCTATGTGAGCTGGGCGCGGCGAAATCCTGACCAACTGCGCGGCAGAACGCTCAAAGAGCTTTACGGTGATGAGGCCTGGGCTGCGGCGCAGCCCGCGTTCGAGCGGGGTTTTGCGGGCAAGCAGGCCGATTATCTGCGCCTGTTGCGACACCTCGATCCGCCACGCTGGGCGCGCATCCAGGTGTTTCCCGAGCGGGGCATGGGCGGGCGCATCGAGGCCATTTACACCATTGCGCACGATGTGCACGACGACGTCACCGCCGCGATGGCGCTCAAACGCTCGAACTGGTTGCTCGAACAGGCGCTGGACAATCTGCCCTGGGGGGTGATCGAGAGCAACGCCGAACTCATCGTCACGCGCTGGTCGCGTTCGGCCGAGGCCATTCTGGGCTACTCCGAGGCCGAACGCCTGGGCACGCATCGCCTGGCCATGGGGGTGCCCGAGGAGGAGCGCGCGCACCCTGGCGGTTTACGAGCGTTTGCTGCGCGGAGAGATCGACAACTGGGTAGAACAGGCGCAATACATTCGCAAGGACCGGCGGCGGATTTGGGTGGAATGGACGTTGTCGGCGCTGCGCGACGAGGAAGGGCGCGTGGTTTCGCTGTTGACCTTCGTGCGCGACATCACCCACCAGATCGACACCCACGCCCGGCTGCTGCACCGCGCCGAGCGCGACGCGCTGACAGGGGTGCTCACCCGCCGCGCCATTATGGAGCGTCTCGATACCGCGCTGGCGCGACGCACCCGCGACGACATGCTCGCTCTGTGCTTCATCGATCTCGACGGCTTCAAGCAGATCAACGACCGCCTCGGTCATGTGCGCGGCGACCGTTTGCTGGTGCAGGTGGCGCACGCCATGCAGGACGTGCTGCGGCGCGACGACGCCATAGGCCGCATCGGCGGCGATGAATTTGTGGCGCTCAGCGCCGTGGCCGATCTGTCGGCCGCGCAGTCGCTCGCGGCCAAGCTCGTCGAGGTCTGCGCGGCGGCGGGCTACGACCTGCTCTCAGGTATGCGGGTGACGGCTAGTATCGGTGTGGCGGCCGCTCCCACGCACGCGCGCAGCAGCTTCGAGTTGCTGCAACGCGCCGATGACGCCATGTATGTGGCAAAACAGCAGGGTAAAAATCGCTGGAACCTGTGTCACCGACACATCGATGGAGCCGACTTCGCACCGCATCACCCGTAATACGGTGCGCCAGCAAGCCTTGCCCGCCGCCGTTCTCAAGCCCAGGTGTGGCTGATCCAGCTCAAGGCCCAATAGGCCAGCATGCCGCTGAGTATGGTGCCCAGAATGCCCCGGCGTGCGAAAAAATAGCCCGCAGCAATCACGGCGGCGCCCAGTTTCACCCAGGGCGGCCCGAGCGGGGTGAGTAAAAACAGCTCGGGTGCCACCACGGCGGCCAGCGCTGCCGCGGGGGCGAAGCGCAGAGCGATCTTGACGCGCGCGGGCAAGGGCATGGCTTTGCGCGAGAGCAAAAACAGGTTGCGGCTCAGCACCGTGACGGCCGTCATGCCGACCACAAGGGCGATCTGCTGGAACAAGGTCATGGCCGCTCGATTCTCAAGGTTTGGTGCCGTCGAGCACAGCGTTCGCGGTGAGCTGGCGGCTGCTCCAGGCTTCCCACGCCATGCCCACGATCAGCGCGCCGACGATGGCTGCCACCAGATTAAGCCGTAGCGGCAGCCAGAACAGCAGCGCACTCAAGGCCGAGGCGACGATGATCACCCCGGCTATCGTGCGGTCGGCCAGCAGCGAGAGCACGATGCCCAGCAGCGCCAGCGTGCCGGCAAACGCCAGCCCCCAACTGCCGGGAATGTGCTGTGCCATTGCAATACCGAGCAGTGAGGGAATCTGCCAGGCGACCCAGTTGGTCAGCGAAACGCCGAGAAAGTATTGCGTCTGCTGCGGATCGTGGGTGGGGTGGGGATGGCGCCGGATCATCAGCACCTGGTTCAGGTCGCCGATCAGGTAGCCGTAGGCCAGACGGCGCCACCGCGGCACTTGCTCGAAGTAGGGGCGCATTTGCGCGCTGAAGACGACAAAACGCAGATTGACGCAAAACGCGGTGCCCAAAATCAGCCAGAGCGGCGCTCCGGCTGCGATCAGCGGCAGCGCGGCGAGCTGGGCGCTGCCCGCAAACACGAACAGGCTGATGGCCAGCGCCAGTTGCACGCTGAGGCCCGACTTCACCATGGCGACGCCCGTCACCAATCCCCAGGCGGCGATGCCCAGAGACACGGCGCGCATATCGCGCACCCCCTCCCGAAAGGCGGGTTGGGTCAACATCGACTGGACGCGGGCGAGGGAAGGCATGGGAAATCGTCAGAGTAAGTGTCTATTTTGCGCCGCATCAAAAGACCTCGACAAGCGGCGCGATGATCGTTGTGACAAATCCTGCACACCTCCCGCGTGCAGCGGGAGGTGAGTTCAGTGATTGACCGGTACGACAACCCGTCGCAGCACGGGGGCTTGCTTCAAGGCTTCGAGCAAGGGCGCGGTTTGCGCTGCAGACAGACCGGCCTGCGCGGCCTGCGCGGGAAACTGCTTGACCAGTCCGGGGGCATACAGCCAGAACGAACTGGCGGTGTAGCGCGCCAGCGCCAGCGCCTGCTGCGCGTGGCCGAGGCGGCTGAGCAGCAGGATGCGCCGGATCAGCAGACTGGGATCGCCGTAGGCATGGCTGACGCGATCGATCTCGGCCTGCTCGCGCAGCAGCTCGGCGTGAGAGTCGGCGGCGCGCACCTGAAGGCTGCTGGCCACGGCAAAGCCGATCAGCGGCCGGAAGAACAGATCGCCGCGCTGAGCCTGCCGGATGGCCGCAGCGGCCTCAACGCGATCTGCGGAGTACGCCGTGTTGGTGACGTTGTAGTCGTAGCCCGCCTTGGCAACCAGTGCAACGGCCAGCGCGCCCACGGCGAGTGCCGCAGGGCGGGGTAAGGTTAGAGCGACCGGGGCTGCCTCGCCGCGGCCGAACCCGTCCATCCAGCCTGCAAGAAAAGCAAACACCCAGAGGAAATAGAGATACCACAGGGGATATTCGACCAGGCTGTGCAGGCCCAGAAACGCCACGCCCATCCAGGCGGTGAGGGCGATCGGCGAGGCGTCGTTCGGTGCGGCGCGGCCCTGTTGCATCCAGCCCCGGGCCGAGCGCCACAGCCAGGCCAGGGCGACGATCACAATCGGCAGGGTGCCTACCAGCCCGGTTTCGGCCAGCAGTTGCAGAATGAGATCGTGGGCGTTGTCGATATTGTCCAGCGGCAGTGGGTGCAGGGCATGATGAATGGCCGCGTGTTGCAGCCCCCAGCCCAATTGCCCCCAGCCCGCGCCGAACCAGGGCAGATGCTCGAACACCTGCCAGGCATTGCGCCAGATCAGCGCGCGGGCATTGACGGGCTGGTCGAGCTGGCGCGTCACGGCATCGAGAAAGCTGATCCAGCCGAGGTGATCGGCTTCGCGCAACGCCAACCACCACAGCGCATACAGCACCGGCACCGCCACCAGCGCCGCCCAGCGTGGGTCGCGCCAGGCTCCGCGCACCGCGATCAGCACCAGAATGGCGGCGACGACCGCCTGCACCATGCCTGTGCGCGAGCCGCAGACCACCAGCGCCCAGCTCATGCCGATGACGGTGGCCCAGACCACGCTTACGCGCAATCGCGGCGCCCACCAGGCCAGCCCGGCCAGGCCGAGCGCGACGGCGGTGGCGTAATGATTGGGTTGCCGCAGATTGCCGAACACCCGCCCGGTCGAGGGGTAGCTGATGAGGTCGGCGTACAGCGGTGCATGCGCCGCCAGCCAGGAGGCCAGCGACGGCATTTGCCAGAGGGCGAACTGCACCATTCCGAACACCACCTGAATCACCCCTTGCAGCAGCAGTCCGGCCGCGGCCACGTCGAGCCAGGGGTGTGGGTCCATACCCGCGCCCGGGCGGCTGGTGCGCCGCACGGCGGCGTTGCCCAGCCCGGCGATCAGCGCCGCGCTCAACAACACCGCCACGGTGATGGCGCCCTGGCTGGCGTAGGCGAGCTGCCCGCTGAGCGTCTGCAGGCCGACCACGGTAGCGGCCATGCCAAAGCCGAGCGCCGCCAGGCCGAAGCGCGGCGTCAGGCCGCTCCAGGCTGCGGCGAGAAACACGGCGGCCCAGAGCGCGGCGGCAACCAGCGTGGTGCCCATCTTGGCCACCACACCCGGATCGAAAGGCCAGATCAGCGGCAGCGACATGGCCAGCCCCAGCAGGCCAAGGGCAAGCGATTGCGATAGCGGGAATCGGTCAGACACGGAGGTCGGGGCAGGGGATGTCGGTGAAGGCGCAGCCATGCGTGGCATTATCCTTGCGCGGCAGATTCGATTGCTCCGGCGCGGCGTTCACTGCGGCAGTGTCTTGTCGATCTGCACCTGCTGCGCGTGCGCTTGTTCGAGGGCGCGCAGACGGGCGTTGATGATCGACGCCTCGAAGTAATCCGCCCCCGGCGTGCGCTGCGCAATGTGCAGTTGTTCGATGGCCGCTTCGGTTTTTCCTTCCAGGGCGTAAGCCTCGGCCGTGGCGCGGTGTTGCGCCGCAAAGGCGCCCAGGGCGGCCTCGGCGCGGGCCTGGTCTTGCCACAGCACGATGTCTTGTGGATGCGCCACGGTCTGCTGGCGCAGAAACTCGCGCGCCGATTTTTTATCGGGCAAAGCCAGCAGGCAGCGCGCCAACAGATGCCGGGCGGCGGTGGACTGCGGAAACTGGCGGTAAAGCGCACGCGCTGCATCGGCGGCCTGCGCGGGTTGATGCTCCAGCAGCAATTCGGTCTGCAGCAGATCGAGGGGCAGACGCTCGGCGGCCGGGGCGCTGGCGGCCGCAGCTTGCGCCCGTGTGAGCGCCGCCGCGGCGGCGTCGAACCGGCCCAGCCTTTGCAGCAACACGGCCTGACCGTAGGCGATGGCGGCCTGCTGGGCGGGGAAGGCGGCTTTGTCGGCGCTGAAGCGCCTTTCCTCGCGCTGCATGGCGTCGCGCTTGGTTGGGGTGAGCGCGCGGGCGCGGGCATGCATGAGCCAGAACATCAGATCGTGGTCGGGTGGCAGGGGCTGGTTGCCGCCGCGCGCCTGGGCGTCGGCGATGCGCTCGCTGGTCAGCGGGTGCGTCTGCAGGAAGGCCAGCACATCGGAGTCGTCGAGCCGGGAGAGGTTTTGCAGCCGTAGCAGCATGCTGGCCATGGCCTGCGGTGGATAGCCCGATTCTGCCAGCACCTCTTCGCCGGTGCGGTCGGCGTCGCGCTCGTTGCTGCGCGAAAAACGCAGGGCTCTGTCGATGGCTGCGGCCTGCCCGCCCATCGCCAGACCTTGCGCGGCCTGATCTTGCCCCGCGCTCGCGGCGGCGACGGCCAGCAGCAGCGAGCCGATGCTCAGCAGCCTGTCACGGCCCATCTGCGCCAGCCGCTGGGCGATGTGTCGCTGGGTAATGTGCGACATTTCATGGGCGAACACGGCCGCCACTTGATCGTGCGATTGCGCGTCGATGATCAGCCCAGTGTGCACCCCGATCCAGCCACCGGGCAGGGCAAAGGCGTTGAAGCTGCGGTCGCGCAGCAGAAACACGCGAAAGTGCGCGGGCGCCTCCATCTCGGCGGTGCGCCGGGCAGCGGGCGTGAGGCGGTCGACGATGGCCTGGAGGTAGTCGCGCAGCAGGCTGTCGTGCAGGTAGTCGGGCTCCTGCCGCATTTCTCGCATGATGATTTCGCCCAGACGTTTTTCCTGTACCGAAGACAGGCTGCCCTGCGCGGGGTCTCCCAAGGTCGGCAGGCTACTGGCGTAGCCGGGGGCGCGGGTGTCAGTGCCTTGCGCCCAGACCGGCGCGCCAGATAGCGCGGCGCCGAGAAGGCAGAGGGCGGCTTGCTGGCTGATGTGGCGCAGGCAGCGTAGGCGGAAATGAGGCGAGGCGAAGCGCACGGATCAGTCGGAGAAAAGGGCGTCAGGGGGGCTGCAGGTGAAGACTGGCCCTGGCTCGACAGGTTCCCGCAAGTCTTTAGCCCAACGCCGCGAGCGCCGCCTGCAGTTCTTCGGGCTCGAAGCTCGACAGCACGGTCTGTACCAGCGGCGTGAGTTTGTCGGGGTCGGCGCGCAGCACTTCTTGCTTGACCGCGAGGATCTGCGACGGATGCATGGAAAAACTGCGCAGGCCCATGCCCAGCAGCAGGCGGGTCATGCTCGGGTCGCCGGCCATTTCGCCGCACACGCTCACTTCCACCGGCCGGCCCTTCCAGGCGGCCGCGGCACGGGTCTGGCTGATGATCTGCGCCAGCAGGTTGAGCACTGCGGGATGCAGCGGGTCGTAGAGGTTGGAGACGCTCTCATCCGCGCGGTCGATGGCCAGGGTGTATTGCACCAGGTCGTTGGTGCCGACCGACAGGAAGTCGAAATGCCGCAGGAACAAGGGCAGCGCCAAGGCGGCGCCCGGCACTTCGATCATCGCGCCCAGTTCCACCGGGCCGTATGCAACGCCCTTGGCATCGAGTTCGGCGCGGGCCTTGTTGAGTTCGGCAAGGGTCTGGCGGATTTCGCTGGCGTGCGCCACCATGGGGATGAGCACCTTCAGCGGCCCGAGCGCGGCGGCGCGCAGCAAGGCGCGCAACTGCATGCGGAACATCGCCGGGTCGGACAGGCTGTAGCGAATGGCGCGCAGCCCTAGCGCCGGGTTGAGGTGGGTGAACTCGCCGTCGCGATAGTCTTCGGCGTCGAGCGGTTTGTCCGAGCCGATATCGATGGTGCGGATGGTGACCGGCTTGCCCTGCATGGCCTGCATCACGCGGCTGTACGCGGCGTACTGCTCGTCTTCGCCGGGCAGATGGTCGCCACGATTCATGAACAGGAATTCCGTGCGGAACAGGCCCACCCCCATCGCACCGGCTTCAAGCGCGGGCGCGCAGTCTTCGGGCTGCTCGATGTTGGCGAGCAACTCCACCGGCTCGGCGTTGAGAGTGCGCGCCGGGGTGAATTTCAGGCGCTTGAGCCGTTCGCGGGCGAGCTGTGATTCCTGCTGGCGCAGGCGGTAGTCTTCGAGGATGACGGGTGACGGATCGACGATGAGCAGCCCGCTGTCGCCGTCGATGATGACCAGATCGTCCTGGCGGATCAGGCTGCCGGCCGAGCGCGCGCCCACCACCGCGGGAATATCCAGACTGCGGGCGACGATGGCGGTATGCGAAGTCTTGCCGCCCACATCGGTGACGAAGCCGCGGAACACCCCGGTCTTGAACTGCAGCATGTCGGCCGGGGCGATGTCGTGGGCGATGAGCACCAGATCGCCGTTGCCGCTGGCCGAGCGGGCCAGCCCCGCGCTGCCGCGAAGGGCGCGCAGCACGCGTTCGACCACCTGCTCGACGTCGGCGATGCGTTCGCGCAGATAGGTGTCGTCCATTTCCTCGAAATTGCGCGAAATGACGTCGAGCTGGGCGGTGAGCGCCCACTCGGCGTTGTAGCGGCGCTGGCGTATCCAGGTGATGGTGTCGAGCGCCATCTGCCGATCGTCGAGCAGCATTTTGTGCACATCGATGAAGGCGGCCATTTCGGCCGGGGCATCGGGGGGCAGATCGGCCTTGAGGGTGTCGAGTTCGGCGCGCACGGCACGGCGCGCGGCGCGCAGGCGCTCAATTTCCGCCTCTTCCGTGCCGGGGTCGACGAAGTAATGCGCCACGTCCAACCGGGCCGAAGCGAGGATGACGGCACGCCCGATGGCCATGCCGCGAGAAACCGGAATACCGAACAGTTGAAGAGCCATGCGGCGATAGTAACGGCGGCGTGGCGGCGCAAAACACCCTGCGCCACGCAATACCAGATGGGCCAGCATGGAGATGCGCGGCTCATTAAGCTTCGCAAAGCACTTTTGCGCCGCAGAGCGCGCGGTGTTTTCCCTGATCAATGCACTTTTCTCTGGAGTTCACCATGCACAAACTTGCACTCTCCCTGGCCCTGCTCGGCTTCGCTGCAGCACCGGCTTTTGCCTCCACCATGCATCACGAGCTGAAGATTGAGCTTGCCGCCCAGAACAATTCCGGTGAAACCGGCTACGCCCTGATCAAGCCCATGGGCAAGGGCATCGAAGTCACCGTCCATCTCAAGGGCGGACCCAAAGGCGTGGCGCAGCCCGACCATATCCACCCCGGCACCTGCGCCAACCTCAACCCGGTTCCCAAGTATCCGCTGGAAAACGTGGTGGACGGCAAGTCGGTCACCAAGCTGCCGTCCGTGAGCATGGACGATCTGTTCAAGGAGCCCATGGCCATCAACGTGCATGAAAGCGCGCAGGACATGAAGAAATACGTAGCTTGCGGCGACATCAAAAAATAAGCTGAACCGGCCTCGCGCTACCATTTCTGCCAACACGGGGCGTCGCGAAGGCGCCCCGTTTTCATTGGAGATGTGCAGCGTGATCACCCTTGTCGATGTCGATTTGTCCCTTCCTGAGCATGCCCGCGCGCTGCTGGAACTCATTTCCCGCTACGCCCGCGATCCGATGGGCGGCGGCGAAGACCTCGCTCCCGAGGTCAAGGCCGTGCTGGTGCAGCGCCTGCGCGAACGCGCCGATTATTTTGGCGTACTCGCGTTCGACGGCGCCACTCCCGTTGCGCTCATCAACTGCTTCGAGGGCTTTTCCACTTTCATGGCTCGGCCCCTGATGAACGTGCACGACGTGTACGTCGAGCCCGACTACCGTGGCCAGGGCCTGTCGCACCGCCTGTTGCAACGGGTGGAAGACGTGGCGCGCCTTCGGGGCTGCGGAAAGCTCACGCTGGAAGTGCTCGACGGCAACGCGTCAGCCATTGCGAGTTATCGCCGTTTCGGCTTCGAGACCTATGCGCTCGACCCGGCCTTTGGCCGGGCCCAGTTCTGGCAGAAAAAACTTTGATCTTTCAGCTCGTCGCCTGTGCGGCCAGTCCGCGTGCGCGCAGGCTATGCCAGAGCAGCACGATGGCCGCCAAGGCGAACCCGGCCTCGTCGGTCATCGGCAGGGCAGTGATCAGCAAGGCGGCGGCGCAGAACGCCAGCAGGCGTTCAAGCACCGACATCGGTCCGCGCAGATAGCCCACGGCCACCGCACCCCACAGCACAATGGCCAGAATGGCCTTGGACGTCACATAGGCCACACCCAGCCAGGTCCAGTCGCCTTGCAGCATGAGCTGCGGGTCGTACACCGCCATATACGGCACAACGAAGCCCGCCAACGCGATCTGCGTGGCCTTGAAGCCAATGCGCATCGGCGAAGCCTTGGCCACAGAGGCTGCGGCGAACGCGGCCAGCGCCACGGGCGGCGTGAGATCGGCCATGATGCCGAAATAGAACACGAACATATGGCTGACGATGAGCGGCACGCCCAGCTTGAGCAGGGCGGGCGCGGCGATCGAACTGGTGATGATGTAGTTCGGGATGGTGGGAATGCCCATGCCCAAAACCAGACAGACCGCCATGGTGAGCAGCAGCGAGAGCAGCAGGCTGTGCGCGCCGATGTCCACGATGAACCCGGCAAAGCTCGTGGCCGCGCCGGTGAGGGTGAGCACACCGACGATCACGCCGACGATGGCGCAGGCGATGCCCACGGGCAGGGCCTGCCGGGCGCCGTCGATCAGACTGTCGCGCAAAACGCGCAGCGTCTGACGTCCGCCCTTGACCACCAAGTTGATGGCGACCAGCGCCGCAATGACCCCCAACACCGGCAGGATGCCGAACTGCAGAAACGCCGCCGCGCCCAGACCGCAGGCAAACCAGAACACCATGCGGAACGCCGTATGCGAAATTCGCGCGGCGATGGCTGCGCCCAGCAGCAAAATGGCGGTGAGCGACAGCCCCATCATGCCGGCGAACATCGGGGTGAAGCCGTGGAACAGCATCCACACCAACGCGGCCAGCGGCAGGGCCAGATGCCAGTTTTCCTTCAGCGCCTTCCAGGAGTTGGGAATCTGGTCGGCAGGCAGGCCGAGCAATTTCTTGCGCCCCGCCTCCAGATGCACCATCCAGAACGCGGTGAGGTAGTAGAGCGCGGCCGGAATGATGGCGGCCTTGACGATGTCGGCATACGGCACATTGAGGGTTTCGGCCATGATGAAGGCCACCGCGCCCATGACCGGCGGCATGATCTGCCCGCCCATGCTGGCCGTAGCTTCCACCGCCCCGGCGAACACCGGCGAGTAGCCGAAGCGCTTCATCAGCGGAATGGTGAACTGGCCTACCGTGAGCACATTGGCCACGCCGGAGCCGGAGATGGTGCCCATCAATCCGGAAGAGATGACGGCCACCTTGGCCGGGCCGCCGCGCGCCTTGCCCACCAGCCCCAGCGCCAGGGCGTTGAACAGCCGAATCATGCCGGCATGTTCGAGAAACGCGCCGAACAGAATGAACAGAAAGATGTAGGTCGCCGACACCAGGGTGGGAATGCCGTAAATGCCCTCGGTGCCGAGATAGAGCTGACCGATGATCTGGTCGAGCCCGTAGCCGCGGTGGCTGATGGCATCAGGCAGGTACTGGCCGAACAGGCCGTAAAGCAGAAAGGCCGCGCACACCAGCGGCAGCGCCAAGCCCAGGCTGCGCCGGGCCGCCTCGAACAGCAACACCACCACCGCGGCGCCGACCCAGAGGTCTGACAGCGTCGGGTCGCCGCTGCGCTGAATCAGGTCGGCTTCGAAAAACCAGTGATACAGCCCGAGCCCGAAGGCGGCTGCGCCCAGCAACCAGTCGAACCACGGAATGCGGTGCATCCAGCTCCCGCGCTTGAACGCTGGCACGACCCAGAACACCAGCAACATCAGAAAGCCCACATGCAGCGAGCGCATCACCAGGCTCGACAGCGGGTGGAAGGCGGCTACGACGAGCTGATAGGCCGAAAACGCCAGCGCCGCGGCCATGACGCTGCGCTGGGCAAGGCCGGATAAGCTGCGCTGGTGGCCGCTGTCGGCGTGCGGCTCGGAGGAGGTGTGGATCAGGTCGTCGGCGGTGGTGCTCATGGCTGGAATCCGAGGCGCGTGAAGGCCGCTCGTGGCGGCGCCACACGATGGATGAGACGGCCCATGCAGGCGGGCCGAGGCGAAAAAGCCTTGCTGGGGTTTACTTCAACACACCCGCTTCGCGGTAGTACTTGGCCGCGCCGGGGTGCAGCGGCACGGGCGAGTTCAGCGGCGCGTCCTTGAGGCTGATGCCTTTGGCCGCGGCATGCCCCGCCACGAGTTCGGGCAGGTGGGTGAACATCGCCTTGGTCATCTGATAGACCATCTCTTCGCTCAGCCCTTCGCGGGTGACGAGGAAGTTCTGGATGCGCGCCGTCGGCACCGCGGAGGTCTGGCCTTCATAAGTGTTTGCCGGAATGACCCCGCTTTGATACGCCGGATCGCCCACCTTGGCGATGATGTCGGCAGGCACGGGAACCACCACGATTTTTTGCGACGCAGCCAGATCACGCAACGAAGACACGCCCAGCCCGGCCGATTGCAGCGTGGCGTCGAGCTGACGGTTTTTCATCAGTTCCACCGACTCACCGAAAGGCAGGTATTCCACCTTGGAAAAATCTTTGTAGCTCAGCCCGGCAGCCTTGATCAAGGCGCGGGCGTTGAGTTCGGTGCCGCTCTTGGGTGCGCCCACCGAAATACTCTTGCCTTTCAGATCGGCCAAGGTTTTGATGCCCGAATCTTCGCGCGCCACGATCTGTACATAGTTGGAATAGATCGCTGCCATGGTGCGCAGTTTTTTCAGCGGGACTTTGAACCCGGCGTCGGCCTCGCCTTTCCAGGCGTCCGACAGCGAATCGCCCAGCGAGAAACCCAGCTCGGCGCGCCCGGCTTCGAGCAGATTGAGGTTTTCCACCGAACCCTTGGTCGCCTGGACTGAACTCTTGGCCGCAGGTATGGCCTTGGTGTAGATCTGAGAGAGCGCAACGCCCAGCGGGTAGTACACGCCGCTGGTGCCGCCGGTGGCGATGGTGAGGTACTCGGCCGCAAACGCAGGGCGCAGGGCAAGAGGGGAGAGCAAAGCGGCGCCGCCAGCGAGCGCAAGAACGCGGCGGCGAGCGGGGGAGGTGGGGCTGCGAGTCATGATCGATCTCCGTGGCTGTGTTGTTACAAACGGAAACGATGCTAATGCCTCTGGGGCCAAATGCAATTGGGCAATGACCTCAGAGAATCTTGGACAGGAACTGCCGCGTGCGCTCGTGCTGCGGCGCGCCGAAAAACTGCTCCGGCGGCGCCGATTCGATGATTTTCCCCTGGTGCATCATCACCACGCGGTCGGCCACTTCGCGGGCGAAGCCCATTTCGTGGGTGACGACCACCATGGTCATGCCGTCGCGCGCGAGCGACTTCATGACATCGAGCACTTCGCCGACCAGTTCGGGGTCGAGTGCGGAGGTCGGTTCGTCGAACAGCATGAGCTTGGGGCTCATGGCCAGCGCACGGGCGATGGCGACGCGCTGCTGCTGCCCGCCCGAGAGCTGGTTGGGATAGGCGCTACCGCGATCGGCCAGACCGACACGGGCGAGCAGCTCGCGAGCACGTTCGGTGGCCTGCGCCTTGGGCATTTTGCGCACCAGCATGGGCGCTTCGATGATGTTCTCCAGCGCGGTCATGTGGCCGAACAGATTGAAGCGCTGAAACACCATGCCGACTTCGGCGCGGTGGCGGCAGATGTCGCGGTCGTGCAACTCGTGCAGCCGTTCGCCGACCTGGCGATAGCCGACCAACTCGCCATCGACCAGCAGACGGCCGGCGTCGATTTTTTCCAGGTGGTTGATGCAGCGCAGAAAGGTGGATTTGCCCGAGCCCGATGCACCCAACAGGCAGACCACTTCGCCACGCGCGACCTCCATCGAAATGCCCTTGAGCACCTCGACGGAGCCGAAGCGTTTGTGCACGCCTTCGGCCTTGACCATGGGCTGGTTCATTGGGCACCCTCGTTGTTTGCGCCCCGTCCGAAGGCGAGCTGGCGCAGACGCTGCAATGGCGTGGGGGCCAGTTGACGGGTGGCGCTGCGGCCGAAATGGCGTTCGATGTAGAACTGACCGATCGACAGCAACGTGGTCACGATCAGGTACCAGATGCTGGCCACCAGCAGCAGCGGAATGGTGCGGTAGTTCACGGAGTAGATGAGTTGCGCCGAATACAGCAAATCGCTTACGGCGATCACGCTGACCAGCGAGGTGGTCTTGAGCATCGAGATCGCCTCGTTGCCGGTGGGCGGCACGATGACCCGCATGGCTTGCGGCAGCACCACGCGTCGCATGATCTGCAACCGCGACATGCCCAGGGCGGCCCCGGCCTCGCTCTGGCCTTCGTCCACCGACAGAATGCCCGCGCGCACGATCTCGGCCATGTAAGCGCCTTCGTTGAGGCCTAGCGCCAGAATGGCGGCGACGAAGGGGGTGATCAGGTTGTTGGCATCGAAACTCCAGGAGCCAAAGCCGATATTGGGGTAGAGCGCGGTGATGTTGAACCAGAACAGAATCTGCACCAGCACCGGGGTACCGCGGAACAGCCAGATGTAGAACCAGCTCGCCTTCGAGACCATCGGGTTGTGCGAAAGGCGCATGATCGCCAGCAGCACGCCCAGCGCCACGCCGATGACCATCGAAATCACGGTGAGTTCGAGGGTGAGCAGCAAACCGTGCAGGATGCGCACAGAGAAGAAATATTCACCGACGACCGACCACTCGAAGCGCGGGTTGGTCGTCAATGAGTAGGCCGTGGCTAGGAGAAGCACAAAAACAGCGGCGGCGGCCACCCAGCGGCCGGGATGTCGGGCCGGGATGGCTTGAATGTCGTCAGGTCGCATGGAATGGAACCGATCAGGCGACCCGCTGTGGCGCGCAGTCACAGCGGGGGATTGAACTTACTGCACGGCAGGGTTGATTTCAGGCGTGGTGATCGCACCCTGCTCAGCGCCCCACTTTTTCAGGATTTTGGTGTACTCGCCATCGGCCATGACCGCCTTGACCGCCTGCAGCACCGGCTCGGCCAGGCCGCTGTTCTTGGGAATGACAATGCCGTAGGGCGCGGAGTTGTAGGGCACACCCGAAAGCTTGAACTTGCCGCGCGATTCCTTGACGATCCACGCTGCCACTGGAGAGTCGGCCATGCACACTTGCGCGCGGCCGCTGTCCATAGCCAGGCTGGCGGCGTTTTGGTCGGGATAGAACTGCACGTCCACACCTTTCTTGCCCGCAGCCTTGCATTCCTGGTTCTGCTTGGTGGCGTCTTCGGATTGAATCGTGCCCTTGGTCACAGCCACGCTCAGTCCGCACAAATCTCCCAACGAGGCAACCGCGGGGCCACCCTTGGCCTTGACGTAGAAGGAAGTGCCAGCGGTGAAATAGCTGACGAAGTCCATCACCTCCTCGCGCTTTTTGGTGATGGTGAAAGACGACATGCTCAAGTCATACCTGTCCGATTGCAGCCCAGGAATGATGGTGTCAAAACCAGCTTGGACAAACTTGGCCTTGACGCCCAGTTTTTTTGCAATGGCGTTGGCCAGATCGATGTCGAGGCCGATCATGGTCTTGCCGTCATTGGCGATGAACTCCATGGGCGCGTAGGCGGCATTGAAGGCAAAGGTCAATTCGCCTTGCTGCTTGTACTTGGCGGGCAGGGCGATCGTGGCCGCCGCAGCCGAAGAGGCCAGGGTCATGCCGATTGCGATTGCGCTAAGGGCGGCCAAGCCGCAGCGGAGAGAGGCGAAGCCTCGGAGAACGCGAATCATCATTCGATTCCTAAACTGATGGGGATAAGAGAGGAAGACCCAGGACGAGCAAGCGCCGATACGGTTGCAGCCCTGCCCCAGGTTGGCTTTTTTTGCCGCCCGGGCGCAGGGAATCAAGTCTTATCACGTCGACTACGTAGCTTGGCTGCGAGGGTGCTTACTGCACGGCCGGGTTGATGGCGGGGTCTTTGATGCCGCCCTGGGTGATGCCCCATTTGTGCAGGATCTTGGCGTATTCGCCGCTGGCGATCACTTCCTTGAGGGCTTGCAATACCGGCTCGGCCAGGCCGCTGTTCTTCGGAATCGCAATGCCATAGGGCGCGGAGTTGTAGGACTCGCCGGTCAGCTTGAACTGACCGCGAGACTCTTCAACGATCCAGGCCGCCACCGGCGAGTCGGCCATGCCCACTTGTGCGCGGCCGCTGAGGATGGCGAGGTTGGCGCCGTTCTGGTCGGGGAACACCGACACCGTCACGGCCCTCTTGCCGGCGGCCACGCATTCCTGACTCTGCTTGGTGGCGTCTGCGGCCTGGGTCGTGCCTTTTTCCACGGCCACGGACATGCCGCACAGATCGGCCAGCCCATTGACCTTGGGGCCGCCCTTGGCCTTGACGTAGAAAGAGGTGCCCGCCGTCATATAGCTGACGAAGTCGACGACTTCTTCACGCTTTTTGGTGATGGTGAAGGACGACATGCTCATGTCGTACTTGCCCGACTGCAGCGCCGGAATGATGCTGTCGAAACTGGCGTTGATGAAATCGGCCTTTACGCCGAGCTTCTTGGCGATGGCCTTGCCCAGATCGACGTCGGCGCCGACGACGGTCTTGCCGTCCTTGGCGATGAATTCCATCGGCGCATAGGTGGCGTCGGCAGCGATGGTCAGGTGGCCTTGTTGCTTGTATTTATGCGGCAGGGCGATGGGGGCTGCAGATGCGCTGACGCAGAAAACCGCGCACAGCGCCACGGAACCCGCCAGCGCGCCCAGACGGCGCGGCGATGCGAGCTTGCGAAGAGTGAACGTCATGATTTTTTCCTTAAGAGGTGTGAACTGCGATGTTTTGATGTTCGCCAGCGATGGCAGGCGGCCCAGGATGCTCTCGAAGCAGAACGAATAGCCCCTGTTTTGCTGCGACTTTCCGCGTCCGGTCACGCATGGTATTAAAAAAACCGGAGCTTTCGGTCGCTCCAATGGGAGGTTCTGAAGGCAGGCACGGGACAAGCAAGTAATGCGCCAGTCTTGCGCGCGGCGGCAACGGCGGCGCCGCGCTCAGGGCTTGCGTCCGAGCCAGATTTCGAAGCAGGTGCCGCCGCCAGCGCGGGGCAGGCAGCGGGCATCGCCACCATGCTGGCGGGCGATGCGGCGCACCAGGGCCAGGCCCAGCCCGGTGCCTTCTCCGCGCCCGGACAGGCGCTCGAAAGGCTCGAAAATGCGCTGCGCATCGGCCGGGGGAATGCCCGGCCCCTGGTCGCAGACGCGGATGATGCCGCCACCCTGCACCGCGGTCAGGCTGACTTGCGGCGCAGCGCCCGGCGCATGGCGCTGGGCGTTGTCGAGCAGGTTGCGCACGGCGCGGCGCAGCAGGCGTTCGTCGCCTTGCAGGGTGATCCAGTCGCCGTGCACTTCAACGTCGAAACGTGCGGCTTCTTCGGCCAGTAGGGCGAGCAGGTCCAGTTCTTCGAGCTGCAGGGTTTGTCCGGTCGCGGCATCGAGTCGGCTGGAGAGCAGGATGTCGTCGATCAGCGCATCGAGCTCGGCGAGATCGTGCTTGGCAGCCCGCGCGGCGACATCGCGCGCAGCGGCGGGCACGGGGGTGGACAGCGTTTCCAGGCTGAGACGCAGCCGGGTGAGCGGGGTGCGCAGTTCGTGCGAGGTGTAGGCCAGCAGCGATTTGTGGCTCTGCATCAGCGATTCAATTCGCCCGGCGGCGGTGTTGAAGCTCTGCGCGAGTTGCGCCACTTCGTCGCGGCCTTGCACGGGCACGCGCGCGCTCAGGTCGCCACCGCCCCAGGCTCGCACGCCCTGCTGCAGATTTTCCAGCCGCCGGGTCAGCCGCCGCATGATGGGGTAAGTGACCAGGCTGAGCAGAATGGCGGTGACCACGGTGCCGAAGAAGGGCGACATCAGAAGATGCCGCCAGGGCGAGGGCGGGCCGATGCCGTGTTGCAGCATGAAGGCGCGGAAGACTTCGCGCCGGAACTGGGCCCGCTGCGGATCCATCTCGAACACCCAGTGAAACACCAGGGCGGACACGAGCGCCTGCACCAGCAGCGCCAGAATCAGGGCGATCCACAGCCGCTTCCAGAGTTTGGCCTGCTTGGCTACGCCGGGCTCCGTCGCTGCGGGCGGGGTCGACACGGCGCCGGGCGGCATGGGCGAAGCCATGTTCAGATGCCGTCCTGCGATTTGGTGAACACATAACCCGCGCCGCGCAGGGTGAGAATGCGGCGGGGGTGGCGCGGATCGTCTTCGATCGCGGCGCGGATGCGGCTGATATGTACGTCGATGGACCGGTCGAAGGCTTCGAGCGATTCCCCCTTGACGGCGCCCAGCAGGAACTCGCGCGTCAGCACCCGGCCCGGATGGCGCGCGAGCACTTGCAGCAGATCGAACTGGTAGGCCGTCATCGGCCGGTCTTCCCCATCGATGCGTGCCTGACGGGCGGCAGGGTCGATATCGAGGCGCCCGAAGCGCAGGATTTGTTCGGCCTGCGGATCGCGCGGCGACAGACTGCCCGCGCGGCGGCGGGTAATGGCGCGCAGCCGAGCCAGCAACTCGCGCGGCTCGAACGGTTTGGTGAGATAGTCGTCGGCGCCGATCTCCAGCCCGACCACGCGGTCGAACGGGTCGCCGCGCGCCGTCAGCATGAGCACGGGCAGATCGCTGTGCGTGCGCAGGCGGCGGCAGATGTCGAGGCCGTCGCCGTCGGGCAGCATGAGGTCGAGTACGAGCGCGTCGAAACCCAGTGCGTCACCGCGCCGCGGGTTGAGTTCGCCCTCGGCCTGCGCGGCATTGGCCGCATGCGTCACCTGCCAGCCGGCGCTCTGCAGGAAGTCGCTGACCTGTTGGGCCAGCCGGAGGTCGTCTTCAACCAGCAGCAGCTGGCTGGGGGAGGTGCGGGTTTGCGGGGTCATGGGAAATCCCGTTGAGCAAAACAAAGTTTCAGTAAAAACAGACAGGCCGCGACAAGCGGCCTGCGTCCCTCTGTGAAGAAACCTTATTGCATCATGCCAGGGCCCATGCCGTGGCCGTGACGATGTTCCATGCGCTCCATGCGGTGCTGCATCATGGCGTAGAGCTTGGCGCGTTGCTCGGGTGTGAGGATTTGCGCCATTTCGTACTGCGTCTGCGTGCGGTTGCGCGAGAGCTGGTTGGCCAGGGCCATCTGCTTGTCGCGCAAAGCTTCCAGTGCACCGCGATCGATCTGTGGCGCGGCCAGCAGCTTCATGCGCTGCTGCATCAGACCGCGCATTTGCTCCATTTCCGGACGGGCTTTTTCCCAGGATTGTTTTTGCAGCGCGCGCATTTTTTCACGTTGCTCCGGGCTGACGCCAGCTTTGGAGAGCATGCGCTCCATGCCGCGTTCGCCGTGTTTGCCGGGGCCACAATGGCCCATTTTTCCCCCCATGGCGCCGTGCTGCATGGGGGTATCGGGTGGCGGGGTTTGCGCGCTGGCCAGCGCGGCGTGGCTGGCTAAGGCGACGACGACTGCGGTGCTGACCATGCCCAGAGTACGGCGCAGTCGCGACACCTTGGCGGACGTGGAAGGAGAAGAGGTTTGAGGATTCATGGCAGTCCTTGAAAAGGAAGTGACGATGAATCCATTTTGCGAGGCGGCGATTGCCCGCAAGTCTCGCGGGGGTGAAGATATGTAAAGCTGCAAGGCCTTGCGCCGCGCTTACTCGCCTTCGCCGAACTTGTCGTCGAACAGCGCCTGCACTGCGTCGAGGGCGATATCGGCCTGATCGCCTTCGGCTTCGACCGTGACGGTGGAGCCGATGCCCGCCGCCAGCATCATCACCCCCATGATGCTTTTGGCGTTGACGCGACGCGCGCCCTTGGAAATGAAAATGTCGCAGGGAAACTGTCCCGCGAGCTTGGTGAGCTTGGCCGACGCGCGGGCGTGCAAACCCAGCTTATTGCTGACTTGAATGATGCGTTGCGGCATGAGAAGGACTGCGGAGGGACTGTTGTTGTGGGGCGTCTGCGGAAACCTGAACCACGCCCTGAATGGCGCCAGCCGTCGCGCGGGCGGCCAGACCGTCGAGCGACTCAGCCTGGTAGCACACCGACCGCAGCAGCATGGGCAGGTTCACCCCGGCCACGATCTTGAGCTTGAGGTCGCCCGCCAGCTCGGACAGTCGCAGCGCGATATTGCTCGGCGTGGCGCCGAAAACGTCGACCAGCACCAGGGCGCTGCCATCTGCCGCGGCCTGGCGCAGCGCGGGCAGGGCGGCCTGCGCCGTGTCTTCGACCACGGCGTCGGGCGCCACGTCGAAAGCCAGCAACTTTTGCGGACATCCGGCGTACACATGGCTGGCGCATTCTTTCAAGGCGCTGGCGAGCGGGGCGTGGGCAATGATGAATAGACCGGGCATACGAACCTTACCGGCGAGTGAACCTGCTTTGCATGATAGGTCGCTGGTTTTCAGGGGGAGGGGGATAAATTCACAGATCCGGCGAAAGTTTGCGCCGCTTCATCCTTGAAGTCGTCTGTGGGGGCAAACGCCGTGACCTGATAGACGTTATTGCCTTGGCTGAACAGCAAAACCCGCTCTCGCACCGGCTTGCCGTCAGGTGTCTGACCGTCGATGCGAAGATCCAGGCCGTCTGGCAGACCCGGTGTGGCATTTTTGGGAATGTCAGGCGATGAGAAGGTGACCTTGCCATGCACATTGTCCACCGCGGCCTGATGCAACTGAGCCAGCGCCCGGGCGGCCAGCGCGGGGTTGGGCAGCTGGGCGTGGGCGAGCGCAAAGGTCATTTTGTCGGCCACGCAGCCGGTCATGCTCATTTTTATTTTCTGGTCGGCCAGCTCCACGTCCTGCGCGATCTGCTCCGGCTTGCAGGGATAGGTCAGCAGAATGTTGATGTCTTTCGGTCGCACATCGCGCCAGTCGAGTGCGGGAGAGCAGGCGCTGAGAAGCGCCGCAGCGGTAAGCAGCAGGGTGGAAAAACGGATCACCGACGCTGCCGCTGGGTATCGGGCTGTGGATAACATACCCCCATTATCCCGTGACTTCGGAGTCGAGGTGTCTGTATGTCGAAGGTGAAGGTGTTTTCTCTCAAGGAAACGCAGAGCGGCCCCAAGTTTCCTTGCCCCCCACGGGGGGCGGGCTGGGTGCAGTCCAGCCCTGGGGGCGCTCAGTGCGATCTTCGCGAGGGCTTCGTCGCATTAAACCAACAGTGGCGACAGTTTCTGCGCCTTGTTTCACTGCTTTTGCTGAGCCTGACGGCAGGCGTGGCCTGGGCGGAAACGCCGCTGCCGCCGGTGCAGAACCTGCAGCAAAGCGCACTTCAGGCCGCGGCAAAGGATCAGCCTCTCATCGTCATGTTCAGTCTGCCCAATTGCCCGTTCTGCGAAAAGCTGCGGCGCACTCAGTATCAGTTCATGGCTAAAGAAGGCTATGTGGTGCAGCAGATCGAGATCACCAGCCGCACCCCGGTCACCGGATTCGATGGCAAGCCGACGACGGGCGTCCAACTGGCTCGGCAGTTCGGCATCCGGCTTGCGCCGACAGTGTTGTTTTTCGGGCCCGGCGGTAAAGAGATCGGCGAGCGCATCACCGGGGCGCCGACGGCGGATTTTTACGGCGCCTTCATCGACCGCGCGCTGAAAGAAAGTGCGCAGGCGCTCAAGGCCAAGCCGGGGGCGGCCTGAGCGCGGATAGGTCGGATAGGTCGGAGAGAGGTTTGTCGCGCCTTGGCGACAAATCGCCCCTCTGCAAAACGGGAAATCGTATACCCCCATGAGTATTGATATACTCCGGCCTGTATATATCGCGTGACCTCGCCCAGCAGGGCGGCTATTCTCGGCAGCAGTCTGCCCCGCGTGGGGGCTATACACCTGAGGGTGTAGGTGCTTCAGGGGCGGTTACACGCATTCCTTGGTTAGATTTCCTCTTTCTGGCGGAGCTGGATGATGACGGATTCCATACCTCGACGCGTGCGCGTCGGGTTGCTGGCAGGTGCTTGTCTTTACGTTCTGGGGAGTTTGGCGTCGGCGCAGGCTGAGACGCTGGATTTTCGCCAGGCGGTGGATGTGGCGCTGAGGCAAAACCCCGATCTGATGGGGGTACAAGCGCAGATGGCGCAGGCGCGTGCCGGCATCAATCAGGCCGAGGGCGCCAAAATGCCCAAGATTACCGTGTCGGCAGGGGTGACCCGCACTAACGACGCGCTCAATGCCTTCGGCATTAAGCTGTCGCAGCGGCAGGCGACGTTCAACGATTTCGGCGCCAATCAGTTTCTTGGGCCTCAGTCGTTGGGGGTGGCGCCGGACAACCTCAATTACCCCGGTTCGGTCAACAATTTCAACACCCGCATCCAGGCCGAGCTGCCGATTTACACCGGTGGCAAGCTGCAGGGGTATCTGCAACAGGCCCGCTCCATGCTGATGGCGGCGCAGGCCGGTGATCAGGCGGCCAGGCAGCAGATCATCTACCACGCCCTGCAGGCGTATGACGGCGTGTACACCGCGCGTGCCTTCAAGGGCGTGGCGGGCAAGGCGCTGGAAGCGGCGCAAAGCCAGGTGAAAACGGTGGACAGCCTGTTCAAGCAAGGCGTGGTGATCAAGAGCGATTTGCTTTCCGCACAGGTGCGTCAGGAAGACGTGAAGCTGCAACAGGATCAGGCCGCCGATATGGAAGCGCAGGCGATGGACGCTCTGCATGTGGTGCTCGGTGTGCCGCTGAATCAACCCATCACCCTGGGGCCGGAAGTCATGGTGACCATGCCCGAGGGCGACCCGAATGCGTGGGTCGGACAGGCGATGGAGCGCAATCCGAAAATTCAAGCGCTGCAACACCAGATCGCCGCGGCGGGCGGCAAGATCGAGGTGGCGCGCGCTGACCGTTATCCGCAGGTCGGCGCCATGGCGCGCTTCGATACCAATGATCCCAACCTCGGCTTCGAATCGCGCAGCTATACCGTGGGGGCACAGCTCAACTGGACGATTTTCGACGGCGGCGTGACGCGCAACGCGGTCGATCAGGCCGTGGCTCAGCGTATGGAACTGCAGGCCAAACTGCAGAGCGAACAGAACCAGCTCGGCATGCAGGTGCAAGACAGTTATCGCAAGGCGGTCGATGCCGCCAATCAGGTCAAGACTCGCGAGCTGGCGGTGAAGCAGTCGGAAGAAGCCGCGCGCATTGTCAGCAAGCGCTATGCCGATGGTGTGGGCACGCTGGTGGAAGTGCAGGGCGCGCAGGCACAGCTCGACAAGGCCCGGGCGGATCTCATCATGGCCAAGCAGCAGGTCAATCTGCAACGCGCCGCATTGCGGCTGGCCATCGGCGATCTGACGCTCGACGCTACGCAGCCGATCAAGCCGGTGGCGCAGCTCGCGACGGCGCAGGCTGTTGCGGCTGTCTCCCCTTCCAACCCTTGAGCGCGACCGTCTGGGTGCTGTTCCCGTTCGCAGCCTGTCGTTTTCCGAAGTGCATCCGAATCTGATCTCGAATCTGATCTTTCTCTCATGACCGCCATGAATCATTCTGTCCTGCCTTTGTTGCGCCGCGCGCCGCTGGCCCTCGTGCTGTCCACGGCCCTGTTGTCGGCCTGCGGCCATCCCTCCGAGACTGCGCAAACCGCCGCCGCACCCCGCGTGGTGGCGGCGCAAACCCTCAAGCTCGCTTCGAGCGATCAGCAAAACCTCACCCTGCTGTCGGGCACGGTGATGTCGAGCAATCAGGTGCAGGTCGCCTCGCGGTTGATGGGCTATATCCGCACCCTCAATGTCAAAGAAGGGCAGACGGTGAAGGCCGGGCAGTTGCTGTTCCAGGTCGATCCCACCGACATTCAGGGCCAAGTGGCGCAGGCCCGCGCAGGGCTGGCGCAGGCGCAGGCCAATCTGGCCAACGCCAAGGGTGATTTCGAGCGCTTTGGCAACCTCTACAAGGAACAAGCCATTCCCAAGCAGCAATGGGATCAGGTGCAGCTGCGCTATCAGGTGGCGCAGGAGCAGGTGGCCGCAGCTCAGGCCGGTTACAACACCGCTGCCGCGCAGATGCGCTATTCCTCCGTGACCTCGCCGATTACCGGTGTGGTGGTGCAGAAGATGGCCAACCAGGGTGACCTGGCCGCGCCGGGCCGCCCGGTGCTGGTGATTGAAGGGCAGGGCAAGCTGCAGGTGACGACGCAGGTGCCGGGTGAGGTGTTCGCCAAGATAAAGGTAGGCGACAAGGTGCAGGTGCTGGCAAACGGCAAATCGCTGCAGGGCACCATCGCCCAGACCGTGCCGGTGGCCGACCCGATGAGCCATACTCACACGGTGAAGATCGACCTGCCGGCCAACGCCGGGCTGGACAGTGGCAGCTTCGTGCGCGTGGGCTTTTCCGTCGGCAGCTCGCCGCAGTTGCGCGTGCCGCAAAGCGCCGTGGTCGATCGCGCCGGAATGACCGGGGTGTTCGTCGTCGACAAGGACGGCATTGCTCACTTCCGTCTGGTGCGTCTGGGCGCGGAGATGGGCGCCGATGTCGAAATTCAGGCCGGGCTGAACGCGGACGACACCATCGTCACCAGCAATCTGCCTGCAGTGGAAAACGGCGTGAAGATCGGCGGAGGCAACCGTGGCTGAACATGCGGCTCCCATGAACAGCGCGGGCAAGCTGGCCCGCGCGTTTATCGAATCAAAAATCACCGCCCTGATCATGGTCGGCCTCACCCTCGCCGGGGTGTTGGCGCTGCTGGTCACGCCGCGCGAATACAACCCGCAGATCGTGGTGCCGGCGGCGAACATCATCGTCGCCAAGCCGGGGGCCGGGCCGCAGGAGATTCAGAATCTGGTGGTCAAGCCGCTCGAAGCCATCATGGCCTCGATGTCCGGCGTCGATCACACCTATGGCTATGCGACCAACGATTTCGGCGTGGTCACAGTGCAGTTCAAAGTGGGCGAAGATCAGGAAAAAAGCCTGGTCAAGATGTACAACCAGTTGATGCAGAACCTCGACCGCATTCCCCCGGGGGCGATGCAGCCGGTGATCAAGCCGATCAATGTGGACGACGTGCCCATCCTCACCCTCACGCTGTCGTCCGCGACGATCAATGGCATGCAGCTGCGCGATGTCGGCGAAAAAGTGCTGGCCCATCTGCGCAACGTGCCCGGGGTGTCGTTCACCGAAGTGGTGGGGGGTGCACCGCGTGCGGTGAACGTGGCGATTTCGCCGAGCAAGCTGGCGGCCGCCGGCATTCCGCTCGAACAGCTCGACAAGATTCTGCAAGGCAGCAACGCGGCGGCGCCCATCGGTAATCTGGTCGATGGCAACAAAGTCACCCCGGTACGCATCGACAGCTTCCTCGGCAACGCACAGCAGGTCGGCGACATCCTGATCGGCGCGCCAAACGGCAAGCCGGTCTATCTGAAGGATGTGGCCAAGGTCACCGAAGGGCCGGAACAGGTGGACGATCTGTCGCACTTCGCTTGGGGCCTGGCCGCCAAGGGCAAGCCGCATGGTCAGGAGATGAGCGCGGTCACCCTGGCCATCGCCAAAAAATCGGGCACCAATGCGGTGGTCGTGGTGCACGATGTGCTTGCCAAGCTCAGCGAGATCGAGAGCTATGCGCTGCCGCAGGGGGTGCATGTCACCGTGACCCGCGACGACGGCCACAAGGCCAACGAGGCGGTGAACACGCTGGTGGAGCATCTGGGCATCGCCATTGTCAGCGTGTCGCTGCTGCTGTGGTTTTTCCTCGGTTGGCGCGAGGCCGGCATCGTGACGCTCACCGTGCCGCTGACGCTGTTTGCCGTGCTCACGGTCGATCTGATCGTCGGCCAGAGCATCAACCGCATCACCCTGTTCGCGCTCATTCTCTCGCTGGGTCTGCTGGTCGATGGCGCCATTGTGGTGATCGAGAACATCCACCGCCACCTGCATGGCGGGCCGGTCAAGAACTTCAATCGAACGGTGATTCAGGCGACCAACGAGATCGGCAATCCCACCAATATGGCCACGCTGGCGGTGATTTTGGCCTTCGTGCCGATGGCCTTTGTCAGCGGCATGATGGGGCCCTTCATGCGGCCCATTCCGATCAACGTACCGGTGGCCATGATCGCTTCGCTCATCTTGGCCTATACCGTGGTGCCCTGGGCGGCGCGCGTCTGGCTGAGCAAAAAAGCGATGCGCGAGGCGCTGGCGCACAGCAGCAGCCTGGAAGAAGAAGGCGCGCACAAGCAGGACAAGCTGCATACGGCGTATCTGAAGCTGATCGAGCCGCTGTTGCGCAACCGTGTTCAACGCAACCTGATGTTCCTCGCCGTGCTGCTGCTGCTCATCGTGGCCATGCTGATGCCGGCCTGGCAGTTCATCCGCCCCTCGGGCATGAACGGCCCCTTGTCGGCTCTGGGCGTCGAACTCAAGATGCTGCCCAACGACAACACCAATACCTTCCTGGTGCAGATCGACACCCCGGCGGGCTCGACGCTCGAGCGCACCGATCAGGTGGCGCGTGCGGTGGGCGATGTGCTGGCGACCAATCCTTATGTGGTCGATTACCAGACCTTCGTCGGGCAGGCGGCGCCGATCGACTTCGCCTCGCTGGTGCGCGGCGACATGCTCAAGCGCGGCGACAACTTTGCGCAGATTCGCGTCAATCTGGTGGGCAAGGACGAGCGCTCGGTGGAGTCGCATGCCATTGTGCAGAAGCTCTACGAGCAGCTCGCCCCGGTGCGTGCGCGTTTCCCCTCGACCTTCATCAAACTGTTCGAAACCCCGCCGGGCCCGCCGGTGCGTGCGCAGGTCATGGCCGAGCTGTATGGCCCGAGCTATGCGACTCTGCGCTCCTCCGCAAAAGACGTGCTGGGCGATTTCGACAAAACCTACGGCCTGATGAACCAGGACGACTCGGTGACGTCCACATCTTCGGAATACCGCATCAAGATCGACCGCCAGAAAGCGGCGATGTCGGGCATCGTGCCGGGGCAGATCATCCAGCTGCTGCACAACTATGTGTCGGGGCTGAAGGTCGGTGCGGTGCATGACAGCAACGCGCTGGAGCCGGTCAACATCATCGTGCGCGTGCCGCGCGCCGATCGCCAGAGCCCGCAGCAACTGCTCGACGTGCCGATCCAGAATGCGCAAGGCAAGGTCATTCCGCTCTCGAGCATCGCCACGGTGGAGAAGACCACGCTGGCCAAACCCATCTACAGCCGTGACCAGCATCCCGTGGTTTATGTGGGCGGCGAAATGATTCATTCCAGCCCGGTCTATGCCACCCTGAGCCTGAACTCCATGCTCGACGGCAAGAAGCTGGCCAACGGCACCACCTTCACCACCGGCAACCTCGGCTTCACCGAAACTCCAGCGAGCGACCTCAAGGGCTATCAACTGCTGTGGGGCGGCGAAATGCGCCTCACACTCGACGTGTTCCGCGATCTGGGCGCGGCCTTCATGGTGGCGCTGGTGTTCATCTACCTGCTGCTGGTGGCGTATTACAAGTCCTTCCTGCTGCCAGTCATTGTGATGGGGGCCATTCCGCTGACGCTCATCGGCGTGTTCCCCGGTCACTGGATCACGCATCAGTCGTTCACCGCCACCTCGATGATCGGGGTCATCGCGCTCGCGGGCGTCGTGGTGCGCAACTCGCTGCTGCTCATCGACTTCATCCTCGATTACCGGGCTCGCGGCTACAGCCTGCAAGAGTCGGTCGCGCAGGCAGGGGCAGTGCGCCTGCGGCCGATTCTGCTCACGGCGCTGGCCATCATGTTCGGCTCGGCCATCATGGTGTCCGATCCGGTGTTCGGCGGCCTGGCCGTATCGCTGATCTTCGGCACCTTGCTGTCCACCATCCTCACCCTGCTCGTCATCCCTCTGCTCTACTACGTCTGGCAGATCCGGGTGAAGCCCAAAGTTCCGCCCAAGGCTCCGGCCGCACCGGCTGAACCTGTGCTGACGACCTGAATCTGACGATTCAACAACACAACCTTGGAGATTTTCAAATGACTGTCGAACGCTATATCCGTGTCATTGCCGGCACATTCATCCTGATCTCAGTGCTGCTGGGCGCACCCGCGAGCCCGATCTTCGTCTCGCAGTGGTTCCTGCTGTTCACCGGTTTCGTGGGCGCCAATCTGCTGCAGTTCGGTTTCACCAATCTTTGCCCGCTGGGCTTTTTCCTGCGCAAGCTGGGTGTGCCCGATTCCAAAGCCAACTGCTGCGGCTGATCGGGCAGGGTGATGGCACGTTCTGCTCATCCCCGCCTCAAGTTCCTCGCGCCCGGCTGGTTTGCCGTGGTGCTGGGCTGGGGCGGCCTCGCTTTGGCTTGGCATCAGGCCACGGCCCTGCTCGGCGAACCTGCGGCCATGATCTCGCAAGTGCTGGGCTGGGCCGCCATTGGCGCGCTGGGCTTGCTCGCGCTGCTTACCGGGCTGAGATTGCAGCGGCATGCATCCGACTGGTTGGCCGATGTGCGCCACCCCGTGCGACATCCCGTGCTGGCCCTGGTGCCCATGGCGATGCTGGTGATAGCCGGGTTTGTCGTGCAGGTGCTGGGCGCCAACAACGTCTGGATGGCAGGATTCTGGATGTTCGGCGCCTTGGCTCAGTTGGCTGCGACGGTCTGGGTCTTTCATCGCCTGCGGCAGAGCGCAGCGACTGACAAAGGCCCCAACTGGGCGGGCATTACCCCTGCGCTCTTTCTGGCTGCGGCGGGCAATGTCGTCGTGCCCTTTGCCGGCGTCGCCCTCGGTTTTCAGATCTGGTCCGTGGCGCAGTGGACCATCGGTGCACTGTTTTTTGTCGTGGTGCAGGTGCTGTTCATGGTGCGCGTCACGGCCTTCGGCATGCTGCCGCGCAAGCTCTTGCCCATGCTGTTCATCACAGTAGCACCTCCGGCGGCCGGCGGCCTGGGCCTTGCCCAGCTGGGTGCACCCGTCGAGGCACTGGAAGGGGCGTGGGGCATTGCGTTGTTTTTCGTCATTCTGAGCTTTCTGTCCTTCAAGCCGATGATGCAGGAGGCCTTCACCATCGGCCACTGGGCGCTGTCCTTTCCCTTGGCTGCGTTTGCCGGACTGTCGATGCACCTCGCCCTCATGACGCAAAACGGCGCGATGCAGACCTTTGCCATTCTGGCGCTGGCGCTGGCCTCGGTGATCATCGGCTGGTTGACCCTGGCGACGGCGCGCGGCCTGCGCGATGGCAGCTTGCTCGCACCCGAGCCGGTGGCGTTGATTCATGCGGCTTAAATGGGCTTGGGGAGCGCGGCCGACGGATTCGAGCCGCTCGCCTATGATGGAGAAGATTGGATGAAACGCAGCACCAAGCCCATACAGATTCCCGGAGCCATCACCATGTCAGTTCTGACCAACGAAGCCTCTCGCACGGACATTCTCAACCGCCTCAAGCGTGCCGAAGGGCAGATGCGCGGCGTGCAGCGAATGATCGAAGAGGGCGAACCCTGCCTGAAGGTGGCTCAGCAGCTCTCAGCCGTGCGCAAGGCGCTCGACAGCACTTTTGTGCGCATGACCGTGTGCTTTCTGGAGCAGGAACTCGACGGGCGTCTAGAGCCCACCGAGGGCGGCGAGCAGCCCAGGCTCAGCGCCATGCTCGACGAAGTTGAAACCCTGCTGGCCCGGATGAACTGAGGGTTTTCAGTCGTTCCTCGATGCGGCCTCGATGATGCCGCCGCCTAGGCAGACCTCGCCGTCATACAGCACCGCAGACTGTCCTGGTGTCACCGCCCATTGCGGTGCGTCGAACTTCAAGGTGAAGCGCTCAGGGCCTTGGTCCTGAAAACGGCAAGCGGCGTCCACCTGACGATAGCGGGTTTTCGCACCGTAGCCACAGGCCCCTTCAGCGGGCGCCGTACCCGACACCCAACTGGCCGACAGCGCCTGCAGCGTGTGGCTTAGCAGCAGCGGATGATCGTGGCCTTGCGCCACGATGAGTTGATTGCGTTCCAGATCTTTTCCGGCCACGAACCAGGGCTCGCCGTTGCCGCTCTTGCTTCCCCCCAGGCCGATGCCTTTGCGCTGTCCGAGGGTGTAGAACGCCAGTCCCAGATGCTGGCCCACGGTCTTGCCTTCCGGGGTTTTCATCGCGCCGGGTTGCATGGGCAGGTAGCGGCTGAGAAAGTCGCGAAACGGGCGCTCGCCGATGAAGCAGATGCCGGTGGAGTCTTTTTTTCGGGCGTTGTGCAGGCCTATCGCTTCGGCCACTTTGCGCACTTCGGTCTTGTTCAGCTCGCCCACCGGAAACAGCGTGCGCGCGAGCTGCGCCTGATTGAGTCGGTGCAGAAAGTAGCTCTGGTCTTTCGAGGCGTCCAGCCCGCGCAGCAGCTCGAAGCCGTGGTCGGTCTCACGTACCCGCGCGTAATGTCCGGTGGCGATGCGGTCTGCGCCCAGGCGCATGGCATGGTCGAGAAAGGCCTTGAACTTGATCTCGGCGTTGCACAGCACGTCCGGGTTGGGCGTGCGTCCGGCGGCATATTCGCGCAGGAAATCGGCAAACACCCGCTCTTTGTATTCCGCGGCGAAATTCACCGCCTCGATGTCGATGCCGATACGGTCGGCCACGCTCGCGGCGTCGAGCCAGTCTTGACGTGTGGAGCAGTATTCGCTGTCATCGTCGTCTTCCCAGTTTTTCATGAACAGGCCAACGACCGTGTAGCCCTGCTGTTTGAGCAGCCAGGCGGAAACGGAGGAATCGACCCCGCCGGAAAGCCCGACCACAACGGTGCCGCGAGAAGAAGATGTCATGCGCAAATTGTAGAAAGAAGGCTGGGCTCAACCGAACACACTCGGGTCGGTGGCGATCAGTTCCAGGGGGTAGCGCTGCCCCCGCAAGTAATCCTCGACGCAGCGCAACACCAGCGGGCTGCGATGACGGCTGGCACTGGCGCGCAGGGCGTCGAGGTCCATCCACAACGTGCGCTCGATGCCCTCGTCCAGCGCGCGCCCCGGGTCTGCAGCAGAGACTTCGCCGCAGAACGCGAGCCGCAGATAGCTCTCGTCCTGATGACCGCTGGCCGTTTGACGCTTGGAGCGCGACAGATACACGCCCACCAGGCCGGTGGGGACGAACACCCGGCCGGTTTCTTCGAGTGCTTCACGTACCGCGCCCTGTAGCGGGCTTTCACCCACTTCCAGATGGCCTGCGGGCTGGTTCAGGCGCAAGCCACCCGCCGTCTGCTCTTCGACGAGCAGAAAACGACCGTCCTGTTCGACGATGGCGGCAACGGTGACGCGAGGACGCGCAGAGGGATCAAATCGCATGGCGGCAAGAATGCAAGAAATAGAAATAGGGCTTGATGCAAAATATTAAAAAAAGCAAAAGAGATTTCCTGATGTACGTAATTTGCGCTGCAGCAATCTTAGGGAAAACGCGGGATAATGCTGCGCTTGGATCTATTGCTTAGGCAAGCAGATTTGTTCCGACTGAGTGGGGCTGAAACGATCTCGTGTTCGTGCTGCGTTCAGACCCCGATAAAGCAGACTTCAAAGGAGAGACTCCATGCGTATCGGCATTCCGGCGGAAACTTTGGCCGGCGAAGCCCGTGTTGCAGCAACACCGGAAACAGTCAAAAAATTGATTGCCCAGGGGCACACCGTGGTGATGCAAGCCGATGCTGGCCTGCGCGCTGACGCCCCCGACGCAGATTACATCGCCGTGGGCGCCACCATCGGTGATCGCGTTGAGGCCTTTGCGGCCGAAATGGTGCTCAAGGTCAGGCCCCCCACAGCCGAGGAACTCGGGCTGATGAAGCCCGGCACTGTGTTGGTCGGCATGCTCGACCCGTTCAACGCTGAAGGCTTGCAGGCCATGACCGACGCGGGCCTGACAGCGTTTGCGCTCGAAGCGGCGCCGCGTACCTCGCGTGCGCAGAGCATGGACGTATTGTCCAGCCAGGCCAATATCGGCGGTTACAAGGCCGTCATATTGGCGGCCAACCTTTACCAGCGTTTCATGCCCATGCTGATGACGGCTGCGGGCACGGTCAAGGCCGCGCGCGTGGTGATTCTGGGCGCCGGGGTGGCGGGTTTGCAGGCCATTGCCACGGCAAAACGTTTGGGCGCGGTGATCGAGGCTTCGGACGTGCGCCCTGCGGTCAAAGAACAGATCGAGTCGCTGGGCGCGAAGTTCATCGACGTGCCCTTCGAGACCGATGAAGAGCGCGATATTGCCCAAGGCGTCGGCGGTTATGCCCGTCCGATGCCCGCCAGTTGGATGCAGCGGCAATCCGCCCTTGTTGCCGAGCGGGTCAAGCAGGCTAATGTGGTCATTTCCACGGCGCTGATTCCGGGCCGCCGGGCGCCGGTGCTGATTACCGAGGAAATGGTCAAGTCGATGAAACCGGGTTCGGTGATTATCGACATGGCCGCGGCGCAGGGTGGCAACTGCCCTTTGACCGAAGCTGGCAAAACCGTGGTCAAGCATGGCGTTACCCTGGTGGGAGAAACCAATCTCCCCGCTCTCGTGGCCGCCGATGCATCGGCTCTATACGCGCGAAACGTGCTCGATTTTCTGAAACTGGTGTTCGACAAGGAAAAGGGTTTTGTGGTGAATATGGAAGACGACATCGTCGCCGCCTGCGTGATGTGTCGCGATGGACAGTTGCTGCGCAAGTCGGCCTGATTTTCCACCCTGTCAATGATTTTCATCCTGAAAAAGGACTGAGCCATGCATGAAATCTCTCCTCTGGTGATCAATTTCACTATTTTTGTTTTGGCAATCTATGTGGGCTACCACGTGGTCTGGAATGTCACCCCGGCTTTGCATACCCCGCTGATGGCGGTGACCAACGCCATATCCGCCATCATCATCGTGGGCGCCATGCTGGCCGCCGCGTTGACCGTGACGCCTCTGGGCAAAATCATGGGAACCCTCGCGGTTGCGCTGGCCGCGGTCAATGTATTCGGCGGCTTTCTCGTGACGCGGCGCATGCTGGCCATGTTCAAAAAGAAAACAGCCGGCAAGAGCTAAATCACACCCCAATAGATACCTGACGTTACCGCTTCGCCAACAGATGTCGCACCGATCTGTTTCGAACCGCGGCAGGTGACGCGCAGCATCAAGGACTCAATTTATGACACTCAGCATGAATCTCGTGACCCTGCTGTATTTGCTCGCAGCGGTCTTTTTCATTCAAGCGCTCAAAGGCTTGTCGCACCCAACGACCAGCCGGCGCGGAAATGTGTTCGGCATGACAGGTATGGTCATCGCCGTCTTCACCACAGTCGCCTTGATTATCAAGGTGGGCGGCGATGCCGGGGCGCTTGGTCTCGGATATGTGCTACTCGGGCTGGTGGTCGGCGGCGGCATTGGCGCTTTTATGGCCAACCGCGTCGAAATGACCAAAATGCCCGAGCTGGTGGCTTTCATGCACAGCATGATCGGTCTGGCCGCAGTGTGTATCGCCGTGGCCGAAGTCGCCGAGCCTCACGCCTTCGGCATCGTTCAAGCTGCAGGTGACCCGCTGCCTCCGGGGAACCGTATCGAGCTTTTCATCGGCACGGTCGTGGGCGCCATTACCTTCAGCGGTTCGGTCATCGCCTTTGGCAAACTCGCTGGGCGCTACAAATTCCGCCTGTTCCAGGGCGCGCCCGTGCGGTTTGCCGGGCAGCATTGGCTCAACCTGATTATTTTTCTGGCGGCTATCGCTTTTGGTCTTTGGTTCTGGGCTACGGCGGCTTGGACGCCCTTTCTCATCATGATGGCGCTGGCCTTCGTGTTGGGCGTACTGATGATTATTCCCATCGGCGGCGCCGATATGCCCGTGGTCGTGTCGATGCTCAACAGCTATTCCGGTTGGGCTGCGGCTGGCATTGGTTTTTCGCTCGAAAACAATATGCTCATCATCGCCGGTTCATTGGTCGGATCTTCCGGTGCAATTCTGAGCTACATCATGTGCAAGGCGATGAATCGGTCTTTCATCAGCGTGATTCTGGGCGGGTTTGGCGCCGAGTCTTCCACAGCCACCGCAGCGGTGCAGCAGCGCCCGGTGAAATCGGGCAGCCCGGATGACGCCGCGTTTCTCTTGTCCAATGCCGAAACAGTCATCATCGTGCCCGGTTACGGTTTGGCCGTGGCCCGCGCGCAGCATGCGGTCAAGGAACTGGCGCAGAAACTCACCGAGCACGGCGTGAATGTGAAATATGCGATTCACCCTGTGGCTGGCCGCATGCCGGGCCATATGAATGTGCTGCTTGCCGAGGCGGAGGTGCCCTACGACCAGGTTTTCGAAATGGACGATATCAACCCAGAGTTCGGCCAGGCTGATGTCGCCGTGATTCTTGGCGCCAATGACGTGGTCAATCCTTCGGCGAAGACCGATCCAAAATCACCGATTGCCGGTATGCCGATTCTTGAGGCTTACAAGGCAAAAACCGTAATCGTGAACAAACGTTCGATGGCTGCAGGGTATGCGGGCCTGGATAACGAACTGTTTTACATGGACAAAACCATGATGGTCTTCGGCGATGCCAAGAAGGTTGTGGAAGATATCACTAAGGCCATAGAATGATGGATTGAAGCATTCCAGTGCTTATGAATGAGCCCGCCTTGTGTGGGCTTTTTTATTTTTTGTTTTGTCGTATGATGATTCTAGTTTTAACTTTCAACACAGGAGAAGGTGCTCATGGCAACGTATAAAGAATTGCAGTCACAGATTGAAGCCCTCAAGCAGCAGGCTGAAACGCAACGCAAGGCAGAGATTGCTGCCGTGGTGAGCGATATTCGCGCCAAAATGGATGAATACGGTATTACCTTGGCCGATCTCGGTTCGCGTCGTGGCGGGGCGTCTTCCAAGGGATCGACGGTCGCGCCGAAATATCGCAACGCGCAGACGGGCGAAACTTGGACTGGCCGCGGAAAAATGCCGCGCTGGCTTCAAAGCGCGGTGGACGGCGGCAAAAGCAAGGAATCTTTCCTGATCTGAATACAGCACGGCGCTTTGCCTGCATGTTGCGAGTGAGGTCGCAACATAAAAACCGGGGATGACCC